>SDBT01003673.1_pt1 | contig 26389 bp, 55 predicted proteins | sample 2277101 | NCBI WGS metagenome assembly SDBT01 (sample SAMN10404973, study PRJNA504765) | marine sediment metagenome | isolation source: marine sediment core GS10_PC15, 103 cmbsf | place: Arctic Ocean: Southern Knipovich Ridge | collected 2010 | reverse complement strand
AGCGGGCGCGTGTCACAGCGGGCGTATGATCGCTTCTGGCGCCTGTGGGCGTGGGGCGCGTGTCGAGTCGCGGGTCGCGCGGGTTCGTTGACGATCGCGCGGGACGGTGCCCGATGACGATGAATACGTTAAAGCGAGACGACGACGGAACGTACCCCGCGGTTGCCTTTCCGGGTGAATATGAAATTCACTACATAACGGCCGATTGCGGCACGTTGTGCGCCAAGTGCGCGAATTCGGACGGGTGTCGAGACTGTCAAGCTGATTGCCCTGACGATGACCAGTGGCGCATAGTTGGCGCCGCCATTCACTTAGAAGGCCCGGACCGGTCCTGCTATAACTGCAATGCAACTATCGAATCGGAATACGGCGATCCCGATGTGCCCGAAACAAAAGGAACGACCGATGCTAGTTGAAGCCATACTTGCTACACCGTTTGCCGTCGTCGGGCTCGTTTTCGACAATCTGTACCATAAGCGTACGGGGCGTCCGATGTTCGCCGATCGGCTTCTTGAAGGCGCCGTATCAGGCGCAGCGTCAACCGCCCGTCGTGTTTGGCACGCGGATAAGGCGCCCTACGCTCGCCCGATTGTCGCGCTCGTCAAACTGGCCTTCCATCGTCAACACGAGACGTACCGCATAGCCTGGACGGCTTCCAAGACGACGCTGATGTATCACACGCTCGTCACGCGCTTCTCGCGCCGCGCCGCGGTACGGTCGCTTCGGCGTCAACCGTGGGTTCGCAAGGCCGGCCGATTCATGCTCCTGCAAGTCACAATCGTCCCGCACGAGCCGGTAGCGCTGAACGCGGACGCGATACCCACGACGGTTGAAGCGCCCAAGCCGAAGCGCGCGAAGGCCGCAACCAAACGTAAACCGACGTCGCGCAAGCGCACGACGCGCAAGAAGACCCCCAAGCGAAAGGCAACCCGATGACGACGCACGAACCAACACACCTGAAACGATGGACTTACCCGCGTAGCTACGCGGGCGCAGAATGGTACGACCACTACGGTTCCGGTTGCGGCCGACACCGTAACTCCGAAGCTCTTGAGCGTGCCAATTTCCGAGCGATGCTAAACGCGCTTGGTTTCGACGCTGACGAGTGCGCTGGCGACGATTGTCCGCTCGATACCGACGATGAACCCACGCGCGTCATCGTCCGCGAGAATCACTGGGCCGTCGGTTGGGTCGAATGGATCGCAATCCACGAATCCGATACCGACGGGCTAGCCATCGCGGACAAAATCGCTGAAGCGCTTGAAGATTATCCGATTGTCGATGAGGATCTTTGGAGCGACTTCGAGGAAACGGACTGTAGTGAGACTTGGACGAATTGCTACACGCCACGCGAACGACTGTCGTATCTGCGAGAGCACATTGGCTCGCCCGACGGGGAGTTCCGCAACATCCGCGCTGCGGTTGGCGGTTGCTGGTATTCGGCGGGAAATCTACTTCCGTGCCCGTCAGACATACTGAACTAGAGAAAGTTGGACCGATGACGACCACTAAATCATTCCCTATCCGCGATACTGACGGCGTATCGCTGCGTTACAGTATCACTTATCTCGGAGGCGCTTGGCGTGTCGTCGGGGACGGGATTGACGCTGTGGTTGACGCACGTGACGTCGGATTTCCGTCCGTCACGAACGTCGTAGCGCAAGCCTACAGGAAGGATGGCGCAGCATGATCCGCGAGCACAAGCGCCGTCTCCGCGACACGCCATACGCCGAACATGCTGTGCGACCGTGCGCCCCGACGATGACTCGATACAGCCCGAACGGAATCGACATTATCGAGGAGTGTGATTGTGGCGCACGCTTCCTTCACAATCCCTGTATTGGCGTACCGATCACGCTGGACAACGCCAACAAGAAAGGCCAGATACGATGAACGCAACCCAAGCAATCGAAACGCTCGACTCTCCGATAGGTTTCCTCAATAGCCGAATCAACGCTCTGGCAAACGAATGCCACGATATTTCGGTCGAATGGGACGGGCTCAAGAACGCTGGCGGCGCCCGTGACGACCATGCGGCAACGCTCCTGCTTCGCGTACGTCAACGGCTCGCCGACGTACAGGGCGTGTGCTACGTCATGAACCAGAACCTTACGCTCGTGATCCGCAATCCGTCCGATAAAGGCGAGACAAAATGAGCACCGTAGGATTCATCGTCGACAGGCTGCACGTCGGCACGAGCGACCGGGCGGTTATTCGAGACTTCCGCGACCGTTTCCGCATAAGTAGCGGGGGATGGCGATGGACGCGCGAACGCCGTCACGCGGTGTATCGTGAGGCGCTCGAGCGACATCGCGGAAACCAGGATCTTGTAAAGGAATTCAGACTATGACGATCGATGCAACTACCCGATTCTTGGACGCCGTAGCTTGGCGCCTAGGCGCCCTTATCGTCCTGTGGCACGTATGCGGGCTCATTTCGTAGCGCCGCCCGTTGTGGCACCTGTCGTGCGATCGTCGCGCCACGGCCGATCCTAGTGCTCTGGCGCGACGGTGGTGCGAACGGCGGGCGCCACTAAATCTACTAGAAATTACGAGCATGGAACCCCGACCGGAAAAAACCGAGACACGCGGGGACGGCGCCGGCAAAAACCGAGTGCGCCCGCAATCGCGCGCGTTTTTTTCGCGCAGGATTTTTTTCGCCGCGCGGATCGCTGGCCAAAACCTCTGGCGAATTCTCACCGGCGAAATTTATCGGCGAATTCTCGACAATCGGCTTGGCCGTGTAGCAAACATGTCATACACTGTAGGCAGAGCGAACGACTAACAGAAAGGTACGACCGATGAGCAGAATCACGATCACGATCGACACGGACAACGATGCTTTTCAGTACGACGCGCCATGTAATCGCCCTGAGGTTACACGGATTCTCAACGAACTCGCAGACAGGTTTTCTTACGGCGGCGACGCCCCGACCAGAATCAACGACGTCAACGGGCACGGTGTCTGCAAGGTCGAGTATCAGGACTAGCCGCGCCCAGCCGGTGGGCCTGCCGGGCTTCGATGCCCGGCGTGGCTGTTTGAACGTGTAAGGATTGCTTACAAGTTGGAGGTTGAGACGATGGCAACGAACACACCAAAGGCGACGCCGGAACCGTGGATGGAAAGCGTTGCGCCGCCTACGCCCGACCAGCGCATTGCGAAGCTTGAAGAGCAGGTGGTAGAACTCAACGAGAAGCTCGGCGACTTACGCGAGGACGTGGCAGCGATTCGCCGGATTATCAGCGCCGGTGGCGACCTGGGCGACTAGGGAACAATGAGACAAAATCGATGCTAGCCGCCGCCTGTTACCTAGCGTGCCACTTCGGCGCATTCGCAATCATCGCGCTCGTGTGGCGCGTGGAAAAGAGGAACTAAAACAGAAAGGGATAAACAATGACTGAGGAACAAGTTGTGCAGGTGATTTTGGCTCTTAAAGGCATCGGTTCCGCCATAGGCGGACTGTGTCTTGTGACGGCTCTTGGTTTCCTGTCTTTGGCTATTGCCAACTTGGATTCGGCTTACTGGCGAAATCTATCTCCGCAACTTCGCGCGAGTCGATCATCGGTGCGTGCGCCGATTGAGCGCCAGTGAAAGCAGTAACGGCGTGAGTCAGCATCGCCTCGACGCCACCCCTCGACAGGGAGTAGAACCGATGCTATCTGAAGAGTACAGACCGCGGGCGTACCACGACGTCGTGGGCCAGGATCGCGCGATCGCGAAGATACGCCGACTGGCCGAACGCGGGCTCGGCGGGCGGGCACTATGGTTGAGCGGCCAAAGTGGGGTTGGTAAGACGACTCTCGCCCGGCTGATCGCTCGCGAAATTGCGGGCGAATTCTGCACCGTCGAAATGGACGCTGGCGAATTGTCGATCGGACGCCTACGCGAGATTGAACACGAAATGTGTCTGTACGGTATGGGCGACAAGCCGGGCCGGGCCTACATCGTTAACGAGGCGCACGGCTTGACGGCTAACGTGATCCGCCGGTTGCTCGTGGCGCTCGAGCCGATCCCTTCCCACGTCGTGTGGGTGTTCACCACGACCATCGACGGACAAGAGCGGTTGTTTGATAAGCAGATAGACGCGCATCCGCTACTGAGTCGGTGCGCGACGATCCCGCTCGCCCGCGAGGATCTTGCGCGTCCGTTCGCCGAGCGTGCTCGGATGATCGCGCAACAGGCGGGGCTCGACGGTCAGCCGATTGAGGCGTATCTGGCGCTGGCGGGCGCGCATAATTGCAACCTGCGAGCGATGATCCAGGCGATAGAGTCCGGCGAAATGCTGGACGGGTAGGCCAGCGAATTTCGAGAGGTTGTCCTGTAGCTCAAAAGGAAGAGCGGTACCGGGCTAGATCGTTTACGACGCGATTGAAGTCATAGAGCAATCGACAAACGACGTAAATTGAAAACTCCCGGAAATGTATGTATGCAGGTTCGAATCCTGCCAGGACAGTTTGTGCGGGTGCCCAGCGATGCAACCTGCGCGCCATGATCCAGGCGATCGAGTCTGGCGAAATGTTTGACGGGTAGCGAACCAACAGGGAACTCAAAGGAGAATTCTGGTGAAGTACATAACCGACAATACATCTGAGAAGATCACAATCTGCGTAAAGTGTACACATTGTCGGCGAGGGCGCACGCCGGATTGGACCGAGCGAATGTGTACTAGTCCCGAGTTAGGACGATCAACGGTCGTTGAGCCCGTAAGCGGAGAAATTCACTGTTTTTGGAATGGGAATGCTCCGAGCGGGGGGATTCCAACTCGTAGGCCGTACCCGCTCTGCATGGACATTAACGACGGTCAATGCAGCCGATTCAAGAGGAAGCAGCACCTTCTCGGCCGTTTCGTCGGCTGGATCCGTAAGGCGGCTAACTACTACAACATGGAAGGCTATCGACGGTCATAGCGGCGAAATGTTGGACGGGTAGTGAATTCCGGCGAAACCAAAGGAGAACGAAATGTCTGAGAAGATCACAATTTGCGTGGAGTGTGTCCACCACAGGAATACGCACGACGGGCGTTCGGCCGGCCCCCCTCCCGATGCGTGGTTCTATCAACTTTGCGGGCATCCAGAGCTTGAGCGACCGAGCGCAATCAGCCCCGTGACCGGGCAGACATGCTACCTCCACAAGAACGATTTGAGCAACACGGTTGAGGGCGATGAGAAGCGCCCGTTCTGTAGGTCTGTGAACGGGGGCGAGTGCGGCAGATTCGAGGCGGGCGCCGCGCATGTGAGGCTCGCCAAGTCCGTCAAGCGTGTCGCGGGCATGATGGCGACACGCGCGCCGGGAGGATGGACAGCCAATCCAGAATCAGAACTTAAAGATTGCAGGGTTTTCGCCCAAGCAACCGTCGACATCCACGATGCTAACGGTGCCCTCGTTGCGCGTGCTGTCGCGCACACCGGCTACACGACGGTAGCTGCCAACGCCCGTCTACTCGCGGCGGCTCCACGTTTGCTTAGGGCGTGCGAACATGCAGACAGGGTGTTGTCGAACACGGGGCCACTGTTCGGCGTTTGGAACGCCATGACCGAATTGCGGATCGCAATCAGGCGAAGCGACGGGTACGCCCGTCACGTATCTGCCGGGTGACGCTCGGTGTTCCGAAGCCGAGCCAGACAAGTAGACGGAACTCGGACGGATCGACACTTTAACCAGAAAGGACGGTGCATGATGGCAGCGATGAAGGAATATGGGATGAGAATCAGCGAGCAGTTGGGCTTCGGCGGCGATTTGGACGAGCCGGTGCTGCGTGCGATCCGAGCTTTCGAGATGCTCCGGCGAATCGAGGAGGGGGTGCTCGCACGCAAGGTGACGATGGAGCCCGATCTCTACGACGAGATGACCGACATGATGCTTGCGTGCGGCTACGATCCTGGCGCGGCGCAGGCTGCGACCGTGGCCGGTAGGGCAGGAGGGGGGGACCGATGACGGAAGACCAAGCTATGCACCTTATCGCGGTGCTCCAGTCGATTATGGATTACCTCGAGGTAATGTTCGCAACGGTTCAGACGCTTGTAGAGTATTTCCAAGTATTGTTCCTACTCGTTGTTGTCAACATCGTAGTGCGAGCCGTGCTGTCGTTCACCTCGATTGGCAAGACGAAGCGACATAGCGAACCGGCACAAGTCAACTACATTATCCACCCCGGTGCGGTACGGGTTGAAGAAGACGACCCCAACAAGGAAGCTAGGACGATGACGGCAATCAAAGAATGGTGTCGGAGAGCTACTAAGCTAGGCGAGAAGTGCGAATGTCGCCTAGTGCATGGGTGCGAAATTGAGCGGCTTCGTGCGGACGTGCGAAGTAACAAAGTCCATATCACGCTTCTCATTGTTGGATTTGTGGTTCTAACTGTAGGGTTGGGGTTTCTGGTTTTGACTGGGCCAGCGAATTGAAAGGATAGACCGATGAATGAACAAACGCGAACCAACATAAGGACGGCGATCGCGGCGCAGGCAGTCTGCCGGGTGCTGGTCGATGCGTTCGAGGCAGGCGGCGAATCCGTCGACCAGTCCGCTCTGGAGGATTGCTATCGGGCAGCGAAATGCGTCGTGGACGAATCGCCGAGCAAGGCCAGCCGGGTAACGCACGGGTCCGATATGTACGTGAAGTTGACGATACGAAGAAACGGCGATTTAGAGCTAGATGGAACGGGCTTGCTGCGAAGGGACGCGGCGCAGTTTCGCTCGTTTCCCGAGCAAGCGGCGCAACGGTCACTTGGCGAAATCCTTGAGTATCACACTTACAACGGTTGGGCGTGGGTTGAGAAGAATCGCGGGAAAAGAGGCGGCCACCCTTGGTATTTCTGCAAGAACAGAACAAGCGGAAGGCGGCTGCCAAAAGATGTTGGTGCGCACGATGACGTGCGCGAGACGGCGTGTGCGAACTGCTTGAAGATGCGCACGGCGAGCGAAACCAGCAGCATTTTCCGTCATCTCGCTACCGGTCAAATGTACCAATTGTCGAATCACCAAGCCCCCAATGTGGTCGACTCGCTTCTTAGTCGCGGCCGGGCGATTTGGCAGTGCGAGGAAAGCGTGAGAAGAATCGCGGGAAGAGATGCGGCCACACTTGGCATCCCCGCAAGAACAGAACAAGAGAAAGGCGATGACCGATGACGCTGAAACAAGAGATCAAAGACGCCCTTGTCGGGTTGGGGTTCAAGGGCAGCACGGGCAACGTGAAGGCCGTCGTTTGCGAGCGAGACGACTGGTGCGGGCTTCTGGACCTTGTAGCGGTTACGGCGCGAGGCGCGAAGCCCAAAACGACATTCTTGGAAAGGGTGCCTGGTGTTCTGCGCGAGCGGATCAACACGGCGATTGAGATTGCGGACGCACGCGCCGGGCTGGAATTGCATCCGGCACGTGACCCGTAAGAGAACTGGTCAGTGTCAGATTCTTGTCATAAGGAGAACAAGATGAACTTAGAGAGATTGATCGAATGGGTTAACGTGTTGGCTTGGCTGATACTCATCGGCGTAAGTCTTCACCCAGCTTGCTCTAGTTACTTGACCTCACGCAAAGGGGACAAGTATGCCTTCGGAAAGTTTCGTTGGTACTTTCTTTGGTCGATGTGTTTGGCTTGGGTCGTAACCTAGAAAGGAGAACATCGTGAACGCAAGATTCTGGGTATGGCTCAACGAAGGTCCAGTTAAGCTGACCTTGAGACCGGAAGAGTATAGGACGCATTTTGTGGAGAACGAGTCGAAGCCCCGCAAAAAGCTGATCTCTTGGAGATTGGAACCTTCCTTCGGGGGTAAGCTAATCAGGCATGAACTATCCTCCACCAAGGTAGGTACGACAAGACACTTTACGGACCACGTAAGTATCTGCCATATAACCCAACTTCATTCGTGTCCTGTCACAGCCAACGATGTCGCCACCTGTTTCGTGAAACAAGAAGAACTCAGACGATACCCAAAGTGGGTATCCGTGAGCACAGAGAGTCGTGTTGTTGATGCTTAACCAACACCCAGGAAAGGAAGGCGGACGATGACGACGACACCAGCAGGCAAGGCGTCTCCAGGCCCGTGGCATTTGTCAATAGGGCGATGCACCGGACGAAAGTACCTCTATGACGTCAACGGACGACTCGTTTGCACGCTAGAGCCTTGCGACGATGGAAGCGCGGCAGGCGAGGCCCGTTGGCGTAAGGATTCTGACCTGCTCGCGGGTGCGTCAGGCTTACTTGAGGCGTGCAGGAAGGCGCGCACCTGCCAATCGATTCCGGACTGTGTACAGGACGTATTACGTGTAGCAATCGCGAAAGCGACAGGAAAGGATGGTGCATGATGACGAGCGAGACAGAATCCAAATATGTGAGATTTGAGCCACGCGCGAATGGCGATCTGGCGATGCGCGGAACGGGCAATCTGCGAAGGGATGCAGGCCAGTTTCGTTCGTCGTCCGAGGCGGCTGCGCAAGGGGCACTCGGCGAGATCCTTGAGTGGCACACCCACAATGGTTGGGAGTGGGTGGAGCACGCCGACAGCAGCACACTCAAGGATCTCGCCGAGTGAGACCGAGGACGAAGTACGAAGAGAACTTCGCGAGGATTGAGGACGGCATCCTCAAAATGCTTCTCAGCTCAGGCTACGAGAACACGTCAAGCAACGTCCACGGTGTGTGTTCGCGGCTCGCCGTCGACCTGCTGCCAGATGATGCCGAGGACTGCGCACGGAAGTTGAAGGCCGCGTTCGACCGAGCGAGCGAGGCGGGCGTCCTGACATCGTACGTCTGAAACAAACAAGGAGAGAATGAGATGAGTACAAGGACAAGGATTGCGAAGTTGGAGCTTGAGCTGGCCAGCGTGCAGAAAGCGCTAGTGGGCGTGCAAAAGACTGCGTGCTGTTTGGCCAGAAGGGCCTTGCTGGGAGATGAGCTCAAGGACCTGAACGACGAGGCGAAAGTTGGAGCTTGTGTTCCAGCTTGCAGAGACCACTTACGAAAGGAATGAACGATGGATGAGCGACTGATCGACAGAGCGGTTGTGATTTGGAAGCGCCTGCTTGGGGCTCCCGAGTACAAGATTACGGACGACAAGAGCGGGGAGCAGGACAAGCACACGGGTGCCATGTTCGGAGCGATGGCGTCGATGCTGCCGAGCAACGCTACGCCATCGCTCCTGGACAAGTTCGGCGATGTCCTCCGTGTTTCGCTCGTTGAAGCGTGCGAGAGGCAAGGCGATGGCTGTTACGTGCGCCTTAGCGTCGACTACGGGCCGGACGAGATTCTCCACGCCGCCGCTACCGAGGCAGGGTTGAAGAAGATGCCTTTCCCGTCGAAGACGGACGTGTATTTGACCGAACGGTCGGTGAGCGTAAGTGCTGGCTATCGGGCGGAAACAGTGTACCACTACCCGTTTTCATGTTGCCGATGGCTTGTGACGACGCTGTCGGGCTCTGATCTCACGAAGCTGATAGACGTGATTGAATGTGCCGTGCCCACGGGGTTCACTGTCGAGCGAGACGCAGACTCTGCGCCAGGCGCATTTAGAAAGGAAGATCATGGAAGCGACAAAGAGGTTTAACTTGGATGACGTTCTGTCGGCAAGCACCGGATGCCTTGTGACGGCTAGACACATGGAAGGCATCTACGACATTCTAAACTGGGTGACTGACGACAATCTGTTTACCCATCAACTGCCGAGAGCTTTTGAGGAATGCAGGCCGTGGTTCCATCGCTGGTTCCCGAAGCTCAAAGATGTCGACACGGACGCGCTCGTTTCACTTTTGGAGGCAAAAGGGAAAAGTCTTGAGGTTGCTGGGGAATGGGTTCAGGCCGAGGCTGCCCGGCTTGGGCTGGATGCGGCGTACGATGTCCCTCGAATCCCTCAGGACGACCACGAACGCAAAGACCCGATCGACGAGCTTGTCGAGATGCGAGGATCGACGGATGGCATTGTCGCTGTCGTGGTGGAACCTGACGCTGACGGGTTGGCGGAGTAAACCGAGCCGAAAGGAACGACATGGACACGCCGGCACAAGACATCCGAATCGCCACGGCAACCACAGCCGTACGTTGCGCATGCTGCGGATTTACGCTGTACACGGGCGAGACGACGCACGTCGTGGAGCGTGAGGCTGGCGAATTTCTGATCTACTGCTCGCCGTACTGCGCGGCGGGGCTTCACTCTGTTAAGGAAGGCGGTGCATGAATGCTAATCAAGAAACAACTAGACGAGATACGCAGGAAAACGAGAAAGCCTGGGTATGTTCCGTCTCTACTCGACGACATCGACGAGCTTCGGGGGTTGATACGCGAAGCTGTTAACCCACCCATCACAGAGGACACACAGACCCTATGGCGAATCAAGGTAAGGGCGGTGCTCGATGGCTGAACAGAAGATGCATAAGAGGGTTCGACGAAGGGTGCGAGATGCTTGGGCAATGTGGTGGGAAACTCGCTACCTAATTTACAGCGAGGCGAAATGCCAACAACGGCCTGAACCACGAAGGTTGACCGACCGATGGTCCAAAGTCACCTGCAAGCGCTGCCTCAAGATGAACCCGAAAGGCGGTGCATGATGGAGCCTAACCAGTATTACAAGTTCCTTCTAGGGGGCGGCTATGAGCGTCTCGCGGGCAAACAATGGTTCTTGCCGGGAGAAGGGCCTGGAAAGTGGATGCCCAAAAAGCCCAACAGCACAACACGCGACCTGTGGTATCACGGGCATCGTCCAGGACATCTGATTATGTGCATGAAGGAGGAACTCTACGTCATGGAGGTGCGCGGAGAGACCATGAAGTGGCAGTACGAAAATGTGGTAGCGCAAGAGGCCAGGTTGCTGTTCCGGGTCAAGGATTGGAGCGGGAAGACGTCTCTACCTACAATCTCTCGCCTCTTTGGTTGTGATTGCGCAGAACGGGCCCAACCGCCCACACCCAACCCACAGAGCTTGAACGCGATACGCGTGGCGCGAGATTTCGCTCACGTAAATGCCACGCGCGACCATCTTGGAGCCGCGAGGAAAGCGGCTTGGGAAGCTGCTTGGGGGGATGAGAGGACTGCTGCTGGCGCGGCTGCTTGGTATGCTACGAACGGTGCGGCCTGGGACGCCGGACGTGGCGCTTCTTGGCAGGCTGTAAATGCCGCTGCTAGGGGCCTTACGGGGAAGGCAATGTATGCCGCTTGGGCTGCCGAGAGCGCTCAGCAAGAGGTGATGCTGGCGGACAGGCTGGATCGACACTTGAAACAGGAAGGCGGCGAGGCCGCCGCGAATCGTGAGGCTGTAGCCATACCAGCACTTGACCCGTCCCAGCCATGATATACAATAGATAGACACTCACGAAAGGGAGGACCATGCCCAAAGCCATTCATCGAACGAAGACAGCGAATCTCGACACGCCGGGCGAGCGGCAGCGGGAGGGTCCGGCCAAGGAGGCGGTGATGATGATCCGGCTGCCGGGCGATCTGAAGGAGCGGTGCATCCGTGCGGCTCGAGGTGGCCCCGATGACGATGAACGCAGCACAGCGAATTGGTTGCGGCACACGCTGCGGAAGGCGGTCGCCGCGCACGAAAGGCGGGTTCAGAAGGCAGCGAAGGTGGTGGATGAACCGGAGAGTAACTGATGGCAGCCCTACCCACACCGCGGATTGAGATACGGCGAAGAAACGAATGCTTCTGGAGCGTTGTGCTCGTGCGCGACAAGTGGTCCGGAGAGGTCGACGACGGCGACTACAGCGAGGAAGACGCTCAACACGAGGCGTGCGTTTGGGCCTCGGAGACAGGCTGCCCCCTGTACATCGACGGCTTCTTGCAGGAGGCGCCCAAGTTGGCCGCCAAGTTGCCGCTGCCGCGCGTCGAAGTCATAGATCAGGACTGCTGGTTCGACCTAAACGTGATCGACGCCAAAGGGCATTGTATTACGGGCAGCGCTGGCCGGCTCGGGCGGGAAGAAGCTTTGGCCAAGGCCCGCAAGTGGTGTGCGTTGTACGGTTTTCCGCTGGTCGTTGGCGGTTCGGTGGTGTCATCGTGTCACCAGGAGCGACTGGAGCGACCATGAGAACCCGAACCTGTAGAAAATGCGGCGAGACGAAGGCGTTTGAGCTGTTCGCCAAGAGTAAAACCTGCATCGACGGGCGTGGCTATACCTGCAAGGCGTGCATGGTGGCTGTCACTGTCGCCTGGCAAAAGGAGAACCCGGCACGAGCCGAAGCGTACCAAGTCAAGCGCCGCCCCAGGCAGAAAATTTACGATGTTCGCTACCGTAAAAAGAACAAAGAGCGGATCAAGAAGGTCGCGGCAGAGTACCGCAAGAACAACATCTCGCGGTTGAGAGAGAGAGCGACCGCATACCGCAAAGACAACGGAGATAGGCTACGGGCAGCAGCAAGGAAACGATACCACGCAGATCCTGAAAGCGCACGGGCACTGACGGCGGCTTGGCACGCAAAGAACAAGGATCAAGTCAAGGTGCGAAAGGCTGCATGGTATCAGAACAACAAGGAACGCATCCAAGCGCAACATGCCTCGTATCGAGCGGCGAACAAAGAACGAACAGTGGCAACCAACGCAAAGGAGTGAAGCGTGAGACGCGCGAGGAGGTACTGGCTGTGATTGACACGAGGCCCTGTTGGGCGAGGAGGATGGAACGATGAAGACTCGGCCGCTTGGAAGAAAAGCATACGGCTCGATTGGGCATCTACCCAACAGCAGGATGGGGCTTGGCGACCACTCTGTACACGAAGGGCAGGCGCGAATTTGCTGCGAGGCTAAACGCGACAAACGCGACCGCATTGTGGTCCAGGAGAAGGTTGACGGCTCATGCGTTGCGGTTGCTCTTGTGCGTGGAACTTTGGTGCCGATCGGACGTGCGGGGAATCCGACTGTGTCGTCGCCCCACTTGCACCATCGCATGTTTCACAATTGGGTATTCACGCCACCAAACACGGAACGGTTCTACAGCATCTTGTCCGAGGGTGAACGAATCGTCGGCGAGTGGATTGCGCAGGCTCATGGCACACGATATGATGTCACCAATCCGTTTGTCGCGTTCGACATCATGCTGGAGCAACGCCGCGAGCCCTTCGACTCATTCACGCGGCGCGTCCGAGGCCTCTTTGAGATGCCGTTCGTCGTGAGCACGTTCGACCCGATCGGCGTCCAGTCAGCCCTCGCTCTCGCGCAGGCGCGAAATTACCACAGGGCCATAGATCCAATCGAAGGGGTCGTTTATCGAGTCGAACGCAGCGGTGAGGTAGACTTCTTGGCCAAGTTTGTGAGGCCAGACAAGGTCGACGGCACCTACTTGCCAGGCTGTTGTGGGAATCCGGATGGCGCCCAAGAGGTGTGGAATTGGCAGCCAACCGAGCAATAGGGCACCTTGCGTTGCATTAAGAAAGGAAGAACCGTGAAGAAAATCATCACCCTGTTCCAGCGAAACCACGACGGCGATCATCTCGTTAGGGACGAAGTCGTTCCCGAGGCTATGTGGGTTTTCAAAAGCAAAGGCAAGGCAACCCGGAAATGGGACGGGACGTGCTGCATGGCTAGGGATGGCAAGCTATACAAGCGATACACATTGAAGCGCGGGCGCACTGCCCCGCCGGGATTTGAGCCTGCGACAGAGGTCGACCCCGAGACTGGAAAACAAGAGGGCTGGTTGCCGGTCACCGATGCCGACAAGTGGCACATGGAAGCACTAGGTAGGCGCCGCATCACGCCAGACGGCACGTATGAGCTATTGGGGCCAAAGATCCAAGGGAACCCAGAGCAGATCAGCATCCATGTGCTCTATCCTCATGGCGTGATTCCTGTCGACAACTTTCCTCGTTACTTCAACGATATCCGCGAGTGGTTCAGAAACCCGCCGATCGACATCGAGGGCGTCGTCTGGCATCACCCCGACGGTCGCATGGTGAAGATCAAGGCGGGCGACTTCGGCTTCAAGCGGGGCGTGAACCACCCGGCTGCCGTGGACACAGACGAGTAGCGCGTTCAGGAGACAGGCATGAGAACCCGAACCTGTAGAAAGTGCGGCGAGACGAAGGCGTTTGACTTGTTCCATAGGCACAAGGATTGCATCGACGGGCGTAGCTATACGTGTAAGGCGTGCATTTCGGCCGCTACTGCCGCCTGGGCGAAAAAGAATCCTGTATTAGTGAGGGCGCAACAGAAGAGATACAGAGCAAAGGAGCGGACAGCCGCCTGGCACGAAAACAGAAAACGACGCGAACGTGAACAAATGGCCAGATATCGGAAGAAGCACCCGGAGCGAGTAAGGGCTGCTCGTGTTGACTATTACGAGAGAAACAGGGAATCCCTACTAGCAAGCGCAGCGGAACGATATCACAAAAATCCAGGCCCACCCATGGCACGAAGCGCTGTTTGGCGAGCGAAGAACAAAGAGCGGATGAAGGTTACCCAAGCGGCGTGGTATCGGAAGAACAAAGAGCATGTCCTGGCACAACAGAGGGCATACAGGAAAAAGAAACTGGCCGCGGCCAACGCGGAGGAGTGAAATTATGGACACGGACTGAATTCATTGTTCAAACTGCGGACGTACCAGACGCTCAGAATGCGATTTCGAGGTGAATGACGGCCGCTGCGCACACTGCACGATGACCCATCGGCGGAACATCGAACGCAGCAACGAAGAAGCAAGTGAGAAGGAACACGAGGACTCGTTGCACCCGACCGATACACAGGAGTGACCATGTTCGGCATCGGAATCGTGAACGTCAAGCATGAAGTCAACGTCGGCGCCTTGCTGCGCGCTGCGTACAACTTCAACGCCGCTTTCGCTTTCACCATCGGGCGCCGCTACAAGAGGATGGCCTCCGACACGGTGAGCATCGCCAAGCAGATTCCGATGTTCCACTGCAAGACGGTTGCCGATCTTGACACGATTACACCATTCGGATGGCCGCGCGTGGCTGTTGAACTGAGTGATGGGGCGGAAGATATTCGACGCTACACACACCTCAAGCGGTGCGTCTATATCCTTGGGCCGGAGGATGGCGATGTGCCGAAATCTGTGTTGGCAGCGTGTCACACGACGATCGTAATTCCGACACGCAGTTGCCTTAACGTCGGCGTAGCTGCCGCAGTCGTGATGTATGACCGCCTGGTTTCAAAGGACATTAGGAGCGAAGATGAAGGATTGTAAGATTGTGCTCGGCGACGGTTACGAGGATAAGGTCACGGGCTTTCGCGGAACTGCGACCGCCCGGTGCGTTCACCTTGGCGGAAAGACAGAAATCAAGTTGACGCCGAGAGTTGATGCAGCCGGCGTAGCTTGCGAAGCCCTATGGGTGGATGTGAAACGCATCATACCATGTTCGGGCGATACGATTGGCTTCACTGCGCGGAACGGAGATCAATGCAAGGGCGACCTGCCGAAGTAGCGGAATGTGTAACAGGAACCATTTGAAAGGGACAAAGCAATGGCACGGAAGAGAGTTGGTTATCATCTTGACGCTGACGAAATTGACGCATTCTTCAACCTGTTCGAGCCGGACAATCCACAGGAGAGACTGTTGGAGTGTGCAGAGAAGGGCGACGTCACCAGCGAGAAGTACAAGGCTGCTCGTGCCGACTTCAACGCGGCAAAGGAACAAGGCGCACCGATGGGTCGGCTTTACAGGAAGGTGACGAAAACACCCGTCTCCTGGACGCTGGATTGCAGCGGCGGTACGAGTGCCATGGGCGGTGAGTATGACCCACGAGACCCCAGCCACGCCACCGTCGTTGAGATGCTGAACAGGCATGTGGTTGCCATCGCGATGGACGAAGTGAAGTCCGACAACGCCCATGAAATGTTCGCTTCGTTCAAGGTACCTCACGCAACGCTCGTCACGGGCGGGTTGTACCGGTTGGGCGAGAAGATCGCGGAGCCAGCAGCAGAGTAGTTTTGTTGGGCAATTTATTGCGTAGTGTTTCTTTCGAGGACTTTCAGAAAAGGAGAACGAGATGTTCAAAATGTACAGTAACCCGGAAGTGACGGGATGGCTTGGGTGGTTCGAGGACGCCAACGGCAAAGCGACGGCCTATGTCGGGCTTAATCGGAAAGTCAAGTTCGCGCACGAATTGGACAACCAGCCGCCGTTGGAAGCGCCTGTACCTTGCGGTTGTTCAGATCCATTGGGACGATCGTTCGAGAAGGCGCTGAGCGATGCAATCAATCGACATTCGATGGAGAATGGCAGCGACACGCCCGATTACATCTTGGGCAGATACCTCGCAAACTGCCTTGATGCGCTCGATTTGGCGATTGTAGCGCGTAGCAATGCCGAACGACCGCCTCAAAGTCGGGTATGACTTTGGGCTCTGTCCGATTGACGTCAAGGTCTTTGCAAGAAACTCCGCCTACATCGACCCTTGACGTCAATCGGGCCGGGTTGTTCGATGAATGAGAGAAAGAGTTTCTACGGCGGTAAACGAGCTGATGAACAGCACCCATCGCTCGAAGTGGCACCCTGCTGAAGGCACCGCTAGGCCTTGTTACGATGCGGTCGATTATGGGACTATACGATTGGAGGAGTGATGAATCTCACAGAAGCGATTAAGAAACTGGCAGAGAATCGGAAGATACAAGAGGTCGTGAACAAGCAGCTTAACTGTCTGATTGAGCACGAGGCTTGCCTGACGCTTGACATCTGTTGATGCGTGGCGAGACATTTCCCTCAAGCAAGAGCGGGGTACATGGATATAGAGGTCGAGGGTACGGTTCTTCGTGTCGACGTCGATCCGTGCAAAAGCGAGGTGTGCCATTCACCACTCTGTTCGTTTCCCAAAGTGCCGGGCAATCTTTTTGTGAAAGAGGACAGCTAGGGGCGCGAATTCACGAACTGACGGTATGGCGATTTGAGGTGCAACAGAAGGGCTGTCGATGGCACGAAAGTGGGGTCCAGGCGATGTGGGCGAGGGCGGGCTTTCGTCCTACGATACCCACAAAGATCGGGCTCGCGAGCGCAATCGGGAGATGGCGCGAAGCGGTCGCGATATCGGTCCGCACCATCCGCCCCGCAATCCCGAGCTGCGAGCTAAGGCCGAGAAGGACTTCAAGTATTTCTGCGGTCGGTACTTTGCTGCGACGTTCTACTTGCCGTGGTCGCCCGATCACCTCAAGGTCATTGCTAAGATTGAGCAAGCGGTCTTAGACGGCGGCCTGTTCGCGATGGCGATGCCTCGAGGTAGCGGTAAGACAAGTCTTTGCGAGGCAGCGTGCCTGTGGGCGCTGCTGTACGGACATCGGCGATTTGTCGCGATCGTCAGTGCGGACGAGCGGCTTTCCAGCACGACGCTCGATTCGATCAAAACCGAGATCGAGACCAACGATCTGCTGGACGACGATTTTCACGAAGTGACGCATCCGGTTCGTGCGCTTGAGGGGATCCATCAAAGGGCGAACGGGCAACTTGCTGACGATGTGCAGACGCATATCGGCTGGACTGCCAAATCTATCGTTCTGCCAACGATGCCGTTGTCAAAAGCCTCGGGCTCGGTCATCAACGTCAGCGGCATCACAGGCCGAATTCGCGGGATGAAGCAAAAGTGCATAGACGGCACAACCATTAGGCCCGACTTGGTTCTCATAGACGATCCGCAGACAGACGAATCTGCTTTTTCGCCGTCTCAATGTGCTACCCGCGAGCGTATCCTTGCGGGTGCAATACTTGGCTTGGCTGGACCCGACAAAAAGATCGCCGGACTCCTGGCGGTTACGATCGTCACGCAGGATGACATGGCCGCTCGGATCCTTGATCGCCAGAAGCACCCGCAATGGCAGGGCGAGCGAACGAAGCTGGTATATGAGTTCCCGAAGAACGAAAAGCTGTGGGCTGAGTACGGTGAGATTTGGCGCGACGATATGATTGCTGACATGGGCTTCGCGCGAGCAACGGCGTTCTACGTCGACAACCGAGAGGCTATGGACGTCGGTTCGGTAGTCGCTTGGAAAGAGAGGAAAGACTCAACCGAAATCTCAGCGATTCAGCACGCGATGAACCTCAAGCTACAGCGTGGAGAACCAGCTTTCTGGGCCGAGTATCAGAACGAACCGTTAGTCGACGAGCTTGGCGACGCAGAGAAACTTACACACGACCAGATCGCTGGCAAGACGAACGGTATGAAGCGTGGGGTGATCCCGATTGGCTGTACACACCTGACGGCGTTCGAAGACGTGCATGCCAAGGCCCTGTATTGGACTGTCACAGCTTGGGAGGCAGACTTCACGGGTTACATCGTCGATTACGGAACTGAGCCTGAGCAGAGCGAGAGGCACTTCCAACTACGTGACGTCCGGGCAGCTCTTGCCGATGCAGCGCCGCGAGCAGGCATGGAAGGCGCTATCTTTGCCGGGCTCGGGTCTTTGACTGATCGTTTGCTGGACCACGAGTGGCAGCGTGACGACGGCGCGGTCATGCGCATTGATCGTTGCCTTATCGACGCCAACTGGGGCAAGACGACGGATTTGATCTATCAATTCTGCCGCCAGTCGAAACATGCGGCCGTAGTGTTGCCATCGCACGGTAAGTACGTCGGAGCCGGCAGTATTCCTTTTGCGATGTACCGACGCAAGCGAGGCGATCGCGTTGGCCTCAACTGGCGTGTGCCCCTGATCCGTGGTAATCGCCAAGTTCGACACGCGATCTTCGATACGAACTATTGGAAGTCGTTCGTCTATGCCAGACTTTCTGTTGCGATGGGTGATCCTGGTTGCCTGTCGTTGTTCGGTAAAGACCCTGATCGTCATCGGCTTATCGCAGACCATCTTCGCGCTGAGTATAGCACAAGGACAGAAGGCCGTGGCCGAACGGTAGATGAATGGTCGATGAGACCTGAGAAAGGTGACAACCACTGGTTTGACTGTTTGGTCGGGTGTGCCGTTGCGGCGTCGATGCACGGTACTGAGTTGATGGGGCGATTGACAGCTAAACCGCGCGAGAAGAGACGACGTGTTTCTCTTGCTGAGGCTATGGGACGAGGTAAATGATGGAACACGAAGGCGTCGGCGTAGACGTAGCGATCATTGCGAAGCTGCGAAACGGACCAATGATCCGATACCGCAACACAGGGGGGATTGCACAAGGCGAGGCGGCACGCAGGGCCGGCATCGCGACCTTGACATGGGTGTTGCTCGAACAAATGAGGCTTGGCTTGAGGTACGATGCCGAGGGTTCGGCAGCTAGAAAGGTTGCGCAGCTGCTATCGATGTCGCTCTACGACGTCTTCCCGCCGGAGTTGCGAGGCCGAATGTCCGGCTGCACGCGAACAGCCTACGGCCGATTGGCTGCCCATTGCTTGACGGATGCTGTCGAGCGACACACTGAGCGGATGACGCTCCCGAGTCCAGCCGATCTCATCGAACAACAAGACGACGTTGACCGGTTGAAACCTTTGCTAATGGCGCTGTCCTACCGAGAGCGGGAGATCATCAAACTGCGCAACGGGATCGGCGACGGTCACGCGCACACGCTTGAGGAGGTCGGCAAAATCTTCAAGGTGACGCGCGAACGCATTCGAGCTGTGGAAGCGCGAGCCATGAGAAAGCTGAAAGCCCTCCGCGGCCGCGATGAAGAGTTGGACGAGCAGCAGGGATAGGCGATTGGGAGAAAGTGATGACACTGAGTAAGTTGGAATGGCGGGCGGTGAAGGAGGCGCTGTTGACGCAGTACCAAGCACATCCAGACGAGGTAATATACCCGCCGTGCATTGTACGGGAACAACTGCGCATCTCAGAGGACGTTTGGCTTCATGAGGCTGTCTATGCGTACTTGGCACCACAGCTACCGTGGCCGTTCGACAAGATGCACCTGCTTGCTGTTGATAGCCACACAGCCGATGAAACCCGAAGGGACGGAAAGTGCGATGTTATCGGCGAAGGCCCTTCGTCAATGGCAACGCTATTCTCTCTTTCGAGAGACCGGTTGTTCCGTGGCCATACTACGACAGTCTATCAAGTGCAATCAATCGTAGGGCAGGGCGGTGGGCATTACGCAAGAAGCCGTAAATTGTATTTGAATTCTGTCCCGACCGTAAACGACTTCCGACAGAGGCTGGCTGAAACACACGACTTGGATGGCGTCAGCCCGGGAATAGCCAAGCTCGTCGTAGACCAAATCGATGGCAAAGATGGGACGACACACCTCTTACAGTCATTCGTGGATGGTGCTTTTCAGACAAACGAAGAGGCGACTTGGGAATTCCAGCGGGCGCTATTTTCGACCTATGTTATAGCTGGCTACCACAAGGTTGAGGCGCAGTTACCTGAAGGCTTTGGGCCGAAGAAGATTCGACGCCTCACTGCGCACAAGAGCTTCTTCGTCTTCTTCGAGTCCAACCCGACCTATACCGTTAGCGACTTGAGCGGCAAGAGCAGCGCAACACTCAAGACGGGGCACGAGCGCCGTGCGCATTTTCGTCACGATTGGCTCGGCGCAGGTATCGACCGGACAAAGCTCCCGAAAGATCCCATCGGGCGCACTCGCATCGCACGAGATTACCATGTCCGAGTCGTTCGAGTGCGGCAGACTTGGGTCGGGCCGAAGACATTCGTTGTGGGTGGTGTCACTTACACAAAGGTAGACGACTGATGGCGACAAGAAAGGATGAAGACGATGACGAAGGACACAAGTAGACGAGGATTTTTCGCATGGTTGACGACGGCGATTGCCGGGGTTGCGTTTGGCCGTTCCAGTAAGGCCGAAGCATCACCGGTGAGCGCACCGACAGACCGCCGCGTACACCCAGGCATGGTACGCGACGAATGCGGCATATGCGGGTTTCATCTATACCCCTACTGGGAGTGGCAGCGCGCCCAATGTAAGAGTTGCGAAACCATCCTGTGCCAAGGTTGCGCTGTGACTACACAAGACGGAGTACGCGCCTTGTCGGGAGGAGATATGCTTCCTCCAGATATGTGGGACAACGGACCGCTTACCTGTTTCACAACAGTTTGCCCCATATGCTGGCCGAAGTACCAAGACCCAAAAGTGAAATACAGGAGAGTCGAGTTTCCCCGCAGCTTGACGCCTTCAGGGCTCCGGCAAATAGGAAAAAATTGGGGCGTTCCTGCTGTGGGACGTCGAGATTGGGACGTGCCCGACGACGGGGAAGAGTAGATGGATGGTAACGGAATGGCTGACATGAATTGGAGTTGGCATAATGACGCGAAAGGATGAAGAAAGATGACGAAGGACACGAGTAGACGAGGATTTTTCGCATGGTTAACGACAGCGATTGCCGGGGTTGCGTTTGGCGGCGTAGCAAAATCCAAGGCTGCAATACAGGACGAAGCAGCGGCGGAGATCGCACCGACTCAGTACGAACTCCACAAGGCTTGTGCTCGCGAGCGTAATCGGGGGATGGCGCGAAGCGGGCGTGAGATCGGTCCACCCCACCCCCTGAATGAGTACCAGCTTGCCAGTGCCGATCGCATGAGGAAGAGAAACCGGGAATTGGAAGCTCGCGGGCCCGGACCAGACGGCGGCCCCTTGTACCTGCCAAGCGAGGTATGTGGAATATGTGAATTCCCACTATACGCCCAGGCAGATCCCACCCTCTGTGATAGTTGTGAAACCCGCCTGTGCCAAGGTTGCGCCGTGCCTACCCAGGACGGTGTACGCACTTATGATGGGTGGAAGCCTCCTCGCCACCAGTGGACGTGGCGCTTCTTTAAGCATCACGCAATGGTTTGCCCCAAATGCTGGCCGAAGTATCAAGACCCAAAAGTGAAATACAGGAGCTATGAGCCTCCACCAATATCTCAAGAGGATCGCGACAAATTCTTGTCAGGGCGGATCATATTCGACTAACGAATCAAACGGAGATGATCGCGATGGAACGAACATGTCGCAAGTGCGGGGAGGCGAAGGTGCTGGAATTGTTTGTTAAGAACGCTGCATCCAAAGAAGGAAGGCGGCATTGCTGTAGCGCTTGTGCTTGCATTTACGAGCGCACCAGACACCGGAGCGATGAAGAGAAGGCGAAGGCGAAGGTTGTAGCCGCCGCCTATCGCAAGAACAACAAAGAGAAGATCGTCGCCCGGAGAGCAGCCTACTACCAGAACAACAAAAAAAGGCTGAAAGCCATCACCGCCGCCTACTACCAGAACAACAAAGAGAAGATCGCTGCCCGGAGAGCTTCTTACCGAAAGAACCATAGAGAAGAGGCAAGGGCCGCAGCTGCCGCTTGGTATCGGAACAACAAAACGCGGGCACTTTCTTACAGGCGAAACAACAAGGAGCGGTTGAAGGAATACGCAAAGGCCTACTATGCGAAAAACAAGGAGCGGTTGAATCTCGATGCCCGTGTGCGGCTTCGGAAGAGAAAGGCCGAAATGGAGCTGGCGTAATGCAACGAACATGCAGAAATTGCGGGGTGACGAAAGAAGCAGACCTATTCGTAAGGAACGCCACTTCGCACGGTGGGCGGTCCAACACGTGCAAGGCCTGTCGTTCAGCGTACTCGCTCGAATGGCAGCGAGACAACCCCGAACAGGTCCAAGCCACCAAGCACAAGTATCGTGAGCGAGGGAAGGAGAAGGCCCACGAGTGGCACTTGAAAAACAAGGACCGCTGCATGGAGCAGGCTCGCGCGTGGCGCGATAAGAACCCCAAGCGTGCCCGCGAGTACGCCGACGGCTACTACAAGAAGAACAGAGGCCGCATCCTCATTGTCGCTGCTGCGTGGTATCAAAGGAACAAGGAGCGGTTGAAGGCTGAGAGGCTTGCTGAGAAAGATGGAGGCGACTAGGATGGCTGAACTTGGGACAACTGCCGCCGAATGGGCGGAAGAGCAATTCCGACGGAGCGAGTATTTTCGCAACAATATACAGCGGATGTTCTACGAACCTCTTGTTCGCGAATTCATTGACGAGCATCTTTCCGAAGTTAGCCAGCCAATCGAAATGAAGTGGAGCCGTGCTCCCGTTCGACCGATTGAACCCCTAATCAGAAAGGACGAGAAATGACGAGACAGACAGAACTAGACGCAAGCCAGATAGCAGCGAAGCTGAATGGCTTCAAGAGACGTGAGGTGCCAAACGATTGCACGCGATTGACGATGTTCGTCGACATTCACGGCACGGAGCTGTACTGGCTTGTTGCCGCATGGGGTCCGGACTTTACGTGCTACATCATCGACTACAGTCGCCAGACCGTTCGCCGTGACGAAGGGGTTGCACTCGAAGATGCAATCCGAGACAGCCTCGAAAACTTACTTGCGCTACAACTGTGGCGGCAATGGAAACGAGAGGATGGGCGGAACATACAAATCGCATGTTGCATGATTGACGCAAATTGGGGTCGAGTTACGGATCTCGTGCGCGAATTCTGTACCAAAAATGGGTTAAGGGTAATGACTAGGCTGTTACCTGCCCGCGGTCGTTACGTTGGTGCAGCAAGCGTGCCGTTCGCGGTCCATTGCCCACAGCCCGACGAACATACTGGGAATCATTGGCGCACTGCGCCAAGCGAAGGTGTGCTGCACGACACCAACTACTGGAAATCGTTTGTCCGAGATCGCCTCGCCTTGCCAGCGGGGTCCGCTGGCGGCCTCTCGATTTTCGGGAAAGACCCAGACCAACATCGCCTCTTGTCCAATCACCTGACGGCCGAGTATAGCACGAGGACCGAAGGCCGTGGCCGAACGGTAGACGAGTGGGCACTGCCCGCTAATAACGTCAATCACTGGCTGGAGTGCCTCGTCGGGTGCGCAGTCGCAGAGGCTATCTGCGTCGAGTACCGAGTCAAAGATCGTAGCGATGCCGAAGGCGGTGAAAAACATCACTGTTGCTACTGTGAGGCGCGACTAGAGGAAATTGCATTTTCGTCAGACAACTGTAGGTCAAGCGACTATCCATGGGCCATACAAATCCCTGTTGTCCACGTCGCGGTTGACAATTCTTGGTTAAAGGGCATTGCGCGAGCTGGGGCAGAGAAAATGAGCGATATGGCTTTTGATTGCGTGCTGGCGCAGGGAGAATACAAAAAGGCAACTGCTCTGCCAACAGTAAAGCAAGCTGCGGAGAACTTGCGGAAGATCAATAAAACTCTGCCAACAGTAAAGCAAGCGACGGAGAACTTGCGGAAGATCAATAAAACTCTGCCAACAGTAAAGCAAGCGACGGAGAACACTCGAAAGGCGTTTACGAAGGCCGATCCCGACAACGAGTGGAAGCTCCGATGTGGTTGCTGTAAAAACGAGGTCCGGATCTCTAAACACTTGATCCCATGCGCAAGATGCGAAACACGACTTTGTCCAAATTGCCGGCTATGCACGCAAGACGGGCTGATCGGCAAAGGCTGGTGGGTGCATCACGCAGTTGTCTGCCCCTTGTGCTGGCCCGAGTACCAGAGCCCAGAGGTGAGGTACAGAATGCTCGACGATAGCCCGCCAATGCCCCGGGAGCTGATCGATGCATCCGAGAAGGAGCGGAATGAGGCCTGATAGCTGCGATCCAATAGTAGAGCGGGCAGCACGCCTAGTTCGCATAACGGGCTGCTGCCCACATGACGCCCAGATTCGCGCCGAAGAGGAGGCTGAGTACGAGAGAGAATTGCAGCAAACCAGAGAGTGGTTTCAAGAAGCCATGATGAAGCCCATGATTCAGAAGTGGGTTGAGGAACACCCGGAAATCCCAGATGCTTTCCTGGCCGGCGAGAAACTGCTTGAGCAAGAGCGGGATGAGGTCTGAGATGGAACGCACGTGTCGCAAATGCGGTGAGACAAAGGGGCTGGAGTTGTTTGTGGGGTCGTCAGGCGGCGCATGTAGCGCATGTGAAACCGCCCTCCACATGGCCCGCTTCCTTCTCATCATGCTTGTGCCTGATATGGCCTCGGCGGCGACGTGGCGACAGATATTGGGTACCTCAATGTGCAAGATCGCATCGCGGCGAAAGAGAAATCCCGACAATGCGAAGGCCCGAGGGTACGCTTACCGCCAAAATAACAAAGAGAGGATTATCGCTCAAAGGGCAGCCTATTACCAGAGAAATAAAGAGCGGATCAAGGCCGCAGGTATCGCCTACTACCGGAACAACAAAGGGCGACTAAGGGCCAGAAACGCAGCATATTACCAGGAAAACAAAAAAAGGCTGAAAGCCATCACCGCCGCCTACTACCAGAACAACAAAGAGCAGGCCAAAGCATACACAGCCGTTTACCGCGCCAAAAAGCGAGGCGCCAGGATCGGGGATCGCAAGGACGTTGTAGCATTCTACAAGTACGTACAGAACGCTGACCGTCTGAAATGTCATTGGTGTGGTCGCCTGACGACCAAGACCAACGGACCTCGCAAACGGAACGTCGACCACATCAAACCGATTGCAAAGGAAGGACCGGAGGATGTCCACAACCTCTGTGTATCCTGCGCACACTGCAACCACCACAAAAGCGCCAAGCTGCCTCACGAGTTCACCGGCCAGTACGAATTGGAGTTGGCGTGACTAAGGACACTGACTCTTCAGAATTTGGCCTTCGATGCCCACGATGCAATTGTGCAGACCTTCGAGTGTATTATACTCGGAAACGCAGTCGACGAATCCTGCGCGTCCGAATATGCAGGCATTGTAAGAAGCTGATTCGCACCTACGAGCGCGTGTCCGACACGCAAAAGTAACCCAAACCGCCAGATTCCCGCCAAGTTATTCCACATCTGTAACTTGTACGCTCTCATTTGACTTTCTCTCCAGATCGCGTATCTTTGTGCAGACGCATAAACTCTTTTTCGCGTTTGCACCACGGGTCTGGCCACGATAGGGAGTTCAACACATGACCGACGCTACCGACATCCGAGACGCAATGGTCACGAGCGCCCAGGGTCCGAAAAGGACCGCCGCCGACGGCGTGAGTGCCGAGGAGCACGACATCGAGGACCAGATCATGGCTGAGCAGCATGTGGCGGGCCAAAGCGCGGCCGCCCTGCCCCGCCGGGGGATGCGGTTCACGAACCTAATTCCGGCCGGCCCTAGCTGAGAGCGCGATGAGTAAGCGACGGAAACGACGTCGGAAGCAACAAGCGAAGCTGGAACCTCGAAAGGCTCCGGCTGCCCGCGTATCGACTCGTCAAGTTCGATCGTTTGCCGAGCAGCGAATGCGTGCGACGTACGATGCGGCGGCCCACGACAGCGCGGCTGGTCGAGACTGGGAGCATGTCGACAGCCTGAGCGTCAACGCCGCCGACGCGCCTGAGATCCTAGCCACGCTACGGCGCCGCGGCCGGCACGAGATGCTGAACAACCCTTCTATGGACGGCATCATCCAGACGCTTTCGGGCGACGTAATCGGCGATGAGCCTACCTTGCGGATGAACACCAACAACAAGGCGCTGGACGAGATCGTCGACAAGGAAGTCGCGAGGTGGATGGGCGCAATTGCTCTTCCGGAAAAGCTGCGACTGAGCATGGAGACTGAGGCCGCGCAGGGCGAGATATTTGCC
>SDBT01003672.1_pt1 | contig 26392 bp, 27 predicted proteins | sample 2277101 | NCBI WGS metagenome assembly SDBT01 (sample SAMN10404973, study PRJNA504765) | marine sediment metagenome | isolation source: marine sediment core GS10_PC15, 103 cmbsf | place: Arctic Ocean: Southern Knipovich Ridge | collected 2010 | reverse complement strand
GCCCCCAAACGCCCCTTGAACGGAGCGATCAAAGTAGCGACAATAGCTACTAGAGTCTAGGGACGGCAATGAGTACAGTTGGAATCAAGGAATTGAAGAACCGTCTAACAGAGTATCTTAGGCGGACGAAACAAGGTGACGAGGTCGTGGTCACCGAACGGGGCAAGCCCATTGCGGTCATCCAGCCCATAGCGTCGGCTGAACGGCTCCAAAGTTTGGATGCCAAGTTGGCAAAGATGGCAGCCTTAGGCTGGGTTTCACTCCCGAGCAAGAAGCTACGAAAGAGAGTCCGCCAAATCCGAGTCTCCGGCATACCCGTTTCGCAGACCATTGTTTCCGAGCGCCGATGATCTACCTAGACACCAGCGCTCTTGTGAAGCGATTCGTTGCTGAGCCCGGCACACCTGCCGTTGAGCAACTGGTGGCCGGCGAGAATCACCTTGCCACTGCCAAGATTGCATATGCGGAGATGTATTGTGGGTTCACGACGCGATCCATTTAGCCTCCGCCATTCATTTGGAGAAGTCTGTTGAGCTTCATGTCCGTTTCGTCGCGGCCGACAAAAGACTGCTGGATGCGGCGAACGGCGAAGGACTCACCTCCATAAATCCCTTGGACATCGAGCCCCGGTCGCCAGCTTAATACGCCAGCTTCCAGAAAAGCTCCCGCCACCTAGCTCTTCATCTTCATCTCTCGCGAAAGATGCCCGTTTGAGCATGAGGCATACGCTGATCGTGGACGAGCAGGACAGGCCGCGCTTCAAGGAACTCGACGTTACCGTCAATATATTCGTGAGCACGTTCTGTCAATCATTGACAATGATTGTTATTGCGAGGTAAGGTTGACTCTGGCCCGATGCGAAAGGATCCGCCATGAACGTCTCTCTAACTCCTGAGCTGGAGGAACTGGTCAGTGAAAAAGTCCGGAGCGGCCGCTACAACTCTGCGAGCGAAGTCGTTCGTGAAGCCCTCCGGCTTCTTGAAGAGCAGGATCAACTTCGGGCCCTGCGCCTCGAGCAAATCCGCAAGAAGATCGCCGAAGGACTGGACGCGCTGGATCGTGGCGAGGGCATTGACGGAGAGGAGGCTTTCGATCGGCTGCGGAAGAAGAGCGAAGCCCGTCGGCGCAAGCGTTCATGAAGAGCTTTCTGCTTTCTCCTCAGACGTTCCAAGACATCTATGAGATTTGGGAGTTTATCGCGCAGGACAATCTCGGCGCCGCAGATCGCGTCCGAGACAAGATTTTCGAAGCCTTCGAAAACCGGCTGAGATGCCCGGGATGGGGCACCTTCGCGAGGACCTCGCCAAAGAGCCGCTTCGGTTTGGCCTGTCTACTCGTACCTCATCATCTACAGACCGGATTCACGACCCCTAGAAATTGTTCGTGTGCTGCGGCCGACGCCGTTCGGCTCAACGCGCGTATAGTCGACTCAGCTACGGCAGGATCTTGACTGCAGAAAAAGGATATGCAGGTTAAGGGCCACCGCTGGTGACTCCAGGACTATCATGACCGTTCTGCTCCGCAATCTGCCGCTCGCGCTCGACCTGGACGAGAACGATCTCGTACAGGCCTGCGCCGAGTTCCTCGACCTCGAGCCCGCGGGGGTCAAGGTCCGCAACATCGTCAAGAGGTCTCTCGATGCCCGACAGCGTCGCCGTCCGCGATTTATGTACACCCTGGCCATCGACGTCTCTCCCGAGACGGAGCGCTCGCTGCTTGCCGAGGTCCCGCCGCGGGTCGAGCCGTTTCGCGCAACCGAACGAGTCGAGATCGGGATGGTGCAGCGGCCGGTGGGCTGCAGACCGCCGGTGGTCGTAGGCTCGGGCCCCGCGGGCCTCTTCGCAGTCTACAGGTTGGTCCAGGCGGGACTCCAGCCCATCGTCATCGAGCGGGGCCTCGAGGTCACCGAGCGCACGCGCCAGTGGAACCGGTTTCTCAAGGGTGACTCGTTTAACCCGGAGAGCAACCTGCTGTTCGGCGAAGGGGGTGCGGGCACCTACTCCGACGGCAAGCTCTACACCCGGGTCAACGACCCTCGAGTGGGCGAGGTGCTCGAGATCCTGGCCGACCACGGCGCACCGCGAGAGATCCTCTTTGACGCCAAGCCCCACATCGGCAGCAACCTCCTGCCCTCGGTGGTCCGCCGTCTCCGCAACAGCCTGCGCGACCGCGGCACGGTGTTTCGCTTCTCCACGCGCATGACCGGGCTCCGTATAGAAAACGGCCGGGTGTGCGGCCTGGACGTCGAGCCGGGCGGCGTGGTCGAGACCGAGCAAGTGTTTCTCGGCCTCGGCCACTCGGCCCGCGACACCATCCGCACTCTCCACGACCTCGGCGTGGCCATGGAGCGCAAGCCCTTTCAGCTCGGGGCGAGGATCGAGCACCCCCAGCACCTGATCAACCGCATGCAGTACGGACTGGATTTCTTCGCCCACCCACGGTTGCCTCCCGCCGACTACCGTTTGGTGGCCAGGATTCCGGGCGGCGATTTGTTCAGTTTCTGCATGTGTCCCGGCGGCGTGATCCTGCCCGCCACCGAGAAAGCCGGCTCCATCTGCGTCAACGGCGCGTCACCCCTGGGGCGCCGCGGCCGCTTCGCCAACTCGGGCTTCGTGGTCACGCTCGACCCGACCGAGTTCGGTGACTCGGGGCCACTCGCGGGCATCGAGCTGCAGGAACGAATCGAGGGGCGCGCCGCAGCGCTCGCCGAGCAGCCGTTCGGTGCCCCTGCGCTGCGGCTCATGGACTTCCTCGCGGGCCGGGTTTCAACTGACCTGCCCGAATCGAGCTACCCGCTTGCCTTGACCCCGGCTCCCTTCGAGGAGTTTCTGCCGCCGCGGGTCCTCGATGCGCTCCGCCGCGGGCTCGGCAACCTCTGCTCGAGACTGCCCATCCTGCGCAGTCCCGAGGCGATCATCGTCGGGCCGGAGTCGCGCAGCTCGTGCCCTGTGCGGATCCTCCGCGACCGGCAAACCCTCGAGTCGCCTTCGGCCTCGGGCCTCTACCCAATGGGCGAGGGCGCCGGGTACGCCGGCGGCATCATGTCAGCGGCTATCGACGGGATGCGTTGCGCCGAAGCGTTCGTCCGGCGGCATGGTGGCACGTGATCCGATGAGGCTCTGCTACCATCGTCCCACCCATTGTGATCCGATCGTTGCAGAGACAAATCACGCGGCAGCAGTCTCAATAATGGCTTTGGCGTGGAGAGCAGATGTTAGATATTTTCGTCGATGCTGATGCTTGCCCTGTGAAGCAGGAAGTCTATCGAGTAGCGGAGCGCCACGGACTTCGGGTCACGTTGGTTTCGAACTCATCGATGCGCAGGCCGCAGAAAGACTGGATCGAACTGGTTGTAGTGGAAGATCATCTCGACGCGGCCGATGACTGGATTGCGGAGCATGCGGGTTTGGACGATATCGTGATCTCCGGGGATATCCCCCTTGCCGCTCGGTGCTTGGGACAAGGAGCATTGGTGCTCGGCCCGGCTGGTCATGCCTTTACCCAGGACAACATCGGCGAAGCTCTGGCGACAAGGGATCTACTGTCTCAACTCCGCGATATGGGGAGCATAACAGGTGGGCCGGCACCGTACCAAAAGAAAGATCGTTCCCGCTTTCTTCAACGTCTCGACGAGATGATCCACGCCGTCTGCAGGAGCAGGGGAAATGCCTCCTAAAAACTCCTGACGGCGCGAGCCCGATCGCGAGCATCGGTCAAGGTTGTGGAGAATCCATAAGGCACCTCCAGGGTGCTCAAGCAAGACAGCTCAGCATCGATTGCGACATTTCTAAGGCCTTCGCGACACCTCTCTTGACTCTTCGGTGGAAAACAAATTAATATGCTTACCTCTGAAGTCAGCTACCTGGATAGCGCTTCGTACGGTTGCCTTATGGATATCTACCAGATGATGTGTAAGCAGAATGGTACGGTCAAGCTGGTGGGGCTGCAAGAGCCTATCCACCGGCTCACACTCGATGTCGAGCCCGTATCCAAGGACTGATCGAAGGAGAAAAAAATAAATGTTTGGACTGCCAATAGGGATCGGCGCGGTCGTTATTATATTAGCTATTTTTTTTCTGAACTGGATCAAGATCCTCGACGAGTACGAGCGCGGAGTCATATTCCGATTGGGACGGCTCCTGCCGGTGACCAAAGGACCGGGCCTGATCTTGGTCTTCAGCCCAATTGACAAGATGGTGAAAATTAGCTTGCGGCTGGTGGCACTCGACGTTCCCCCGCAGGATGTCATCACTCGCGACAACGTGTCGATCAAAGTCAACGCCGTGCTTTTCTTCCGGGTGGTTCATCCCGCCAAGGCAGTCGTCGAGGTGGAGGACTTCCTCTACGCAACCTCACAGCTCGCGCAGACGACGTTACGTAGTGTGTTGGGTCAGGTGGAGCTGGACGATCTTCTTGCGGAGCGCGAGAGACTCAACAAGCAACTCCAGGAAATCCTGGACAAGAGCACCGATCCTTGGGGCATCAAGGTCACCATGGTGGAAGTCAAACACGTCGATTTGCCCGCGGAGATGCAGCGCGCGATAGCGAAACAAGCCGAGGCCGAGCGTGAGAAGCGGGCAAAAGTCATTCACGCTGACGGCGAGTATCTGGCTTCCGAGAAGCTGAGCGACGCGGCGGCGATCATTGGCAAACATCCACTTGGCATTCAACTACGATATTTGCAGACGCTGATCGAGGTCGCGACCGAGAAAAACACCACAGTTGTCGTTCCTTTGCCTATAGAGTTGGTCAAGGCCTTCGTGAGCGGTCTGGAGAAGAAGAAGGAGTCTTGATTCTCTCCAGAATTAGCTGTGCAATGCCCCGGGTTGAGCCGGGGGATTGTCAACTTTGACTTAACCACGCTTTGGCGTTGTGCTACTCTCTTCGTCCGATACAGATCGTCTACCCCTTCAACAGGAAAAAGGAAATGTCGGGAATTCATCAGCGCCACTATGACGAATCGATTCGCAATCCAGACGAGTTCTGGGGACAAGCTGCCCAAGAAATCCAGTGGACCAAGCCGTTTGACAAGGTCTTGGACGACTCGAACGCGCCTCTGTATCGCTGGTTTACCGGTGGGGAGCTGAACACCTGTCACAACGCGATCGACTACCACGTGGAAAACGGGCGGGCCGAGCAATTGGCGGTCATCTATGACAGCCCGGTCACCGGCACCAAGCGCAATCTGACCTACCTCGAGCTGAAGCACGAAGTGGCGCGGTTTGCCGGAGTGCTGACCTCCCTGGGGGTGACCAAGGGGGATCGCGTCATTATTTATATGCCCATGACTCCCGAAGCGTTAATCGCCATGTACGCTTGCGCGCGGATCGGGGCGATTCACTCGGTGGTGTTCGGCGGGTTCGCCGCCCACGAGCTGGCGGTACGGATCGAGGACGCCACTCCCAAGGTGGTGGTCTCGGCATCCTGTGGGATCGAGGGCGAGCGGATCGTGGCCTACAAGCCCTTGCTGGACCGGGCCATCGAGATCTCCCAGCACAAACCGGAGCATTGCGTGACCTTGCAGCGCGAGCAGCATCGCTGTGGGGTGATTCCCGGCCGGGATCACGACTGGCATGAGCTGATGTCCGGGGCTCGGCCGGCGGACTGCGTTCCGGTCCAGGCGACGGACCCTTTGTACATTCTCTATACCTCAGGGACCACCGGCAAGCCCAAGGGCGTTGTGCGGGACAACGGCGGCCATGCCGTGGCGTTGAAGTGGTCCATGAAATATGTCTACGGCATGGAGCCAGGTGATGTGTTTTGGGCGGCCTCCGACATGGGGTGGGTGGTCGGCCATTCGTACATCGTTTATGGCCCTCTGCTCCATGGCTGCACCACGGTTATCCACGAGGGCAAGCCGGTGGGCACGCCGGACCCGGGGGAGTTTTGGCGGGTCATCGAAGAGCACAAGGTGGCGGTTCTGTTCACGGCGCCCACCGCCTTTCGGGCCATCAAGAAGGAAGACCCGAACGGCGACTACTTCCAGAAATCCGACTTGTCCCACTTCCGATATTTGTTCTTGGCCGGCGAGCGGCTGGACCCGGATACCTACCACTGGGCGCGGGGTTTGTTGGGAAAGCCGGTCATCGATCACTGGTGGCAGACCGAAACCGGCTGGCCGATGGCGGCCAACTGCATGGGGCTGGAGGCGTTTCCCATCAAGCCCGGCTCGCCGACCAAGCCGGTTCCCGGCTACCAGATCGAGATCCTGGACGAGGAGGGCAACGTTTTGCCGCCGGAAAAGGACGGTGCGGTTGTAATCAAGCTCCCCTTACCGCCCGGGACATTGCCCACCTTGTGGCGGGACGATGAGAGGTTCAAGAGAGCTTATCTGTCCAAGTTCCCCGGTCGCTACGTGACCGGCGACGGCGGTCATATCGATGAGGACGGTTATGTCTACATCATGGGGCGAATCGACGACGTGATCATCGTGGCCGGCCACAACCTGTCCACCGGCAGCATGGAGGAGGCGATTGCCGGCCATCAGGACATCGCCGAGTGCGCCGTCTTCGGGGTCAAGGATGCGCTGAAGACCCAGCTTCCGGTGGGGATGATCGTCCTCAAGGCCGGTGCGGACCGAGACCACAGCGAGATCATCGAGGAGCTGATCCAGTTGGTGCGCGAACAGGTGGGGCCGGTAGCCAACTTCAAGCAGGCGGCGATCGTCAAACGTCTGCCCAAGACCCGCTCGGGCAAAGTGCTTCGCGGGACCATGCGCAACCTCGCAAACGGCGAGCCCTACAAGATCCCCTCCACCATCGACGACCCGGCGATCCTGGATGAGATCGAGCAAGCCCTTCAAAAGCTAGGTTACGCCCGGCAGCCGAAGGGCGAAATCGCCGAATAAACTTTGCCTCACTCGTGCCGCAAGGCGGTCATCGGATCCAACTTGGCGGCGCGGCGTGCCGGGATATAGCAGGCGAAGATCGCGACCGCCGAGAGTAGAAGCGGCACGGTGGCAAATGTGATGGGGTCGGTCGAGGAGACCTCCAGTAGCAGCTTGGACAGGGGTTTCATGACCAGGGCGGCGACCAGCAGGCCGACGGCAATACCGGTACCCACCAGGGCCATCCCCTTCCGGATGACCATGGTGATGATTTGCCTTGCGTGGGCGCCCAAGGCGATGCGAATGCCGACTTCACGAGTACGCTCGCCCACTGAAAATGCGACGAGGCCGTAGAGCCCGATACTTGGCAGAATCAGGGTGAGGATGCCGAACGCGGAGAGGAGCAGGGACGTGATACGCGGAACATAGGTTTGGATGCCTGACGTGCTCGGCCATGGTTTTGGAGTCGAACAGCGGGACGCTGCGATCGAGCCCTTGCAGCTCGCGGCGGAAAATCTCCGGCATGCCGGCCGGGTCTCCAACCGTGCCGGCGATCACCACGACCTGCGGCGAGTAGCGTTGCGAGACGGCATATAGAGATAAGGACGTGGTTGCTCCCGGTAGGATTTCAGTTTCGTGTCGCGAGCCACGCCGATGACCTCCGCGGGTGCAGACTCCTCGATAGGCCCCAAAGACCGAAGGGAATTCGACTGGCGAGAGCAACGGTCCTGACACCGGGGGAGGATGCGATGTTTTGTCGGTATCGCTCCAAGAAGGACAGGCCCGCCTCTGTTTCGGGATATCCACCCAGCGATAAGTCCATGACCGCAACCGCGGCGCGCTCGGTCTCGAAGCCGGGATTGGCCCGCTGGCTGTTGCCGAGACTGCGGACGAACAAACCGCACCTCCGAGCAGGCCTAGGATGGTCCTTTCAGCGAGAAGCTGGCGCACCACCCTACCTCTGCCGGCGCCGAGGGCGAGTCGAATGCCAATCTTTCTCAGCCGTGAGGAGGCGCGCATCAAGAGTAGGCCGGCAAGGTTCGAGCAGGCAACGAGGAGCACCAGCCCTACGACGATCATCAGAAAAGCGGAGATTGGAAAGAGCACGGTGTAGTGTACCAAAACTCAGTCGAGGTGAAAGCGGCACGATGACAAGACGTTGCAGGTTGGCGCTCTTCTGTCGTGGAACGCGGCTCCGGCGCCCTGAGCTGAAAGGATCCGGGCCATGAAGCCCTACCTATGGCAGTTTTTTTTGTTCACCCTTGCCGGCTGGATCAACAGAGTCCAACAAGACGCGATCGAGTATCTCAAGGAAGAGACCCAGAGAGCTACGCGGACAGAATCTGCACCTCGGCTATGATTCTCTTCTTGATCGTCGTCCAGGAAGCCTCGCGAAGCATTCTTGGCATGGGTTCCGCCTCGGCGTCTTCGAAATAGACCAGGCTCTTCAGCAGGTGATACTCGTTGTAGTCGACCCTCTGGAAGCGGCGGCGAGTAAGATCGAATGTTGACTCGAGACTTCCCCCGGCCTGTAGGAAGAAATAGAGGTCGACGAAGTCCTTTCGACTGCCGCGGCCACCGATCGCCACGAGTTTCATGACCGCGATGTCGCGCGGGTCAGCGAGCGGGAGTCCCCGATAGACTGTGCTCGGGTAGAGCAGCGGCGCCTGCATCCCAAGGAAGCTGACGCGCAGACCTCCCAGAACGACGTGGAGCGTTTCCGACGACCGGCTCTGAATCGAGAGGGGACCGACATCGGACAGTCGCTCGATCAATGGATCTGTTTCGAAGGCCTCCAAGCTGAAGAAGTCGAGATCTTCTGAGTATCGGTGCCCGAGCTGGAGGGCGAGGCCGGTTCCACCGGCCAGCGTCCGCGTCTCCAGCAACCCGCCCGCCACCAGGCGTCGGACGATTCGCCAGGCTTCAGGGCTGAGGACTTTGGGGGTCATCGGTCTCCGATTCCAGGATGAGACTCCAGTAGTTCCGGGTCCGCTCATCGGTCTCCCGGTGAGCAGCCGCTGCCCGTACGGCGTCATCGCCGTAGAACCGGCGGCTCGCCTCCACCTGCTGCCGGTTGCCGTACATGAGAACACGGCGAAGCACCCACTGCGGGTACTCGTCGATGTCTTGCGGCTTCAGGGACCGATCCCAAAAGAGAGCGCTCAAGAGACGGGCCAGATGCGCTCTCGACGCTATCGACTCGGGCTTTTCTCTCCCGACTGGCTCGAGGCTCACATTCAACTGGACGCCAAGCGCTGCCGCCAGCCGGCGCAGGGTGGCGAGCTCGAATCGTTCCCAACCGCTCTCATAACGGTGAAGAGTGGGGGCACTGGTCCCGGCCCGTCGTGCGAGCTCAGCAAGGCTCCACCCGCGCTCTTTTCTCAGGGCACGAATTCGGAAGCCGATGGGAGCTTGCTTCTCCATTTAAATATTATCACTCACGATAATATTCTAACATGAGGTTGCGCTCAATCGCGAAGACGATCGGTTTACCGGGCTGTCGTTCCGTGAAACGCCCCCGCGTGCCGGACTTCGACCGTGGGTTTTGGGTTCTCTTATCCAGGATTCGAGTTCATGGAAGGGACAGGCTGATAGGGACGCTTCGCGGGTTCTTGCTCACAATCTTCGCTCGATCTTTGATCCAAGACCTCCCGTATTCCCGCCCCTTGGAGAGCGAAAGCAGGTTCTTCTCCAGAAGCGCCGGTTTGCCGACGGTCTCGATGGCCTTCGCGGTGGCTTCGTAGGAGAGCGGGAAACGGCCGCGGCTCAATAACGCACCCAGCATGACCACGTTGACCGTCTCCGGGCCGCCGGCTTCGGTGGCAAGAGCCGGCCCATCGACTTCGAGAATCTCGCCGGCACCGATTCAGTGAAGCTCCTGGAGGATGGTGGGCAAATCCAGATGCGGTTGTCTGCCCATTTTGGTTTCCAGTGGAGCTTGGACATGGCTGTTGAGGACCACGTTGCCTCCCGGTGACAAGTACTCGTTGGCCCGGCGTAAGGCCTCGATCGGCTCCAACCCCAGAATGAGCTCACACCTCCCTTTCGGAATGAGAGGCCCACAGACTTCGTATCCGATGCGAACCTGGCTGTATACCGATCCTCCCCGCTGCGCCACGCCAAAAGTCTCGGCGACACGGACCGAGAGCCCTTCGTGAAACGCAGCCTGGGCAACGACCTTCGAGGCAAAGAGACTTCCTTGCCCGCCGACACCGGCGATGACGAGGTCGAAGGGGGTTCGAGCGCTCATTGCGCCCTTTCTTCTTTGCGCACAAAAGAAATCGCTTCCTGAGGACAGACGAACTTGCAGGAAGCACACCCGTTGCACAGCACCGTTTCTACATCTATCTTTTCCGACGAATCCCCCGCGGGTACGAACGCCGGACATCCGAACGCGTCTACGCAAGCCTGGCACCCGTCGCATAAGGCCTGGTCAATCTTCGCCAGGATGTTGCGCCGCCCGATCTCCGAAGGTTCCAACGCACAGGCCTGGCGGGAAACCACCATGGCGGGGCCGTTGATCGTCAATGCCTCTTCCAGGATATTGGCTAGTCGCTTCAACTGAAACGATCCCACCACCTGCACAAAAGGGATGTGGTAGGCCTTGGCGATCTCCTCGATGGGCACAATGGTCCGCTCTCCGGCATGCTGCCAGGAACCCGGGTGGTGCTGCTGTCCGGTCGAGCCGGTCACCGAGTTATCCATCACTAAAACCGTGACCGGAAGTCCCAAGTGACTGATCTGGAGCAGCCCCGGCATGCCGGCATGGTACATGGTGGAGTCACCGATGACCGCGATCACTTTGCGACCGGGATTGAGCTGCGCCAAGGCGGCCGCGGTGCCCATGCTGGCTCCCATGGAGGTCATTGTTTGGAGGATGTTGAAAGGTGGATAAAATCCCAGCGTGTAGCATCCGATGTCTCCTACCACGATGGGATCTTTGATACTCAGGTTCTCGATCGCCTGAGCCAATGCGTAATAGCTGGCACGGTGCGAGCACCCTGAGCAAAACGAAAGCTGTCGACGGGGAATCCGCTGCTCGATTTCTTGGACCAACATTCTCCGTTCCGAGGACAACCCTTCTGCCGGTGCCGCGGAAAGCGATTCGAGCTCCCCGCGTCGTACCAAGCTGGACAGTGCATCGATCACCGTTTCGGGCAAGGTCTCGCCGGTGCCGGGCAGAGCGCCCGAGCGGCGACCGTGTATCTTGATTGCTTTGCCCATCGCCGCCGCCTCGATCAACAGGCCCTCCTCCAGGTACGGGGCCACATCCTCCTCCACCAAAACCTCATCCACCCGCGCCAGAAATTGCCGCATGAGGGTGCGGGGAAGTGGGTTGACCGAGCAAACCTTGAGCAAGGCAATGTCGTTGCTGAGGCCCAGACGCTCCGCGGCTTCGCGCGCATAGTTGTACGCAAAGCCCGCCGACGCCACCCCCAACCGTTCGTGACCGTTGCCCTCGTACCGATCGAATCCCGCGGTCGCGAGCATTTTCGTCGCCTGCTGCATCTTGGCTTGGAGCCGGCCGTGTGGAACCAGGGGAGGAAAGGGTGTGTACTGCCGGGTCGAATCAAAACGAGGTTGCGGTCAGGAGGTTGTAATCGGTCCCAGCTCGAGCTCACCCGTCATATGAGCCAAACGAGTCACCGAACGAATCATGACCGGTAGGTGCAAGCGTTCGGAGATCTCGAATGCCTGGCGAGTCATCTCGCGGGCCTCGTTGAGGTCGGCAGGTTCCAGGGCCGGAATTTCCGCCATTTTTGCGTACCAGCGGTTGTCCTGTTCGTTGTTGGAGCTTGAGCCCCCGGGGTCGTCCACCGAGAGGATCACGAAACCCCCGATGGTGTCCACCAGGGCGAGCTGCATGAAAGAGTCGGCCGCCACGTTCAAGCCGACGTGCTTCATCACCACCACCGTTCGTGCCCCGGAGAACGAAGCGCCGGTGGCCACGTCGAAGGCGACTTTCTCGTTGACAGACCAAAACGCACTGAAGCCGACGATCGGTGCAGCCTCCATCAACGTCTCCATGATTTCCGTCGACGGTGTGCCCGGGTAGCCGGTAGCTAATTGCACTCCCGCTTCGATGGCGCCGCGCGCGAGCGCTTGATTGCCCAGCGCCAGCAACCGCCTACCCGGCGAGGCTGAGAACAGGATTTTATTGCGGGTCATTGCTTCCGTCTATTTATCGAAAGAGAAAGGCCTCAATCGTTTCGCTATTGACTATTGATGCTACCTCGGCTTTTGTTGGATGATATGCTTTTTTCGTTCATCGGTAAATGACCACCAGGGGCGCGGATCTCCGCCTTCCATAAAGTGAATTACCGACATAATTTGTTGCGGCGAACGAGGAGCTCAGCAGCCTGGCCGACGGTAACACTGAATGCTGTTTCCAATTCGGTTCGCTCTTACCGCAAAGAATAGATAGACCATGGCGAGGAAAAACCAGGCAAGCCAGGAAAGAGGCAGCCTGTATTCAGAGAGCTGGAAGGCTGTGCCGAGCACCAGGGGAGCTGTGATAGCCACGATGGCCAAACTGATCAATGAAGAGTAAGAGAGCTCGACAGAGAGGATGCGGCTCATGAAAAAGCCAATGACCGCATAAATGAGAACCTGAATCGTCCGATAGGCGAAGGAGAACATCAGCGCAAAGGGATAGAAAACGAAACCGAACCAATTCCCGATCGTTTCGAGCCACCCGTGGACCCGGTTGCTGTCGATGACCCAACCGTCGAGCTCGCTGAATTGATAAATCCGCGTTTCTTGTGGATTCCTCCTTACAAACGCTTGGGTCCTCGTCAGTAGAACGACCGCGTCGTCTTCATCCAGGCTCGTGATTTGACCGGTTGTGTCGATCACCGCTAGGGACTGCGACGTCTCCGGATCAACGATGCGGTAGGGCTGCTCCACATCTACCCGCAGCTCTCCTTGGACGAAGGTGAGAGTGGGTATCTGATCGACCACCTTGGGTGCCTCCTCTTCGATCCATGTCGAAAACCGACTGTGAATCTGAATCGTTGCCAGGAGCCAACAAAGACCTAGCAGCAATCCCAAGTAAAAGAATGAAAAAAGGCCCCAATGAGAGGCCACGTCTCGATACAAATCGGCTGAGTAGAAGGACATGGTGATGGCCCGAAAGGGCCCGTAGCGCCGACCCACCGCGCGTCCTACGGGACGGCGATAGGGGCCGGCACCGCTATCGGCCGGGGAGGAGACAGGATCGGAATCCATGATGCTTCTTCATAGCGAGGTTAGCAGAAGTCGATGAAGAGGTTCAATAGGGTGGGACGGATGCGTCGGAGGCATCGGATGCTGAGGTTGAGTTGCTAACCAAAAGAAGTGACCCCTTCGCCTTTGATCGGGGTGGAGAGAAAGCGTCCGCAACGAACTGAATTTAAATGTGATAACGTTATGGTGAACCACTGTAGCGCTCTCGCCTAGCTGAATAATAGTATACTTGTAATGCATAAATTCACAATAATAGTGAATTATTGATATTGTGTGGTAGTATTATTTTTGCGGATGCGAGTAGAATCGATATATCTTAGTTGCATGATTTCCCCATAAATGAGAAATATTGAATATAAATTATACCACTTACTCAGATAAGCAACTCCCGAAGGGACGTATAAAACTGGCAGCAGTAGTTCGTGCGGCAGGCGATATCATTCATATCGATGATGCCGCGCAGACCCTCGAACTGCCCCGAACCAAAGCCGCCAAATTGCTTTCGCGATGGACAAAGCAGGGATGGCTGCGGCGGGTTGGTAGTGGCGCCTATGTTCCGGTCCCCCTCGATTCCCTCGAAAGCGAACATGTCCTTGACGATCCATGGGTGCTCGTCCCGGCGTTGTTTTCGCCAGCCTATGTCGGCGGCAGAACAGCGGCCGAGCATTGGGGCCTGACCGAGCAGATTTTCCGCGATGTTCTCGTCATGACGGCGCAGACGATTCGTACCAAGAGCCAACAGCGCCATGGCACTCCCTTTACCCTCAAACACGTCCAAAAGGAAAAGATCTTCGGGACGAAATCCGCCTGGCGTGGCCGGACCAAAATTCCCGTCTCCGACATCCACCGGACGATGATCGATATGCTGACTGATCCCGCTCTGGGGAGCGGGATACAGCATGTAACTGATTGCCTTGATGCGTATTTTCAGCGGGCAGACCGTGATGACCGGACGCTTATCGCGTACGGCGACCGCCTCCGGAACGGTGCCCTATTCAAGCGGTTGGGATTTCTGGCCGAGCGCAACCAGAATGGTGAGCCGCTCATCGCACCTTGCCGCACGCGTCTCACAAAAGGCAACGCCAAACTCGATCCGGCACTCGACTGTCCGCGACTCATTTCCAAGTGGAGGCTCTGGATTCCCAGGACCTGGGTCGCGCGGAGCCGCGCATGATTGACCGCCGCGAAATCCTTGATGCGGCAACTAGGCTTGGCGTACGCCCGCAGGTCATTGAAAAGGATCTGGTGCTCGGCTGGGTTCTTGCCGGCATCAACGCCCATGAAGCCCTGGCTGAGAACTGGATCTTCAAAGGAGGCACTTGTCTCAAGAAGTGCTACTTCGAAACCTATCGGTTCTCCGAGGATCTTGATTTTACGCTGCTCGATCCTTCTCATCTTGATGACGGCTTTCTGCGCCAGGTTTTCGCGGAGATCTCAGAATGGATTTATGAGGAGGTCGGTATAGAACTCCCTCCGGATCTTCATGCCTTCGATATCTATACCAATCCGCGTGGCAATCCTTCATGCCAGGGCAAACTTAGCTATCGCGGACCGATAGCACCAAGGTCGGGAGGCTTGTCTCGCATCCGACTTGATCTGACCGCCGATGAACGCCTAGTGTTGCCGCCCGTGCGGGTTCCGATGTTTCATCCCTATAGCGATGCACCCGAAGGCGGCATCCATGTGCTCTCCTATGCCTATGAGGAGGCTTTTGGCGAGAAGGTCAGAGCCTTGGCTGAGCGGACGCGACCGCGCGACCTTTATGATGTGATCAATCTCTATCGAAATGCAGAAGCGAGACTGTCGCCTTCCGTTCTTTTGGATGTGCTCCGGCACAAATGTGAGTTCAAAGGCATCGACGTTCCCTGCCTTGCCGTTCTAGAGCAGCACAAAATCGATCTTGAAGGTGCGTGGGAAAGTATGCTTGGCTATCAGCTCACGGCTTTGCCGCCGATGGAGACTCTCTGGGGCGAATTGCCAGCCTTTTTCGAATGGCTGGAAGGAGGCGCGACGCCGGTTGTTCCCGCAGCCTATGCGATTAGCGACGGTGAGACGGTTCTGCGTGAACGGACCTTACAGCTGCCGGTTTCGGGAGCAGTGCAGTCTCACCTTGAGGTGATCCGCTTCGCCGCATTTAACCGCCTTTGTGTGGATCTGGATTATCAAGGATCGACTAGACGTATTGAACCGTACTCTCTCAGGCGGACCCAGGACGGCAATATCATCCTGCATGCCTTTAGCACAGATAAAGGCGCACATCGCAGCTTCAGGATTGACCGCATCACAGGCGCTCGCACTACTAGTGAGTCCTTTGTGCCCCGCTACGAGGTTGAGCTGACGCACCAAGGGCCGGTTCGTGTCGCGCTAACAGCACCGGGCCACTCTTCGGGATCACCCGGTCGGGTACGTTCGACCCGGCGTTCCCGGTCCACAAGCAAGCAGAGGAGGGCGAGCGGGCCAACCTATATCTACGAGTGCTCTTATTGCGGAAAGAGATTTAATAGAAAGAAGCTGAATCCCAAACTCACTCCGCATAAGGACAAACACGGTTACCTCTGTTCCGGCCGTAAAGGGATTTGGGTTGATAGTCGATATTGATACAAATGTATTTATTCAGCGCCATCCCGGGTTGTGTCGACTGTGAGGCGGCGCACCTCAGTAGCTGGAGCGTCGTCTCTATCACTTTAGCATGGCGAGGTTAGCAGAAGTCAATGAAGAGGTTCAATAGGGTGGATCCGTCTTGACTTTCCGGAAACTGAGGTCGTGGAAATCGAAACTGAAGTCGGTGCGCTCCGACACTGCCTTCATGGTCATTTCCTCGATCCCACCGTCATAATCGAGCCGGAAGCGGACAAAGGCGTCGGCATCGAGGCTGCGATCCTTCCAGCGGACTACAAAAGTGTCGTACAGGTAATGCTCCATGTCGCCTTCCAGCAAATCCGTCCGGCTGAATTTGAGAGTCAGCGTTCCGCCATCCTCACGAATCCAGACATCGCCCCGCCAGTCGTCCCGGTAGGTTCCCGCGTAAGCCGCAAGAGGAAGGGACGGCTGACTGTTCCCCCTTCGGGCGGTGGCGGCGGATTCGTCTTCGACGGCGCTCAGTTCGGCTTCGCGCGCATTCGCCCGCTCCTCGAAATAGCCGACAAGGTCCCGTTCGTCGGCGCCCATGTAAGCCCTCAGAATGTGCAGCGAGATGGCGGTCATGGCGGCGCCGGATTGCTGATTGGTCAGAACGATGACGCCGAGGTCGAGCTCGGGCACGAGGTTCACATAGGACACCATGCCCAGAAGCCCACCGGTATGGCTGACCCGCTTGTAGCCATGGACATCATCCAACCCCCAGCCGAGACCGTAAGAGCGGAAATGGGTCCGGTTCATTTCATAGGCGTCATCGCCAACAGGCAGAATCGTCTGGGGCGACCACATCTCCTTTTGTTGTTCCACACTGAACAGGGCTGTCCCATCGGCCATCTTTCCACCTGCGAGCTGTAACTTCACCCATTTGGCCATGCCGTTGATGTTGCACCGAATCGCTCCGGCAGCGGCAATCGCTTCGATTCCGCCTGGGACGACAACCTGCAGATTTCCCCCCACCGGGACGTGGGGTGATGCGATGTTGTCGGTTCCTTTGACACGCGACCGAACCACCGCGCAAGGAGCCATATTGAGCGGGTTCAGGATCCTCTGTTCGACGAAATCCTCCCAGCTCTTTCCAGTGACCGCGGTAACGATCTCGCCCGCCACCATGTAAAGCAGATTGTCATAGGCGAAGGTGGACCGGAAGCTCGATGCGGGTTTGAGGAACTTGAGCCGGGCCATGATCTCTTCACGGGTGAAATCGGTGCTCGGCCACATCATTAGATCTCCCGCGCCGAGACCCAGGCCGGAACGGTGGGTCAGCAAGTCTCGGATAGTAAACTCCCGAGTCACATAGGGATCCATCAGTTGGAACTGGGGCAGGTGATCCACTACCCGATCATCCCAGGTGATCTTTCCTTCATCCACCAAAATCGCCAGTGCGGCCGCGGTAAAGGCCTTGGTATTCGACGCGATACCGAATAGAGTGTCGCCGTCAACCGGCTCCGGCCTACCCATTTCGCGCAGGCCATAGCCCTTGGCAAGAACGAGCTCACCGTCCTTGACGATCCCGACGGCGATACCCGGCACGGAGAAGGTTTCCATGGCCCGCTGGACCACCAGGTCGACGCGCTCCTCGTCTGCAGCAGGAGCTGGCTGCGCGGCGCCCGCGGCGACGGAATCGCCGGCGAGCAAGAATCCGAAGATCAACAAACACTGAAATATCACTCTCGACATCCTATTCCCTCCCCGAAGAATGGACGGCACACCTCGAGCGAACTGGCTCGAGACGCCTACTCCGTGGCGCCTCGCCGCCACGCTAGGTACTCGTTCATCATCGCGGTCACGTCGTACTCCTTGGCCTGCATCCCGTCGATGATGTGCTGGCGAAACTCGCTGCCGGCGAGGTTTCGATACCCGACCTCTGCCCTTGACCGCGAACGACCCCACCACGTCGGTTCTACCGACCTTTGTGCCACGCCTCGACTTATAGGGAATTCCTGTTCGATAGTCAAGAGAGGATCTGATCGAGCTTACAGAAGGGACAGGTGCAGGAGCGACTCGTTTCCGCTATGATTCCGTGGTGGGAGCTAGCTTTGGACGGCTCCTCAAATCACTTTACACAAATTGGAAAACCGGAGGCTTGGAAATGCGTCTGATTTTGCGGCTCATGATGATAGCGACAGCCGTTTTACTTATAAATGATCGAGGAACGATGGCTCAAGAGGATAATCAAGAGGAGGAAAAAAAACTGGGTTGGTCCAATGTCGCCGACCTCGGACTCGTGGTAACCGGCGGCAACTCGCCGACATCAACCTTTACCTTCGACGACCAGGTCAACCACGCCTGGGAGCGGGCCGATTTGAACTTCCGGTTCGGCGGGCTTCGAACCCAGGACGCGGATGACACCATCGCCGTGGGCACTGAAGATGATTTCGTTCTCGTCTACCCGGAGTTGAAGCGCGACAACCAAAGATACTATGTCAGCGGGAAGTACGACAGAAAGATCAATGACCGATTCTACTGGGTTACCGGTGCGGCGTGGCAGCGAGATTCTGATGCCGGAATCGAGAACCGCGGTGACCTCTTCCTGGGTACCGGCAACTCATGGAAAAACACCGAGAATTTCAAGTTCAAGACCGACTACGCCTTGTCTCTCGTCAATCGCGAGGACGAGATCGCCGATCCCGCGAGAGATGACCGATATGCGGCGCTTCGTTTGGCCTATGATCTGGTGAAAAAAATCAGCAAAAACGCTCAATTCGACAGCGATTTGATCTTTGTTGCCAATCTGGAGACCGGGGAGGACTGGACCTTCAACAACATCAACGCGGTCACTTCCAATTTGACCGGCATGCTGGCACTCCGGGCCAGCCTGCGGTTCATCTACTACAACCTTCCCGCCCTCGACGAGTTCGACCTTTTCGACATCGATCCCTCGGAAGGTGAGGCAAACGAGATCGGAACCGTAATAACCAGGAAGAAAAAGCTCGACACGATCTTTAAAGTCACACTGGTTGTCACCTTTTGACGGCGGCGGCTCACAAAGGTTGCCGTCGGAACAATACAGCGCTAGAATCTAGTCGATGCGTAGAAGAAGGGTTCGGCTTATCGCTGCCGCTACCGTGTGGCTGATTCTCGGTTTTACCGCGATGGATCTGGTAGCCGACGCCGTTGCATACCCTTTTTGCGCCACGGATCTAGAACCTTCACCGATGGCCGCCCCACCGCTCGAGACGTCTTTACAGCTACCGGGAGACAAGGTTCCGACCTCATCACCCGGCGCACCTATCGATTGCTGTTTTTGCTGTTCCAGCTGTGTCGAGTGCTCTCCGATTTTATGTCTGTCGCCTAGTGCCAAGGCAGCTCGATACGAAATCTTTCGGCCGACCAACCTTCCCGTCTTTCTAGTTCGCGAGCTCTTCCGTCCGCCTCGAATCTCCTAAAACTCGTGCTTTTCAAGTCATTTGTCGGCGGGAAATGACGGCCAACTAGCTGCGCTCCTCTCGTCGACTACGTTTTAGCCCCCAAGAAAAGCTGGAGTGTCTCCGCCCCTGGCAAGACATGAGGCCAACAACCAGCACATAGGAGATCTTGATGTGGAATAGAAGACGTCTGAAGTGCGGCGTCGCAACTTTCGCAGCGGCGCTGCTTCTTCAAGGAGAGTCTAGCGCTGAGTCCGCTCCCGCTCTAGACCTGGAGGCGGCCATTGAATTGGCTGAGCAGAACAACCGTCTTCTCGAGGCGGCGCGGGCTCGAATTCAGGAAGCAGATGGGGATCTCGTGACCGCCGGTATTTTACTTCTCGACAATCCCGAGCTCTCATTTGCCGTCGGTCCGAGAATTCCGGCGGAGCCATTTCTTGAGAGAACCACCGACATCGAAATCGCCATAGGCCAGCGTTTCCCGATCGCCGGCCAGAGAGGCCACCGCCAGGGTGTAGCCGGAGAAATACTCGAAGCATCTCGGAGCGGTGCCGAGGACGTACGACGTGTGATCGCCCTTGCTGTCGCCACCGCCTTCACCAACACACTTGGGGCTGGCGAGCGTGTCCGTCTCAGAGAGGAAGCGGAGCGGCTGGCGTCCGACCTCCATCAATTCGCGCGGCGCCGTCTCGAGCTCGGTGAAGGAACGCCCCTCGAGTTGAACACGGTGCGGATCCAGCTTGCAGAGGCGCGGCGAAAGACCTTGATGGCACGTGCGATGCACCGGGCGAGCTCCATTCTTGTGAGCGAGCTCTTGGGACTCGGTTTCGAAGAGCCACTCACCTTGAGCGGCGGCGAACTTCCTATCGGGACCGCGTCGCCGAGCGAAAACTCCCTCGTGGCTCATGCCCTTCGTTCACGCCCCGACCTTTCATCCGTGGGCCACGAGGTCTCTGCCGCCCGATCCGATGTGGAGCTCGCCGAGGCAGAAGGTTGGCCGGATCTGTCGGCTGGGTTTCGCTACGAACGGGACCAGGGCGACGACAAATATATCGCTGAAGTAGCTATTCCCCTTCCCTTTTTCAACCGTAACCAAGGTGAAGTCATCCGCGCTCGGGGCACATTGGCACGCCTGCGTGCCGAAGAAGAAGCTCTGCGTCTCGCAGTCGAGTCCGATGTGCGACGCGCCTATGTTGTTTATGACGCGGCCCGGCAGGGTGCCGCGCTCTATGGTGCCGAAGTCTTGGCTGCTCAAGAGGAGAGCCTCGATCTATTGATGCGGGCGTTCCAGGCGGGGGAAATCAGCTATTCGGAAGTCGTCGTCGTTCAACGGGCACTCGTGGAAGGAAGGGAAGGTTACCTGGAAGCGCGGCTCGATCTGGCCCGCGCGCGAGCACAACTTCTCGCGGCCGCGCACCTCCGGCAGACAGAATCCCTGGAAGTGTTGAGGTAACTCATGAAAAACAAATTCAAAACAGTTGTTCGACGCCCTGTTGCGTTCGCTCTTGTTGGTCTGTCGGCGGTGTCCGTGATGAGCTGCTCGGATCGCGGCGCGCGGGAGGAGTCGAAGGAAAGACGAGAGGAGGCGGAAGTCAGGCCGGTGGACCGGATCGTGCTGACAAAAGCGGCGCTCGAAAGCCTACATCTCGCATACGTACAGGCGGAAGATCGCTCGCTTACGCCTTCTCTCGAAGTCCCCGCAGAGCTCACTCCCGACCCGGATCGGCGTGCGACGGTGGGACCTCGCGTTGCAGGCAGCGTGATGGAAGTTCGCGTGGTAGTCGGTGACAGGGTGACAAGGGGAGAGACTCTATTGGTTCTCGAGAGCGATGCGGTTGGCCGAGCACGGGCGAAGCTCATTGGGGCTCGGGCTCGAGAGGAGGTGTCCAGGCGTGCAGCGAACCGGTCTCGTGAGCTTCTAAAAGATCGAGTGACGTCACAACGAGCTGTGGAAGAGGCCGAAGGCGCCCTGCAGATGGCCGAGGCGGATCTTCGGTCCGCGGAGACGCGCCTCGCCACCTTCGGAATATCGCCTGAGGAGACCCCTTTCGACAATCCGGCTCGCGTCATTCTTACCAGCCCTATTGCCGGCACCGTCGTGGGGCGCTCGGTTCACATCGGCCAGTGGGTCGAGCCTACGGACACTCTCATCGAAGTGGTGGACCTTGCCGAGCTTTGGCTCCGCGCATCCGTTTACGAGCGGGAGATGCGTTATGTCCGGCGCGGGCAGTCGGTCGAAGTGGACGTGCGCGCCTACCCGGGAGAAGTCTTCAAGGGCACCATCTCTCAAGTGGGAGACATGCTCGAAACCACGACGCGAAGCGTTCCGATTCGAGTCGTCCTCCCGAATCCTGACCGACGCCTCAAGCCGGGCATGTTCGCCACGGCGCGCATTCAAGGGACTCATGCCCACGAGCCGCAAAACTTGCTCGCCGTCCCCTGGTCGGCGGTGCAAGAGGTGGACGGCCACCAAGCCGTATTCGTTCGAGTCGACGAGGGCGTCTTTGTGCTTCGAAGTGTCCACACCGGTGAGCGCGCCGGCGACTACGTCGAAATTCTCAACGGTCTTTCCATCGGCGATGAGGTGGTGGCGGAAGGAAGCTTCCTTCTCAAGGGAGAGCTACTCAAAGCCACGCTCGGGGAGGAAGAGTAATGGCGGCCAGGATTGTCTCGTGGGCACTGAAAAATCGCTTCCTCGTCCTTGTTCTAGGAGTTCTTCTGGTGGCCGCCGGCATCGATCACATGCGGCGGCTACCCATCGACGCCGTTCCGGATGTCACCAATGTCCAGGTGCAAGTCCTCACCACGGCCCCGGCGCTGGCGCCTCTCGAAGTGGAGCGGTTCATCACCTTTCCCGTCGAGTCCGCGATGGCGGGTCTTCCAGACATCGAAGAGGTTCGATCGGTTTCCAAGTTCGGGCTCTCGGCCGTGACGGTGGTTTTTACGGAGGATACCGACATCTACCGCGCTCGGCAGCTTGTCCAGGAGCGGCTGGCTGAAGCCCGCGAAGCGATCCCCGAGGATTACGGCACGCCTGAGATGGGTCCCATTGCTACTGGACTCGGAGAGATCTATCAGTTCGAAGTGCGCGGCGAGCCCACTTGTGCACAGGGCAGCGACAGGCCGGAGTGCTATTCCCTCATGGAGCTGCGAACGATTTTGGACTGGTTCGTGGCTTATCAACTCAAGAGTGTCCCCGGTGTCGTCGAGGTCAACACCTTCGGCGGTGAGCTCAAAACATACGAGGTGCAGCCGGATCCGAGGGCGCTCCGTGCCCATAAGCTACCTCTGAGCGAAATCTTTGATGCCTTGGAGCGTAACAACCGCAACGTCGGCGGTGCATACCTGATCCGCAATCGGGAGCAGGTCGTGATCCGCGGCGAAGGGCTCCTCACGAGCCTCGAAGACATCGGCAATGTCGTCATCCGCACGAGCAAAACGGGGATGCCACTTTACATCCGGGACATCGGCCATGTGACCCTCGCTCCCATGGTACGGCAGGGAGTAGCGACACGCGATGGACGGGGTGAGGCCGTGGTGGGCGTCGTGATGATGCTCATGGGAGAGAACTCACGGGAGGTTGTGAACCGGGTCAAAGAAAAAATCGACAACATTCGCGGCAGCCTTCCCCCTGGCGTCAGCATCGATACCTTTTATGACCGTACCGATTTAGTGAGCCGTACGATTCGCACCGTCCAAACAAATCTTCTCGAGGGAGGTCTTCTGGTCATCGCGGTGCTCCTATTAATGCTGGGCAACCTTCGCGGCGGCTTAATCGTCGCCTCGGCGATACCGCTCTCGATGCTATTTGCATTCATCTGCATGGTGCGAGCCGGTGTCTCCGGGAATCTCATGAGCCTCGGTGCCATCGACTTCGGACTCATCGTGGACGGATCGGTGGTGATGATCGAGAACGTTTTTCGCTTGATGTCTAAAAAGGGCAAGGAAGGAATGTCGGTGCTTGAAATCGTGAGGGAAGCAACGGTCGAGGTCGCTCGGCCGGTTGCCTTCGCCGTCGGAATCATCATGATCGTCTACATCCCCATCCTTACACTTTCCGGAGTGGAGGGAAAGATGTTCCGGCCGATGGCCCTTACCGTGATCTTCGCCCTGGGAGGCTCCCTTATCCTTGCGCTGACACTCATCCCGGTGCTTGCTTCACTCCTTTTGCGAAAGGCGCCCACCCACGAAGAGACCTGGCTGGTGAAACGGCTGCGAAGATTGTATGAACCTTTACTCGAACGAAGCATCAGAAATCGGTGGACGGTGATGGCTGTGGCCTCTCTCGTATTCGCCGTCGGCACAATCGTGGCGACGACACGCGGTGCCGAGTTCATTCCTGAGCTCGACGAAGGCGCCATTGCGCTCCAGGTCTGGCGTCTGCCTTCGGTGTCCATCGACGAAGCTGCGAGTCAATCCGGCACCCTGGAACGGGTTCTCTTGCGCGATTTTTCTCAGGAAATCGACACCGTAGTGTCCAAAACGGGACGGCCTGAGATCGCCACCGATCCAATGGGTGTGGAGATGAGCGACGTCTTCGTCATGCTGCGGCCCCGTAGGGAGTGGCGTTACCCGTCGAAACGCGAGCTCATCGAGGAGATGGAGGAGGTCTTGGCAAGTAACATCCCTGGAGTGGCCTTCGGATTCTCCCAGCCCATCGAGCTTCGAGTGAGTGAGCTCATTGCCGGGGTCCGTTCCGACGTCGCTATTCAGATTTTCGGTGAGGACCTGGAAATACTCCGGAGGCTCGGCGAGGACATCGCTCGCACCGTAGCACGGGTTCCGGGAGCATCGGACGTCAAAGTAGAACAAGTTTCCGGTCTTCCCGTCCTCACCGTAAAAGTCGATCGGGCGTCGGTGGCTCGCCACGGCATGAATGCCGACGACGTTCTCGTAGCGATAGAAGCTCTCGGCGGAAAACGAGTAGGTGTTGTACTGGAGGGCGAAAAACGGTTCGCGCTGCAAGTTCGTTTCCCGGCGGAAGTACGTAACGACGAAGCCGCTATCGCACGCATCCCTGTAACCTCGAGCGGAGAACGAATGCTTCCTTTGGGCGAGCTTGCGGTGTTGGATACGGAGCCTGCGCCGGCTCAGATCAGCAGAGAACGGATTCAGCGCCGGATCACCGTGGAGCTCAATGTTCGAGGACGCGACATCGGCACTTTCGTGTCCGACGCGAAGCGAGCCATTGAGGCAAGCACGACTCTGCCTGCCGGCTACACGATCGAGTGGGGCGGGCAATTCGAGAACCTCGAGCGAGCCTCCCGGAGATTGACGGTCGTGGTGCCACTGGCGCTGCTTCTGATCTTTGTTCTTCTCTACGGAGCCTTCACCGCCGCCAGGCCGGCATTGCTCATTTTCTTGAACGTTCCCTTCGCTGCGACAGGTGGCATCTTCGCGCTTGTGATTAGGGGCATGCCCTTTAGTATTTCGGCGGGCGTCGGTTTTATTGCCCTCTTCGGCGTGGCAGTTCTGAACGGAGTGATCCTGGTCTCTTACATTCGCAAGCTAGAACAGGTTCATGGACTGACGCCCGAGGCCGCGGCACGGGAAGGTGCACTAACGCGGATGCGGCCGGTTCTCATGACGGCTTTCGTGGCCGCACTGGGCTTTGTTCCCATGGCTTTGGCAACCGGCTCCGGCGCCGAAGTGCAACGGCCTTTGGCTACGGTTGTCATAGGTGGGCTAGTGACCTCCACTTTGTTGACGCTTTTAGTTCTTCCGACGATCTATAGTTGGTTTGCTGATGGAGGCCAAGAGCCTTCGGATTCGCGCAGGGAGATTCTCGACAGCTCAAATTGAGTATACGAAAAGGAAATGATCCACGACGTTGAACGGAAGATCGAACGCCTGGGCGTGCCCAACCTGGCACCGAATTCTGTAGGAATCCATCCCGGGATATGCGGCCTGAGGCAGTCAGGTCTGCAGGCCGTCGAGGACGCGATAGCGATAGCCTTGCTCGACCAAGAAGAGCTGCCGGCGGGAAGCGAACTCCTGCTCCCGGGTGTCACTTGACACCAGAGTGAAAAAGTAGGCGGAGCGGGTCTTGGGCCGCAGAATTCGGCCCAAACGCTGCGCTTCTTCCTGCCGTGAGCCATAAGTGCCGGAGACCTGAATCGCCATCGAAGCGTCGGGCAGATCGACAGCGAAGTTCGCCACCTTCGAGACGACCAGCACGCGCTGCTCCCCCCGCCGAAAGGCGGCATACAGGCGTTCTCGTTCGGCATTGGGTGTCTTACCGGTAATCAGCGGCAGATTCAGGTGACGGGAGATGGTCTGAAGTTGATCGATGTACTGCCCGATAACCAGGATCTGGTCGTCGCGGTTCGTGGCGATGAGCTCCTCGACGATGGCGATCTTGGAGGGGTTCTCGGCGGCCAGGCGAAACTTCTCGCGCTTCGGCGCCAGGGCGTACCGCATCCGTAGGGAATCCGACAACTTCAGGCGGATCTCACAGCAGATCGCCTCGGCGATATACCCTTCGGCCTCGAGAATCTTCCACGATGCGTCGTAGCGTTTGGGGCCGATCAAGGCGAACACATCGTCCTCGCGGCCATCCTCCCGCACCAGGGTCGCGGTCAGGCCCAGCCGGCGCCGCGCCTGGATCTCGGCGGTCGTTCTGAACACGGGAGCCGGCAGCATGTGCACTTCGTCATAGATGATCAGTCCCCACTCGCTGCGGCGCAGAAGCTCGAGGTGATGGAAAGTCTCTTGCCGCGATTTGCGATGCGTCAGCATCTGGTAGGTGGTCACGGTGACCGGCCGGATCTGTTTCTCTTTGCCGGTGTACTCTCCAATCAGCTCTGGTTCGAGATGGGTCTTGTCGAGCAGCTCGTCCTGCCACTGGTGCGCGGCGACGGTGCTGGTGGTCAGGATCAAGGTCGAGGTCTTGAGGCGCTCCATCACCGCGATTCCGACCACGGTTTTTCCAGCGCCGCAAGGAAGCACCACGACACCGGCCCCGCCGCGCGGGCCGCCACCTGCATGAAAAGCCGAAGCCGCTGCAACCTGGTAGGGCCGCAGCGAAAAGTCCAGACCGGAGCGCGTTTGCTTGCGCTTCTGAAACGGAAGCGGAATGCCCTCGACGTAGCCGCACAGGTCCTCGGCCGGATACCCCTGCTTGATCAGGGCCTGCTTGAGCATGCCCCGGTCGCCCGACCTGACCAAAAAACCCTCGGGTCGTAGCTCGACCCAAAAGGGCATCAAATCTTCGCAGCGCTCGAGCTCGAGGCGCACCATGGGATCAGCGACCTGCAGCTCGAGCAGCCTGTCGTTGTGGGGATGCAGTTGCGCTCGTCCGAACCGTTGCACCTGCTCTCGGATCTCGCGCCGCACCAGC
>SDBT01003671.1_pt1 | contig 26404 bp, 15 predicted proteins | sample 2277101 | NCBI WGS metagenome assembly SDBT01 (sample SAMN10404973, study PRJNA504765) | marine sediment metagenome | isolation source: marine sediment core GS10_PC15, 103 cmbsf | place: Arctic Ocean: Southern Knipovich Ridge | collected 2010 | reverse complement strand
TATATTTTAAAGGCGTTCCATTGACCATCACAGCGATTCCCAAGCCCGGTTACCGGTTCTCGGGCTGGGAAGGAATTGACCATGAGGGATTGGAAATCAAAATAGAATTACATGAAGATTTAGTTTTGACCGCTAATTTTATTGAGGAGTAAAAACAATTTACGCAAAGCATTGTGTACTATGTGGACATAATAGCCGGGATGGAAACTGACTCTTAATAAATAGGTTCTTAATTAATTAAAGCTCCCCTTTCAATATTGATGTAATGGACTTATAGAAAGATGAGAGGAGAAATGCTCTTTTAAGTAGGAGAGGTGGGAGGAAAGACGGGGTTTTGTTGGGTTGGAAAAGTAGAAGAAAAGGCTCTGCAACTCTACACAGGGGAATTGCAAAACCCAGCCTACCGGATTCGCGATGGCAATAACCAAAGGGGAGATTTCGAGTTTCTCCCAAGATTGTCACCTCCAGAGTGTGCTTCACGGTCGCTGTGCTCAGAATGGCCAGGGTTTGGGAGGATTTGATTGATACTCGATATGATTTGATAGTTTTTACATAGGTATTTGGGGTAGGATTGCGGGATAATGATCACAACGGAGTCCATAAAAATGAAGAAACATTTGTTATTAACTTCGCTTTTCCTGGGAATTGCTTTTGACGTTCTTTTCTGGAAAAAAGTCCCGGGAATATCTTTTTTTATCTTCATTGTATTATGTTTGGCGGCTGGATACCTGCTGCTACAGGCACAAAACGTTCGTCCTGCCAGGAGGAGTCTTTTTCTGCTTGTGCCGATTATTTTCTTTTCTGTGATGACCTTTATACGCTCAGATCCATTTACATCATTTCTGAATTACACACTCACCTTATTTTCAGCGGCTGTTTTAGTAATGACATACCGCAACGGCTTATGGGCGATGTATAGTTTGAGTGATTATGCGGCAAATATCTTCCGCTTGATTAGCAGCATGTTTACCCTTGCATGGGTCCAAATCACAAACATACATCCACAACAAAAGGCAAGTATTGAAAAAGGGTATAAAAATAGTATGTGGCCGATCGTACGCGGTTTGCTGCTGGCGATACCTGTATTATTGGTTTATACAGCACTATTTTCTTCAGCAGATCTCATATTTGAACAAAGGTTGAATGATTTCTTGGCCAACCTGAACCTTGAAAAACTGACTGAAACCATCTTCAGGGGATCCTATATTCTTATCATCGCTTATTTTATGGTTGGGATTTTTAAGCACGCTGAAAGCCAGAGCCAAAATAAGAAACTGATCGGAATAGATAAACCTGCTGTGGCGCCTTTTTTAGGTTTCACAGAGGCATCCATAATATTAGGAAATGTATTACTCCTCTTTGGTGCTTTTGTGATCATACAGTTCCAGTATTTCTTTTATGGACAAGCAAATATCATCATTGAAAAATTCACATATTCCGAATACGCGCGACGCGGGTTCGGTGAATTAGTGGCTGCAGCTGTTTTTAGCCTGATACTTTTACAAAGCCTGAGCGCGATCACGAAACGCGAGTCAAATAGACACAGGAAGAGTTTCTCTGGATTAGTTATTGGACTGGTTATATCAGTAATAATCATATTAGTGTCTTCATTTCAGCGGCTTTACCTGTATGAGTCAGCGTATGGTTTTTCACGATTGCGCGCATATTCACATGTGTTTATGATCTGGTTAGGTATTCTACTAGTGGCTGTTGTTGCTATAGAAGTTTTTAAACGCCAGCGCGCTTTTGCTAATATTGCTTTACTCGCCCTGATGGGATTCACTGCATCTCTCAACCACCTTAACGTGGATGGGTTTATTGCGCGCCAGAATATCAGCCGAGCAGTTCAGGGTAAGGAACTGGACGTCTCTTACCTATCGACGCTCACCAGTGATGCTGTGCCAACAATGGTAGAGGCCTATTCTTCATCAAATCTCCCTTCAACAATCAAAGATGATATTGGCGCTGCTATTGTCTGTTATGAGGCATCTAAAGAAACTGATGCTTCACAGACGCAACTTTGGCAATCGTTCCATTTCTCGGGCTGGAATGCGGCACGTGAATTAGATTCCGTTCGGGAAAGATTAAAAAGTTATCAGATTCAAGACGATACCTGGCCAATAATTGTTATCAACCCAAGTGGAACGGAATATCTATGCCATAATTATTTATTATTTGATTAAGGTTTGTGAACTAGAAAATGGTAATAAACGATGACGTGATGAGATTTATTGCTAATTCGTCATAAAATATATTATTAAATTTACAATAACCGAAATACCTGTTATTGGTACAACTCTGATGTAATTGAATTAAGATAGGGTGGGCACAATAGACTAGCTGATAACTGATTCTTAATAAGCAGATTTATAATCCAACTTGAGCGCCCTTTTCAAAATTTGATGCAAAGGGAATAGATAACAAGCAAGGTCAAAACCCACTCCTACAGGGTGAGGGAGTACCGCGTTATTGAAGTAGGCTTTGGTATGATAATCTAAAACAAACAAGGTATCGGTAACCTGTATCCGATACAATTTTCACTTTTTAAACGAAATAATCTAGATTTTGGATAGGAGCAGGTTATATACTTAATATGATGCAGGATAAATCAAATTCCTTAAGGGCAAAGCCCGCGTTTCAGATGAACGCATTACAGAAAATGGGTTTGATCATCATTTCCGCGGCGGGTTTATGCTTTGAAATCAACCTGACGCGTTTGTATTCAGTCTCGCATTTCTACCACTTTGCTTTTATGGTCGTGAGCATCGCGCTGCTGGGTTTTGGCGCGAGCGGAACATTTCTGGCTGTGTTCAGGAATGGAAATGATAAACCGCTCGACAGAAGATTGGCATGGATGGCGATTGGGACCGGTGTAAGTATGCTGGGATCATACCTGCTGATCAATTTGATGCCATTTGATTCGTTCAGCATGGCGGTGGACCGCATGCAGATCTTGATTTTAATGCTGCATTACGCAGCTTTAGCTTCGCCCTTCTTTTTCAATGGGTTGATCGTCAGCCTTCTGCTGTCTAGGCAGACGCAATCGGGCGGGCGGGTGTATGCGTTAAACCTGCTGGGGTCCGCGCTTGGATGTCTGGCTGCGGTGGCGGCACCCTACTTTATAGGCGGGGAGGGAACAGCGGTGTTAAGCAGCATGTTGGCGGGGTTGGCTGCCTTAACTTTCTTGTTAGGGAGCCAAAGCGGTCCGAAAAGAAAAAGTATCCAGAATGTTGTGGAAATAATAACAATTATTTCACTGCTTGTTTTCTCAATGATGGACATAGGACTTCGGATTGGAGCGAATGGCGGATTCGAGATAATGGAACTTAATCTTTCTCCATATAAAGGCATTTCCTACGCGATGCAGAATCCTGAAGCGGAAATCACCTCCAGTAAATGGAATGCCATTTCCAGAGTGGATGTGGTGCACAGCCCAAGCCTGCATTCCATTCCGGGTTTGAGCTATCGATACTTGGAACCGCTGCCGCCGATCAGGGGATTGTACATCAATGGAGATAACCTGAGCGCGCTCATGCCCGCAGAATCAGACATCGATTTTGCTGGATATCTTCCTGCGGCAATCGCATTCTATCTGAGGCCCGAAGCGCGCGTATTAATTATGGAGTCGAGGGGCGGTATGGATGTGCTGGCAGCGCTGGCAATAGACGCTCGACAAGTTACAGCTGTGGAGGAAAATATACTGTTGATCGAAGCGGCGGCGGATATCTACAACCTGCCAGATGTGGAATTAGCTGTTTCGAGCGGGCGCAGCTATCTGCGGAGCACGAAAAAGCGTTTTGATATCATTCAACTCTCATTAATAAACAGTTATCATCCGGTGGGCTCTGGAGCGTACAGCCTGGGGGAAGATTACAGGTACACTCTTGAATCCTTCAACGATATGCTGGATTGCCTGGAACAAGATGGATTGTTAGTGGTAACACGATGGCTTCAGGAGCAGCCAAGTGAATGGCTGCGAACCTTCACCCTGGCGGTTTCAGCACTGGAAGCGCGCGGCTCAGACCCGCAAAAACAAATTGTAGCGCTGCGGGGCTATAACACCGGCACACTACTTGTGAAGAATGGAGTTTTCACTTCTAAGGAACTTGCGCTGATTCGAACTTTTGTGGATGAGAAAGCATTCGACCTGGTATTTGCACCGGATATCCAACTTGAGGAGATAAACCGCAGTAATATCCTGCCTGAAGAAGTTTATTTCCAAACTTTTGCTGATGTGATCGAAAATAAACAGCGAGATGTTTTTTATAAGCAGTATATATATGATGTGCGCCCGCCAGTAGATGACCACCCCTTTTTCGGGCATTATTTTAAATGGTCTCAGATAGGCGGGATCTTGCGGTCATTGGGGACTACCTGGCAGCCATTTGGCGGGGCGGGCTTTTTGGTTATCCTGGCGGTATTTGGGTTAGCCGTTATTCTGTCGGGCGTTCTGATCATCCTGCCTGCCTTAGTGAAAAAGGAAACAAAGAATCTTCCCGTAAAAGGAAACATCAGGATATTAATCTATTTTGGTATGATCGGACTGGCTTTTCTTCTGGTTGAAATGCCAATGATCCAGCAGTTTATCCTGTATTTGGATCATCCAACCTACGCGATGGCAGTGGTGTTGTTTTCCCTGCTGCTGTTTTCGGGGTTCGGCAGTCGATGGGGAAGCAAAATGATTTCGATATCTGCTGCTCTATTGATCCTGCTGGTTTTTCTAACCGGATGGTTGTTTCTGTCACCGGCGTTTCTGCACGAAACGCTGGGATTATCTTTGGGTGTGCGGATCAGCATTAGTATCATTTCCGTTGCGCCGATTGGATTTTTAATGGGTATTCCCTTCCCTGCCGGATTGGAATGGATGCGGGAGTCCATCCCTTTCGATGAGAAAAATCGCGCTGAAGGAATGGTGGCATGGTTATGGGCAGTGAACGGATCCACCTCTGTGATCGCTTCCATCCTTTCCTCCCTCCTGTCGCTTAGCTTTGGATTCAAGCGAACTTTTGCCGTGGGAATGATCTGCTACCTGGGGGCATGGATTATGGTGTCTGGTTTTGGGCGCCGCTCTGAACACCTTCACCAGTGAAAGGCACAAACCCCACAACGCCCATGTTGTAGCCGATCAATTCATTGTCCCGCTTGATGAATTTCCACAGTGTTTGGGTCCAGCCGGGAGGTCCAATTGGGATGACCAGACGTCCATTATCAGCCAACTGATCTACCAATGGAGGGGGAAGATGATCCGGGGCTGCGGTGACGATGATGGCATCGAATGGAGCGTACTCTTCCCACCCATAAAATCCATCCGCTTGTTTTGCGGTCACATTAGAATATCCAAGTGTCCGAAGAAGGTTGAAAGCGTTTTCTGCCAACTCCGGTACGATCTCGATCGTGTAGACATCCACAAAGCCCAGTTCTGCCAAGATCGCTGCTTGATAGCCGGAGCCAGTACCGATCTCGAGCACTATTTGTCCGGGTTTCAATTCCAGGATTTCGGTCATATATGCGACCAGTGAGGGCTGTGAGATGGTCTGCCCATAACCGATTGTCAGGGCATGGTCTTCGTAAGCCATATCGAGATACTCCGGTAGAACAAACTGGTGGCGGGGGACAGCAGAGAAAGCGCGAATGACATCTTCATCTTGCAAATTCTGGATGGCGATCGTGTGTTCGACTAGCTGCTGGTGAGCCTGAGAGAACTGCTCATCATCCATATTAGCGTCGGACGGTTGTGTTTGCCCAGTACAGCATGTGATGAGCAGGGCAGCGAAGACACAAGCAAGGATTTTCATAAACGATTTTGGATTCATTCGATCATGGCGGAGATCAGCGGATCTCCGATAGAGATAGTATTTTTATTGTACGATATATATAGTATATCGGATGGGAAGAGTATTTTCAATACCACGGAGGTAAATATACCTTCTCTAAAGGAAAAAAACACAGGATTATTTGTATATTTCAAATGATCGGGGCGATTGATTCTTCATCGGACACCTAAAGATCACTGCTTGCACGCGAACCCGGTTTTATTAAAAAGAACGGGGATAAGAGACTACATAAACGGAGAAGGGGATTGCCGCGTCGGTTCGGACCCTTGACCCGGTTCTCTCTCTCCAAGAAGGAGAGGGAGGAAAGACAGAAGTATATGTATTTATTAATATTATTCCAAGCTTTTATGTTTTTCAGCGATTGAAGTCGCTAGTTTGTCCAGCGCCTTGAAGTCTTCCGCTTTAGGGTGGCCTTTGATCACGACTGGATCAAGTATCTCTACGTCCAGGTTGGGAATCAAACCCGCCAGCTGTTCCACCATTTTGCCGCCCCATCCGAAGGATCCGACGATTGAAACAAACTTCGCCTTGGCTCGCAGGGCGTTTGCCAGATAAGCAGCGTAAACTACGTTCGGATGCGCTCCACCCAGGACGGTGGGCGAACCGATCACAATTGTAGCGGCGTCCACCAGTGAGATGGCCAGCTCTCCAATATCGGTGACGGATAGATTGAACAATTTAACCGTGACCCCGTTTTCGATCAGGGCATCCACCAGATGCTCTACCATTTTACGGGTGCTGCCGTGCATCGAGATGAAGGGCAGCACGACGATATTCTTTGGCTCGCTAAATACCCAATCGTGATAGGCTTCTAAGATGAATTCTGGTCGGGCGTATATCGGGCCGTGGCTGGGGGCGATCAAGGAAAATTCGTATTTCTGAATCTTTTTCAGGTTTCTCTGAATCATCTTGCGGAAGGGCATCATGATCTCCGCGTAGTAACGCTTGGCTGCCTCGTAAACCTGCCCTTCGTCTTTGGCGTATAGATTGGTGGAGGCCAGGTGAGAACCTAAAAAGTCGCAGGAGAAGAGGATCTTGTCTTCCTGTAAATATGTCAGCATGGTCTCGGGCCAATGAACCCACGGGGCGTGGATGAATTCGAGCGTTCTGTCACCGAGTGACAGCGTTGCGCCGTCGTCCACTGTGAGGAAGCGGTCTTCAGGCGCTAACTCCAAATCCAGCAGCATATTTTTGCATTTAGGCGTACAGACAACCTGCGCCTGAGGGTGCTGCGCCAGAATCTGCGGGAGCGTGCCTGAATGGTCCTGCTCGGCGTGATTGGCAATGACGTAATCGATGCGCTCAATGCCCAGTTGCTTTAAACGGCTGAGTAGAATGTGCGACATATCCGGGTCAACAGTATCTATCAGCGCTGTCTTGTCGCTCCCCTGGATCAGATACGCGTTGTAGCTGGTGCCATCAGGCAGGGGGATTAGATCGTCAAATAAGCGTCGATCCCAGTCAATAGCACCTACCCAGTAAATGCCATCTTTTATCTCGCGTGGTTTCATGATTTCACCTCACTCTCAATCTCGGATAAGTATAACTAAGAAAGTTCGGCTGGGATAGTCTTTTTATATAAGATACTCACAGTTGAACTATCAATTGTAAGTCAACCCGCTCGCGGGATTCGCGATACACTGAGGGTCTCGATGATACCTTTCCCATCGATGATATGAAGCCAACGCAGGCCGCATATCTCGCTTCCTACTAATGTAGAAAGCCGTGATCATGTATGTCACTTTTTTTTGAATACGAGTTTTTGCTTGATTTTTAGTTCCACGAATGCTTCAACAATCTAATATTTTCGTTTAAAAGGATAGTCAGCCTGGACTAATAATCTTATTTTCCCCTCTTTTTAATCCGGACCATCTCGTCCCCTTTTTCAACGTTTTGGCCCTTAGAAAGAGCAACATTTTCTACTATTCCCTCGAACGGTGCGCGGAATTCCATCAGCATTTTCATCGATTCGAGCACAACCAAAACCTGATTTTCATCAATGGAATCTCCCTTTTTAACCAGGACATTCATCACCACACCAGGGATGGGGGCAGTAATTAAACCAGCTTCCTTTTTTTCGGTGCGCCTTTTACCTCTTCTCCCCTTTTCTGATTGAACAACCGCGTCCACCTGCAAACCGCGAGTTGTTATCTGGTAGGTGTCGCCTTCTTTTGGCTTTATATGGAATTCACGTTTGCCAGCATCTTTTTCGATCATGAAAAGGCCATCTTCATTGAGAAAATGGATGCCGGCGTAGACCCGCTGGCCATCGATCCAGATTCGGTCGCCATCAATTTCAATCAGATATTCATTTTCCCTGATAAATACCCTGTATTTTTCCATATCAAATTTAGAAATTACCAACCATCTGTTCGCGCCAGGCGATTATGCGCCACTGGTTGACAGCAGCAACGGTTTGACGGGCTCTGTGTTTCAGTTTTTTATGGATGAAGAGTGCTGCTGCCAGCGAAGTTTCCTTTTCCAGAATTTCCAACTCTTCCAATTCCGGCGGCTGGAAGGACTCTAAATACATTGTGTCTACCTCTGCGGAAAGGAATGCTTCACTGCTAACCACGTCTCTAAGATAGGATAGGTCGGTGGTGACGCCCGCAATCTGGAAATCATGCAGGGCGCCTATCATCCTGCGTATTGCGGTGGAACGGTCTTCCCCCCATACGATCAATTTCGCAATCAGCGAATCATAATCAGTTGTGACCCACATACCCTGGTATAGGGCGGAATCAACGCGTACACCAGATCCACTGGGTATTTTCAGGTAAGTGATTTGCCCTGAAGTTGGCATGAAGGATTGATCGGGGTCTTCAGCGATGATACGTGCTTCGATAGCCGTACCACGTAATTTAATTTGGTCCTGTTTGAGGGTCAGGCATCCGCTGGCAGCAAGCAGAAGCTGCGCATTAACCAGGTCTATTCCAGTGACCATTTCAGTGATGGGGTGTTCTACCTGTATGCGGGGATTAACTTCGATGAAATAGAAATCACGATTACTGTCCATTAGAAATTCAACCGTGCCCAGACTGCGGTAGTTGAGGGCGAGCCCGACTTTTCGTGCCGCATCATGCAGACGGGACCGGCTGGACGAATCCAGCCTGGGCGCGGGCGATTCTTCAATCAATTTCTGGTGGCGGCGCTGAATTGAGCATTCCCGTTCACCAATCACCAGTACGTTTTCTTTACCGTCACCCAGTATCTGCACTTCGATGTGGCGGGCTGGGCGGATGAACTTTTCGATATATACCTGGTCATCCCCAAAGGCAAGTTTGGCTTCCTGGCTGGCGGAAACGACCACGTTTTTCAATTCATCCTCATTGTGAGCAAGTCGAATGCCACGACCGCCGCCGCCGGAAACAGCTTTGACAAGCACCGGGTAGCCAACCACTTTTCCAATGGTTTTTGGAATTTGTTTGTTGGAAAGTGTAAATTCACAACCTGGCAGAATAGGGACGCCTGCTTCCTCAGCAATCCTGCGAGCAGCCAATTTGTCACCAGTAAGGGCGATGCTTTGGGGAGTTGGACCGATGAAGATTAAACCTTCTCTTTCGACTCTTTTGGCGAACTCGGATTTTTCAGAAAGGAATCCATATCCTGGGTGCACTGCATTCGCGCCAGATTTATGCGCTGCGGAAAGGATTGCATCAATATTTAGATATGACTGGGATGCGGGTGTTGGGCCAATATAAACAGCTTCATCAGCATAGCGTGTATGCAGCGCTTCATGGTCACCATCGGAATACACGGCGACGCTTGGGAAGCCCAAATCCCTGCAAGCCTGCATGATACGAACTGCGATTTCCCCACGGTTAGCGATTAGAATTTTCATGTTTTGTCCTTTCTATAAAGGCAAATTGCCGTGTTTACGAATAGGGGTTTTTTTGCGTTTGTTCCTTAAAGATTCAAACGCTGCAATAGCGTGGGTTCTTGTCTCTGAGCGGTGAATGATTTTATCAATATATCCTCTTGACGCAGCGATATAAGGGTTGGCCATCTCGTTCCGATATTGGCGGGTTTTCTCAGATCGCAGTGCTTCCGCATTCTCGGCGGCTGCCAGTTCCCTTCGGTATATGATATTGACCGCACCTTCTGGGCCCATGACTGCTACTTCCGCGTTGGGCCAGGCGAAATTAAGATCACCACCGAGATGTTTGGAACTCATGACAATGTATGCGCCGCCATAGGCTTTGCGCAAGATAACGGAAACTTTTGGGACAGTCGCTTCCGCATAGGCGAAAATCATCTTGGCACCGTGGCGGATGATCCCTTCGTGCTCCTGATCGACACCCGGCAGAAAACCGGGAGTATCGACCAGCGTCAGAATCGGAATATGAAAAGCATCGCAGAAACGAATAAAACGAGCTCCTTTATCGGAGGAATTGATATCTAATACACCAGCCAGAACCATTGGCTGATTGGCAACAATGCCGACCGGGTAACCGTCCATGCGGGCAAATCCAATGATAATGTTCTGGGCATAGTTTTCTTGAACTTCCATGAATTCGCCATCATCAATAATTTCTTGTATTACCTCGCGCATATCATACGGTTTTTGCGGTTCATCTGGCACAATCTTGTTTAAAGGTTCTGTTGACCGCAATGGATCGTCCCCTGGTGCTGTATAGGGAGGAGGTGTGAGGTTGTTGGATGGAAGGAAAGATAATAGCCAACGAATATTCTCAATAATGGAAGACTCATCATCCGCTGAAAAATGGGCGACGCCGCTTTTATTGATGTGAACCGCCGCACCTCCGAGGGTTTCGAAATTCACATCCTCGTGGGTAACCGCTCTGACAACGTCTGGTCCAGTGATAAACATGTTGCCAGTTTTTTTAACGATGAAAATGAAATCTGTCAGTGCAGGAGAGTAAACGGCCGCGCCAGCGCAGGGCCCCAGGATGGCGGTGATTTGTGGAATTATGCCTGAGGCACGCGTATTGCGGGAAAACATCTCTCCACATGCAGCCAGAGAATTTACTCCTTCTTGAATCCGCGCTCCGCCCGAGTCATTTAACCCAATTAAGGGGGCACCATTTTCATAAGCCATATCCATTATTTTTACAATTTTCATTCCATGGGATTCGCCTAATGACCCACCGAAAATAGTAAAATCCTGAGCGTACACATAAACTAAACGCCCCTCAATTTTGCCCCACCCGATTACTACTCCGTCAGTTAAAGGGTGAGATTTTTCTAAATTAAAACCAGTGGCACGATGGGTGGTGAACATATCAACTTCATTAAAGGTATTAGCGTCTAAGAGTTTCTCAATCCTTTCTCGTGCGGTTAATTTTCCCTTTTTGTGTTGTGTTTTGATGCGTTCTTCTCCGCCAGCGATTAAGGCAGTTTTGCGCATTTTATCCAATTTGTTTATGTTACCCATTGGGTTTTTATTACTCCTGCATACACGTTATATATTAATATTTTGTTAGCTTTCACTTTTTAATAACCCTGTTCACCTTGATTAGTTAGCAAATAGTTTAATTTCAGTAAGGAATTCTGATCTTACTGTTAAAACAAATTGATAGGTTGATTTTTAGCTAATTCCAAAAAAGAAAGAGCTATTTTCTCATTCCTTTCAATGACTGAAACAGCAATACTATCTTTCTCAGGAGAGAACTGAATAAATGACCATTGGTGACCTTTGTTGAATCGGATTTGGCTTGGCAGTAGAGAGCTTTGGAAATATGAAAAAAACGTTTTTTTGTTTGGATGAACAGATAAACCAACACCTAATGCCTTCAGATAAGCTTCCTTATAAGTCCAATAAGAGAAAAACGCGAATTCTTTATCTTCTTCTGAAAATGAGGAAAAACCTTGTTGGTCCTGGACAGAAAAGAAATTATTTAAAATAACATTTTTCTCACTGATATCACGGATATGTTCTAAATCAATACCCACCCGGTTGTTCTTGGAGATGGCAATTACCATCAAGTTTTCGGAATGAGAAAGGTTGAATTCCACTTTATTTTCTTGGTCAGGTTGATATAAATAAGGTTTTCCATGAGAGCCATAATAAAAAACGAGATCTGCAGGGAGGGTTTTCATATAAACGGAAAGAATTCTTCTTAGATATCCACGGGCAATTTTATTTCTCTGCCGTCTTTGCTCGCAAAGGATTCTATCTGCACGAGTATGCTCATCTTTTGATAAGGATTGAATTAAGGATTTTGCCCTTTCCATTGGTGCGGATAAAGATGTTTTCCAGATGTGAACTTCTCCCTCGTTTATATAGAGGGGATTTAAGGGCTGCTTCCAAATAAGTTCTTGAGCCATAATCAAGTAGATATCCTGTGATGGTTTCAGATATAGTTATGCTTTTAGTTCAGGGGTTCCGGAATGTAAGCTTCTATGTGAGACGGCAATTTCAATCCTTGGAGTTTTAATGCCTGAACTCGATAGCGATAGGCACAACCGTTGAGGATCTGTTGGGCGACATCAGTTACATGACGGTTCTTGTAATCTTCAAGATATGTGTTTTTAGTCCATTCGTTGAAAGCGCCCATTGAAGGGCCGCACCATATTTGATAGTCCATCTCACGACCCTTAACGGCGTCACGGGACCAGCGGGAAGATAATCCCAAATACCAGCGAAAGATCAATGCCATTTTCCTCTTTGGGTTTTTCTCTGCCTTGATAATTTGCTGCGGGTCGCGTTGATTGAAAAATTCCACTGTTTTTTGCCAAACCACTTCCAACGGTAATTGAAGAATGCTTTTTTCAACTTTTTTCCGTTCTTCTGTGGGGATTTCTTCAATGGAGTTGTAATTAGAATAAAGATCATACAATTTTTGAGCACGCATCGGGAACAAAGTGCCTTTCTTGAGCACCTGAACGCGGACACCCATTTCAAACATATCCGCAGATGGTGTCATGATCACATCCGCCATATCTGCCTGAGCAAGTAGTTTTCTGGTGTGCTCGCAAGCGCCGGATTCAGTACATGCCTGGTTGATTGAGCCCGTAACAACGTATGCTGCGCCCATCATATAAGCAGCTAGAGCCGATTCGGGAGTGCTTATACCACCGCCTGCCCCTATTCGCACAAGGTTTTGGAATTTATATTGATTTTGCAATTGGTCGCGTAGAGCGATCATGCTGGGTAAAAGAGAGACTAAAGGACGATTATCGGTATGGCCACCGGAATCCGCTTCAACGGTGATATCATCCGCAATTGGAACTTGCCGTGCAAGCTCGGCTTGCTGTTCAGTAATGCGACCATCAGCGATTAGTTCCTGAAGGATTTTTTCAGGTGCAGGCTGCAGAAACTTTGAGGCTACTTCTTTTCTGGATACTTTGGCAATAATTCGGTTTTGGATATTGATTTCTCCTGTGTTGTCAAGGCTCAAACCAACAGCTCTGTAAATGACGATACTAGAGGAAAGGTTAATGAAGGCCGCAGCTTCTATAACGCGAATGTCATATTTCAGATATAAATCAATAGTTTTTTGTTCCAATGAAGGGTCAAATGGATTATGAATAAAATTAAAGATATAAGGACCTGAGGGTAATCCCAATTGAATTTTTTGAATCGCAGATTCAAGTCGAGCAGGCGAAAGACCAGCTGCACCAAAGGATCCTATAAACCCAGATTTTCCCAGAGAAATTACCATTTCTTCAGAGGAAATTGCATTTGCCATCCCGCCCGCATAATAGGCAGTTTTTACATTGTAGTCCTCACAGAAGTTAGTGTCACCAAATTGTTTTATAGAGATCGGATTTGTCCAGGCAACGGTTTCGAAGGATCCTCCAGGTTCTGATTTGAAATTACTTTGATGGGAAAAGCCAATTTTATTTTGAGTTTTAATAACCCAGATAGGCTGGTTAAGGTCCATTAGATAATCGCGAATTTGGGCTTCATCAAAAACAATTGAGGCTGGATCACCATCCCAATATAGAGGGCGGTTGGATACAAACAAACCGGTTTCCTGTTTGTTTTCGGGCGCGTGAAAGGATAAATTATTTTTCATTATTTCTTTCCTTCTATAATTCGGATAGTGGCATTTTTTATTTCATAGATGCGAATTCCGTCTACCCATAGATTGGCGTCACCTGACAGACTAATCTGTGAAGAAGTTGATTTTATCTCTGCTATATGGATTTCCAGCGAGAATTTTTTACTTGAGGGAATGATTTGACCTCTATATTTCCATTCAAAGGTTGTATTTTTCACAAGGCCAAAACGAGGTGATTTAAACTGTCTCCCCAGGTTAAGAGAAAGAGCATAGGCCTTAAAGGCATTTTGAATGGCTTCAACGCCAAGAGAACCAGGCATTACAGGATCTTGGTAAAAATGATACGCAAAGAACCATTCGTTCTCTGTGATAAATTTCTCGGCATAAATATATCCTTTTCCGTGTGCTCCCCCATCTTTTATTATCCAGAATGAATCAAGTAAATTCAAGTTACCCTCTGGTAACCTGAAATGAGGTGATTGAGCGGAAATAAATTTCGCCGGGTCTAATTGTTGAAGAGGTTGTTTATTTTCTTCGCTAAAAGAATAGGTCTGTTTTCCTTTGTCAAGCCCAGTCTGATTAGCCATTGTACTTGGCGGAAAGTATCCAAATGTAGATTCTCCTCGATAAAATGGTTCTTCCCCGCAAGATAACTCAAAACGGAACTTCTGTATGATTGTTCCACCGCCAGAGATTGAAGATAAAAGATGAGCATGGTTGACGACGGTTTTTCCTCGCAGATCAGGTTCAAAATATAACTCGGAATGACCATCCAAATTACGGAATAGATACTCTTTTTCTGGAAATAGTAGTGAGGTACCCAAGTAAGCGGAGAGAAAACCGCATGGTTGCAACGCCATCTCCATGATAATTGCTATGGGGATAGCAGAGTAGGCATTGGACTGGAAGAACCACGCATTGTCGGGGACTTGAAACTCGGTAATGATAGAGGCAGGTTGATCTAAACTCAATCGCGTGCCTGTAATTTGCAGTACACGATCAAATAAAAGCAAGTCGCCATTTGGAATGCGCGGGATTCGGCGTCCTTCAAAAATCGCAAATTCTGGGCCAAAGCATTTTGCCACCGAACCCAACGCGAGCTCTATTATGTCGTCTTTCTCAAATTCTGCATGTAAATCGGAATTAGGAAAATGATTAATGGAATTGATATTTCTGCTCGTATTTTGGCTTGGAGGATTATCAATGGGTGTCAGGTTTGTTTTTACTATATTCGGAACCCGAGAACTGGATTTGATTAAATTGCTCAAATGTTGAAGTGATTCGTGGCGTAATTGTAGAAAAAGCCGATGAATTTCCGTATTTTCTTTCGAGCTTTCCTGAAGAATATAAAAAAAAGCAGATGAAGCAGCAAGAACATCGTTATTCTGGTTTATTGAATGAACTGTTTCCTCATTATTATGAAACTGTTTATTATTCCATTTATTTTGATCCATAAAAAATCCTTTTTTCACCTAAGTCTTGGAGATGACTTTGAACCGGTGTTTTATCGGCGTTTGATTCCAAGAATTGTTCGGAAACTTCTGAAAACGAATTAAATAGAGTCGATGATAGTTGGGTCTGTTTATCTTTTAGAAACAAAGATGATAAATCTATAGGGACTTGATGGCTGATTAGTTTAGCTATCAACCTGTATATTGAAACATGATCTTCAACATTTACCCGATTAATCGACGTTGCTAAATGAGGTTTCTTTTTGAGGATTGAATCAATCCACTTTGTGCAATTGCTTCCAGCGCCGAGTTCAATAAATACTCGCGCTCCATTTTCAAATGCTGTACCTACCAAACGCGGGAAATCGATTCGATTGCATAACATTGTGGCTATATTCTTTGCAATAGTATTTGAATCCAGCGTCATGGACTGGTAATTTGCAGCAGTATAAAGAGTGGTTGTTGGATTGTTTTCAACAGGCCAGTTGTTCATTCTTACTAGAGTATCAAACTCTGACCGGATTACATCACTATGGAGAACGTAATCATAAGGCGCCCTCAGATACATGCAATCAAGCGATGCAATTACTCTTTGACATGCTTTTTTTTCACCGCCGATGACTATCTGGCGTGGTGTATTGATATGGGTGATATAAACTCTGTCATCTTTTTTTATTGCCTGTTTTGCTTTTTCCAGAGTTGTCATTAAGATGTAGTTTTCCCAAAGCGAATCATGGTTTGTATCTGTTTTAAGGGTGGGCAACCCCCAATGTTCACGGACAGAATTCTGAGGTCCAGCCAGTCGGTTATAAAAAAGAGGAGATGCTTCTAAGGCTGCGCGCGCCGCATCGCCTTGAGACCAGATTCCCAAAGCGAACATCATGCTATTTTCGCCTAGGCTATATCCAAAGGCAATTTGTGGTTGAACTTTAAATATTTCGCGCAATATAACAGTGAATAAAAAGGATATTCCTGCGCCTGAAGAAAGCATGGCAATTGGATCGCTGACCAATTTTGTATGAAGAGACTCAACTTCTCGTTTATCTAAAGTATGAATGTTGTAGGGATAGAGAACATTTGCGCGAATCAATCTGCCTGGGTCGGCAGTTAAATTTTCAATTTGCTCGTGAAGTAGTGGAAAAAGATAAAAAATCTCTCTGCCTAACCCAATAAATGAATTGAATGCACCGGGGTAAACAAATGCAACTTTCCCTTGTTGTCCCAAAGGATTGGGAGTAAAAAAGCTTCCAAGAGGTGTATGCCAATCCACTCTTTTTTCCAGAGAAACAACCAGTCCTTTTTTTGCATATTGAATTTCCCGAATTAATTCTTCTTTATTATGGCCCATTATTACAGGGGTCAAGAGGTTTTGATTTGTCAACCCATGGTTGCTTAAGGTGTTCAATGAAAGGGATAAAAGATTATCACAATCAGAAACTTGCTGTTCTAACACATTTAAATTTTTCTGTAGTTCCTCGAGGTTTGAGGAAAATACAGGGAAAAGGAACATTCCAAAACTATGGGTTAGATTTTCCGGAAAGGATAGTAGATGAGCTTTTTTACTCATCACAATAAAATCTGTATGTTTATTAAATTGTTTCAAACATATCAGTGCCGCGCGTTGTTCGTTGTACGGGTTGAGGAACCACGGCCGTGATTTATCCAAGCAGTAGAACGGCATCTTTTTCAGCCATATAGGATCTATATGCTGATCTAACTCCGAGTAGGCATACAATGTCCGGTTATTAAGACTTAAAGCAACTTTTATCAAACTGAAAATTCCTGTCACGGCAAGGGCACGACCAATGTTCGCCTGGATAGAACCAAGTGAACAGTTTCTCTCTTCTTCGCTTTCAAATAAGGAGGAAATGGCTTCATCTATTCCGTTGATTTCACCTGATGTTGAATCATATCCGCAAATTTCAATGTAATCGATCTCGGACGATTCGATATCTGCGTGTTTCAGTATTTGAAGGCAAGTCAGGGACGATATGCTTTTTGAATTTGATACAGCCCCTATTTGGGCATATATATAACTCGTTTGGTCATCAAACCTTTCAAGGCTGGTAAGTACTACGGCTGCTGCACCACCATTAAATTTTATCCTGTCATTCCCGCGAGAATGTTGGGCTTTACTTGCGGAAAATTTTTCAGGGAATGAAACCTCCTTTTTTAACGAAGAAGCACAAACCAGCACAATATCAGCAGATGTAGTTGATAATAATTCTTGCGCCTTCTTAAGAAAAATCGATAAAGCTCCGTTTCCAGTATTCACTTCTTCTGCAGAACCAGTGATGTTGAGCAATTTCGTGATGAGTTTATCCGATGGGATGATTTTTATCCCTTGTGAAATCTTTTCATCATTGGGTTGGAATGAGGAATGCTGAATGATCATTGCTATCTTCGCATTCTTCTTGATATTAGCCTTTATCTTCGCATCATCTAAAGCGCGTAAGGAAACAATGAGCAGAAGACGGTCTTCAAAAGATAGTTTATTAATTGAATCCTGAGGAATTCCCAGCTGCTTTAAGATGGAGCTTACTCTATCTGGAAAGTTGGTTTCAGGTTGAACGAGGGCAGAACCACTATAAAGGATTTGTTTAAAACACTCAATATCATCACAGCCCTCATATAAAACATCTAACCCGATAATGGCCAATGACATCGAATCATCCACTAAATCTTTTGAAATTGAAGAAGACATTTTTCCTATGCTTTCAAGGGGTTGTTTTAGCTTTATTATTAATTAAGCGTTTTAGGTGTTTACTGATGGTTCCTTCTAACCCATAAAAGATAATATAAGGAATGCCTTCAGGATTTTGTACAAAAATATTTCCAGTAACAGCGCTGTTATTATGAAATTGAATATCTAATAACACATCAACAGTAACCCCAAATGGGATTGATCGATATTGTTCTAGCTTTTCCAGGTATGTGGGAAGACACGGTGCGTTATATTGGTGTTGTGTCCAAACTAACATGCTCTGAACGACCGCATCATTAATAAATGGATTGGTTGTCCCAATTGAGAACTGTCCCTGCTGAACAGCATTAATTTCTGGCAGATTGATTTGCATGGCAAGTTTGTCTTGATCAATACTGAATACCTGACTTATTCCCTGAAGAGATGGCCCATGGAATAATGTTCCATCTTCATAAAAGGTTGAACCTGGTATTGATTGGGTTCGATCAATTCCGAAATCTTCTAACGTAGGTTGTTTTTGAGAAGCAGGAATTTCATTCATGAGGGTAATCGAAGCACCATAGTGAAATAATTTACGGTCCTGAGTATTCTTACTGGACACGATTACATCGAGTTGAATTTCATTTATTGGGGTTTTAGAAATTTCTTTGATTTCAAGCACATGTTCTTTAGAAAGTTTTCCATCGAAAACAAGACCTTTCAAGACCCGAAATTTATCCATGCGGAAAAATTGATATCCGGGATACAGCTGTTCACAACCATGAATTATCCAAGAGGCGGCACAGGTGGCAGGTAAAACAGCATTTTTTCCTAAACGATGATCATTTAAGAATGGGTTGACTTCCAAACTGAGCTTTCTGCGGATTTGAAATTCTTTTAAATTAGTTGAGAGTTTTTCTATGGGGCGAGCAAGGGAATTCCCAACGACTATCTGGACATTATTTTTAGTTCGGGAAATCAATTCGTGAAGTAATAATTTCACACCAACTTCAATTGGAATTAATTGGATATTTTTTTTGATAAAAGCTTCCTTTAAACTTTCTGTTACCATGCCTGCATCCCAGGGCCCCCAATTGAAAGATATAATTCGGCAATTTGGCAACGATTGCTTCAGGATATACGCGGATTTATTTAAAATCTCATTTGCCATTGCGTAATCAGATTGGCCGACATTTCCATAGAAACCCGCTACAGAAGAGAATAGAACAATGAAATCAAGCTGACTGGTGGAAACGACACTCAACAAATTGTCTAATCCGTTTACCTTGGGTTCAAACACCAGGTCATAGTCTTTTTCTGTTTTTTTCTCAATCAGCTTGTCTGCTAAGTTTCCTGCACCGTGAATTATGCTTGTTATTGACCCAAACTTGTCCACACACCCAGTTAGTTTATTTTGTAAATCTTTCTTGTCGGTTATATCGACGGACAAGTAAATCGCATCCCCACCGGCAGATTTTATTGCTTCGAGTGTTGAAATTATTTCCCGGCGGGAAATGATCGATCGATATGAGTTTAGAACATCAATGGGCGTGGGTTTTTTGCCACTTTCCTGAAAATTTTTCATGATGAGGCGCTTCAGTTCTGTTTCTTCCTTACAACCTTCAGCCCATCCCGGTTCGATAAAATCTATTGAAGAACGACCAACTAAAATAAATTTGCAATGTGCGTAATTTGCCAATTCAATGACACAATTGGCAGTGATGCCCTTTGCACCACCACTTACTAACACAACAGAAGAAGAATTAATTATTTCTTTTGTTTTCATTTCTCAATCTCAAATCGCATGCTATTTTCAAGGCAGATTGTCTCCCGGCCAAGTGGACTTATGCCAACTTCCGTGAGTAAACGGTTTGGATCAAATATTTCGGCAAGGATGGACTGAACTAATGATTCCGAATCCAATTCCGGGCTAATATCGATGGCCCGGCAGAACACTCCATTCCATTCTAGATTGAGAGTTTTCACTAAGCCGAAATAGCCTCCACAGACAGGATCATTATTAGAATTCTCACCCAAGCCTAAATGCCCATCTAAGTGAGTCGCGGTTATGAAAATGCCTCGGCCTTTTTCAGATGCTGCTACCAGGGAGGGTTTTAGTAGTTTGGTGAGTAAGAAAATATGTTTAAGAATAGTCCTTTGGTGATCAGAAAAAAGAATTTTCTTTTCGAGATCTGAATTTTTTTCTTTCAGGATTGGATTCAGATGAATGAAAGCTGAAATAGGCCCCGCTCTATTTGTGATCTTTTTAATTTGTGTTTGTAGGTTTTTTTCAGTTAAGACTTTTAGGTTAATCTGAAGAATGCTTTCAGGAAAAGAAATCGATGTTGGAACAATGTTTTTTGGGAAGCTCAAAACGGCAACTTTCCACCCTTTTTCGGTGAGCGATTGCGCCAGGGCAGGGGTATTTTCTGTGCCATCATTGGTGAGCAAGCAAATGCTACCTTCTGGAAGTTCAAAGTCTATCTGGTCAGGAATCGGGAGTTGTTTTAGCGCCACTGTGCTTTTTTGAACACTTAGTATATCTTCAAAGCCGGTGTTCTGGATATTTTTACCTTGGACCTGATCCTTTTGTTCAATTGATTTTGTTGAACCAAGCTTCTCAACGATCTGCCCTAGAGTGCGCATTTCAGCGAGTTCTTCCGGCTCAATGTGTGGAAGATCTGGGAATTGAGCTTGCATAGCACTCAGGATCTCGACTCGCTTGATGGAGTCAATACCTAGATCTGCTTCCATATCCATTTCCATTTCGAGCATCTCGGATGGATAGCCTGTCTTTTCGGTGACGATTTTTAGGAGGGTTTTAGTGAGAATATCCTCATCTGGTCTAGCGCCATTTTTGATGGTGACACCATCAATTACAGGGGTTGATTTAACCTGCGGAATTGCAGTTTGGTCAGTAGGGTTTATCGGTTTTGTTGAACCCAGCTTATCAACGATCTGTCCAAGGGTACGCATTTCAGCGAGCTCTTCCGGTTCAATCGATGGAAGTTCTGGAAATTGAGTTTGCATAGCACTCAGGATCTCGACTCGCTTGATGGAATCAATACCCAGATCCGCTTCCATATCCATATCCATTTCGAGCATCTCGGATGGATAGCCTGTCTTTTCGGTGACGATTTTTAGGAGAGTTTTGGTGAGAATATCCTCATCTGGTTTTGCGCCATTTTTGATGGTGACACCATCAATTACAGGGGTTGATTTAACCTGCGGAATTGTAATTTGGTCAGTATGGCTATTTGATTTTGTTGAACCCAGCTTATCAACGATCTGTCCAAGGGTACGCATTTCAGCGAGTTCTTCTGGCTCAATGGATGGAAGCTCTGGAAATTGAGTTTGCATAGCACTCAGGATCTCGACTCGTTTGATGGAGTCAATACCTAGATCTGCTTCCATATCCATTTCCATTTCGAGCATCTCGGTTGGATAGCCAGTTTTCTCACATACAATTTTCAGCAATCCAACAGCCAGATCATCTGCATTTGTAAGTGTCTCGTTGGCTAAAGATGATTTTATCTGAGCAGGTTGCTGTTCGGCAGAAGGCATTACCTCGAGGTTTAACTCTTTTTTATTTTGTGCAGAAGAAAAGGGTTGAGGTTTCTGGGAATGGGTCTGCATAGCTATCGGTAAAGTAATACCATTGAGAGATTGTTCAAAATAACTTTGAAGTAAATCGGAAAAACTCTTTGAGAATTCCATCTGAGATCTAAGATATTGTTCATGTACTCTCGTTGTCTCTGTTTGATTTTCATGAAGACGGATCATATTATTCTCAAGATTAGAAACTAGCTGATCTATTATTGGATCTGATGAATTCGTGTTTCCTTTTGAAACAAGGGAAAATTCCATTTTTGCTAATTCTCTGAAAGTATCACTAAACTGCATGTCGTTTTGAAGATATTGTTCATGGGCATGTAATACACCGTTCTGGTAGACCTGGAATTCGGCCAGGCGTTTTTCAATCGAATTGTTTTCAGAAGAGATAATCGATGTTTTCTCCCTGACCATTGATTTCTTTTTCGTATTTGTCTGTGGTTTGCTGCTATTCCCAGAAGAAGATATGGGTATTTCTTGAGTGTTTTCTAGGTTAGCGGTGCTTATTTGACTTGCTTGCAAACTTACTCTAAACCCATCGTGAAGAGCTTCTTCGAATGAAGAACGGGTTTGTTCGGTTGTATACAGCCCTCCGTTTAGCGCTACGCAAACTTTGCTCTTTTTTAGGGAAGGTGGGATGTTTTGAAAAATTTTAAAGGGATCCACATTTCCAAGATGCATACCTATGATACGCATTTGCAGAACAGCCAGACGGAATTGCCAATAGCTATCTTTCTTAGCATTAGGATTTAGGGCAATAGAAATGTGGGGAACGCCCTCAAGTATGTCATCCACCAGTTTACTGAGTATATTCCTGGGGCCGATCTCGATGAAAATTGACCCGCCTTGGTCATAGATTGTTTCAATTTCCTTTTTGAAAAGGACCGGATTAAGAATATGATTGGCAAGGGTCTTGCGTATGTTATCAGGCTCATGTCCATATTCCAAGCCTGTTGTATTGGAATACACTGGAATAGCGGGTTTGTTGAAATTTGCTTTATTAATTGCTTTCGCAAAAGGTTTTTGAGCGTGACTGACAAGAGACGTATGGAACGCTGCAGAAACCGGTAGAGGAATTACTGTATAGCCTTTATTTGCCAGGGCCTTTTTTACTTCATCTATCGCTGATCTCGAACCCGCCAAGACAATTTGTGTTTTCGAATTCTGATTTGCAACTGTGATATTCGGATATTGTTTCACTTCCTCCTGAACTGCTTCAATATTGCCTTTAACGGCAAGCATTGTACCGGAGTCGAAATTGGGATCTTCCGGAGCGGCCATCGCATCTCCGCGAGCCTTAGCTAACTTTTGGTAGTCTTCATCATTTAAAATACCTGATGCCCAAAGTGCCGTTAATTCACCAAAGCTATGTCCTGCAATAAAGTCAGGTTTAAACCCGGAGTTTTCAAGTAGTTTGAAAAGACCCATACTAAATGAGCCAATTGCTGGTTGGGCATGCTGGGTAAGGGTGAGGGACTTTTCTTGTGTTTTTCTACGATCATTATTAAACACCGGAATTGGGTATATGGTAGCTGAAAGAGGATCCTCTTTATTTGATGTGAAAAGTAAATCCATCTGAAAAAAAGTAGATCGAATAGTCGGGAAATTCATTGCCAGTTCTTTTCCCATATTAATATATTGAGAACCTTGCCCTGGAAAAAGCGCAACTACTTTTCCTTGTGGATCAATACCTGCTTTTCGATAGAAGATGCCTTTTGGATGTTCCCATTCTTCATCCTGTGGTTTTCGTTTAAAAAAATCTATCGCTATTTGAAGATACTCTTGTGTTTCTTCAAGAGATCTGGAAATAAAACCAAGTCTAGAGGCTTCACTTGGGATAGAAGCTGTTTGAGAACTGACATTTTGTTCATTCAGGTGATGCTGGCCATCTATCCCATTTAAATTTTCCAGTAATGTTTCGCAGTTTTCTAAAAGCTGGTCTGGATTAGATGCAAATAATAGGACCGTATTAGGGGTGGATTGAAGGCGATAAGGTTTTTCATGATCATTCTGATATTCCTCAAGGACTATGTGAAAATTGGTTCCACCGAATCCGAAGGAGCTGATACCAGCCCGACGGGGAACATCGAGTGATTTTCGCATCCAGGGGCGTGTTTCTGTATTGAGATAAAAAGGTGTATTTTCGATATCTAATTTTGGATTGGGCTTTGAGACGTTGATTGTGGCTGGAAGTATCTTGTGATGTAATGCAAGGGCAGTTTTGATCAGACTGGCTACACCAGCTGCCGCTTTTGTGTGCCCAATTTGCGACTTGACACTTCCCAGGGCGATTGTTTGTCTGGCAGGGCTTTTTATGTCGAATGCCTCCCGCAATCCTTCAAATTCAGCCGGATCCCCCGCCATTGTTCCAGTTCCGTGAGCTTCGATCAAACCAACAGTATCTGTCGGGAATCCTGCGTCTTCGTAGGCGCGACGGAGTGCTTTAGCCTGGCCGCTGGATCTGGGCGCATAAATGCTCTTATAACGCCCATCACTTGAAGTGCCAATACCTTTGATGACTGCGTAGATACGATCATTATCCCGCTCCGCGTCTTCAAGGCGCTTCAATATCAGCATGCCGATACCTTCACCTGTAAGCATGCCATCCGATTCCGCATCAAAAGCTCGCAAATGATTTCCTTTTGAGTATGCAGGGGTCTTGCTGAAACACATGTAGGTTAAGATCGAGTTGTCTGTGTCCACACCGCCTGTGATCATCATATCGGCGCGACCTTCAAGCAACTCGCTAATGGCCATTTTCATAGCAGCTAAAGAGCTTGCACAGGCTGCATCGATAACACAGTTTGTTCCGCCAAGGTTAAAGCGGTTTGCAACACGGCCTGAGATAACATTTCCGATGGCACCTGGAAATGCACTTTCATTCCAGCCGATATATGCCAGCTTCATTTTTTCAACGATCTTTTGGGTATCTTCTTTATTGACCCCACTATTGATTAATACTTTTTCCCAAACAGGGTATTGGAGCCTGTTCAGAAGAGGGGCAAAAAGTTTGGAGGACATGCCTACAAAACCAAGAATGACTCCTGTCTTGTTTAGGATTTCCTCTTTTGCGTCAATGTAACCAGCATCTGATAAAGCATCCCGGGCAGCTATTAGAGAAAGTAACTGTGACACATCTGTCACTTCTAGAATATTTGGCGGCAAACCAAATTCAACAGGATCAAAATCAATATCAGGAATAAATCCCCCGTATTTACTGTAAGTTTTATCTGCCACATCAGGATTTGGATCAAAATAATCGTTAATTTCCCATCTGGATGCGGGAACTTCGGTGATACAGTTGATTTCCCCAAGAATATTGTCCCAATATTGGGTAATATCTTTTGCATCAGGAAAGATAGATGACATTCCGATAATTGCTATGGGTTTCATGGTTAACCTCAAATAAGTTTTTTTAAATCAGTTTCATCATTGGTAAATTTGATTAAACTAAACATAATAATAATTTCCATTTTAAATTCTTGCATAGAGATAACACAGAAGCATGAGTATAGTTTCGTTTTTTCCCCATTAAAAGAAAAAACCGATGTTTTTAGGTTTACAGTTATATTTCCGTTGAAATATCGGAAAAAATATCGTCTTGGGATTTCAGTAAGAAACTGATGAGAATCGAATGGAAGAATTAAGGGTTATAAGAATTAACAATTTGGTCAACAAAGGAATAAACTATATGCAAAATGTAGTATCTAATAAATTTACTCGTCGACTTTTCAATAAAGAAAATATTTATCTTGATATAGGGTTAATCGTTTTTGGGAGTGTTTTTGTCGCTATTAGCTCTCAAATTGCTTTCTATTTACCGTTTTCACCAATACCTATCACTGGCCAGACGTTTGCGGTGTTGTTTGTTGGAGCTGTTTTAGGATCAAGAAAGGGGGGCTTGAGCCTGGCGCTATATATCCTGGAAGGCTTGATTGGACTGCCAGTTTTTGCCGGGGGAACAGGCGGCCTGTCTGTACTCCTTGGACCAACTGCGGGATATCTAATGGGTTTTATCCCCGCAGCAATTCTGGTTGGACAGCTTACAGAAAAAGGATTTTATCGAAATCGGATTATAATGTTTTTTGTTTTATCATTAGGGCTGACTGTAATATATCTATTAGGTGTATTACGCTTATTATCATTTGTTGATTATAGGAAAGTATTTACAGTAGGGGTTGCCCCATTCTTGGTTGGAGATGCAATAAAAAATGTCCTGGCAGTGATTTTTATTCCATCTGGCCGGAAGTTACTTATTAAAAGCGAACAGAGACCTTGAATCGTGTTTTCGTAAACACATGTTCAGCAACATAAAACCTGGCTAACAGGTCATTTTTCTTAACGATTAATATATATGATTATTAAGATTTCTTTTTTAAGTCGCCTTCCCTGGTGAGATTATGGTGGAATACCAGTAGATACAATGGATAGCTTGGCTCACTGATTTAGAATTAAAGAACGTATCTATAAATCGGAAATGATTGTGTTCAACTAAACAACACCATGCTCTGAAAAACTACTCGCTGTCAGGATGAGTAGACTGAGTGATCCAGTTGTTAATAATCGGCAAAATAAAAAAAAGGTCAATAGACCGGAGGTGCTTGATTCGAATCCAAGCACCTCCACTTTTTTTATTCGATTGGAATTTCTTATTTCTTTCCCTTTTTTGTTTTTCATGGTACATGAGTTTGTCGGCATTTTTCAAGTGTCCTTTTAGGGATTCGCCTTGATTTGCTGTAGATATTCCCATTGTTCCACGCATGGATTTTGGACACGCGGATCCGATGACTGTGCTGCCGCTTGGGATTGACTGTGAGATTGATTGTGATACACGGCAAATCCGGATAAATGAAAATG
>SDBT01003670.1_pt1 | contig 26416 bp, 23 predicted proteins | sample 2277101 | NCBI WGS metagenome assembly SDBT01 (sample SAMN10404973, study PRJNA504765) | marine sediment metagenome | isolation source: marine sediment core GS10_PC15, 103 cmbsf | place: Arctic Ocean: Southern Knipovich Ridge | collected 2010 | reverse complement strand
GTATTCAAAACTTGCCCCGATCTTGCCTATTTGGTCAAATCGTATGTAACACTATATACACCACCATCGAATTCGGTGTTTACCTTGTAACCAGAGTTATGAAAGATTGCTAACATAGCTTTATTGGCAGGCAGCACTTTTGCATAAAAGCGCCTGGCACCACGTTTTTTAGCAATCTGGGTAATGTAATCAAGCAGAAAGGTTCCCATCCCTTTTTGCTGCCATTCATCCCGTACAATAAACCCCACTATGGCGTGCAACCAAATCAATATATACACAAGGTTCGTCAATTGAAATTTACGGTAGACCAATATGAGGACTGCAATACCTACAACAACAGGAAGGGTATCGAAAAACCAGGCAAGAAAATCAAAGAAGCCAACAAACAACCACACGAATATCAGCATCAAACTAAACAGTAGAAAAATGTGCAACCTCTTGTCTTTGGCGGCCTGGTCCATACCTTAGATTCCCTAAACCTACTTTCTAAGTTCAGGCACATCCGGCTCGACATGGACAATTATGTTGACGGGGCGGCTTATCTCATCATGAAGGGTCTTTTCCAGGCTTTCAGATATTTCATGAGCGGTAGCTATGCTTAAATCCGGGTCAACAAGAATGTGCAGGTCCAGGAAAACCTCTCTGCCCACCATGCGAGTCCTAAGCTTATGCCACTGGTGGATTGAAGCATTGGCGTTGATTACATTTTCTATATGCTCAATTGTGCCTGAGTCAACGGAGCCTTCCGTCAGTTCGCGCAGGCAATCGCTGATTACCCGAACGGCGACCAGGATTATCATCAGCCCAACCGCAGTGGCGGCAATCTGGTCACCATAGCCGAAACCAAATTTTAGCGATATGAAACCTATCAGGACCGCCACCGAACTAAAAGCGTCACTCCGATGATGCCAGGCATTTGCATAAAGCGCTGTACTGTGGGTACGAATGGCGACTCTTTTCGTTACTCTATAAAGCAGCTCCTTAGCGATAATGGAAACTATTGCGACTATGGGTACAGCTGTGTAAGGAGTTGTAACGTTGCCTTTGGCTATATCGACAGCGGCGTAATAAATCATTGCTGAGCCGACGAAAAACAAAAATAAGGCGATAAATCCTGCTGAGAACGTTTCTGCTCGGCCGTGGCCGTAAGGGTGGCTTCGGTCGGGCCGCTTTGAACCAAAGTGAACACCTAAGAGAACGGCCACGTCAGTAGTCATATCAGAAAGTGAGTGAATTCCATCGGCAATCAGGGCAATCGAACCGCTCAGAAAACCAACTATGAGCTTAATGATAAAAAGAGCTATGTTTGCTGCGATGCCAAGGTTAGTTACAGATTTTATTTGTCTGTCAGCGATTTTTTGTTCGTGCTCGTCCATCTTGTGCTCAGCCTAATACCTCTTTGCGAATCTTCAAAACCTCATCAATATACTTCTGAGCGGTACGTTGGTCTTTTGCCTCGACTATAACCCTCATCACCGGCTCAGTATTGCTTGCTCTCAAATGCAGCCAACCGTCGTCAAAATCGAACCGGCAGCCATCTATAGTATTCAGTTTGGCATTAGTGAAGGTCTTTTGGGCCAAATCTAAGATTTGTGGGGCTTGTGAGCTATCGGCAACAAATTTATCCTTGCTCATATAATAGCCGCCGATTTCACCAACTAACCGACTTACGCTCTTTCCGGTTTCGGCCATTAACTGCAGCACAAAAGCAATACCCACAAGGCTGTCGCGAATGGGGCCAACCCGCAAATCGATTACACCTCCGTTACCTTCTCCGCCGATAATACAATCGTGCTCAAGCATCGCAGCGGCAACATTTGCCTCACCAACAGCGGTGCGAACAACCTGACAACCGGCCTCTTCGCAAACATCGTCAAGCATCCTCGAAGTGGAAAGATTAGTCGCCGCCTTGCCTGTTTTCTTGCTAAAAATATGTTTGGCCGCCAGAACAAGCGTGTATTCCTCTCCAATGTAAGTGCCCTTCTCGTCGACAATTGCCAGTCTGTCAGCATCGGGGTCCTGGGCAAAGCCGATTTCGACTTGCTCTGTTTTCACCACTTTACAAAGACCGGTCAAGTTCTTGGCAGTGGGCTCAGGCCTGTGTGCAAAAATACCACTGGGTTCATCGTTTATCGCGATGACCTCACAGCCAAGTTTGGCAAACAGTTTTTTCGTGACCCGCCCCCCTGCCCCATTAACACTATCCAAAACAACCTTGAATTTTTGTGCGGCAATAGCCTCTTTGTCAACAATTGCCAAGACCTTCGCAATGTGGGTATCATCAGTCTGCTCGTTAAACTTCACCTGACCGCAGTGAGGCGAATCCACAAAAGTAAATTTCTTATCGAAGAAACATTGTTTGATTCGCCCTGCCGTCTCAGGTGGTGGTGCAACGCCGTTGCCGAGCAGCAGCTTTATACCATTATATTGAATCGGATTATGTGAAGCGGTTATGACAACTCCACCGCTACACTTAAGCTCCCTTACCATAATGCCAACACCGGGTGTACTCACGACGCCTAAATCAATCACATCGATTCCAACAGCACTTAATACTGCCGTTACCGCAGATTTTAGCATCGGACCGCTGGGCCGCGAATCGGCACCAATGCACACCGACAACTTTTCTTTTCTCTTGGGGTGTACGCTCTTAAGAAATGTTCCGAAGGCACTGCCGTACTCCATAGCAACAGAATCAGTCAGATTCTCCCCGACAATCCCCCTCAGCCCACTGATAGTTATTATCAACTGCTCAGACATTTCATCGCTCATGCTTTTCTGGATTTTTCCAAAACCCTCTTGAGTTTTGCAACAACAGTATTGACCTGTCTCTGTCTCAGTGACAGGATATCCTGCAGAGCTTCGCCGATATAAGGCAAATACGTTTCGATGTAACGCCGTTTGTCCAGTTCCTGCTGAATACGTTTTTTTCTTCGCATATATATCCCCAGTTTTCTGCCGCAATCCTGGACAGCCAACTGTATTTCTCTGATGATTTCCGGATAGTGGGCGATAGCTTCTTTGCTTTCGGAGGTAAACGGCACCCAGACAGAAGCAATGTGCACCATCAGCACGACCGAGCCGGTGGGCAAAGCCCCTTTGCTCTGACTTAAAGCATAATTTCGCCAGTTGATATCCATCACTGCCCTGTAAATCGCACAGCCCGACTGCTGATACAGCAGAGGCACACGATTAGCAACACGGGTAAGCCGCATTAACGGTTCCTTCTCTGGGTCGCCGTCGCCACCGCCTTTAACCCTGTAGGCCAAGGCCGCTTCAATGAGGAAAGGATTGCCACGGTAAACAGCCGGGCTGCGCGAGCAGGCAGTATAAAAATCCGCATTGACTACTGCTCGCAGACCCTGCTCCAATTGGTCGGCTCCAATGGGGCCTATACAATCGGTGGACGGTGCCATAATTTTGGTTTCATTTATGGCTCCATGAAGTGCCTCGGCCTGTTTGAGCGTTATCCTGGAAGGTCTAAGTGTCTTGCGAAGCTTTGCCTTTTCACAGACCCGATTCGCCACTCGCAGGCTCACTCTTGAAAATTCATTCTGCAGAAAAGCAGAGAGCTGCTTAAAGGAACTGTTTCGAGCCATCTTGAATAAAAGGCCCAACTCGACGCCGTACGGGTGTGGTTTGATTTCCCTCGGGGCAAACGGCAATTCCTTAATCTGCCTTGGATATTCATAAACACTATCATCAGGAGCATTGTAGAGAATGGCTGCGTGGGGATTTGCCATTGCACTCTGGGCAATGTATTCATCAACCGATTGCCGTCCCCTTTGATATTTGCCTTCTAACGTTATAGTAACACTTGTGCCAGTCGGCAGCTCGAAATCGCATTCTTCATCCAGAACAACCTCAGGTCTGTTCTTGGCTGTGTCAATTTGGACGTGATAATGATGGGCATTTTTCTTGGGGTTTGTTCGCGAAATAATCTGCACGGGTTCGCCCGTAGTCAACAGCCCATACATGCCTGCAGCGGATATGCCGATGCCCTGCTGGCCGCGGCTCATCTTCAGGCTGTGAAACTTGCTGCCGTATAACAAACGAGCAAAGATATTCGGAATCTGCTGCTTCACTATTCCGGGACCGTTGTCTCTAACTGTCAAGACAAACTTGTTGTCCGCAACAGGTTTTATACTAACCAACAAATCCGGTAGGATGTGGGCCTCCTCGCATGCATCGAGAGAGTTGTCAACCGCCTCTTTGACAGCAGTCAGCAACGCCTTGCGAGGATTATCAAAGCCGAGAAGATGCCTGTTCTTCGCAAAAAACTCGCTAATACTTATAGACCGCTGCTTTGCAGCCATTGACTCAGCGGTAGCTGCAACTGTGATTCTCTGTTTGCTAATCGTCTTGGTACTTGTCTTAGGGGCAGAGGTCTTTCGCCTTGTCTTGCGCTTTCTCTTTACCTGCTTTGACCGTGCTTTTCGCGAGCTGGTTTTTTTTACTTTTTTGGCTTTTGCCATTGCTCTTTTCACCGCTGGTTTTCCAAACGCAAAATTTGTTAGCCCCGCAGCATCGCCTCTCCTTTTAGCCATACCAAGAAAATCCAATTGTGTTTTTTCGTCCCCATGCTACATACCGTAAAAACAGAAAATCTCAACGAGAACCGACCGGCCCTAATCACCCTCTACTTTTCTCGATGACCAATTAGTCCAGCTTGCAGACATAAATCTCATTTACAAAATCAAGCTTACCAAGCTCTTCAACGACCTTTGCATCGGGTTCTCTATCAAGACTGACAGCAAGAGCAGCCTTCTGTTCAGCCAGCTTTTGACCGACACCCATCGTGCAGATATTGATGTTATGTCTGCCGCAGATGGTCCCAACCGCACCAATCACACCCGGCTTGTCATCGTTAAAAATGACCAAGACCGAACCCTGCGGAGTAATCTCCATATTAAAACCATCAATTTCAATGATTCGCGGCAATGTCTCACCAAAAACTGAGCCGGTCACAGTACGCGTCACTTTGTCGGTAACAACCTCGGCGCTGAAGCTTGAAGCAACATCCTTGGCCTCGGGATTCTTCGTCTCGTCAATGCTTATACCGCGTTCTTTTGCCAGCACCCCGACATTGACCATATTTAAGGGCATATCGAAATGTTGCTGCAGCAAACCAATTGCAAAACCAAGAGTAACCGGTTCAACAGCCATTTCCGCGATTGAACCACGATATTTAACCGCAACAGCTTTAATCTTGCCCGGTGCAATGGTACTGACAACTTTGCCAATTCGCCCGGCAAGCTCAGCATACTGGTTTACTATCGGCGGCACGGCACCGGTAACAGACGGGGCATTGAGCGCGTTTCGAACAGCACCACCTTTAATTGCATCAACAAGAATCTGAGCAGCCTCAACAGCAACATCAATTTGAGCTTCTTTTGTGCTCGCACCCAGATGAGGTGTGACAAGACAATTGCCCAATTCCACAAAACGCGTGTTCTCCGGCGGCTCTTTGGAGTAAACATCCAGGGCAGCACCGGCTATTGCGCCCTCAGCAAGTGCATCATAGAGCGCATCTTCATTGATGATGCCCCCCCGGGCACAATTGACCAGCCGCACCGTAGGCTTCATCATTTTGATTTGTTCGGCGCCAATCATATTCAGCGTCTGTTCATTTCTCGGCACATGCACGGTTATATAATCTGCTTCCTTAAAGACCCTTTCGAGCTCATCAGTCACTTCAACGCCGAGTTTTTCTGCGTCGGCCGGCGCAGCAAGCGGATCGTAACCAAGGATTTTCATACTGAATCCTTTCGCCATCTGTGCTACCGCCATACCAATCCTGCCCAGTCCTATTACCCCCAGAACCTTGCCATTGAGCTGATTTCCCATATACTTCTTCCGGTCCCACGCACCGGACTTTAGGCTGTTACACGCAGGAACAACATTCCGACTCATTGAAAGCATTAGAGCCATCGTGTGTTCCGCGGCACTGAGGGTATTCCCGCCCGGCGTGTTCATAACAAGAATTCCCTTTCTGGTGGCTTCCTGAACGTCAATATTATCTACACCTACGCCCGCTCTGGCGATTCCCTTTAGTTTACCGGGATTGGCCAGGACCTTCGCCGTAACCTTTGTACCACTTCGAACAATCAAACCATCGTGCTCACCAATAATCTTGGCCAGCTCCTCTTCGCTAATCCCTGTCTTAACAACGGCTTCAACTCCGTCTGTCGAATTAAGCAGGTCAATCCCTTCCTGTGCAAGCTTATCTGTGACCAGAACCTTAATCATTACAAATCTCCAAAAAGCTCTTCAATTCCCCCAGCTTTCCCAGCTGATATCACTCCTGTCGTCGCTGATTTTAAATTTGAGCACCGGACAATCATAAAAATACCTCACTGTACAATAAGCACAACCAGCCAGAAGCCTTTTGATTGCGACTTCTCGACCGCGATGCTCAATCTCAAAGCCGACCCTGATGCTTTTTCTCTCTGCCAACCCGGGCCAGAGCCTCTCTCCGGTGGCCGCGTCAAGAAGAACGGTTTGTACCCCCAGGAATCCTTTGTAATAACCTGCTCCGCCCATTTCAGTAAGCTGGTACGCTTCGGGCACCACCAGCAAGACCATATCGGCGGCCAAAGCCGCACCAACCTCTGCAGCCGATAGCAGAGAAAAATTCTCATTATTTGAGCGAAAATCTGACAATTCATCATAGCCAATAAGATGTGCAGGCTTAATCTTTACCTTTTCCAAAATAACTTCACCGATTGCTTCCGTAAGGCCGCGACGCAGGCTGACATCAGCGCCCAGCCAGCCGGGCTGATTGACCAGTATTAGTATCTTCTGTCCCTTATGCGCACCAAGGTCAAACTCGGCAGGGATTTTCTTCTCCCGCTGCGTGGGGGTACCCACGATACCCACGAGCCCACCCAGTTTACACCCGCCGTGGGAAAGGGTCGCTATAAAAGTAATAAAAACAATTAGTCTCTTCATTTTAACCTGGCATAACTCTTTTGTTTAACTCAACCCTGGCTGTTTACTGCCATCGCTCTGACCAATGTTACTGCCCAGCCCGCGGCAATAATCACTGTAAAGGCCAAAATTATATGCCTTACTTTAACCTCACCAAATAGCCGGTCAAGAAACCCGAAATATACCCCAAAAACCGCTATAAGAAAAGCCAAAAATGTTGAAACCACCAACAAACAACACAGTAACCCGGCAACAGGCTGTATGTAAAAGGCCCGCAGGATTTCGCCCTGCGCGAAAGCAACCACTGAAGTGGTCATCCCACAGGCTGGGCACGGCAGGTTGTATTTCTGCTTGAAACCACAGGGGAAAGGCCACAGTGTTGTTCTATAATGTCCCGCCAACGCAAGGCCCCCGAACAAACCGGCTATAACCAAGAAAACAAACGCGGCTCTAAGCCGCTGACCAGAAGAGGCACGGCGGGAAATTTTTGGATTATTTCGATGTTGGCTTGTCTGCATAACTACGGTAGAATAGGATAAAGTTGTAATTTTGTCAACCTAAGAACAGGAAAGGCAAGCTATGGCATTGGAGCAGCAAGATTTGCGAAGCATGCTGGAGACAGCTATCGTGGCGGCACGCTTGGCCGGCCAGCGGGCGATGGAAGAAATCAAATTTATCAAGGTCTCCGTAACAAACAACGCCGAGCTGGTGACACAGGCCGATGCCCGGTGCCAGCAGATAATCGTCGACCGAATCAAAGAGACCTACCCCGACCACGGCTTTATTGCTGAGGAATGCGGCCAGGGCGAAATTTTCAAGCAGCAGCCCCGAGGGGCCGAGCCCATCTGGTGGGTAATCGACCCGATTGACGGAACAAACAACTTTGTGCACCGGATGCTGCTCTTCACCGTTAGTATTGCCGTGATGCACCAGGGCGAGCCGATTGTGGGCGTTGTTTTTGACCCGGCCACCGAGTCGATATTCACAGCCGTTAAAGGCAGCGACGCCCAGCTAAACGACAGACGGATAACAGCCGGCCAGGGCCCGATGGACAACTTTGCAAGCGTCGGCCTGGGCAGCCATTGGGATAACGGCGTGCCCGACTGGGCTTGCAAAATTATGCAGCAGACAAGGTTCCGCAATTTAGGCACAACCGCACTGCAGCTGGCCTATGTGGCGACAGGCGGTCTCGTGGCCACCATCATCTGCCGCCCAAAGCTCTGGGACGTTGCAGCCGGGGCACTGCTTGCCACAACCGCCGGCGCGGTTGTGAGCGACTGGAAGGGCGGAAAAATCTTCCCCGTCGATTTGGATAGCTACGAAGGGGCCGAGATGGAGGTCCTGGCGGCCAATAAAAAAGTACACCCCCGGATTATAAAGCTTATAAAGTCCTAGCGCCTTCTCCTCAACAAAGCTGCGCCAAGACCAAGAAGTGCAATCGTCGCCGGCCCCGGAACAGGGTTCTCATAGGGCCCGCCTGGCGGGTCATATTGCTCTTTCCAGGTAGTAGGATTCGGCGTCTCCCAGCCGTTACCCGGTGTACCCCGCCACGCCTCATCAAAGGTCAAGCTCTGGTCGTCAAAAATAGCCACGTCCTGATACACAGGATAATCCGGGTCATAGTCTTCATCCTCATCGTCCCACTCGTAATAAAGATAGTAGCTGAACCATTTAGTGGTAGAAAGCCCGCTGTTGGTCTGACGGGGGCCGTGGATATAGGCAGTCTTACCATCGCCTGATAATGTCGATTCCCAGCCGATATCGTCCCACCAGCCGCCCCCTAAGTAATGGTCTGTCTGTGCGGGTGGCTTTCCAGACTCGAATTTCAGGCTCACCGGAATATCCGGAGTGTCCGGAATAAAATACACTATGCACGTAAACGAATCACTTGGCGCACCACTTGGCTCCAGCGATACGTACCACCCCTCACTGGAGGTAACAGTAACTGCCCGGACAGTCAAGGCCAACCCAAGGCATATCAGCACCACCCCTGCAAAAATCATAAACCATTTTTTCATCTTGCTTCTCCCACCAAAGCTATGGGACACATGCGCAATACCCGCTCCTCACCTTGAGATAAACAAGGCAAGCGCGCTGGCGCACAGTTTACCCGTGCTCCTAATCAGACCTCAAAAGAGGCATCACAATATTAGACCGGCACAACAGGGCCGGAATATTTACCCAAACCTTTAAAAACACCCTCTCGAGCGCACATACTTAAACCACCGCTCCTCTTCTAAGGAAACATCCATCACGGCGACGCACACTCAACGCGTCTTCTACCCCACTTCAAACCACCATTGTAGCATCTTAGCGCTGCAATGTCAAGAGAAAAACTATCGAATCATCAAATCTTTTCAAACAGTAACCGAATATCTATCGCGGGTCGGGAACCGGGTGCAGCGCCGCAACTTTTACTCTGCCGATTACGCCGCCCGATGGGTCCGGATAGACATTGCTTCTGTCGAGTATGGCAAGGGCCCTTCTCTGCGGACCGTCTACACCGATGCGAACCAGAATATAAGCGGTAAACACATCGCTGCGCACGGTAGCAAGGTCGCTTACCCGCGCAAAAATCACGTCCCGCTCTTCAAAATCGTCGAGAACCGTATCGTCGGTAAGGTCCGGGCCCCTCGGGCTGGCACTGAACAGGTTATCATCTCCGTCTGAACCTAAATTCTTCATCTCGTCCACCCGTATTAATTCACCTATGTTCTCAAAACCATCGAGAGTGTTATCCCGATAATCACATATGGCCTTTGCTCGTTCAAAAGGCTGGTTGTCTTCATACTGAACCCAGGGCAATTGCGCTATAACGTACCACGGGGCGGTATTGATATTTATCCGTCCGGCAACCTTAAACTCAGGCGTCTGAGTAAGAGTAGTCTCATCGGTTTGGTTGTCACCGTCGTTGTTAATATTATCGCTGCTCGGGTCAAAACGAGTCAGATATTTGAAAACTTCCCGCATGTTCGGGTCCGCCAAGTCGAAACGGACCTCATGCTCCTCATCCCTGTCGCTGCTGTAGCCTATTCCATTCACACCGTAAGCGCTCTTGCGGAAGAGCCTTGTTATTTCGCCGACGTTTGTAAAATTCTTGTTTGCAGGATGCGCCTGAATCATCCCGGTATCCGTTGTGTCAGTGTAGGTATTCGCCCGGCCAAGCGTCGGCAGCCTCGCCTGAGTAGCATTCGCCCACAGACGTCTTATGCACTTATGCAACCTAATGTCACGCTGAATACTCTGAGGACTGGTAACTGACTGCAGCCACCCGTCTTGCACCGGTTCCGGCGGCTCCACATAATCAACGGTCACCCATCTGCCATTCACGGGCCGCCTCAGGTATATCCTGCTGTGCTCGTTAAAGATAGTTGTGCCAATGGCTATGTCGTCAAAATAATCCTCAGGGCTGTTGTACTTGCTCCGGTCATAGTCGACATTCGGGTCATCCACGTCGTCAAAAGTCACATCTAACCAGTAGTCGGCGTCGGGACACCTCCAGTGTATTACATGAAATCGCCTCGTGCCCGACCAGTTGATTTCGACATTTACGTCAGGCGTCGGCACGAGAGAGCCGCTATTGTCTATAAAAACCCGCCATTCGCCGCCGCAGGGGTCATTATCCTCAAAATAAGGCTTATGAAGCTCTATCGCGTAAGACCTATAGAAACGAAGAAGGCCCGAAGGAAGATTGGGGTCATAGAAACGGTGGGCAAGCTCGGATATATAAACGCACGGACGCTCGAAGCCGTAATAAGTCACCCCGTTCACATTGTAGTAGGAAACATTCGAATCGTTATCGCGCCAGTCGACCAGGTCAACGGCCATCTGCGCAGCCGCATCCTCGGAATTCGGGTCGTTCGGCCCGATAGCACTCTTAATCGTCCTGTACAAAGAATCGATAGCAACGTTGGGGTCGTTAACAGACAGCATCTTCTCACCCGCAGGATTTATTATCCGGTCTGTATTGTAGGTGGTAAGAAAATGCCTTCTATCAGGTTGATTCGCATCCTGATTTATTGCCTCCCACCAATCATCATCAGTTCCGTTCTGACCATATGGAACTCTTTTAAAATTGGAATGCCCGATGGTAGAGAACCAGGTATCCTCCAATCGCGTCATGCCCAAAGTAGTCAAAAAGTAGCGGTTGCGTAATTCCAGCTCATCGGATATATCAAAGGGTAGGTAATCACGACACGGGTCTTCTATTCTCCATATACAATCTCGTTCGTAATCCGAAAATGGCTCGCCCAAAGGATTTCGAGCGTTTTCAATGTCATCAACGTCATCGGCTACTCTGGCAAGTGCCGCAAGGTCAATCTGAAGCTGGCTCGAGCCATCAATGTCAGACGCGGAAGTAGCGCCGTTCGGGTCGAATTCGTAAGCTGTGTTGACATTTATCATCCCACCGTTGTCAACGACCCTGACGGCTGCATAAATAGTCTCACCCTTGCTGGAGGTCATGCCATCAAGTTCAATCCACTTTGAATCGGCTATGCCGTCACCATCGGCGTCAGCTAATTGCTCTTCTAATTCACCGTCGGAATCCAGCACGATTTTAGGATATTCAGTGATATACCTTCCGGGACCCGGCGGGTCTATACTAACATCTGCCACACCAAAGCCACTATCCTCCAAAAATCCCGTTACGTCGCTTATCTGCCGCCACTTATAACCACCGTCATCGTACGGCTCGAGACTTGCCAGCCACCTGTCGCTGTTACCGGGATAGTCATAGTATTCGGCCCCTCTCATGCCCGGTACATCCTGACTCAACTCCTGAGAAATGTTCGCCACCACCGCTTCGACCGCTGAATTAAGGTCTCTGTTTTGCGATATAGCCGAGGTCCCGATACTATCGACCCGCGCAGCCATAAGAAACATCGTACCGATAAGAGCCAGGAGACTCGTCAAAACAACGGCCAAAATAAGCGCTGAACCGGCCTTTGTCCGCCGCTGCCCCCTCGTGACTCGTACTTTGTATTCTTCCATTTCCATCCTTGCAGTCTCCAGACTACGAACAACTAATCTGTTAAATAAACAATATGCGTAAAGACCCTGCCCTTCCTGCCGCCCTCCTTTATCAGCCCTCTTGAATCATAAAGCCGAAAGGTGAACTTAAGAGCTTTCGGATATGGGAAAAAATCCTCTCCGGATCTACTTGCAGCTTGCCCGACCGAATACCAATCACTGTCGCCTATTGAGCCTGGAATGTTAAAGTAAACGCCGAAGTCATCACTCATCAAGTTGAAATGGGAAGGTTTACTCCCGTCACCTGCCGGGTCATCGCCCGGAAACCATAAAAACCGCTTCTCCCCATCGTCCCAGTACGCCCACTGGATTGCGAAAGTCCCCACACCCTCACACATCAAATTATGATATGTCGCCGGGTCGTACAGGCCGACCAAAGGCCGGTTCGCAAAACATGCCTCTAATATTGCACCGTAGTCACTGCCGTCGATGGTCTTCCACTTGGCAAGCGTGAAGCTGTCGTGCTCATAAACGTCATTCGTCCAGTAAGGATACGTATCCATATCGCTGTAAAAATCGCCAAGGTTTTTCGCCGGCCACTCCTTTGGCCGGATGGAATTAGCGTCGGGAGGCAAAGTCAGGATATGCTGCCTTCTGCCCAGCACCCGTTCCCGTGGTTCCAACTGGTCCGGAACACTGACAGTTCGCGGGATGGGAGTCTTATCGGCACCTACCACCTCAACACGTGCCTGGCCATACTGGACCCTCCCGGTATTGCCCCATATTGGTGTTCCCGTCTCCTGCGGAACCGTCCAAGATGACGAAGCCTGGGGAATGTCATATAACTGTGTGGACTGAAAATCACCGTCGGCAAAGAACATAATCTGGTCGTACCGGTTCGGGTCATCGTCCGGACCTTTTTCAAACCATATCAAAAGCGGCGCATCGGTCCGAACACCTCCGAAATCGGCGTTCAACTGATCGGTTATAGCGCGGAGCTTTTGCATAACCTCCGCGTTGGCACTTGCCATGCGAAGAGACTCTATGCTGACATTGAAAATCACACCTGTAAAGCTCAATACCATCGCCAAAAGCACAACGGCAACCATAAGCTCAATTAGTGTGAAACCGTTATTTGTTCGTTGTTTATTGTTCATCGATTCATAGAGCGCTTCAAGCCGCTCAACATTTTTGATAAGTCTGTTAAATTGTTTCTAAGATCACTATGAACTACCAACCAGTTGGCTAAAACTGGATTACTTTCTGATAAACCGCGATACAGGGGCCCCTGCCGCCGTTGACCGGCGGCGGAACGACCCAGACCGCCTCCGGCCCGCCGGCACTGTCATCCCAATCCCCGTTTAACAAAATCTTCCTGTCGTCGGATGCATAACGCTCCAGTACGCGATAAATCCGGCCGGTCCTGTCGTCGACAATCGTATAGCCATCATTAATGAAAGTCTTCTGAATGAACTTTTCTATCTCAAGCTCGGCCTTCCTGCCGGAGACCTCACCGACGTCGACCTTAACCGGCCTCGGTACCGCCGATTGCCCCAAGCCCCTTGGCGGCTCCCGATATCTCAGGTTCGGACTTACTCTCCTGCTAACAAACACAGTCACCTGTACGAGCCGATTCGGGTCTTCCCCATCGCGCCTGCACAGGGCCGACCAAAAGTACGCCTTTTCTGAGATCTCGGCATCGGTTGAAGGATACGCGAATTCATCCGCGTTTATATTCAACGTCGCAGGAAACACAGCGGGCTCGTTAAAATCACTAAGCTCATCCTCCTCCAGGTTATTGAGCTGGATGTCATCAAATTGGTCATTTGGGTCGCCTATTGCGTAGATTCTCACCTTTGCAAAGGCCTCGTCGGCCACTATCGCTGCTTTTGTCCGCTCGGTCGCTATCGTCATATAATGAATCCCCACAGGGAATACCCCAGCTATAAAAATCATCCCAACCGACAGTATCCCCACCGACATCAGCACCTCGGTAAGTGAAAAACCGTGATTCTTTTTGAGCTTTCCCATAAACCGACATTCTTATCTGTTTATAATCGTCCCCGTATAGGGATTTATATAGATGACTTCCAGGCCCTCTAAATAATCGGAATACCTCCTGTTTTCATTTGTCCCTTCGAAGATTTTCCTGTCATAGACAATAAAACTGTTCTTACTCGGTTCTTCATCAAAACCATTAATACTGAAATATTTATCTTGAACAAACATTGCAGTCTCATCTTTAGCTTTTGACTCTGAATTAAAGATATCGTCTTCGCTATCATCACTGTATCTCTTACCATCTCTATTTATTACCAGAACCTTATGGATTACCAGTCTGCCCGACGATGAAAAGACAATTGAAAAAGTGGCCACGTCTGTAAGTTCATTGGCGTCATCTATATCGCTATCTCTATCTATAACTTCCATCACGCCAAGCGCATCGGGCAGCTTTACCGGCTCAACGCCCTCAACCGCTCTAAAGCCATTAGCCAACCCTGTCTTGTCGAAGTCATGGACGATAAAAATCATATACTGGCCGGCCTTTCCGTCTTCACTGTATCTGTTCTGAAACCTGACACCGACATACTCATGCTCTTTTGCGGCCATAGCGCGGGCCGACGCTAATGTCGCGCTTATCATTGCCCTTGCACCGCCCGACGATGCGAGCGAGTCAAATAGTGTGCGGACCGCCGGCAGCCCGAAGGCGACAAGAAGCGCCACCATGCCGACAACAACCGTCATCTCCGTTAATGTCACACCGGATTGTCTCAGCTTTGTTTCCATCTTCTTTTGGCTAAAGGGTTCCAGATAAACCCACAATTAATTTTTACCTGTTTCTCAAGTCATCGGTATTGCCGAAAATCCCGTCCGGCCCCGCCGATATAAGCAAAGGAAAATTCCTCTTACTTCTCTCTCTCCCGCCACCAGCAACCCCTTCGTCCTCATCATAATAATCATACCGCAGGGTTTTGCCCCACGGGTCGACAATCCTAAGCAGCGGATAAACCATACCATCAACATTAATCTCTAACCGCTTACCCTCGGCATCCTTGTCGGTTATCAAAGCATTTACAATCGTGCCTTTATCAGGCCTGTAAATCTTATCTAAGGTCTCCCGGCTCGTAGGCACCCGGCTCAGGAAAAAATACAACGCCTCGCTCCCCGAGTAATCCAGGTCATTATGGTCGCCTCCGGTTATATCGGGCGGACTTTCCGTACCAAGCAAATCCCCCAATATCTCTTCAAGCTCGGTCTCTGTAAATCCGTTGCAGTCCGCCGGAAAATCCAGGCCCAGATAAAAATCTCTTTTGTCATCACCATAAGTGTCAGGAGCCTTGTACTTATATCCGTAATCGCTGAACCGCTCCAGCGCTGCATCGAGCAATGCAAACGTGTTCTCACAAAGTCGCTCCTTGCTCTGATTGTCGATACGCCGGGCGATACCGACGACCATGGCAGCCAAGAACGCGATTATCGCCATCACAATTACCATCTCGACAAGAGTAAAGCCCGTTTTTTGTTCGTAACTTTTCATAACCTTAGCTTGCTCAATTGCGGGGGGCAAAAACCGGTCTCAAAAGTTGCAAATATCGTCTTCTGTCCCATACTCGCTGTCTGCCCCCGCTGAAATCAATATGTATGAATCAGGCCTGTAAGGCCATTCTATCGAATCCACTTTCGGGTCGATGAGCTTATAATCTTCATCATAGAACAGCATGCCTCCACCGTCGGCAAGTTCATGCGGGTCGCCCACCGGGTCGGGCTGCGGCAATTTGCCTAATATAAGCAGCGGAATATTATCAAGATGGTTATAAATAGGCGGGTCCCTCGGGTCAAACCTCATTCTCTTGCTGGAAGTGTTCGCCCGGTAATAAAGAATCGGCGAGCCTGCCTTGACCGCCCTGCCGTCCGCCAACGATATCTTCTTTATGCCAAAAACATCGCAAATCACAAATGCATCTTCATCCAGAGACTTTGTGTCGTCGAACAGACCGTCATGCTCCGCTATCTTGCCTAACCTAAACACATTGGCTGTCGCAAGCTCTAAATAAGGCCCCCTTCTCGACTGTAAGTTCTTAAGGTCATCGCTGCCGGGAGTGGGATTTAGGTCGTCAGGATAAAGCTCCTCGCTGCCGTCTTCGTTATACCCATCGTTTCTAAAAACAGAATCCGGGTGGAACCCCAACAAATCCTGGCCCATCATAGCCTCGGCAAGATTTTGGGCTCCGCAGCAAATCTTGTCCTGAGGGTCCTGATAGTTGGACGGCGGGTAATCACCATAGTCGCCCTTAAAGGCCGTCAACGCAAGGTCGATGGTCGTAAACTGTGCCTGCTGCTGCGTCTCCTTGACGATTTTGCGAACCATACCTATCGCCGGGATAAGCAGCGCCATCAGCATTGCGATTATCGCAACGGCCGTCAATAACTCCACAATCGTAAATCCAAATTCTTTACGTCTCACAGCCATTCCCTTCTACAAATCTCCCGCTGCCGTTGACAGCAGCTTGAGAAACCCAAATCGTCTCAACTACAATCCGTACAACCAACTCTTAGCCAGCCATTCGTCAAAAAGCCCAGAAAGCACAATATAATCAGCAGTTCCCGAGCCATCCAGCCAGTCACCAGTCAAAATTGTAAAGTCCGTAAAATTGATGATGCCGTCGTCGTTAAAGTCGGCATCGAGTAACGGTGCCTGGTAGCAATTATCATCTCGCCAGTTATTCGAGTCGCTATTGGCCATCCAGTACTCAGCAAACAAGTCATAGTCATTAAAATTAAAAACACCATCCTCAAATAAATCATATACGTCATTTACATCTTCCAGCCATTGTTTCGCCAGCACCGCCAAATCCATCCCATCGATATAGCAATCGCGTGCAAAATCCTGCGATAAATAGCCAAAGCCCCCGCAGTGAGTGTCAAATCTGACCAGGTCCCACATCGCGTAATAACTGACCAAGCCCCACCAGTCATCCTGGTTCACCCTTAGCCCCAGCGACAACGTGTGAGAGTTGGCGTCCTTGTATTCTTCTTCAACAATATAGACCTGGTCGAGGTACTCACCCCTTATATCATCCGGGGCACCTTCCAGACTGTTTGAGTCCCACACCACATCCTCGTCTATTTTCAAAAATGCGGTACGTTGACTGGTATGCCATACATGGCTCGCACTGCCGGTATCGAGTCTTACATTAAAAATAATTTCATTAACATCCGTCAGATAAACCTGCTGAGAAACCGTTGCCTCATCACCGGCGTTCAGTATCGAAAACGGATACGAATAAACAATCAAATAGTGCCCCCCATGAATTGTCCAATCCATCGATTCTGAAACTAATCCCTTGAATTTGGCATCCGCCGCACTGACATCGTACCATCTGTAAGGCGGCTCCTCATTGATATCATTTATGTAACCATCGTGCTCAAAACTGCTATTCATAACCACACTCACGCCGGCGCGCGCGCCACTGACAAATAGCACTGCAACCGTCATCATCAAAACAACCGTCATTTTCTTCATCATCACCATCTCCGTCCGTTAAACATTCATTAGTTCACAACTATTATCCCGCCCTCAGTTGTCCTCAACTCAATTCTAGAAATTCAGCACGTCGTCTTCTGTGCCATACAAACCGTCGAATCCCGCCGAAATCAGTATGTAAGAATCCTCCCTGTAGGGCCTGCCGCTCCTCATCCTGATATCCGGGTTCTTCGTCATTTCGTAAAACCTTTCGCCTTCCTGCCCGCCTTGTTCTCTGACAAGCGGAGGAGGCACAAGGGCCGCTGGATCCCACGGAATACCGAGTTGGTCGAGAAACTCATGATTGTCCTCATAATCGTAAATATTAAATTGGTGGTCCGGGAAGTTCGGGTCATGCATCAAGCCTGATGGGTCGGCCTTGTAGTAAAGTACAGGCATACCAATCTTTTTCCCCGTCTCCTTGTTTACCACCCGGGCGTATTCGTCGCAAAGAACAAATCTGTCCTCATCATAGGAGAGGGTATTGTTTTCACCATACAAATGCGACAGCCTGTAGGCGTTGGCTTTCTCCAGTGGCAGATAAGGACCCTTCCTTGACTGCAGGTTTCTCCGGTCATCGGGGTTGCCAATATCTAAGTCATCAGCCGTAGTGTCCGGGTCTTTATCATACAGCAGATTATCCTGGCTGTCCGTCAAATCACTTTTAAACAGTGACTTAGGATGAAAGCCCAATAAATCCTGACCAACCATTGCTTCGGCAAGCTTCATCGCGCCGCAGTAGTCTGTGTCAGGGTCAGATGAAGGTGGATAACCATCTTCCTCACCATGGAAAAGCTCCATCGCAGCACCGATACCGTGGAACTGGGCACTCTGTCTGACCTTTCTGGCGTATCGCTTGACCGCCGTCAGCGACGGCACAAGCAGGCTGATTAGAATTACAATAATACTCATTACGGTTAGCAGCTCCACAATCGTAAACGCCGCCTTTTTGCCGGATTGTTTTGCTATTGGACTCATTTTTTTACCCTCAAATAAAATGCCAGCTTCATTTATTCACCTAAATTCTTATGCCGCAGAGCTCACGCAGAGCTCAAACCGGTAATAATCTGTATCATTGGCAAGAATATTGCCAAAACTATCGTCATAACTACTAAACCAAGCCCTAAAATCATAATCGGCTCAAGCACCGACATTAACCCCGCTACCAGCACGTCAACCTGCTCATCATAATTGTCCGCTACCTTCAAAAGCATCTTGTCCAGATCGCCCGTCTCTTCTCCCACCGCAACCATGTTTGAGACGATTAGGTCCACAGTCTTGGACTGCTTCAGCGGGCCGGCAAAGGTCTCGCCTTGCCTGATGGAGTTATGAACGTTGCCAAGCATATTGGAATACACCTCATTTCCTGCTGTCTCGCGCGTAACGTTTATAGCATCCAGAATCGGCACACCTGCACCAATCAGTGTCCCTAATGTTCTCGTCCAACGTGTAACGGCAATTTTGCCGCTAAGCGGCCCTATCACCGGCAGTTTCAATTTGACCGTGTCCAGAACTAATCTACCGACCCGAAACTGTCTTGCAGCCCTGAGCAGAAAAACCATCGCAAACGGTATACCTAACAGATACAGCCACCCAAATTCGTAGGCTATCCATGCGCTCGTATTGAGCACGATCTGGGTTATCTGGTTCATCTCCTGACCCCCTAACATCTCAGTAAGGACGGCGTCAAATTGTGGCACGACGAATGTCATTAATCCCAATAAAATCAGAAAAGCCGCCGTCAGAACCACCACCGGATAAATCATCGCGCTTATGACACGGGATTTAAGCTTCTGGGCTTTCTCCATAAAATCAGCCACACGCGACAAAATCAAATCCAGCACACCACCGGTCTCCCCGGCTGCCACCATGTTAACCAGCAGCCTGTCAAAACAACGCGGGGATCTGCCCATCGCCTCCGACAGTGTTGAACCTCCCTCGATATCATCCGCAACGTAACCAACAACCCGCTTAAACGTCCCCGACTTCTGCTGCTCCTCAAGAATCCTCAGCGACCGCAAAATAGGCAGACCCGCGTCCTGCAGCGTCGACAGCTGCCTTGCAAACTGGGTCACAAATTTGACTTTGACCCTGCCACCGGCACCTCGCCTGGCCTTGGGCTTTGCAGCGGCTTTGGCACCTGCCTTCTTTCCGGCACCACGAGTACGTACCTTCGTGGGAAAATAGCCCATATTGCGTATCTTGCTTATCGCTTCTTTCTCGCTAAAGGCCTCAACTTCATCTTTTATCCCAACACCCTGGGAATCCAGCGCTTCATATTGAAAAACAGGCATCTTAAAACACCTCCTTTTTAATTAACGATTGGTTACGGAACAATCCACAACCACAATACCTACTTATGTCCCTGAAATTGTCTCCTTTACTACCTCGTCTATCGTGGTAATACCGTCATATATAGCGGCCAAACCATTCTCACGCAGCAGTTTCATGCCGGCCTTTTGGGCCGCCGCACGCAATACGCTTGTCGAAGCATGGTTCATAATCAAGTCACGTATCTCATCATTGAATATCATAATCTCGAAAAGGCCCGTCCGACCCCTGTAGCCCGTATTATTACACCCGTGGCAGCCCCGGCCATAATAGAATACTTTGCCTTTAACATCCTCCGGAGTAAGCCCCAACTGCATCAACTGAGCTTCCGTAGGCTCAAACTCCGTCTTGCAATTCTCACATATCTTCCGCACCAACCGCTCAGCAATTATCCCTTCAAGCGTCGCCGTAATGAGAAACGGCTCAACCCCCAAATCCAGGATTCGTGCTATCGAACTCGGGGCATCGTTCGTGTGCAGCGTGGTAAACACCAGATGGCCCGTCAAAGACGCCTGGGCAGAAATCTGAGCTGTCTCAAGGTCACGAATCTCTCCGACCATCACAATGTCAGGGTCCTGACGTAAAATTGACCGCAGACACCTCGCGAATACCAGGCCAATATCCGGTTTCATTTGAACCTGAATAATACCGTCAAGGTCATATTCTATCGGGTCTTCGGTGGTGATTATTTTTGTTTCGATACTGTTAAGCTCAGCCAAGGCCGAGTAAAGAGTAGTGGTCTTGCCACAGCCCGTCGGACCCGTAACAATCAAAATACCGTTAGGTTTGTGAATAAGCTGGCGAAAAATTTCGAGCTCGTATTGCCTCAAACCCAGTTTCTCCAGATCCAGGTTCAATTGGCTTCGGTCCAGAACACGCAGCACAACACTCTCGCCGAACATCGTCGGCAAAATACTGACACGCAAATCAATCGGCTTGCCCTGGACGGTCAGCGATATTCGGCCGTCTTGAGGAAGTCGTCGTTCCGCTATATCCAGTCCCGCCATAACTTTTATACGCGAGCTAAGTGCCGCCGCAATATACTTCGGCGGAGGAACCATCTCGTAGAGTACCCCGTCAATGCGATAACGCATCTTGTACTCGTTTTCAAAAGGCTCAAAATGAACGTCCGAGGACTTATCCCGAATCGCCTGCAACAGGACCAGGTTCAGCAGCTTCTTAACAGGATTTGACTCCGATAGCTCCTTCAGCTCATCCAGGTCAATACTCTGGTTCCTACCCTCAAATTCCGCAAGAAAACGATCACTCTGGATTTCCCCTATCAGCTCGTTTATCCCTTCTTTGTCTCCGTCCCCTTCATAGTATTTCTTCAAAGCACTTTCCAGCGCCTCAGCGTCCGTTATCTTCGCGGTAACTCGAAAACCTGTCAGCGTACTTAAGTCATCAGTCGCCCGGAAATTATCAGGACTGTCAAGAACAACGCTCAACTCGTTCTGCTCCTTGTTATATTCAATTGGGACAATGTGATATGTCTTGGCCATCTGCGCTGGCACCTTCTCGACCACCTCCGGAGGAATGTCAATCGACTCCAGTTTCACATATTCCATCCCCCGCTGCGCCGCAAGAGCAACCTGAAGCTGCTTCTCATCAACCAGGCCAAGCTCAAGCAATATCTTACCTATTTGCACAGTCCCATGCCGCTGTTTCTGAATCATCAAGCACTCATGAACCTTCTCTCTGGTTAGAACCCCCATCTTTATGAGGATCCTGCCAAGCGTTCTGCCTCTTAGCTGTTCTATTGGAGGGAGCGCTTTTGTCTTTTCCATCGGCCTTACACCTCAATTAAACTCTATTCTAAATCTTAACGCATTATATCACATTAACACCTGCTTGACAAGGAAATTACGAATTGGACATGTAGTTATTAATACTACCTGGAGGCCTGTTTTTGACCTCAATACACACCTATACCACACAAAAAGCACCTTCGCCCTACATTGTTGAAAGAAAATACCAGGCAAATTCCACCCCTCACGCGCTGGTATTTCCAGAATGCGGAGGCTCTCTGCCCCGTCACGTTCGTAGAATTGGCCCCATATCCTCCACTTCAGCACGCTTGCCTTTGCCCCCTCTCAAAGTCCTCAACTTGGCCATGGCTTTATCTTGTAACGGGCCAGGCTGGCGAGCTTTGTCAATCATTTCTTCCATGGTAATCTTACCCGTATCGTAGAGCTGCCAAAGATGCTCATCAAGAAGCTGCATCCCCAACTTCCTGCCCGTCTGAATGCTCGAATCAATTCGGTACGTCTTGTTTTCACGAATAAGATTAGAAATTGCAGGAGTTACCACCATAAACTCATAAGCAGCGATTCTGCCTCTGCCCGTCGCTAAAGGACAAAGAGCTTGACTCAGAACCGCCATCAGATTGGAACTCAACTGAATGCGAATCTGCTCTTGCTGGTTTGTCGGAAACACGTCAATAATTCGAGTTATTGTCCCGGCAGCGCTTGTCGTATGCAGTGTGCTAAAGACAAGGTGGCCCGTCTCAGCAGCTCTGATAGCAGACTCAATCGTTTCCAAGTCACGCAACTCGCCAACCAAAATCACATCCGGATCCATCCTTAAAACTCGTCTCAAAGCCTCACCAAAGCTCGGTACGTCAACGCCAACCTCCCGCTGATTAATGATAGATTTTTTATGAGTGTGATAATACTCTATTGGCTCTTCGACAGTTATAATATGGCGGTCAAAGTGCTCGTTAATATAGTTGACCATAGTAGCCAAAGTGGTCGTCTTGCCGCACCCAGTCGGGCCTGTCACCAAAAACAAACCTCTCGGCCTGCGGCACAAAGCAGCACAAATCTTCGGCAAGCCTATCTCCTCAAAAGTCATGATTTTCGTAGGAATAAGACGTAAAACTACCGTGATGTCGCCTTTTTGCCTAAAAACAGACACACGAAATCTCGCAGCGTCGCCATAAGCAAAGCCAAAATCTGTCCCCCCTTCTTCCTGAAGTTCTTGTTGGTTTCGCTCGGGCGTAATGCTCTTCATTAAAGCCACTGTATCATCCGGCTTGAGAACCTTGGTCTCCAGAGACCTGAGCTGCCCGTCTATCCTCAATACCGGCGCTCGCCTTGTAACAAGGTGTATATCCGAAGCGCCTTGTGTCACACAGGCCTGGAGTAAACGATCCATATTCACTGTCGCCATTTCACAATCCTCAACAATTTCGTACGCTTAATCTGCAACCGAAACTTCCGTTTGCGATATCCTGATAATCTCTTCCGGAGTAGTTGTGCCTTTGAATACTTTAATCTTGCCGTCCTCCATTAGTGTTCTCATCCCGCTTGCCTGGCATGCCTTCCGCAATTCGGTGGTAGGCGCCTTCTCAAAAGCCAGTTCGCGTATCTCGCTGTTTAACTCCACCATCTCAAAAACTGCTATCCGGCCCTTAAAACCCGTGTTCTGACACTGACTGCACCCGGCACCTTTGTAAATTGCATGTTTTCTGACATCCTCCTCCGTAATACCGAGCAAGTCCAAACTCCGCGCGTTTGAATCTTCATCTACCACCTTACATTTATCGCAAATGACCCGCACAAGTCTCTGTGCCATAATGGCCTGGATCGAACTGGCTACCAGGAACGGCTTAACACCCATATCTATCAGACGCGTAATCGCACTCGGCGCATCATTCGTGTGAAGAGTACTAAAAACCAGGTGTCCTGTGAGGGCCGCCTGAATCGCAATGTCCGCCACAACACCATCTCGAATCTCACCCACAAGTATAACATTAGGAGCCTGACGCAGCATCGCCCTAAGAATTCTATCAAATGTCAATTCAATCTCTTCTCTGACCTGACACTGATTCATCCCGTCAAAGTTGTACTCCACAGGGTCCTCAGCCGTAATAATCTTCTTATCGGGCCGGTTAAGTTCCTGCAGGGCCGCATACAGCGTTGTGGTTTTACCGCTACCGGTCGGGCCAGTAACCAAAAAGATGCCGGTGGGCCTCTTGATTATTCGCTGAAACCGTTCATAGTCGTCCTGTTCAAAGCCCAGTGCCCGGATTCCGATGTTCACCGCATCGGGGCGCAAAATTCGCAATACCACACTTTCGCCATGGTTACTCGGAAGAGCAGAAACACGAAAATCAATATCCTGGCCTCCAATCACCCGCTTAATACGACCGTCTTGAGGCAGTCTCTTCTCCGCAATATCCATACCGGACAGAATCTTCAGACGCGTTATCAACTGCGCCTGCATATTCTTGGGAATGTTGTCTTTCTCCAAACAGACGCCATCAACGCGGTATCTTATGCGCACTCTATCAGACATTGGCTCAATGTGGATATCGCTGGCCCGCATATAGTAAGCATTATCGATTATCAGATTTACCAGCCTGATGATTGGAGCGCTATCGTCACCACCCGCAGCACCGGCACGCATCGCCTCTGCCTGTATCTCCTGACTGGCCTCGGCAAGTTCGGCTGCCGTCGCGTCTATACTGTGCTTCAATCTGTCGTCATCTTCGCTTCTCACCTCTTCCAGTGACTCCCGAATGTAGGAATTGATCTTAGAAGGATTCGCCATGCAGTAGTCCAGTTCGGCATTCAACCGAAATCGAAGCGTGTCCATCATGTCCAGATTTGAAGGATCACTTATAATCAGCCGCATCCTGCCGTTATTCATGCCCAGCGGCAGAATGTTATGCTTTTTTATAAGGTCCTCAGGAATAAGCTTCATCGCATCCGGCGGAATATCGACCCGGTCCAAATTAACGTATTCCAAGCCAAATTGCTTCGCGATTGCCTTGGTCAGCGTCTCCTCATTCACAAGACCCTGTTTGAGCAGTACCTGCCCAAGCCGCTCATTCTTGGTCTTGGAGATTTTGATCGCATTAAGAAGCGGCTCCTTCTTAACCACCCCTGCTTTGAACAATATCTCACCCAGATGTCTGCGCTTTTTCGCCATTTTTACCTCGTATCTTGCCAATTCCGGCACGTATTATTATACCATTTTTAAAGCTCTCAGTCAATCCCCCAATTTCAGTCGAAGCATATTTAGCGCCGTCAACGCCGCCCGAAGCCGTATTGCCCCCCTGTCATGCGACAATACGCAGCGTTTGACTTCGCAGCCGGTATCGCAATCCACGGCGATATATACCAAACCAAGGGGCTTTTGCTCGCTTGCACCGGTTGGACCGGCTATACCTGTTATACCGACCGCATAATCTGCACCGGCCTTTCCCTTGGCGCCCTTAGCCATCGCTGCCGCTACCTGCTCGCTTACCGCACCGTGTCTTTCAATCAAATCAGCACTGACACCAAGCTCACTTATTTTAGCAGAGTCGCTGTAAGTGACCCATCCATGCGTGAAATATTTGCTCGCCCCCGGAGTATCGGTCAGCAGTTTCCCCAACCACCCCCCCGTGCACGATTCGGCCACCGCAATGGTCTTTTTCTGCTCAGCCAGTTTCCCGCTAACCACCTCCGCCAAAGTCTCCTCCCCCCTGCCGTAAACCAGCTCTCCCAACAGACCCACTATCAATTTCTCATCTTTCTCAGCCATCTCCTGCGCCACGTCTTTGTCCTCTGACGTCGCAATAATATGCACAGTAATTACACCCGTCCGAACCGTGCAGTTAATCAATGGATTTCTGCCTCGCTCGCAAAGCTCACCGAGCAACTCAGCAATCTTCGATTCACCTGTCCCGAAGCATTTTAGCTTCCGCACAATAACCACCTGCCCGCCCCCGAATTCACCCAGCTTCGCAAGAATCGACTGCTCAAACATCTGTTTCATCTCCACCGGCACCCCGGGCATCACAAAAAACAATTTATCGTTCTTACACACCATAAAACCCGGCGCAGTACCAAGCTTGTTCTCAAGCACTGTTGCGCCCGTGGGAATATACGCCTGAATCTTGTTCGTCTCCGGCATTGGCACCTTTCGCACGCTGAAAAAACCCTCTATCCTCTCCAAAAGCTCAGCCTGCAACTGTAACTTCACACCAAGAAACTCGGCAAACGCCTGGCGGGTCAAGTCGTCACCGGTAGGGCCCAATCCGCCGGTTACTAAGACCGTCTCAGCATCCTGACCGGCCAGGCCCAAGCCGCGCACAATCAAATCGATTTCATCCCCAACGGTATAACAGCTAACAACAGGTATCCCGACTGAGAGCAGTTTACTGCCCAAATACGCAGCATTAGTATCCACCGTCTCCCCGCTCAGAACCTCGTTTCCCACACTGACAATACTCGCCTTTTTCATGAGACCGCTCAATCCTTCATTGCCTGTTCAACTTTGATGTTACCGCCATGCTTACCGTGCACGCGCTTACTTCAGCCGCCTTACATATTAGCGTTTTTTGCGCAGAAAGGGTATTCAATATTGAATCCACAATCCTATCCGCTATACGCTGTCCGCTAAACGCTAATTTCTCCGGGTCACAACCGACCAGCGACGAATTCGCCCTCTGCCCTTGTCCCCGCGCAGCTTGCCCCCGATTGCCGTTGTCGGGGGGCGGGGATCCAGTCTTGGTTTTAAAAATCCCTGCTCACGCCCGGCACCCTCCTTGCTTCTTACTTCTTTTTTTTACTTCCCCTTGATTATTCGTCTCTTTTCGGATATCTTATTCGGCGAAAGTAGCGTTCACGCTCTAAAACATTTATATTTCGGACGGTATGAGCACTACAA
>SDBT01003669.1_pt1 | contig 26418 bp, 14 predicted proteins | sample 2277101 | NCBI WGS metagenome assembly SDBT01 (sample SAMN10404973, study PRJNA504765) | marine sediment metagenome | isolation source: marine sediment core GS10_PC15, 103 cmbsf | place: Arctic Ocean: Southern Knipovich Ridge | collected 2010 | reverse complement strand
AGTTAGATCCGGCAGCTAACCGATGGTGGATGACAGTAACCGGGGAATGGTTTAAGCCTTTCTTGGGTGATCTAGGATTTTTGGAAGAAAGAGGGGAAACGGATGCAGAAAGTGGTACTTAATATGGAGACTAATCATGCATAAAAAGAATAATATTGCTCGTCCCAAACCTATCACTAAACGACAGGCCCAATCAATCACTGACCGCCATATTTTCCAACGTGAATTTGCTCCAGCATATGATCAAGTTTTGAGGAGATTCTCAAGTTCTCAAGATGGTTTACAAAATGGGTCTCCTCCTCCAGTGGTTTCGTGATATATAATATGTGGTTGTTTGGGTTTCGTAAGTGTTGTATAATCGAGAGGTATCCGGACGAGCAAGTGCGTATAGAATTGGAGAATGGCTGTCAAATGGTCGTTTTCTTGTCTGTAGTTTATGGTGAGGAACAATATGAAAAGAATTCTTTCACAAAATCTAAATCCTAATGACAGTGAGATGCCGCCGGTTTCGCCTGGACAAGAGATGCCTAGTATGGCTGATTTCAGTGACAACGATGTTAGGAGATTTGACGGAACCATTCAAGAGGTCAAAAGCCTGTTGGCTCAAATAGAGGCAAAAATGAGTCAGTTAAAGCAGCAAGATCCGAGAATTCTCTATGAGAATCTTTATCAGCAAATAGAGCCTGAAATGCGACAAATTTCTTTCCTTTTTGGCGGATATTTATCATCCTAATGAACTGCATGAATGAACTTGATTACATACTTTCAGATCGGCATTCCATTGAAGATATCAAGATGGGAGATGTCAGGGTTCCGCGTATAACCTGCCCTATGATAAATAGAGTTAATGATGCTCTCGGTGGCATAGAGACAACATGTGAGCTAGTTCGGAACTATGACGATGATATTGACGAATTTGCGAGTGATGTCTTGTGGGAGTTGAGTGACGCCAAAGATTATATGGAGTCGTTACGACATGACAATGAACGATTACGTGAATTAGGTAAGTATTGGCGAGAAGCACATAGGAATCTTGAGCGTGTCGTTTATGAGGTGCATGGAAGGATTAAAAATGAATTGGTTACAAAAAATCTCGGATAAAAAACTAATCCACGAAATAGAACTACGAGGTTGGGCTGAAGAACAACTTAACAAAGATGCACTTAATGTATGGCGAGATAATGACAAGTTTTTCTTCAGTGTTGGCGATTGGGCAAATGTGAATACAGATGATATCACTGCTGCGATTGAATATACATATCCGAATTCTAGTGTGTCATGGGATTTTGAGGCTGGACCTCCAGAGGGTTGGGAAAAGGTAATTTAATATGGCGGGTAGCACTCGACACTATGGATTGGGATTCTTCGATTTTGGTGATCCACTCGGTACAAACTTCGCTGGCCAATTAGAAATAGATCGTTTCGTCTTCATAGATAAACAGCTATTCGGTCTTATGTCTATTTTTGGTAATGGGGTTATTGAAGGATGGACTGTAGCTGCTGAAGAATCGTTTACTGTTTCTGTCGGTGAAGGTTTTGGTAATATTAACTTCACTGCTGCTAGAACCACTTTTCCAGCTAATGTAATAAACATACCTCCTAATGCGACCAATTTTGTCTATGCGAGACTTAAAGAAAGAACTGCATTTGCAGAAGATATAGAATTCATACTTTCGCCAACTTCTAATCTGACTGATCCAAACTTCCTATTGTTGGCATCAGTTACAACAGGGCCTTTATCAGTAGAATCAGTTGATAATACTATTAGATCAGATATTGGATTTGTAGAACTGATCAGAGCTGCTATCAGTCTTCATAAACATAGGGGCGGGTCTGAGAATCCAACTAAGATAGACCTGGCATCGGAAGTAAAGGGACAACTGCCCTCATTTAGAATAGCTGATTTTGATGCCGTAAAAGTTACGAGTGGTACTTTCGATTTAGCTCGTATTCCATTGATAGATCACCAAGATCTGGACAATGTAGGACTCCTGACACATCCTCAGTTAGACACTTTTGTAAAAACATTAGAGGCCAGTAATAAAGAACTCTTCGGCGAGATAGCCACAGCTAATATATTGCAGATCATTATTGCTGCTAAGTTCATATATGATGATCCTGACTCTGCATTCTATATTCCCGCGAGAGATTTCGATGATAATATGGTGAACGAAATTACCCTCATTCCGGGTATCACGCCAAATACATATATAGACTTCGATAATACTACAGCAGAAGTAAACCTTACTGAGCATTTTATAAGAGGTATACCTCCTACAACAGGAACTTCTTTCTTTGTTAACTTCGACACTGGATTGGCTTGGAGGTCTGCTTTTTCTTCTCAGAATTTACTTGTTGTAGGTGACTCGGTATCCTTGGCATTTAACGATGATGAGGAGTCAAACATAGTCACCATAGAGGGGTTTGAGAGTGCCACTGAACCTGGTCAATCACTGACGGCAAATAATCTGTTTAAAAAAGAGACTATTATTATAGCAGATAATGCTGATATTACAGCTTCATCCACGTCCACTAACGTAATTGAAGGTTTCTTTTCAGGTGATTTTACAAACAAAATCTCTTTTAGAAATCAATACGTCAAGGAGTTCGCAACTGCCCAAGACTGGGTAACTTTTGATTCTTTCGTTTTGCACATAAAAAATCTTAGTGCTATTCATGGTGCTGTTAAGTTGTATTTTGAGTCTTCTACAGGTGTTAAAAGCGTTGAGTTTGTCATACTAGATCAAGATGAAGTCACAGACAACAGCGAGCCAGGCTCCAATAACTTTGAATTAAGAGTCATTAATTTGACTTCTGTTCCATTTAGAAATGATGTCAAAAAGTTTGTAATTTTCACTGATGACCTGATCAATCCTTTTAATTTCTTCGTCGATTTTATCAATATTCAGAGAGCTATATTGCTGCCTGAGAGCGGCACAATGAAGCTAAGATTCTCAAGTGCCAATACTGTTACATTTGCTCATATAGCTTGGGTGTCCACGGAACCACCAGGAACGGACATAAACATTAGAGCCAGAGCAGCAAATGGGACAGTTTTTCTCAATAGGGCTGAATTCACTCCAATCTTAACCAATGGTGAGATCATCAACCTAAACGGTACTGACATTGAGATAGAGATCACCTTGCTGCCCGATGGAGATCGCATACTTTCGCCTGTCCTACACTCATTGCGCATTTTAGTGATCAGTGAAGCAGAGACTGATGGGTTTATTGTTAACACTGCTGCTGAATTTTCGAGAGGATCGTCAGAAAATATAACTATCAATTCAAGTCCTACTTCTTTGTCATTGACAACCCCCATTCCGGTAGACTCTTACTACTTCCTACTTGGGAACCTTGCTACTCAGATACACGAGGACACTAGTGTTTCGCCATCATTTGTGGAAAGTGAAATATCAATCAGTGGGTTAACCACACCAATTGCTCCTAATCAAGTGTTTAAGAGTATAGAAGAAAATCCAGATACTGGAGCAGCAGTGAGATCTGCTAAACTCTTTGATCCCAGATCTGTTCGTAGACAGGTCAGCAGGACATTTGTGATTGCCGACACTTACAATGATAGAATTTTAGAGATTGACGAGAATGGGACATTAATTGCCGGTATTGGTTCTATAAATTATGAGCATGACACCTTAATTTTTCCGATTGCTGCTTCTGTAGATACTAGAACTGGTATACTGTATATTGTCTGGAGTAGAGTCATACAGTTTAAGACGGTCAATGTCAGCAAAATAACGTTACAAACAGCGAGTCAAAAGGTACAGATAATAAAAGACTTTGATAAGATTCTCGGTTTATCCACTTCAGAATTGGAGGCCGTAGAAGCTGAAGGACAAATAATGCCAATTCACCTTTCCGAGCAAAATGCCGGATTGGCCGAATTATTACCGGCAACAGATTCATTTATGTTGGCATCATCTGATGTCATTTCTACAGGCATACAGACGGATTCAGTTTTCTATAAGCGACTAGTAACCACTCTTGGAATACCTGTTTTTATAGGTAAGTTTGCTTACATTGACGGTATTTTTACACCCACTTGGGCTGAAAAAACAGAAGATGATGGTTTTATTGTGGCAAATGGTACGGTTGCCATTAAAGACTATGATATTGATGTGACGAATGAGAGCATAAGTCGCAATACAACTCCTTCCAGTGTTATCGAAGTAGATAAGAATAATAATGTGATTTTCGGTTCTAATGCTATTTTGTTCTCTCCGTTTATTCCTGGCAGGGCAGAACGTATTGATGCTAATACGATTTTACTTGGTGGGATCAAACCTGGTGGTGTGGAGGGCACTCCAGAAACTAATAATCCTTTTGATTTTAGATCATTTTCGGGGGATAGTGCCATAAGAGTAAATCAAAAGAAAGCCTTAAATCAGATATTTTTCAAAGGTACTACTCCTTTTTCTGGAGCTGTACTGCTTTTAGACACTAGAGCAGGAGCAACCACTTTTGAGTATATTAGTCCTGAAGGAATACTGGTATCAGATGTGGATATAGATCCTAGAGATGGACAGTTTGTAGTAGCTGAAAGCGGTTTTGATAAGACTGGCAGAATCATCAAGGTTGATTCTACTGGGAACATCTTTTTTAGTACTGGTGAAGGGCTGTACAGTATTATCAATGACCTAGAAGTTCAACAAGATGGGTCTATAGTCATTTCTACATAAGTTCTGGTTTCTCCTCATATTATGTATAATTGATCATTGAGGGCGAACTATGCAATTGAACTATCACTGTTGGGTGAATCATACTGGTTATTCTGTAGCTGCTCAAGAGTATATATTGTCCATCTTGCGTGTTAGACCAGAAACCAACATTAAAGTAGTATGTATCAATAGGTCTCCTGGTCTAGGGGTCAGTAAGCGCAGAAGGGAGATTTTCTCTGTACTTGCGAAAAATGCAGAAATAGAGCCAAGAATCAATATTTATCAATCGACTCCTGCACAATATCGTAGGCCAAGAGGTTTCAAACAGCATATCGGCGTATGTGTATTTGAAACCATGACTCCTCCAAAAGCATGGATGAGTACCCTGAATGAAATGGATGCTGTTATCACGGCATCTGAATTTAATAAAAGAGTTTTTGAAACTAACAATGTTAAAGTCCCGATACATGTTGTCCCACATTGTTTTGATCCACAAATGTTTCATAAAGACGTTAATCCGTCTGGGAGATACGGATTAACAACTTTTCTAAGCATGGGGGCTCGTAAGGATAGGAAGAATTGGCAAGGTCTTGTTAAGGCTTTTTATGATGGATTTGAGAAAAAAGATAATGTTTGTTTGCTGATCAAGACCGATAAACCTGATATATTAGAATCTGACATAAAGAGAATCAAATTGACTTGTGAATGGCGGTCTAAAGATACGGCCCCGATTTACTTAGACAGGAGCGGGTTTTGTGAGTTTGAAGATATTCCCAAGTTCATGAAAAAAGGAGATATATACGTTAGTGCATCTTTGGGAGAAGGATTTGGTTTACCTGGATTGCATGCAATGGCTCTGGGTCTTCCTGTAATCACTACCAAATATGGTGGAGTTTTGGAGTATGCCAAAGAGGACGTTTGTACTTACATAATTCCTAAGCACTATAAAACATATCCGATGATGGATGGGATTCCTCAGTTTAGGAACTGCATCTGGCCTGTAATAAGGATAAGTGAAATAAGGGATAAAATGAGGCAGGTGTTTGAAAACTATCCTCGCGAGAAAACAATTAGTGCGTATAAGTATGTTCACAGTAAATTCACCTATGATGTCGTTGGCAAAAGATTTCTTGAGGCTATAGGGATATGATAAATTTCAAGTTAGACCCTCCAAGTGGTTATGCTGATTCATATACAGATATCCGTTTTATCGTGAATTTTGATAAAGCAGATAGGTCTGAAATTAGACTCTTTAATGTTACAAGTAATATAGAACTGGAAATTATTGGTGTCAACAATGGGTATATACTAGGAGAAACTGTTGCAATTACGGATCAAGATCATATTGACGGATACATTAACATATTCAACAGAGACAAGATGAATGTTGGTCTTCGCAACTTGACAAGTGTGGATATTAAGTTCGAGGTCACCCAGGGTGATAACAAAACAGAGGGAATAGTCACATTTTATAACCAAAGTAAATCGATAGATGGAGGCATAATCCCATTTGATCTGGTTGTCCCCGATAAGAATGTAGATATAGAAAACAATAAACCAGTACAATTCCACATCGTATCTGACACTGAAAAACTATATGAATTATGTGTGAGAACGGAGGATGGCTCTGCATCTTGCACATTTGAAATTTATGCGAGGAAAGGAACAACGAGTTTCTTCCTTCCTTCCGAGGTCCTCTATTTCGATTTGGATCTGGAAAAAAACCATGGAAGAGACTTTTATGTATACTGGGTAAAATTTGAAGGTGTCAACTATATGAAGTTTATGAACAGAATACACATACTAATAGATGATACAAAACTTAGCTTTAATGCAAGAAAGATGACTCCAAAATCACAAGCACGAAAGGGACCAACAGGTATTGACTTGTCTGACGACTTTGCTCTTAGTTTTAGATACTTTGTCCATACTTCGAGACAATTTACATCTGTTCATGAAATGGTAAGTGCTTATGGTCCGCAACAGCTTCTCAATATAACCAGATTTTTGCATGAGTCTCAGAATTTACAGGCAGTATCCCAGTCAGTGCAAACCTTTGCAGATAGTACCAACATAACAGAAATTCATGAAGCATATAGGAGCAAAGCCCTGCTAAATTCTGGTAGTTATAACCCATCTCCCAAAATAATACGAGCTAGATCAACTCCAGAACGCAGAGAATTTTTAAGCCATGCATCTAAAGTTTATAGAAAACAACAAGAGGAGGCCGTAGAAATACTCAGTGCCTCTTCTCAGCCTTCGCCTCCGAAAAAAAGTAAGGGTTGTGGATGTTCAAGGAAGTAGAATGGATAAATTCCCTCCTCAAATTACGAACATATTTGATGCGGTATCAAAATCTGCCACAGAACAGGGTATCCGCGCCTTCGCATCTGGTCGTATTATCAAGCATACGATAACCAACGATTCCAAATATACTAGAGATGATATTGTAAACATTATTCTATCCCATAGCGGTCAATTTGATATATCGTTATTTCATAAGTCTCTGACTGAATTAATCGTCATAAATGAAGAATTGGAAAATACGCCGTACAAATATCACATTATTTCTAAACCATATATCCTCCAATTTGATATAAAACAAGATTTCGATATTAACGATAAAGACAGCTTACAGTCCGTTTCTAGTTTTGCGCTAGACCTGGTTTTTTATGATATACAAAATGATGATATACTAGATCCTGTTGGTGGACTGAAGGATTTGAATAGTTCTCCGCCTATAATTAGAACAGCATATACAACTCAGTGGCAATCCAAGCTAATACTCGATATTGCTAAAAAGATCGGACAACACCCAGACGCTGTTTTGGATGTTTCTTTACCGGCATTAAAATTGAGGGAAATGAAAGAGCCTCTTGAAACAACCTTTACCGAAGAGTTGGTAAGTATTCTACTCAGCGATTTTCCGGGTAAGGCTTTACGGTTTTTGTGCGATAACTTTGAAGATGGTAAAGAATGGTTATTTGGGCACCTTATCGAAGTAATGATTTCCTTCAATATTGCGGTCTCAGAAGATATTCGTATTGACACGCTATTAGAAGATAAAAGACTTGACCTTATAGATATTTATAGCGAATTTCATCTATTCAAGAAATCTACCGCCGAAAAATCATCGGAGAGAAAAAATAGGCTGGAAACATCTTTAAGGTTCCTGTTTGATTCGCCAGAAGTTAAAATAGAGACTCCTTATATCGATAGTATTTCTGTATTATCTGCTTCAATGTATGAAGAAGCCGTAGAAGAATCGACAGAAGACGCTGGCGATATGATCATTTTCGATATACCTCCTAGTTGTGAATACGGCCAATGTCCTCCATGTGACCCTGAAGAGTGTGGTGTAGTTTCTCCTGGCTTCCCCTCTAATCCGGACAGGGCTTGCTGTTGCTGTAGTTCTATAGACATTATTACCGCTATTAACTTCAGTTGTCATAGGAGAGTATTTATATCATGCAATGCAGATGGTTCTGGATGGGCTCCAGGTGAAACGTTTGTTGATTGTCCTCAATGTGCCGATGCGTGTGCAGCAGTCATCGGGTCTTTGCCACCAGGGACTTTACATGATCCATGTACCAATCTGAAGGCAGCTGGTCTCGCCGGGGGTTGGTGGAACATAAATTTTGTAGATGAACCTTGTAGCTGTACTTGTAAAATACCATCTTCCAATGCTTGTGATCTCAGTTGTGTGGAATGTGCTGGGTTGTTTTGTGCATCAGATGTAACCTCCGAAACTATTACGCCTGGTGATTGCAACTATAACCTCATACTAACACCCAGTGATGAATGTTGTGGACCAGATACATTTGTTAATATTGTATTTGTGTTAGATTACACTGGTGATCCATTCCCAGCTTTCGCGACCATGCAAAACAGTATATTAGATTTTCAAGACGCTCTTAATGCTAGAGTTTCAAATGCTAGATTCAAGATTAGTGTATACGGATGGGACATCCGCGGCGGACCTGGAATTTTTACGGGGACATCATTTCCCACTATTGTTTCTGTTCCACCTAACTTCGGCTTCCCCCTGGGGAGCCATGGACCTGTACCGGAAGCACAAGTATTGTTTCAGGTAGCAACAACAACTAACTGGAGCGCTGGATCAGCAAATTATATTTTTTGGGCTCCACAAGAAGAGCCTTGCCCGCCTGGGAGTCCAACTGATCAACTAGTTATAGACGAGATGATCAATAGGAATATAAAATTATATATGACGGCCGCCCTGCCGTTGAGCTTCCTTCGTAATAACGGTAGCTTTCTAACTGGTGGTGGTAGTTTTGGTTTTAGTGGCAGCCTTCCCTTTTTGGTGGATCTTGCAGATAGCATCGATGTCACAACATGGCCAACTTCGTGTGACTGCTTAGAATCTCCCGCAATAAAAGTAAGGTTAAATAAACCAGAATGCCTATGCTGTGAACCGCGGCGACGTGGCGACCCATGCGTAGATAATCACTTGGATTTTGCTTGTGTAGATGCTTTACCAGATGACTGTTTTGATATTCCTATTGCTAAGTGTTTTACTAATACTGCGCTTTGCGATTGTGAATTAGAAACAGATCTTCTGGTTTGTGGTAGTGTAGTTTCTATTAACCCAGTAGTGAATAATTTTGTTTGCTGTCACGATGTAGGCTGTGACTGTAGTCAATCACCAATACCACCACCTGGAGATTTAATTTGTTGTGGCCCTAACTGTCCAGAAAGCCTTGTATGTGAAAATGGGACACCCACATTTCCTACATTACATGCTGCTCAGGATGCGGTTTGGTGCTCATGTTGGGAACGTGCCTTATTCCCAGATCCGAATATCAGTCCTAATTGTGATGCTTGTTGTTGCCCAGACCCAGCAGCTGGTATAGGAGATAATCATTATCCATGTGATTGGCTCGATCCTAATAACCCTCAACATGCTTTGCTTTTGTATCCGCCCGATGGAGATCCAAACAATCATACTACACCTCGATGTTGTCAATGCCAGACAGGTGGCCAATTCGGGACTCTCGGCCCAGATCATACACAGGATTGCTGCGGTTGCTGCATGATGTTCCCGGATGGTGCAGGTGGATTTGTAAGTATATGCCGATCCACTATAGATCAATTAGTAGCTCAAGCGTGGGAAGATTGCCCAGGAGGCATAATAGGTCCGGGTCCGGGTCCGGGTCCGGGTCCGGGTCCGGGTCCAACGGGTGGAACAGGCCCCACGCCCCCTACAGGCCCTCCTATTATCCCGCCCATTGGTGGAGAAACAGGCGAAGTGCCTGTATTGGTTCCAAGTCAAAAAACAATAGAAGGAGTTGATGATTGTTCTTCTACCAGACATCCTGACACTGTAGTTCTTAATAACGGTATAGGGTTTGTGGCATATGAAAGCGGTGAAGACACTTCTGTAATTCGAATCAAGCAATTCAAGACAAGTGTAGAACCTAAGATATTGCCCAACAGAGAGTTTGACTTTGGTAGATTACAACATAAGTCTAGATGGATTCTAAATGCTGATGGTTCAAAAAACGCCAAACTATACTTCTTTGATGGATTACCAAATCATTTGCTTACTGATACCAGTCCTGACCCGACTGATCCAGATACTTGGAAAGATCGTCTTTTGTTCAAATCAGGTCCTCTTATCAACCAGGTATTCCCGTTGATCTCCCCATCCAATGGGACAGATAGTATCGGTAGTTTTGTACTTTTCAATATACCATCTAATACAGTATTTTTTGGAGATTTCCCATCATCTGACGATATATATGATATAAAATGGTGTGTATTAGACTTTGAAGATACTGGTGTTATAGGTGATGCTACTGATGTATCTACAAGTGGCAAAGATTTTATTATAGATAATCGGGATTCAGTAGATGCAGAACTATTGTTGGCTCCACATATATACAATGGGGCAGCAGTGCCAGTTGCGTATCCTTCTATTGCAACAGCAGAGAACTATTCCAGCAATGTAGAAAATTCTCATTTTGTATATTTATCATATCAAGCCTTGGAAGATAAACAGTGGAATATATATTTACGTCAGTTAAGACTTTCGGAGTACGAAAAAGATGAACAAATTTCTGACGAAATTCTTGCCGGTAATTTGATATCCTTAATATCTCTTGGCATTAGCAACCTAACATATAGAATAGTTTGCATCAATGATGATTGCTCAGACACAAATGGACAATTTATACTAACAAGAACCATTGTTCTAGAAGTACTTATGGAAGATGGGACAGATGTGTTCAATGTTGCGGCAAGTGGGACATTAACAGGTGATTGGCCTAGCCTGTGTGCAGGTCATCCACAATCCGACTTTCCGAAACAAAAAGTATTTGCTCAACTTGTCCATTCTGCTGTTTCTGATCGTTGTCCTGATGAGATGTCTTTTGATGAGATATTTCTCGGTTGGAAGATAGGTCAATGCTACACTGTCCCGTTTGTAGTATTGACACCGATAGCCTTATTCGGTCTATTGTCAATCAGTGGACAGACAAGTATAGGAACAGGCAGCTTCTCACCTGCTGTTTTGCGTGGTGGAGCATTCATAAGTTCAGCATCAGTAAATGCAACATGGTTTGACGACATATCAAATGTGACATGGAGCGCTCTTAGTAATCAAGCATTCCAGATTTTATCTACATTTAAGGGTCTCGATATATCACAGCCAATATTGCTGACTGAGGATGAAACTGGTCATTCTACTCAATCCAGAGTAAGAGTTAACTTTAATAACCATGTATACGTGACTTATGAGACAGTGCTGGATGGAGTACAGCATATCAAAATAGTAGGAACAGAGTCTCCCAGTAGTTCACTGCCATTGGGTATCCAAAATATTAGGCAGATAGATGAAACTCTTAACTACTTTTTGAAACCTGGGGACTTTACATACTCTCAGAACATAACTATGCCGGGTGATGGAGTAAACCAGCTGCCTAGTATGTTTATAGACTTGAATGATGTTGTTCATATAGTGTGGCAGTCTAATAGGGACGGGCAATGGGAAATCTACTATGCAAATTCAGGAACTTCAACTAGATTTAGTCTTACCAGAATCACTAAGTTTACTAGTAAATCATTACGTCCTGATATAACTGGCGATAACACAGGCAGGCTGTACATAACATGGCATGATGACAGATTTGGTAACTTTGAAATCATGATGTCTCATTTGCTAGACACGCGCATAGAACCATTATCCCAGCAAGATCCTTATCTGGCCTCTATTGGAAACGCTGGATATTCTCATTCTACTGGGGTTATACCACTAACGCTACGTAATGACACAAGTGAAACGGTTTGCATAGGAGATTTAGAAGTCACATTTTTTGAAGATCGAGTGCTCGATCATGCAGTTTTAACTATTAAACGGAACGAATGGCCCTTTGCTTTTGATATTCCAGGTGGAGCAAACGATACGACAACAAAAGATTTTGACGATTTCTCTGACTGGACCTGTGGCTTTACTGAGGAAGAATATACTTGTGACCCATATTGTACTCAATTCATATGCACAAGTCCAGAGTATGATTCTAACTTGACAAACTCTCTAATTGATAATTTTGTCATGACTTTTATTAGTGACGTTGCTGTAGTAATATCGACTGTAGAAATATCATTTAGAGGCAGTGATATCCAAGATGATCCGCTTATTGTAAGCCAATGGACTGCTTTCCAGTCTGTATCATTAGTTGATGCTACAGTCTTATTCAGTAGCTTCGGTATTAGCAATGTCTTTGGAAAATATAAGCAAGTTAGAATAAGGGTCACTACCGTAGATGCTACAGAACCAACTTCAAATCTACCTGGAGATCTATCGTTCCCGTTCACTTTCTTATCTGTCACATCTCTGTCATTATTCAGAATATGTCTGGGACCAGGCGAAGAAATTATTGCTAATCTAGATTTAACACCAGGGGTTAGAATAGATAAACTTGGTGCATCATCTAGTCAAGTTGCTTTACCGATAGCATTGTCACAGAATCAGACTTATTTCATAGATGTCGTCGGTAAGGATGAGTCTGGAGTGTCAGTACAAATGCCAGCTCAATTTAGAAGTATATCTTGTTCTGATTGCTTAGTAGGTCCTGATAATTGGGATTTCGAGTCATGTTCCCTAAAAATAACCATTAGTAATGGAGAGACTAGTGCTCAATTCTTCAATGTACAGGTTACATTTTATGTTGATTCTGAGAGGCAGAAAAAAGTAATAGATTTTAATGCTTTTCCGAATCATGCAGATTTACAATGCTTTACTGTATCGGGAGAACTAAATGGTATTAACTATAGTAAACCAGCAGGAGATGAATGGACAAGTTTAGGTCTTAGGATAGCCGCTGGTAATTCTGTTGAGTTATTGTTGTGGCCAACCTTGTCGCCAACTGCGGGCCTGCTTTGTAACATAAATTATCATGTTGATATTAAATCGTGCAAGGTTGACGCTACTGCCACGTCGCCTTGCGAACAGGCTGATGTAGTGTTGCAGTCTGGCTTAAAGTGGAGATGTAACTGTGCGTCACCTAGATGGGATGATAGATTTGAAAGTGCTCCACTGAATTTACGTGAGATAAGAAGGTGGAAAAGCAGTGCTAATGGTTTTGCAGATACCAGATTGACAGAGACAATTGGAGTTAACAATCTTAATCCGATCATTAGAATGCGTAGTGATCAACTTGGAACTATTCTATATGAAACCAACAGGGATAATCCTGGAACAGAAATATATAAGATTTATGGTTCTATATTTCTTATTGTTCCTGGTCCTATAATGTTTGCATCTGGTGCTCAATCCATTGTGTCGCCATTTGCAGAAATTATTCATAGATCAGATGTCTTTATTTGCTCTAATGCTGCCGGTGTTGATCCTGGTTGTTTCGATAGTGATGGAGAACGTATCAACGAGACATTATTAGGCAGAAGGCCAAGAATGGCTTTTGACCAATTTGACAATTTATTCATTGCAGTGGAACAACCATTTGATCAAGAATCTTGTGCAGAAACAATACGAGGTAAACAACAAAAGATAGCAGTAAATATTTATAGCAATTTCGATTTAAACTTTGAAAAAGCAGTCTTAGAGTCGTTATTGCCGTTGTGTAAACCTAGTTCTTTGACACAAAATAGTTTCTTTAGTAGCTATGATCCATCGTTCTTCCAGGTTACAAACACTTTTAGACTTAATAATGAGTTTGTCTTATATCATGTCAATAGAGGCAGTGTTAGTGCTCCTGTAGTTAAGGCTTGTGATATCAAGTTTACTGTTGTGGGAACACCGGAATCTGTAGCTTTACGATTACGGAATGGCCCAACTGATGATTGGTCAGAGTGGGTCGCCTTTGAACCAGAAATTGGTGAAAATGCTATGGAGATTCCTTGGACTCTCAGTCCTGTCAGCGGAATAAAACACGTTCACGTCCAAGTATCTACTGTTTCTGGTACGACACCAACAGCAATAGTTACAGTGATAGCTGACTATACGACAGTTGGATTTGAGATTGTTTTCTACAAACCCCTCTCTGATACACCTGTTCCGGATAGCTTGCCCGATCTGACTGTTGAAGATATTTGGAAAAAAGATAACAGAGCATCAAATCTAGCAGGTACTCCAGTTGCTGCTATGAGATCGCCATCGCTAGAGGACGGTTCTGTTTTGATCCCGCAGGCAGATTATATATTCGTAGAAATAATACCCAGCGTAGAGTATATGCGGCAGTTTGGGGATATCCCTGATGCAGACAAGGTAGCTGGAACCTCCAATATCGAGCCAACATTTGATTTTCTGCAACAAGGAGGCAACGATCAGTTTAATATTAAAACACAATTTGCATTCAACTCGGAAGGAAAGGAAACATTTAGAGGCGTAATTACAATTAGAAAAGACGATAAGTCTGGTTCAATTGATGGGCTGGCCTCTATCATTCCTCATTTCGTAAATGACTGTGCTGATGATTCTGACACTACGGTGACATCAGACTATATAAAAGATAAGTTTAATGTTATTGTGCCTGGTGATGCTACAAGTGCCGCAACTGATCCACTGTCATTCGAACGTGACGAAATAGGCCAAATTAAACACGTAACTGTCATACGGCCATTGGAAGATCCTTATCTGATATTTGGTGATCCTAACTATAGATTGAAGAAGCGAGATGAGTAATATATCTTCAAAACTACACAAAACAGAATCATCCGTTCTACTGTCAATAAAGGTAGAAATAGACACGAATGTTTCATATGACAAATGCATGATAGAATTCAGGCATAAGGGCACCACTATGGAGATAATTTCTGCTATCAGTGGTGGTATCCAAAATAATAAGATTATTCTACACAAAGACATAAAGTCCACCGCATCGTTTGTACAATATGATCAAACAGTTGATGAGTTTGATTGTATACTATCATATCTGGTGAGGGATGAACTGATCCATTACGAAGCCTTAAAAGAAAATATCACATCTCGTCCTACTCTTGTTGCAGCACCTGCTAGTGTGTCTACTCTTCGCAGCACAGGAGATGGATATGATAATAAAATGAGTAATTTTATGCAAATGCTGCATGGTCGAGTGTCACCAAAATATAGGCTTAGAGTTAGAATCGACTCGGACATAATCATAGAATCTTCTGCTCCTCCCATATATATAACATTTGGTGAATGTTGTCCTGATATTAGAACGAGTGATTTGATATTTAAGATCGATAGATCTATAGTTATTCCCAAGGAGATTTTTTGGAAGAAATATGATGAATACAGACCTAATGCCAGCATAGGTTGTTGTGAGATTATCAAGGCAGATTTCCATTCGGCTCCTAACACGTTTTATAAGAGTAGAACTTCTAATACTTTGCGATTATCAGATTTCCCTAGAATATACGATAAGAAAATTGAATATTTTACTACGCCAACAGGTGTACTATTTGACAACCAGTGGACGATGACGCCATCAATGATGCCAGTATATAAGGAACAATAATGTCCAGAGCGTGCTTATCTCCATATACTATGCAATCACCTGACTTTCCTGGTCAGGATGGCCCAGTCTTTACCGACGATCAAAAAACCAGACAGGTCGTGGTGACTACACCATGTGGTTCTCCTCCAGAGTTACCATGTTTAAATGCAAAATTATTGCATGAGATTTTGGAATGCCCAGATGGATCTTGTGATACTAGATGGTATGAGTGTCCATCTGAGTTTGGCAGACAATATACTCTACTAATCACTGGTTGCAATGTAATAATTACTTCATTTGAAAATGGCCTATTATATGAAAATGGCTGTGATGCTCAGACATTTGGGGCCGAATCGTTCTGTTTTGGAAAAGCTTATTCTGGTCTAAGCATGGAGATCTATGACTCTGGTAATCCATGTTCAACTTCTTTTGAGTTTGATGGTCGTATGTTTACTATAAGAGGACAGCTATCTGATCCTACTGATCTCTTTGATTGCTCTGGATGTGTGTCTGACTACGATAGCGATATTACCGCCTTTGGTGGAGTGTTTGTACCTAGTGCTGGTGGTGAGGGCGGTTTAACACCACCTACTCCTCCTACCTCTTCTGGTGGAACTACCAGCGGTACAATTACTGGTGTGACTATCAACCCAATTGACGATGAAGGTCGCACTACTTGGTTTAATGGACCATCTGGGGATACGGATACAGGAGAGAACATTGCATGCAATGCCGAAGACGCAGGTCTTGCTAATACGCGACTAGATTGTGAAAGCCAAGATAATCCTACCATAGCCACTCTGCCATCGGGCCAAGTTATCATTGTTTATGAACATAGAGATGAACTTGGGACTAATAAGATTGCTCTGAAAGTTTTCGAGACTACTGTGACCAATGAAGTCATATATTACAGGTCGCTTAGTTTAGGAACACTGTTAAATGACAATGATATAGTAAATGGCAATGCTACATTTGAAATATTTGATGATGTCGTAATAGCGGTAGATTCTGATAACAAGCCTACTACTACAACATCAATTGGTTTCTTGACAGGTCCTCTAAAAGGAATGGCTGTTTTTGCTATAGATACTATTACTAAAACAACTGGATCTAGACCTAAACAAACAATAAAGTTTCAGACAGGTGCCAAACAATCGACTTTCCCTGACTCTAATCATATAAGTGACATACAATGGTTTCTCATTGTGGGCACTACTGGCACTATAAGCACAACAGATACTGATTTACCTGTACATGTAGATTCTACCGGAAAACAGGTTCAAGTTTCTCAGCCATCTATCGCTGTAGCTCAGAACAACAATATGATTGGTGGTGACCAACATGTATTCGTAAGTTACCAGGCTTTCGAGAATAAAAAATGGAGGATTTATCTCAGACATATTATTTTGTCTGCTAAGTCTCAAGCAAATCCTCAATATCTAGATCCTTTTGAGTTCACTGTCCCAAGTGTGAATCTGTTTTCATTAGCTAGCCAGCAGGTAACGTCTCTTATTTATAGAGTAATAGAAGTCACAGTTGCCGGGACAGGAAATGAACTATTTAGAGCCCTATTTGAGGTAGAAACTGCTGACGGAAAAAGAATGCGTGATTGTGATTCTACAGCTTTTGGGACTTCAACTACCACATTTGGTTTTCAAGTAGACAACGACAAAGTGTATGTGGAGGCAGAATACAATATCGCTTGCGGCATAACTACTCCTAATTGGCTAACGGATATTGAATTCAGTGGAAGCATACCACCAACTGCTGCTGATTTAGGCTATACTGGTCCTGTTAACGATCCGACTGGCACTATAACTTGTCTTACCATTAATCTCATCCCAACAGACACCAATGATTGGTGTGTTCCTGTATCGACATGTGCTCAAACATTCTTGATAGATGATCCATATTGTCCATCGCCTTATATAGATCAGATAGAGATTCAATACAATCCAGAAGATTTATGGTTATTAAAGTCCGACAATGAAACCATAACTCGCGTTAAGTATCATCTTTCTACGTCCATTATAGCAGGTAATGCTCAGACCATAAGGGTAGTCGAGAGGGATACAGGTGGATATGGATCTACATTCCTGCGCAATGCAGAGGTTCTAATAACGTATACAGGAGATCTTTTAGATATATGGACGAATGACAAAGATCAACTTGTCTTTACAGATTCTGTTCCTTCATCGTCAGGGGCCACAAAGGGATTAACCAACTTCCCATTCACAATTCGATCAGGGAAAATATTTGATGTAGATTCGGTTCATGTTAAGGGTGATATAGCGAATTGGGTACACTGGGATAGTGGAGCATCACTTCAATTGGCTCACCCATTAGTAGGCAGTATTGATTCGGTTCAAAGTGGTCCTATCCTAATTACAAGTGACGGAACAAGATCTCGTGTTTTTGTTAACAATCGTAATGAGGTTTTTGTAGTATATGAAACTTATAGTACTGGTATTCCTCATATACAGATAAAAGGCACTGGAGATTTCTCACAAAACTCTATTACAGGCCCGAAAGCTTGTCGTGTAACAACGCTAATTGAGGCTTCAGATTTTAGTTTTATGCATGAGATAACCCTACCGGGTGAAGGTGTAAATCAAATTGCAGATGTTGTCATAGATAAGAACGATGTAGTTCATGTAGTATGGCAATCTAACAGAGATGATACATGGGAAATTTACTACGCGAACGGATTGAATCTGTTTGAACCTGTAAGAGTTACCAAAGCGTCTAATCGTTCTGGGTTACCGAGAATAGATATCGATGATGATGGCATTGTATTTGTTGTGTATCATGATAATCGATTTGGTCCATTTGAGATTATGTTATCATTCAAAGATGAACGAAGAATACTACCTTTATTACAACAAGATCCTTATCAGGCATCACTGCGAGCAGAATACACACACTTTACTAACGTTCTACCTATTTTACTGAAGAACACTGGTGATGAATACACGGGATCGGATGGATTTTTTCACGTATTAATCGAATTCTATGACAATATAAATCTAGACGGTCAGCCAATTATCGTAATTGATAGTAGAGATAATTTAGAAGCATTTCTAGTTGATGAATTAATTAATGATCCATATACAGACGATGCGTATTTTGCTGGTGGTAGAGGTGTGTTCTTAACAGTAAATCAATCTGCATTTGTGTTTTTTGATGCTTCTCATGCCAGACCTGGTAAAACTGGATTGGCTTATCCGTATGGATTTGATACAAATCAAACATTCTTTCCCAAAGTCTTTCTAATTGGTAGCGACGACATTACACCAGTAGCGATGCAGGATGTGAGTTTTTCGTGTAATAGATGTACATCGCTGGGTAATAATCTTTCTGATCACCATAGTTGTTCATATTCTTTCTTAGTGACATCTACTGAGGACACTAGCGTATCTTTGGCAATCGATTTTTATGCGGATATAGAAAGGCAGAGTCTAATAAGGCGGTTTATCTTATCACCAGGTCATGCAGATTTAGGTTTCATGGAGGTAAATAATAAGCCTGCTATAGATGCTACTTTTGACGCCTCTGGCTTAGTAGTAGAGAAAGATGCTTCTCTATTCGTACAAATCTACCCATCTTTAGATACTAATACAGGCTTTCTGTGTGGTATTACTTATCATGCCAGGGTAAATACTTGCAGAAGTCCTGAATGTAATGATGTATTTGTCACTACTGCTCTACCTGATTTCCTATATTGGGTGGAAACAAGCACATCTGGTATTACGCCACCAGATCAAGGTGTATCGACCCTGTTCAGGTCAAACAAGAGTGGTATGAATCCAGAGGGCATGTTCCTTCTTACTGGTGGTACTGCTCAGTCAGAACTTATAAATGGTGCCGCTATTGATGTTGCAGGCAATAAAGTTTACTGGACAACTAGCAAACAGGTTATTAAAAGAGCAGATTTGGATGGATCGAATAAACAAACCATTATGACAGATGCTAGTAACCCATTAGGACTAGAAAATCCTCAAAACATTGTTTTTAATAGCGCGGATCAAAAAATATATTACGTGGTACGGAGAACTACAACAAGTGGTGATGAGCAACAAGTATTGGAACGAGCTGATTCAGACGGATCTAATATTGAAGTATTATCTCGTGCCTTACTATTTGGTGGTAATTGTGGACGCAGTGATATATTCTGCTCCCCTCATAGAATGACAGTTGACAATGTAGAAAATAATATTTACTGGACTGATGGTGGAGTAAAAGAAAGAATAGTATCGATTAGTAGATCGAGTGCGACAAACCCTCAAAAACTCTTTAATATTGGTAACGTAGATTCGTCTGGCATTGCTGTAGATTTTTCCATTGGTAAGATTTATTATGTGACAAATAATCAAGTGATCCAATCCAACTTCGATGGCAGTGCTGCCAAGATCTTATTTGATAATCCAATTGTTATGGAGACAGCTTTATCGATAGATACTGTTAACAAGTACTTATTTTTCTTCTTTAATGCAAAAATGGTGAGGATGGATACGGATGGCACCAATTTTCAAACAATTGCTAATGCTGATTCTTCTCCTGTTACGATTTTCGGGGAGTCGGTCATACAAACATCGATAACCGGATCTACTATCTCGACTTTTTCCCCTATATTCCAATGTGAGTGTTCGAGCAACATATTTGATAATAAACAGATAGCCCTATCACAAGTAGGGAGATGGCACTCAACTGGTCATGGTTTTTCAGATGTTCGGGTGACCGATTCGCAGGAAAATAGTATGCGACCAGCAATCAAAACTCGATCCACTGGAGCATCCATTATCCTCTTCGAGGATTATAATGATAACCAGCCCAAAATCAAAGGAGCAACATTTAGGAAAGCTAATTTAGATCAACTGTTTGGTTCAGGCACTAGAAGCTGGTTCGATTACGATCCCAATATCAGTGGGCGCGATGTAGATTTGACTACTGACTTGTTTGATAGAACAGCGGCGGTCTTCGAAAGACCAGATGCACGACCTGAACCTATTCCTTTAAATAACTTACCAAGGAATAAAATATTCTTCAAGAGTTGTGATTTTGAAGAGGAGGGTCAAGTAATAGAAGCAGAGGGGCCTTGTGACGTAAGTTCTTTAGAGTCAAATGTAATTACTACAGATAGATTTATATCGGCCTCTATCATCAAGAAAGTAATGATAAAACCTGATTTTGTAGAATACTTCACTAGAGATGCTAGTGGGCGAACTATGCCGGTTGTAAAGACATGCAACGTCAGACTTCAAGTATGGGGGACACCAGAGTCAGTTGCTGTGAGATTCCGCAATGAAGATAACACTACTTTTAGTGAATGGTGTCCATTTTCTCCTGAGATTAGTGATTATTTTATAGAGCGTGATTGGCAACTATCACCATTATCCGGTGTGAAAGAAATATGCATCCAGGCCATGACTTATAACGGAATTACCTCTGAATTCTGTGTTCCTGTTATAGGTGATTATGACAGTATTGTTTATGAAATAGAGCTATTTTCTGACCCAGAATTTACTCAATTATTGCCTCGGTTTGAGGACTTATTTGTAGCTTCTACGAAATTCAATGAGACAACTGCTGTCCCTGTGGAATCTAGAATTATTCATTTAGAAATTACTCCGAATATAGACATCGCTGCTGCTGCGATCAATTTTGATGTAGTTCAGCAAGGAGTTAATGACATTCTGAATTTAGTCGCTACAAAGACAGTTTCAAGTGCAGGCAAAGTGGTGTTTAGAGGATCATTCGCTATAAACAGGGAAGATAAAGTATTCAATTTAGATGGATTGACAAAAATTAGAGTGAAATTTCCTGAAGCCTGCCAAACTGAATCAGTATTTACGGGAGCAAAGTCTACTTTTACGAAAGACAAATTTAACCTAATGTCTGAAGATTTTACAGTATCCACTCAAGAACAAGTTACTGACGGTTTGGCCGATTTTAGACAGGCAATTTCAGGTCGTGTGGGTGTAGATATGGTCCTAAGACCACTTGATGATCCCTATCTGATATTTGGGTTTTCAAATGAAACTGGTCGGGGAGATAAATGGTTTGATAAAAAAGAACCGAAACAACAAGGATTAACTCCAGGCGGAGTAAATCCAGATCCTAATAGTGGTTCGACTCCTGGTGGAGGTTCGACTCCTGGTGGAGGTTCGACTCCTGGTGGTTCTCCTACTGGATAAACTATGACCTTATTTGCTCCACACATTAAGACTCCTGAAGGCGCAGAAGCCTTCAATCTATCGACTGTTGCGATCACATGGGACAATAACGATCCTCCCAGCACAGATTCTGACGTAACTACAGATTCTACCACTCATGAAATTGAATATACCGATAATTATGCGGGCAGTGAAACCAATTGGTATACCCTTAAGAAACGCATTCCATGGTCTCAAGAATCATTCACATGGAATGTGGGCAAGATGATTAAGAGCACATCTGTTAGAATACGCATGAGAGCAAGATCAACTTTCGATGAGTCACTCTCAGATTGGTCTATAAGCAGTCAGTTCTCAATAAATATATTTGACTTAATAGCTCCAGCAATTGTGAATCCTTTGCCTAGTTTGTTATATACTGATTTCATACTTATAATATTAGATGAGAGTTTAACAAAAGACACATATCATCAGAAAGTTAGATATACTCTAGAATACTCATCACAAAAAAGAAGCATCGATTGGTCTATTATTGTGTCAGAAATCCCTGTAGGGCAAAACGTTGTCAGATGGAATATAGAAGCTTTACCTGCATCAGATGATTATATTATTCGGTTAACGGCTAAAAATGCTTCTTGTTTTCAAACTGTGGCAACTGAGTCGGATCAGTTTGCTCGCCAGTTTGTCAGAGATATACAAATTCGACAGTCTGGTTTGTTCTTGATTGATACAAAACCACCAGAAGCCATACTAGAAATAGAGAATTCTTCCCGTGTAACTAACGTTAGAGAACAAGTTGTAAATATTTTTGCCGAAGATTCAACAAGTGATATTGATAATATACAAATAAGGGAGTGTAATGCAGAAACATCATTAGCACTAGGTGATTTAGAAGATCCAGAAGGAGGGACAGTGTGTACTCCTATATCCGAGCTACTTGAAGGAGAACCAAATTTTGGTATGTTGATCGGGAAGCCTATTAATAATAGCGCTAAAATTGAATGGGTCTTTGACAATATCAGTGGACTCCGAAAAATAGAAGCCTTGTTGACTGATATTGGTGGTAACAGTTCTATACAAGAAATGTCAAACGTGTTTGTGCCCGCATTCAGCTTTACGGATATAATTACTGATTTTATTATAGTTATAGAACAGAGAGACAACGTAACAATTGATGAAACAACAACGCCCCCAAGCGTTGTTATAGAACCTAGTTTGTTTGAAGTGGTTTACCTCTCAACGATAACAGGGCAATTTTGGGTACTAGAGCCATTTGCTAAGTTTTTATATACGCTCAGCGGGCTGCAAATATTACAAATAATAAAGTTCAATGCTAACATATACCTGTTTACTTATAATCCAGTAACAGATTCTGGACAAATATATCGACATGATATAACTAGTGCAACATTGATAAACACTTTTCCAAATGCTCTTTCGATCACAGAAGATGTTGTGATTTTTAATGATTCACTATTTATCGGTTTTCAGAATGGCGAGCTGTGGCAGTACGATGGTCTTCAGTTTACTAACTTGACTGCGTTATTACCAGTGTCTCAGCCTATAAATACATTGTTTGGCGATGATGTTTTCCTCTACATTGGTTTCCAGAATAGCACTAGCTTGGTTCTGTATAATGGTACACAGTTTTTTACATCAGATTTGGAATCTTAAATGTCAGTTTTAACGAACAGAAAAAATCAAATTGTCATCTATGCTCTTGATGACCTATCAAGCATAGTTACATTTCATTCCGATGCCGCAGGCGGCGAAGTAAACGAAATGGATGCTCTCGTAAGATCGGTTGCGGCAACTCATAGTGATGTGGCCACGTTTCGCTTTTCCGCTGCCATAGGATCTGAACCTATCACTGCCATAGCGAGTGGTAGTCCTACTGTAAGTAAAGCTGAATTACAGTTTTCTTATTTCGAAGCTGACGCTAATGGATCTGTAAATACACTTGAATTTGTCCCAATGCTCACTGACCCATCAACGATAGGAGCAACGTCTATTTTTGCAGATGTTAGCGGGACAACTGGTACATATGGATCTAAATCGATTAGAGGAGATGAGAAAACACTTACGTCCATAGAGTTAAATGCAAGAGCTAGAGCTGAATTAGGTAGTGCATTTGCTAGTGGCAGTATAGGTCATTTTTCTATAGGAGTACGACGAGGTACTCTTACGGGAACAGGACAAGTAAACGTAGGAGGTAGAGCACAATCTAGAGGAATAGATACTTTATGGCAAAATGCTACAGGTATTGCTACAGAAATATTTGGTCCGCCTGTATTAATTATAACTACATCTAAAGCTGCTAGTGGAGATATAGTACACACACTAAGATACACAACTGCTGATCCCACTACTAATCAGAATTCGCCATCTAGTAGTATAGGTGGATTTATGGCTCCTAATAATGTTTATAGTGATGCACAGATAGGAGCAGGAGTCGGGAGTACGGATACTACTGTTCAAATAGCATCAGGAGACATCTTGCCGACTGTTGTAGGATTAGCTCAATTAGGACCTGAAATCTTTGATTTTGCAGGAGTTGATACTACAAATGAACAACTTACAGGTATAACGAGAGGCATTTCGCCTCCGGTAGCTTTCCCTTCATTCGCGACTCCTTTTCCTGAAGATATCAGGTATTTGGAAATAGATAAACTTTTTGACACGACGCCGACGGAAGCATCGTCACAATATAGATGTGTTGCTGTACGACAAGATGTAACTGATGCCGCATTATTTGCCACATCGGTCATATTCTCTCTTGTACAAAATCCTTCATCTGATGTACAAGTTGATATAGGTCTAGAATTACCTAGACATGATTCTCATACAGGAACTCTGTTTGCAACTGCTGATGTAAGTGATATAACGTTTGCGAGTACCGATACAGAGGATATTATAGGTCTCAGTTCTGGCTTATTCAACGGATCGCATATACGAATTGATAATTCGTTTAATACGATTATTGACAGTTATGATGTTGTTGGCTCGACAGGAACCTTCATTGTAGATGATGGAATGCCAGCTGGTGGTTTTGACCCTGGCACTTCTTATGTAATAAGTCCTGCTCCTGCTCAAACAGTTACCAATGAAACGGTAGCTCCTACGGAAAACAATGGACGGTTTTTGGGGTTCTTTGGTAATGGTGGAGAAAGAACAATAGATATCGGAAGTATTAGAGAGCGAGATGACAGACTTAACGACAATGATCTCATTTATATTTGGATTAAAAGAACATTGAAGCAAAATGCCAAACCAAAGGCTAATACAGGAGCAATTATTTTAATGCAGTTTGTGAGGAACGGATAATGGGGTTTAATAGCACAGCACGAGGTGTATGGACATTCAATAGAACTCTGGCTGATGAAGTTCAGGGCCTAGATTTCGTCTTGCTTGCTCCTACATATAACACTTTTAGGCTATTTGATTTGGCTAATAGTAGAACCGTTACTAGAAGCGGGTTAGTATTTGAATCCGGCAAACCATTAGACGTTAGCCTATTACAGGGTTTCAGGCCCGGTTCAGACTATCTAATGAGCATTGGTTTCTGGTGGACATCATCAGCTCTTGGGCAAATACGACACATCACAACAAAACAACTGTCGAGTAAATTTGCTCCTATAGTGGCAAAGGCCGATACGGCTGTGGTCAGCGGCATAGAGACGGTCACTGCTGGCCAAGGAGAGTTTATTGTAAACGAGATTGGTGTATCAGAAACCCAAAATGCTATTAGGATGTTGGTATTCGGTGACAATACTGATCTATCCCATATAATAGAATCGGAGCCTTATACTCCTGGATTACATCATGTGTTTGTGAGCATATTGAACACAGGTAGTGACCCTGCTCTCCTGCGTATAGATATAGACGGAAAGGTTGGTAACATTGCTTATGGGCCGACATCTTTAAGCTCTACTTCTGCATCTTTTAGAGTTAACGATTCAGGTTTTGGCCATGTTGCTCATAAGCAAACCCAAGTAGGAGCTATTTTAGGCGATTTAACAGTTAGGGCAACTGATGTTTTTAGTTCTTCAGGGAAGCAAGATGCTGTTACAATGATGAGATTTGGTTGGCAACACTTAACTCAAAGTGATTTGTTTAATTTGAACTATACTTTTAATGGTCTCTCTTACACTCAACCATCTACCGTGACTACTAATCAAATATTCTCAGAAGGCGGAAACATATTTGTAGCGCGGTCTAATGGTGAGTTGCTTAAGGGGTTCCAGCCAATCTGGGATACAGAGTTTGACTTCACTGCTGAGCTAGGTGTTGATGGTAAGCAATTTAATGGTGATTCAGTAAGGATATAATATGGCTTTTATTGAAGATGTCAGGATTAATGGACAGCAGTCTTCATCTACTGCAACTCCGACAATAGCAGGATTGAATCCTGTTATTACCTGGGATTTTGTAGATGATCCAGCTGCGCCTAGCCAGCAAAGTTTTGAGTTACGGATTGGCCTAACTAATACAAGTTGGGGATTTGACGCATTTGTCGGCGATATTGTGAATGTAAACCTTGATAATACTGCCAATGTTTACGAACATGAAAACCATGATCTGGAACGTGGTACTACTTATTTTGGGCAAGTC
>SDBT01003668.1_pt1 | contig 26418 bp, 52 predicted proteins | sample 2277101 | NCBI WGS metagenome assembly SDBT01 (sample SAMN10404973, study PRJNA504765) | marine sediment metagenome | isolation source: marine sediment core GS10_PC15, 103 cmbsf | place: Arctic Ocean: Southern Knipovich Ridge | collected 2010 | reverse complement strand
AAAAATGATACCGCAAAAAATCGGTCAGCAGCATGGTCAGCAAGGTCAGCAGCAGAGTCAGCAGCAGAGTCAGCAGCAGAGTCAGCAGCATGGTCAGCAAGGTCAGCAGCAGAGTCAGCAGCATGGTCAGCAAGGTCAGTAGCACTTTTAAATAAAATTAATAGGTGGATTATAAATCACATTAAGGAAATGGAAGAAATTGACCCTACAAATTCAAACTAGAATTGATAACTTTTTTAAGGAGTGTCTAAATGAAGAAGTTACTAAGGCTCGCAAGGTTGTTCTGGCGAACCATCGTAGAGCTAAGAGAGCATTATATAAGGACAGGAAGAATAAGGTAAGGGGAGAACAATGACTGTTAATAAAACGGAAGAAATAATTCTCGAAATGCTTAAAGACATAGGAGCTGACTGGCAGATGGGGGAAAGGGGCGAAATAGTATATGAAGCAATAGGTAAAATTAACAAATTACCAACACCAAAATGTAAGGAGTGTAAGGTTCATAAAGAAATTATAGGCAATATAATCAATGAAATTGTTAGTCAGCGTAAAGAAATATCTAAACTCAAAGGAGAATTATTAACTTCACTAAACAATATATAAAAGAATGTGATTGTAAAGAGATACAGGGGTTAAAATTTGACCTTAAAAATGGAGATTATTATAAATGGTTAAGTAATATTAATCTCTATAAAAATTCTTTTAATGATTTGTTGTGGGTTCCTAGAGATGAGTATCTCTGGCTCCTTAAAGGAGACCAATTAGATGATGAGATAGTTAAGATATGTAATAAAATTAATATGGTATATACATTTGAATACACTCCTAAAAATATCGAGGCTGAAGACGCAGGATTCTATTATGCTTGGGTTTGGGGAAAAGAGTATAAATCTCTAAATCCCCTCATAGCCAAAATCAAATTATTAAAAGCATTATTTAAGGAGAATAAATGAATGAGATATTTAAAGTCATAGAAGAAGATGAGAACAATTGTATCAACTGCATATCTTTTAAAGTAATAGCAAAAGATGTAGACTATGCTAGATGTACCAACAAGGAATGTATAAAACATCATCATCATAGGGCAAACAGAGTAAAGGTGTCCTCTACAGCTACCAGAGTACTTTCCTCTAAGGAGAAGGATGTTACTTATTCAAGAATGAATTGTAAATATTATACTTAAGGACTAACATGACACGTAAAGAAAGAGCAAAAATTATAAACAAGGTAGAGCATATATTCGATGACCTTGACGACCTACCGACTACCAGTGCTACCACAGAAGCATTATATGCCTGTTATAGACTGATAGACGATATCATGGATATCAATGTTGATGACGGAGACTGGATGATAGAGGCTGAAAGGACAGCAGGGGATATGAAGTGTGAATTTTGGTGGAAAATACATGACTGTTTAAGAGATAGGGAAGGTAAATGAGTAAGCGAGAAGAATATCTAATCATAGAACCCCTAATTGCGTATAGGGAATTCCAGATTCAGCACGTAAAGGATAAGAATGAATTTCGTATTAGCGGTATAGGATATGGGGTAGGCGCAGGTAATTTAAAAGAGGGCGTTAATAAGGCTACGTGTGTGACGAGACCCGACCTTGGACTCATAACTTATTCCTACTTAATGGGAACAGTAAACTCCGATGAACCCAAGAAGAAAAAAAGAAAACATAAAGTACCCCATTGGAGTTGTGAGTGTGGTTTTTATGCCTATAAAGATAAATTTGATTTAGCTGTCAGTTTGTCACATTCGTTGAGTAATTATGGCTCCACCCTGCTGTCATCATTCGCTACTTGGTGGAGTAGCAACAGTGATACACAATACATCGGTGCAGAAGTTGAATTTACAGGTAAAGTTATAGAACATGAAACAGGATATAGGGCAGAGAGGTTAGAGATTAAGAAACTGTTATGGTTGTATAAAAAAGATGTTGTTGAAATAGAAGTAAAAAAAGAAGAGAAAATAGATGTAGGAGAAGAGATTGAGGTAATAACAGATAGCCTTGCACAGACAACGACTTCTGCTCCGACAGCAACAGAGACTATGATATTACAAAACAATTATATCCAACGAATACCTCAAAGATCAGGACAACTGCGTCAGCAAAGGGGTTATCAAATAACAAATATTCCAGGAACTTCTTCAGACTCAGATTCTGACTCATCCCCAGCCACAAAAACCATACCCAACAAACAGGTCATTAAATCCTTACAAGATTATTATGATGTGCCAGTAATTTATTATAGAGATTATTTTAGAAAGGAATTTTAAATGACACAGATAGGAGAACCAAAAAGAATTTTAAGGGTAGAGCCTGTTACCGTTCCACAGGAAATACCAGCAGAGGTAGAACCTAAAAAAGTATTGGAACCAGTAAGGAAAGTATGAGTGAATGGAACCACATACTAGAAGGCTATGAACCACCCCTGGAAGTAGATGATATAGAAGATGATTTTACAGAAGATGATATTAACAAATGGTGGAGGGATAATAAGGAATATTGTCCAGACAAGGAGAATAAATGATATTACCGGAGATTTATAAGGCACTAGATAAGCCAGATAGGGTAAAGGAATATTTCTACGTAACTGACCTAGGCTCATGCCCACGCAAGGTTATAATGAACTTTGGCGAGTACGATAAGAAGCCCCTGACCAATGCTGAAAGGATTATGTTTCATAAGGCTAATTCAGACCATACACAAATGAGTAGGCTACTGAACTGTTCTGATAGGTATTCGGTACTAAAGGAAGAGTACAGTATTAACGCAGGACTGCCTGAAATGTGGCACGGTAGACTAGACTGCCTGGTGTACGACAGGGATACAAATGAAATGTTTCCCATAGATTGGAAAGGTACAAGGTCGCTCCGGTATCAGGCTGATTTACCAAAACAGCAACACGTCCTGCAGCTACAAGCCTATATCTGGGCATTAAATCAAATGAATTACCCTGTCAACCGTGGTGTGATTATTTATGTAGACAGGTCGGGTTCATATGAGGGACTAGAATTTGATGTCGAAGGTTCGATTCGAGAGTTGACACTGGAAATGAAAACACTTGAGAACTATTACAATAAATCCATCATAAAGGGGTATGCGCCAATTCTACCAGATACGCTCCCACGTGAAATAAAACGTAGAAAAGATATATTTTATCTTGAGCCTAACTGGCAATGCAATTATTGCAAGTACGAAAGTCTATCCTGTAAACCTACCATATCTAAAAATAAGATAGCCGAGGTAAAAGATAAGGAATTCTTAATCATACGTAAAGGATATGAGGAATATGAAGAAACCTTAAATGAACTGTTTAAACCTAAAGAATATACAGATAATAAAGAAGGATTTGTAGATTTTGTAAATGATATTAATAAGGGAGGTAAATGAGTATGAGAAATCATAATTGGGAAAAAGTGGAGAGTTTACAATGGGCTGACCTGGGTATGCCTTTTGAAAGTGCTAGAAGTGATTGGTTGTGTAAGGATTGTGGGATAAAATTTATCCACTACTATCATACCGAACCAAACATTTATAAAGCGTTTGATGAAAGTGAATTATCAAAAGAATGTTTAAAGGAGGATAAATGCCAATCAAGGATTTAAGTAATAAAAAAAGAATTCCGAGACTAGGTAAAATACGATTAGGAGTAAGGGGTAAAAATCCCAAGGGTACAGAATACCCTACCGCTGTAGACTATTTCGTATGCCCTGACGAGATAAAGAAAGTCTATGGTGATAAACCTAAAAGGCTAAACATAGCGTTTCACTCAGATGATATCGCAGAGATCTTTCCGCAATACTATAAACGATACGGACAATCCAAGGGTCTTATATGCAAAGGTGATGGCGAGACGGCTAACTGTGTTAATACCGATACTGGAGAACTAGAAGAAATAGAATGTACCGGTAGGGAATGTGATTACTACCATGACAAAGCCTGTAGGGAGATAGCGAACCTGATGTTTATGGTACTAGGGATAAAACGTATGGGAGTCTACCAACTGGACACATCATCGGTAAACACCATTATGAACGTCAATGGTGGTATGGATATGATAAAGAACATGACAGGGGGTAAACTATCTATGATACCTTGTTTCCTTGACGTAATACCCCACGAAGCCCAGGTTAAGGGTAAGAAACGGATTGTCCATGTCTTAAGGTTGGAGCCTGATATAAATAAGATACAGCAGGCACTTCTTAAACCTGTCGAGGTACTGGCTATCGCTCCGTCCCCACGTGATGAGAATAGGGACATAGAGGAAGATTTACACCCGGAAGGATTTATACATTCAATTAAACCTACCCCGACAGACCTGAAAAACTTATGGACGATTGCCAAAGAAAAGGGGTATGATGAACTTAGTTTTAAGACGGAACTTATAGCGTCAGAGTTCATTAAGGAAAGTACACAGGAACTATCGACAGAGGATTATAATAAGGTAATGGAAGAATTGAGGGTAAAAGTATAACTAGGTTTAAGGGGAATGTGAGTATGTATAAACTATGGATAGTTATTATGGTACTGGCTCTTATAATCGTATATATGATTATATTTATCTCGGTTAATGATGTTATCCAGCTAAAGGACGATATATCAGTACGGGAAGCCAGGATACTCTATATGGAACAGAAGCTAACAGACAAGGACTTTGCTTATACAGCGTGTAAGGTAGAGATAGATAGGTTGGATAGCTTGATTGTAGGGGCTGAAATGTATGAGACAGTAAAAGAAGTACTCATGTCTGCTATATTATATATTGGAACATTACGATCAATAATGGACAGAACGGGGGTAGCATACCCTGAATGGATCATAGACAGCATACTGACCAAGGGTTACTTTGAGGACATGGAGGAACAGGTGGAGTATTTTGAGGGGTTGGGGGAATAAGTGTTTGACATAATTACTTAATCAATCCATACTTAGGGAGGTATGTTGAAAACAATAATAGTAAAAGTAGAAAAGATAGTGTGCTCTCGGTGTAATTACGTTTGGAAACCGAGAAAACCTTTAGACGAAATAAGGATCTGCCCTAGTTGTAAGTCGCCTTATTTCGATAAGCCAAAGAAAGAAAAGAAGTGAAAGTTTTATATAAATGGGAAAAGGATATATTAAATTGCATAGGGCATTACTTGATAATCCTATAGCAAGGAAAGCTGAATATGCATGGCTCTGGGTGCGGTTGTTATTAAAAGCAAACTATAAAGAAACTAAATTTGTTTTTAATAACAAGGTAGAGATATTAAAACCCGGACAATTATTAACTGGCAGAAAAAAATTATCTAAGGAAACAGGAATAAAAGAGACGCAAGTGTATAAAATACTAAATTTCCTTGAAAAGGAACAACAAATAGAACAACAGAAAACTAACAAGTTTACAGTAATAACCATAAGAAACTGGGGTAGGTATCAACAAGAAAAACAACAAAAAGAACAACCAAGCGACAACCAAGCGACAACCAAGCGACAACCAAGCGACACATACAAGAATATAAAGAAAGAAAAGAAAGATAATAAGAAGATATATATAGCCGTAATCGATTACCTAAATAGGAAAACTGGAAAGAAATTTAAAACAACTAGGGGAAATATTAAATGGGTAGAAGTAAGACTTAATGAGGGGTATACTTTGGAAGATTTTAAAAAGGTAATTGATATAAAAACATCTCAATGGAAAAATGACCCGGACAATAATAGATTCTTAAGACCAGAGACTTTATTTGGAAATAAGTTTGACGGATACCTAAATGAGAAAGTAACCCCAAAGGGTACGGATAAGGTCGCTGGCATAGAAGCATATAAGGAATATAAGTTTGAAACCATAGACTCTAAAATGCCAAAAGGTTTTAAGGATAGTGAACAATATAAACGGATTAAGAAATTATAAGGAGTGAGGAATTATGAAATCAAAGGAATTAATAAAAAAACTTAAAGAGGCTTTAATCTGGTGTAGTGGTTCAGCAGACTTTGGTGAAGGTGGACAAGCAAGGGTTGGTTGGCTTAAAGTTGAAAAACTAATAGACATAGAACCAATAGATTAACAACATTCCCCAGAGGTATTATGAAAGGTGAATAATGAAGTAGCCAACTTAATTATCAACTCTGGGGAGAAAGGATTGGATATGAAATATAAGGTTTATAAAATGGATGCATCGATAGTGGAATATCTTGTTACTAAATGTCCCTATTGCGGTAAGTCGGTTTTGGAGAGTGGTTTTAATGTAATGGACATGACGGCACCAGACTTTGAGGAAGAAAACGAAATAACCTGTCCTCATTGTGATAACGATTTTATAGCGATCATTAACCAACCATAAAGGAGATAGATATGAAAGAGAAAATTTGTGAGGAATTAAAAAAAGCTATTAAGGTCAAACCATTTTATGATGTTGTTGGTGGATGTGGTGTAGACACCAGTAATGGTGAAAGTCCTTGCATGGACGCTGCCGGAATATGGTTTAAGTATTGTCCGTTTTGTGGAAAAAAATTATACCGTGAATATAAAAATCAAAAATGGACATGGGGAGAAATTAACCAATGACCCACAAAACCATAGATGATGTACTATCTGATCTAATCGGCTCAGCCCTAAACGACAAAGCTGAATCTTTCGTCAACCGTGATGGTAAGCCAGCAGGGGCAGAGTTTATACATGAAGATGACTTTAACGATGTGATAGATCAAGTTATAAAGGATATTAAGGAAAGTAAAAATATTGATATTAGATTTAAGAAGTAGAATGAAACTAAGAGTATTAAATTTGTATGCTGGCATAGGTGGCAATAGGAAGTTATGGGAAAATGTAGATGTAACGGCTATTGAGAATAAACCAGAGATTGCTGCGATATATCAAGACTTCTTTCCAGATGATAAAGTTATTATAACTGACGCATATCAATATCTACTAGATCACTATTCGGAATATGATTTTATATGGGCAAGTCCTCCATGCCCAACACATAGCAGAATGAATTTCTTGCATCGAGTGAAAGGGTTGGAACCTAAATACCCAGACATGAAACTATATGAAGAAATAATATTTCTGCAAACTTTTTATAATGGCAAATATGTAGTTGAGAATGTTAGGAGTTATTATCAACCGCTTATCACCCCACAATTATGTGATAGACATTATCTTTGGGCTAATTTTTTAATACCCGATAAAACTTTTGGTAAAAAAGTTGCCAATGATAAGGGAATGACGTTGTCTGTAAAAATGAAAGAACGAAATATTCATGTTAAAAATTTTCATGGTTATACTGGAGATAAAAGAACACTTCTAAATAATTGTATTGAGCCTGAACTCGGAAAACACATTTTAGAATATGCAATCAATCCAATTAAGAAACAAATGAGTATGGAAGAATTATAATATTAGATTTAAGGGGGAGTGATGTTAGACAGAAGTAAGTATAGTAGTAATGAGTTAAAAATAGAGGAGATGCTGGACACAGAATTAAGAAAGTTGTTTAAAGCAATAAAAGAACTGCCATTAGGGCTTAGAAACTTTACTTGCATGATAGATGAAAGGGAAGAATTTGAAACCAATCTTATAACTCAACTCAAATCTAAAACCCCACTACCAGAACCAAGTAAAGATGCTAAGCAAGTGGTGATTGATGAATTAAAACAACATTGGCATATCCGAGAGAATTACAGTGATAAGCAAATTATTGACTTTGCCACCAACCTACTCTCAAAACTAAACATAGAAGGACTTAATGATACCATAAGTCAATTACAAGACGCTATAGCAAATAGATAGGAGAGTTATGAAGGATATGGATAGGGTTATAAGAGCTTATTCATTTGAAAAGGGTGGAAATTATATATTTACTCTAAATCCAGGAGCACCGATGACTCAGGCACAAATAGAGGATACGGTAGAAAAATTAAAAATAATAGCCGGAGATATAGGAAAAGAATTTGGGTGCAAAATAAAATTTATGTTACTAGAGCCAGATATGAAAGTTGAAGTAGTGTTATTAAGATTGATAGATAATAAGGGAGGTAAAAAATGACTGATTTTAGAATTATAGACGAAGACAGGCAAACCTGTAAAGTTTGTGGGAGAGTAGATTATATGAATTTCGAGGTCTCGGATGAAATATGGGAAAAGATTGTACCAGGAAAATATCATCTTCTAGTAGTATGTTTGGCTTGCTTTGACAGATTTGCAACTGAAAAGAAAATAGATTATTCAAAAGATATTAAGAATATTTTATTTGTAGGTAACACATGGAATGTTCAGCTAATTCCATACATAGAACCAAGTAAAGATAACAAGCTAGATAGGGATAAGGTAAATAGAATATTAAAAGGTAGGGGGTTCTACAAGGACGTAAGAGAACAAATAACAACCGATATTCTATTAGCACTTACCCCACAGATCACCGAGGAAGATATAGTTGAGGTATTGAATAAAGAAAATATTGATGATGGTACTGATGAAAATGATTGTCCGGTAAAGTGGGCTATCGTGGGCGGAATTACTGATTATGATGTAATCAGTACATTGCCCGAAAAAGAAGATAAAAGGATAGAAACTTATATAAATAACATAGCCAAAGCAATCATTAAAAGAATGGGGGGAGTGATGGAAGACCAAGATAGAGACGCAATTATTAGTGTGATATGGATAGGAAAGAACTACGGCAAGTAAAATGTCCTCATTGCGGAAAATATACAATAATGATTTTCTGCACTAATTGTGGAAATATTATAGCTAAGTTAAATAAGATGAAAGGATAACATGAGTGATAAACAATATCTGGTAAGTGAGGAAGAATTAATTAAATTTGGTAGAACTTGCGCTGGTTGGAATGTAAATGATTTAGAAGAACCTGGAACAATCGCAATAGCGAAAGACTTCCTCAAATCCAAACAACCAGTACAGACCGTAGATGAAGGTAAGATAAGGGAGATAATTGAGCCAGTATTTGTAAGAATAACAGAAGTGGGAATAAAAAATAAAGATATAGAAGTGGCTACTATCGCAACAAGTTTAGAACAATCATTACATACATTGTTTGATTACCTCTCAAACCTTATAAGTAACCAAGACAAAATAGATTGCTATTCCAAAACTGGTGAAGTTATAAGTAATGATAAGGAAGAGGTGATAGCAGGTAGGGTGTATGTTGATAGCGAAGATGTCTGGATTACCATAGCACAGATAGACCATATTGGAGCGTCTTATCATTTGGGGAATAAAGCCAGTAGTCCATTTGGAAAATACAAAGGCAAACACATATCAATATCTATAAGTAGGGAGGAAGTATGAATAGGGAAGCACAATTTTATAAGGATATGGAAGTTTATAATTATAGCTTTCTGGTAACAGATGACGGTGGTATTGTTGGTAATAAATGCCATGCATATTTTCATGGTTCGGATGGATTGGGAACTTGTAATACAAAATGCCAATGGTGGGTTGGTTGTCCTTGTCCCATGTGGATAACGCAAGATAGGTGAAATACAAAAGATGATTGGGTATTAAATGAAAACTAAACTAACCTACATCCTTATAGCAATAGCAATAATTATTATAGTGTACGTATTTTATTATATAATTAGCCACGTATTGTTGGCTGGATAGGAAAGTTATGTATTGTGCTAAATGTCAAAATCATATAAGTGAATGTACCTGTGGAGATATGGATGAAAGGCTTGCGTCTTTAAATGGTTCAAAACATTTCGTCTATAGGAAATGTCTTAAATGCGGGAAACATTATGATAGGTGTAAATGCAAAAATCCTGAATGGGGACTGAGTAATCAAAAGATTAAGGAGCAACAATGAGTATAAAAGAGATTGTAGTGATACTAAGAGCCAATAGAGACAGTTATGTAATTAATGATGATATGAAAATTATAGATCCAATAATCCTAGAGGAAAACTTTGAGGGCATAGCAAAACTTATCAATGCCATCCCCTGCCAGAAGTGTAAGGAACTAGAAATACAATCCTCTGCTATGGAAGAAAGTTATGTAAGGAAATTTGATGATCTCAAAGCTAAATTAATAGAATGTCACAATAAGAATACAGAGCTCAAGGGGGATATTAGCCGTGGCAAGAGCAAAGTATAAGAGAGTTAAGGTTAAGTTACCCAAACGGTCAACACTTATAAACAAAGCCGATGATCTATGGCGAAACATTATAAAAAAAGATAAGGTATGTGAACGGTGCGGTGCTAAAAATAGACAGTTACACGCTCATCATATTATGGGTAAATCAAGGCAATCTCTTAAATGGGATTTACGTAACGGAATATGTTTATGCAATAGATGTCATACAGCCGATGGTATGCACAGCGAGAACGCATTAAAGGTGGAGGAATTCCTGGAATGGATTAAATCATTCAGGTTAGTAGATTGGAGATACCTTGAAGATAAATTAAAGCAACCATCAGAAACTGTAACAACTATAAAATTAATGGACATTGTTGAAGAATTAAAGGAGGCTAGTTGAAAGAATTCATCATCCGCATAGATGACATGAGGCACGAAAAGAAAGTAGCCAGGCTTTGTAAAAAGATAGCCAGGGAAGCAGAGGGTGAATATTACACTAAGGTTATAGACACTAATTACAGCCTGGTACACCTAACACGTAAGCCTAAAAATACCATACTTTACGATGAGAAGATAATGAGGTAATATTATAAACTTGCATTATATATACGAATAGGATTATAATATAGATGTGAGAACCATAACAGAAAGTGTAAAGGAAATTATTGATGAAAATGCCGAAGGACTTAATGGGCATGAATACTTAATCATCGAAATTATCGTACAGGCAAAGGAAGCAAAGAGATTGGATTATAAGGTACAGGTGAAAAAGAAATAATAGTAGAGTGCGTGGGCTTCCCAGGGTGGTTGACACGGAAGCATCTAGCCCCACATTGCGCCTGATGAGCGAAAGCGAAACACGAGAGTGTAGCGTGGAGTCTCTCAAGTGGGGGAATAACTGGAGACCTAGACCGCCCACTCATTGTGCTATTACTAACTAGCTGACCGAAGAACGGAGGCTTAAGTAGAAATACTTGAGCCTCCTTTTTTATTGGAGTAAATTTGAATAAAGTAAAAACAGAAAACAAATATCCTTTGGCTAACCTTATGGATCAAGTATCCCTTGATTACATAAATACCCTGACTGGCAAGAAGTACGGAAGAATTAGCAAGGAGAGGCGACCGGACTCGACCTTTAAATACTTTGATAAACTAATGAGGAATAACAGGGGGGTAAAATAATGACATACCGGGAATTTAAGGCAGGGTTATTCTTCAAGTATCATTTTGTTTATCTACAGTCTAAGTCATTTGTTCAATTTAATTCGTTTCATGGAGAGGCACAGGCAAAGTTTGAAAGAGCAATCATACTTAAGGCAGATGCAGAATGTGTACTAAGGGGAATTAAGAACCGGAACCTCGCAAAAGCCCTTTGCCTTGTAGCCCAGGGATACTGTCAATGGGAAGTAGGGGAGATACTGGGTAGATCAGAACGTACCATAAGAAGGTATATAAGAGAGGTGAGGGACTTATTCGTAAAATAACAATAGCCCCATGTTTCCACGAGGCTATCTAAGTTTTGCCACCCTTCCCTTATGTTTCAGCTATCCATTCCGTCGATAAGTTCCCTTATGATTTTTGCAATAGACTTCTTACTCTCATAAGCAATTTTACGTAACTTCTCATACTGTTCAGGCTCAATCTTAATATTTAATGTGTGCATTGCAATGTATGGTTTTATTTTTTCTTTTAGTTTCACAACTTCACCTCCATTATCTTACCAATTACAAATTTATCATTTTCTTCTTCAAACCAGTGCCATATCGTATATCGATCTGTACCCTTTTCAAAATGTAAAAAATCTTCTTCAATTTCCTCTTCATCATTTATTGGTATGTCTCCCAATTTATCCCATAGTTTTTTTAGTTCTTCCATTTCCATTTTTACCCCCTTTTACTCAATATGATATTTACCTATTTCCATTCCTTTGTCTAGTGCCTCAATATACATTCTTCCCTTTTCTTCTGTATCAAAAAACGCAATAGATGTTTCCTGCCCCACTTCATGTTTTTTGGTTACATGGTTCAGTGTTTCTAATTGATAGCAACATTCATACTTTTTTGTTTTAGCACCCTTAATTTTATAAAGATTAATCCGTGCTAAAGAACTTAAACCAAATATTTTTTTCTTGTCCAACATAACTACCTCCCCATCCATAAGAACATTAATATACTTAAAGCTACTATAGCACCTATAAAATATGCTAAGTTATTTATTACCCATTCCACGATGTAGTTGACTATGTTACTTAGTGTTTGCATTTACATCCTACCTCTCATAATATCAATTATATTCCATAGTATGTTTTTTAGTATATATATAAGTTCGTATACTTTCATAATTCCCTTATCTTTGATTCTATTAATATTCGCTATCATCAATCTTCATGGTTTTAGGAATCCAACCAAGCTTGATAATTGCTTCCGTAAGTTCTTCAATATCTGATTCCTGGGTAGTGGTAACATCACAATAGATTAATATTCCTTCACTCATTTTATACCTTTCTTTTATAATAAACTCAAATGGCTATACGTTAAGTATCTGGGTATAGCCAATTCAGGTTATTGATGATTCATTAGTATTTCCAAAGCCTTATCTATTTCGGAAATTTTCTTATCTATTATCTCATCATAGATATTTGTACCCTTTTCAAGTTCCAAATAACACTTCCCGGCTACTAGTAAATTAATTGCCTCTTTCATTTCTATCCCCTCTCTTTAATCTTATTATCTACTATAATACCATAATGTAATACCATGTCAAGTAAATAATATAAATAATAATATATTGACAATAATGTCCGGTATGTTATCATTCTATGTTAAGATAGAGATAATAGACTAATAAATTAATAGGCTCCTAACAGGGGTCTTTTTAAATGGAGGAAATATGATAATAGAGTTCATAGCATCCCTACCGCCAATACAATCAGCTATCAATCTGGATGGCTTAGGAGACGGGGCAAGGATTAAGCTCGACATATCCCGCCAGGATATAGAAGCAGTATTAAAGCTACAAAGCCTATCAGGACGCTTATTCAAGGTAAGGATAGAAGCTATTGAGGAATAACTAGCACCACGATCAATCCTAGGCCACGATAACAGGCAAGTCCATACTATAGCATTAAGGAATACAGGAATATCAGTCAAGAACCTGATTACATAAGACCCCCCGCCCTGCCGTATCAGATTATACAAAGAGAGTAAAGATATGTCAAGAGGTAATTATAAGAGATTACATAAAGAGAAAAGGGAAAGTAAAGAGAGGGTAGTAAGATAAGAGAGAGATAAGGGGCTATAGGGTAGTGATAGTAAAGGAAGAGAGGGTTAAGAGGGTGAATAGGGAAGAGGAGAGGAAGCGGATTAGATTAATTTCCCATACGCACGTTTTATACCTTTATACCAATAAAGCCATTATTACCTTAAGAGATCACGGTTAGGTCATGTAATATAATCATACATAATCTTACATCGTAACACGATTTAAGATAACATAGGCTATATAGCACCCTATCCCCCATAGGTAGTGTATGTCAGGGAATATAGGCACTATATGTAGCCTAGTAGACATAATATACAATATCGGAAGTGGGTATATAAGGCTATACAGGGGCCATATGGTATGTAATGAGGGTAGGGGCACCTGTCCCCCAGCGGTTTCAACTTCGATATAACAATAAAGGTATCGTACCAACTATGGGTAATTTTAGGGCAACATTAAATTTTGGAATATTGGAGAGTAATAAATGATAAGAACAATAGAGGATTGGGAATTAAAATACTATAAACTAATTATTAATAAGCGATTTAGCTTTTTTAAATGGGGAATTAGCTTTAATTTTCAGATTATAAATAAACAACTAGATAGAGAATGGAAAAAAATAATAGATAGAACAATAACTCAAACTGCTACCACTAGTTCAGTAACCGATAGTAGATACAGCTCTCTTTAAACAACACAACATACCTATACGCAATCCTGGTATACCTACAATGGACGATATGGCATGAACTAAGGGTATGACATGGGTCAGGTATTTTAAGTCCATTAGAATTAAAAATAACAAAGGGAGACATCATGCCAAAAGGAATAGGATATGGAAAGTCCATGAAGGGCAAGAAAAAAAAGAAGAAAAGCAAAAAATAGTCAATCATGTATTAGTAGATTAAGGAGTAAATTATGGTACGCATTGGAAAAGTAAAGAAAACAAAACTTCATGTCACGGAACCATCTATTTTGGAGATTGTTGGTAAAGACGAAAAGAAAGTCTTTGAGATAGATAAAGACGGTAAAGTATTCTGGCTTAAGGGTGGCAAGTTCGTCCAGGCTAAAATGGATACTGACTTGTCCCTTGCTTTTATGGTAGCAATAACCACTAGATTAGGATATTTAAAACCTGGGATGAGTTATAAATCCGTGATAGAAAAGCTTAAGACAGGTGAAAGGATATGAGAATATATTTAGACTTATGGGATTTATTACCTATAGAGGTAACCCTACTATATGGTTTAAAACATTTATTTAGTGTAGATATTCGTTGGAAAAACCCAATGAAATTTTTATTATCATTTAATCTAGGTTACAAAAATTGTAAATTATTTTTTAGATTTTTTGGTAAATATTACAGATTTTTAGACAAATATAACTTTAGTAAGACGGGTGGGAAGCAATGCCAATAAGATTTAATGACCCTGTTTTAATACTTTCCGACGGCAAGCATAGTTATAAAATAAACCTAAAACCTATAATTTGGATTCTGAGGATTTTTAGGATAGCTAAAAGGATTAAGGAGACAACATGAAAGAATTACTTGAACATATTGTAAAAGAACTGGTAGACAGTCCTGGTGATGTCGAGATCGAGGAAGTGGAAGAAGATGAGAAGACAGTTATCTTCAATCTTAAAGTCGCCGGTGATGACCTCGGTAAGGTAATCGGTAAAAAAGGACACACCGCAGATGCCTTAAGGATTATTATGAGGGCTGTGTCTGCTAAGAACGGTAAAGTCTCGATAGTTAAGATTATAGACTGACTATTGGAAAAAACTAAATATCATTTAGCACCTGGGAGGGTGCTTTTTTTATGTAGAAAATCAAGGAGGAATTATGCCACCACCCAAATACTATGAAACACTTGAAGTAATATTTAAAAAACTTGAATTGCTGGAAAAGAAACTAAAGGACTTGGAAAAGGATTTTACATTTCATAAACACGAAAAGGAGGAAAAATGAAGTTACTGTGGAGAATGTTTTTTAGTGTAGTGAGGAAAAGAATTAAGGTTAATGAATTTAAGGTTGGTAAGAAGAAAATTTATTTTATGGTAATCGCCAGAGATGCAGATGTTGATATTGATAGTTTGTATGAATATTGTGAAAAACTAGGACTGAATGTGGTTACAATTTTTTCAAATTACGTAGAAGGAATTAAGTTTTTATAATGCCTAAATTATTAGATATAGAAAAAAGAATTAAGTTTAATAATTCTATTAAACGTCAGGATATCCAGGACGCTCTGGATACGATTAAGGGACAGGGACTTTCCCCTGATAGCAAAAAGGCTATATTAAAATCTATGGTAGAGCGTACTGGTGTAAAGAAGATAAACATGGTTACCGTACTGAAACCACGGGAAGAAGTTGAGGAGGTTGATAATACATACGCGTTTGTCAAGGATATATTTTCGTATAAAGGAGTAATTGAAAAGGAGGAATAGTGAAGGGTTTAGGAATTACGGAACCACAACTTAAATTTATAAAGATTAAGGCAGACTCCGGCACTGGGTCAAAGAGTCTTACCCATCAGGACATCGCAGATATGCTGGGGGTAACAAGACAGGCCGTAAATAATTGGTCGGTAAAGCCGGAAATAAAAGAGGCAATAAAACTTAGAAAAGAAAGGGAACCTGAAAACATCTATCCTGAGATAATGAAGAATCTGGAAGATACTGCACTTGGAAGGGGCAGGGGTATCACTACTTTTGCAAAGATAAGGGCATCGGAACTGTGGCTTAAAGCTGGTGGTTATTTAAAGAAACCCAAAGGGAATGGCACGGGTGATTCGTCAGAGAAAGAAAAGTCTATTGAAAAGAAGCTGATGGAACTTGAAGACTAAAGCTGAAGAAAACCTTCTTAGGTTAAAAACAGACCCTAAATTTTATATAGAAAACCTATTATGGATAAAAACAAAAAAAAGGAAGATAGAGCAGTTTAAATTTAATGCGGTACAGCAGAGGGTTTATAAAGTAATAGAGAAGTTGAGGGATGCCTGTAAACCGATAAGGATTATATTCCTTAAGGCAAGGCAGACAGGGATATCTACGCTGACAGAGGGACTTATTTTTCAGGATACAGCGACACATCCTAATGTCACGTCCCTTGTAATTGCACATAATAAGGAATCCACGGGACATATTTTTAAAATGTCAAAGATGTTCTGGAATAAGATGGATCCTGATTTCCGTCCTATGAGGCAGTACAGTAACAAAATAGAGATTTCTTTCGATAATTCATCAGAAACTAAAAGGAAAGAAGATCCCGGGCTTGGTAGTTCAATAAGGGTGGATACTGCAAACAACCCAAACGCTTTCAGGGGATTTACAGGTCAAAATTTGCACTGTAGTGAGTTGGCTTTCTGGGAGAAACCAGATGAAGTTATGCTCGGACTACTGCAGGCGATACCTGCAATAGCAGAATCGATGATAATAATTGAGTCTACCGCAAACGGCGCAGGTGGATATTTCTACCATATGTGGAAAGATGCCAAAGCTGGGGAAAATGATTTTGTACCAATATTCATACCGTGGCATGAAGACCCTGAATACAGAAAAATACTGCCGCCTGATTTTAAGATACTTGATATGAACCATCCCATTCACGGGAATGAGTTAAAACTCAAGGAACGGTATAACCTGGATGATGAGCAGATATGGTGGCGCAGGTGGTACATAAAGAATTATTGCAATAATGACCCCCTAAAGTTTAAGCAAGAATATCCGATTACAGATAATGAAGCCTTTGTCGCAACAGGAAGCAATGTATTTGACACAGATACCATTGAAGAATATCGAGAGACCGTAAAACCTGCCCCACGTGGTGAATTTATGGAGACTAATAAAGGTATCGAATTTGAGGAAAAGTCCAATGGCAGGTGGTGGATATGGGAGAAACCTGAAGAAGATAACAGATATGTCATGGGCTTTGATGTCGCTGAAGGACTTGCAGAGGGTAATTTTAGTTCAGGACAGATCTTAGATAAAAAGCATATCGAGCAGGTAGCGGAATTTCACGGGCATTTAAAACCAGAAGTACTTGCATTGGAGATTAAAAAAGCAGGGCTATATTATAATGGCGCACTTGCAGCGGTAGAGGCAAATAATCACGGGCTTACTACTCTTGCAGCATTAAAGCCGATATATTTCAGGATTTACTACCAGAGGGAATTTGATAAAAGGGTGAATAAGATGACCCGTAAAATGGGTTGGCATACGAACAGGAAGTCAAAACCCCTGATGATAGATAGGTTGGAAAAGACGATAAGGAATAAGGAAATAATCATAAACAGTTCCCTTACGTTAGATGAACTTGCAGAGTATGTCGAGAAGATAGACCCCAATACACATAATGTAAAAATGGGGGCTGCCGGGCAGGGATTGGATGACAGGGTAATGGCACTTGCGATAGCTAATGTAACTTGGGAATCCATGCCGCTTAAGATAAATGAAGAGAGAATAGAATATCAATCTTCTAACAAATATACAGGGTACTGATGTGTGGCTAAAGAAAATAATCTTGAAGATTAAACTGTATTTCCAGTTTTTTAAGTATATGAAAAGTCAGGGTAAGACTGACCCTGTAGATAAGTCGACAGATGAACCGATGGGGGATAAGTTTTATTTAAAGTTTAATATCAATAGTTTTAAGTATTTGGAATGGGCTGACTTTGGGATGATGAAACTTCCGATGTATTACTTTATGAAGAATGGGGAAAAATATTATTATCTCCATTGGTGCGAAAAGACCATAGGGGAACAGAGGATGTTTATGGCAGATAAGAGTTTAACAACTTTGAATTAGGAGAGACATGAAACGGAGAAAACAAAATTCAAACAGTACTATAAAGTTTGAAGGTGGCGGAGAATTTAAAGTACGCCTGACAGGACAGAAAATAGAACAGGTAAAACTTATTCCCGAATGGATAATATCAGAAGATAAAGTAACTGAAACACTTCTTGAACCTGATGGCAAAACAGTTATTGGGGTAACGCAGAAGATAACAAGGACTTCAACTGTCAGGTTATACGCTGATAGTAAGGCAAAGGAAACAAAAGATGCCGTATAAACGTATCGGAAACAAAGTATATAAAAAAGTCAATGGCAAGTGGGTAGTCAAAGGCAAGTCTAAAAATGCCGGCAAGGCTAGAAAATATCTTGCAAAACTACAGATGATTGAACATGAAAAGAAGTAGGTAATTCTATGGCAAAAAAAGAAGATTTTGAAGTTGGGTTGACCCCGAATGAGAAAGCAAAACAGTTAGTCATCGATAGGCTCGGTACTGCAAGGGAATACAGGAAAGCCAATTACGATAAGAAGTGGGACAGTTACCAGATGCAGTACAGGTCTAAACTTGAAGAAAAAAAGAAAAAAAAGAATATGGCGAAACTTTATATCCCGCAATCTTTTACTTCTATTGAGACTACAATACCCCGAATGGTAGAGGCTATATTTGCCGGAGACCCGATTGTCGCAGTAAAACCGTGGGAACGCAAAGACCTGGAAAATGCCGAGATACTTGAAAGGTTACTTTCATATCAGTATAGCCGTATGGATTTTTTCAATAATTTCATAATGCTGGTTAAGATGTGCCTTATATACGGTACTACAGTCGGTAAGGTAGGTTGGAGAAATGAAGCGGTATATAAGAAAAGACCTAAGATGGAACAGATACTTGACAGGATGGGACGGTTAATAGAGGTTCCTGCAAAGGGTAAGGATGGCAGGATGTTGCTAGAAAAATATCCTATTGAAACATGGAATGACCCTTATGTATGGCCTGTGGATATATATAAGTTTTTTATAGACCCCAAAGCATTATCTATTGAGGACGCTGAATACGTTATCATGGTAGGGGAAACCACGATAGAGAAACTAAGGTATATGCAGGAACAGGGTATTTATAAGAATGTACCCAACATTGATGATGTTAAGGGAAAAATCAGAACAGAAGAAGGCAGGGAAAGGTATTCCAATGTAGGCATACAGTCCCCCGATAACACAATAGACAGGTATTCAAACAAGGTCACGTTTTATGAATACTGGGAAAATGACAGGACTATAACACTTATTGAGGAAGATGTAGTTATTAGGGATGAGGAAAATCCTTACTGGCACTGTAAGAAACCCTTTATCTCATCGACAGTATGTTCGGTTGAGAATGAGTTTAACGGTATAGGGCTTATGGAAATGACACAGAGCCTACAGAACGAACTTAATGATGTAAGAAACCAGAGAATGGATAATATTACACTTTCACTTAACAGGATGTACCTTATCGCAAGGGACGCAGATGTCGACCCTTCAATGCTTATCAATGCACCCGGTGGAGGTATATATGTAAATTATGTTGAGGGAATAAAACCCCTTGATACTCCTGATGTAACAAATCAGGCATTTCACGAGGCAGATATCATCAAGAGGGATATGGAGGAAGTCCTCGGAAACTATGAATACAGCAGGGGACAGTCCGGTTCCAAGAGGGAAACTGCTACAGGCATACTCTCGCTACAGGAAGTGGCTAATATCCGTTTCAAGATGATGATTATGAAGATGACAAGGAACCTCTTGAGTGCAAGTTCATCGCAGATAGTAGACCTGAACCAGCAATTCTTACCACAGGGTAAAGCGTTTAGGCTGACTGGTGAAGACTTTAATGAAGAATGGTATAACATCACTCCCGAAGAACTTGTCGGTAGGTTTGACTATGAACCCGTAGGGGCTTCTATGGAGGGATTATCTAAATACGCAAGGCTTGAACAACTCTTAAGGTTCAGGCAGATATTTGCATCTAATCCACAATTTAATTTAGTTAAACTTGATACAGAACTGTTGAAGTTACTTAACTTTAAAAATTCTGATGAATATTTTGTACAGCAACCCCCAGTGCCACCCGGGACAGATATGGGACAGGGACAGGGAATGGGACAGGTTGGATTCCCTACAGCAGAAATGGAAGGGATGCCACCCGGAGGATTAGCAGGAACATTATAATAAAGGAGGACTAATGGAGAAATATGAAAGAGGAGATTTACTGGACAAACCCTTAAACAGAAAACTGTCTGACAAGGAGATTGTCGCAAGGGGCAGTGCAATGGAGGATATGATAAAGCAGGATGGCTGGAAGTATCTTAAAGATTGGGTAGATGAACAGATTGATTTTACTATAAATATGCTCACAAACATAAAGGTTGTCGATATAGACAAGATAAATGATTTGCGGTGCATCATAAAGATTTATAAAGGGGTTTTAAGAAAACCGATGGAGTTTATGGAACAAAGAAACGAAAAGGAGGAATAGTAGTGGCTGAAGAAAAAGAAATAAAAAAAGAAGAAGTTAAGGAACCTGAAAAAGTAGTTGAAAAAGTAGTGGAGAAACCCGTAACAGCAGAAGATACAGGGATAGACAAAGAAGCGATTGAAGAAATCTTGCGTGGTCAGGGTGAGACAAGCGAGAAATTAAAAACAATGGAGAAAGATATTGGAGATGCAAAAGGCGCACAGGAGAAAATAGACCAGATGAGCCAGATCCTCACAGGCGAGACAAAGGAGGCAAAAGCGGACAAGATATTTAGGGAGTTTGCGGAAGACCCTGAAGCAACGCTTGCGAAATATGGCGAGGGCAAAAGCAAAGCTGAACTTGCAGAGATAAAAGGCATCTTAGAGGGGATAAAGTTTGAGAAAGCAGATAGTACTGCCATGAGGGTGCTCTCCACAACCGACCCGGAGTATGAAGTAATTACAAAAAACATAGGGGACATGACAACAGTAGAAGAACGTAAAAAGTATGAAGGAGATGAAAACAGGTTTGAAATACTTTACGGACTTACAAAAAGCAGGATGGCAGGAAAGATAGCCGAGAGCAAGGTAACAGCAGAAGAAGGTAAGACAAACGCAATCAATGAATTTAACAAGAGTGCGATATCTGAAAAACCAGGAGGTAAAGAAATGGAAGAACCTACGGAGAGAGATAAAAGAGACAAGGAGATAGCAGATGCACGGGAGAGTTGGGATTCAGAGAAAGTGTCAGAACTTGCAACTAAAAGATGGCTGGAAGATGGAGATGTTCTCAAGAATTGGGATTTAGATAAGTAGATATTAGTAGTTTAGGGATAATGGTTACATTATTGAATTAGTAGTTTATACAGCCTGTAAAACTTGTAGAAAATTAAAAAGAGGTGAAAGGAAATGGCTACAAGCGCTACAGTGACAAGTGGGACAGTTTATACCCACACAGACAGTACCGACAGAACTACTGGTGCTGCAAAACGAGTCTGTGAAGACATAATTTATTCACAGGATCCAAGGGATTTACCATTAAGGGATTACTTTGGAGGATATAGTAAATTACCTGTAAAGTCCACGATGATAGAACACTTAGAGGATAGATTCTCATTAGCCACATAATGATTGTCCTCTTTAAATTGGAAGTGATTAGGGGAAACCTAAGGTTTATGGTAAAATAAACTATGGCAATCCCTGCCAAGCAGATTATTTGAAAGGAGCAAAAAACAATGGGAACACCCATAAAAGTTGCTTATGCTTATTGTGCGGGATTAATCGATGGTGAAGGATGTATCTGTATTAGTAAGAAAAAAACATATGGTAAGGATGGTAAAAAATACCAGATGTTTGGAATGGAAATAGCAGTTGAAATAACAGCTACAACTAAACCATTAGATTATCTTAAAGGTATTTTTGGTGGATATGTTTATGAGCGAAAAAAGGGTTGGAATAAAAATTCTTTTTCGCAAGGGAATAAGAATGGTTGGAGATTTTTTAGGTGGACTATAGGTAGTGATAGAGCATTAGAAGCCCTAAAAAAGATGAAACCTTATTTTAAGATTAAGCGGAACCAAGCAGAGGTAGCAATAGAGTTTCAAAAACATCTTAAGAGAACCAGATATAAATATAATATGATAGATTATCCAAAAATACGAGAATACAGAGAAAATTTATACAATAAGCTGAGAGAAATGAAAAGAAATCGTGCAGGCGTAGAGACTAAGCCTTCCAAGAACGAAAGTTCAAGCGATAGTCCGATCCTAGGGGAAACTTTAGTAAATTAGGAATCACGTGGCAATAGACGGAGCTATGAGTGCTTCAGATGTATCGCAGTGGGATGCCAATGGAGCGACTACTGGTCTGGAAGTAACAGATGCTTCCATATTCAGTGGTGGCGATATTGTACTTACAACAACCGGAGAAATAGTAGTAGTAGGTTGGGGTACGGATAGTGTTGACGAATCCCTAAATGAATTGGATGTATTGGCAAGGGGAGATTTGGGTTCTACCGAATCAAACTCTAATTCTACATCTAGTTTATTGATGATAATCGGTAATGCACAGTTGGAGGGATTTACCTATGGTAATTATCCGAGGTTCAAACTTAAATTAGCTAAGAAGAACTTTACCCAGATATTTACTGATGATATCTCTGTGACCAAATCATACGAAAAAGCACCGAAGTTCGGTATTGCAAAGGAAACAGCTCATCAGTTAAATATGGTGCAACTAAGGCAAGCTAAACTCTTGGAAAGGGCTGTAATATATGGTGGTGCTAATGCTGGGACATTGGAAGGAACTGGCTCGCATCCAAGAGCTATGTACGGACTTCTGGCTCCCGGTTCTACCGCTGCCGGAATAGATATCCAGACCAATACTACCAATGGAGCAAGTGTTGAAATAACAGAGGCAGTCGTAAAGGCTTCCATGCAGACTATCTACACTGCTGGTGGAAACCCGGATACCATGATTGTAGGTGCGTTTAACAAGGGCGTTATATCTGACTGGATGCTTCCTTATAGAAGAACTGATATGGAAAGTACAAGGTATAACCAGGTTGTTAATACGTTTGCTACGGACTTTGGTACAGTAAACATTATAATTGACAGGTATATGAGAGCCTCAGATATTATAATTCTTGATAAGAAAAACTTCTCAATAGGTGCTTACAGACCATTTGAGGTAATACAGCTTCCTAATACTAAGGACTCACACAGGGCTACAGTAGTAGGAGAATATACGTGTATGCTCCATAATGAGGAGCACGCAAGTTGGATTTACGATACTTCGACGTCTTAAACCCCATGTTTAAAGGCTTTTACTTGATTTTGTATACTTGCATGATATAATTAGTAGACGATATAATGAAATATAGGAGATAAATATTATGGCTTTTACAAAAGGACATAGTTTGGGTTTTAAAAAGGGAAATATACCCCGAAATAAAGGCAAAAAAGGATTCAAGCATAGCCAAGAAACAAGGGAGAAAATTAGTAGAAATAGGAAAAATAAGTGTTTGGGTTCTGATAATCCTAGATGGAATGGTGGAAAAAGACATACGGAACGTGGGTATATTTGGGTTATGGATAAAAATCATCCCAAAGAAACTTATGATGGGTATGTATACGAACATAGAAAAATTATGGAGAAAGATTTGGATAGATATTTATATGATGAAGAAGTGGTTCATCATATAAACGGAGATAAATCAGATAATAGAATTGAAAATCTAATGTTATTCGAGAATCATAGAGAGCATTGGAGATTTCACAATAGGTGGAATTTTTTAAAAAAATGTTTTAAAGAATATCCTGCCTATAATTAATTTCAAACAATAAAGTCTTTATATTGGTGTTGTCGAACACTACGTCTTTTCCAGTAGACCCTTTGGAGTATCCAGAGGGTTTTTTATTGGGACTGCCTACACGATATAAAGCGAAGGGAAAGGAAATGGCTCAAAAAAGTTTAGGATTACAGTTACCCAATATAGAGGGTGACAAAAAATACGGACTTAAATATTCTAGTTTTATAACAACTGATACAGCCTTTGCAGCTTCTGGTGGATTATCAGGAATTGCTGTGGCTGGACAGTTAAGGTACGATACAAGTGATTCGCAGTTTAAATACTGGAATGGTGCTGCCGAAGTAGCTTTAGCTGCTGCTAGTGCGTCTGGTACAGGTCTTGATGGAAACTATGATATCAATAGGACAATAACAATAGATCAGGGTCCAATGAAATTGGATGGTAGTTCAACTGACGATCATCTACAGATATCAACATCAGGTAATCAAGCATCTGATAAATCATTAATCGATTTAGTATGGACTGGTACACCTAATGCTGGCGGTAATATGATAAGGCTGGACGCAAGTGGAGCTACAACCACTAACTCACCATATTTGATTGAAGCAGTTGGTACTGGTGAAGTCTGCGGTTTTGCTTATATTGATACCGACCCTACCAGTGTACATCAGATTTACTTACATACTGATGGTGTTATCGGTGATGGTTTGGCGCAGTTATATATTGATAATGATGGTACACCACATGCTGGTGGTACGATGTTGACACTTGATGGTACTGGCATGACTGCTACAAATACACCATATGCGATGAGTATTGATGTGAGCGGACTAGACATAGCTGCATTAACAATAGACAGTGATGCAGCAACAGATAGTGTGGTACTTATTCATGGTGGAGGAGCATTAGCCAGTAATAAAGCATTATTGGAACTTACTTCAGACGGTACACCAGCAAATGCTGGTTCTAATATGTTAAGAGTAGACGGTACTGGGATGGATAACACTATTAAACCGGTACTGGTTGAAATACTGGATGATAGCGTAGCAACGGGACTATCAGTTATAACAAGTCCTACAGGAAATGACGCAGTTATAATCCAGGGTGATGGTGCTATGACAAACGGTTATGCTGCACTTACCGTAAGTGGTAGTGGAGATATAGCTGCTGGTGGTATGGTACTGGAACTTGCTCTTGATGGTAGTTCACCCGATACGGATGCAAGGGTACTGGAAATAGTTGCTACAAGTAAAGATGTAGTAGCTATGTATGTTGATAGTGGTGCAGCAACCAATCATGGTGTCTATATAAAAGATACCGGTGCATTGACTGCTGGTAAAGCTGCTGTCTATATCGATATTGACGGAGATATAAATGCTACTGCTCATGGTTTAATGGTTGAGGCTAAAGGTGCTACAGCTTCTAATAATGCTTATCTGGTCAGGTTTGATACAAGTTCAAAGGATGCTGGTGCATTGATTATAGATAGTGATGCAGCTACAGATTCAGTAGTTCATATTCACAGTGGTGGCGCACTTGCTTCAGATCAGGCAATACTGGAAATAACCACTGATGGTACTCCTGCAAACGCAGGGTCTAATATGTTAAGACTTAATGCTGTTGGTTCAGATACTACTATTGTACCTATCATAATGGAGATAGTAGGTTCTGGTGAAACCGCACAGGCTATCTACTCAGACGTAGACATTACATCGAGACATGCTCATCACTTCCACGGTGGTGGAGCACTTACTAATGGACTAGGAGTTGTGGGTATAACATCTGATGGAGCTTTGGCTGCTGGTGGTAATGTACTTAATGTTACCTATACTGGTACACCTGCTGATGAAACAGTTTGCGCATTAGAAATTCTTTGTGCAAAAGACTGTCAGGCTTTGGCTGTTGCCACAAGTGCTGCTACTGCTTCAGGTATTGTATTTACAGGTAGTGGTGCTACTGCTGATGATACTGCTGTATTTGAGGTTAATTGGGGTTCATCTACTCCAGCAAATGCTGGTTCTAACCTAGTTAGACTAGATGCTTCTGGTGGTACAAATACCACTAAACCAGTTATATTGGAGATATACGATGATAGTGTAGCTGTCGCAATGGTAGCAAGTACAGCTTCTATTGAAGATATGGTAGCGTTTATTGGTACTGGTGCTACAGGTAGTAATAGTGCTGTTGTAGATATAACATCTACCGCTACTTTAAACGTTGGCGGAAATCTACTGAGAGTAGACGGTTCCGGTGCTACGACCACAAGTAAACCAGTTTTACTTGAAGTGCTTGATGACAACGTGGCTACTGCTGCTACATTCACATCTTTACCCACAGCTAATCATGTTGTTGCTGTTGCTGCTGGTGGAGCCATGACAAATGGATTTGCAGGACTTATGGTTACATCATCTGGTGCTTTAGCAACTGGTGGAGCTGCTGCTGCAATCGTAATAAGTGGAAGTCCTACTTCTGGTT
>SDBT01003667.1_pt1 | contig 26430 bp, 21 predicted proteins | sample 2277101 | NCBI WGS metagenome assembly SDBT01 (sample SAMN10404973, study PRJNA504765) | marine sediment metagenome | isolation source: marine sediment core GS10_PC15, 103 cmbsf | place: Arctic Ocean: Southern Knipovich Ridge | collected 2010 | reverse complement strand
CTGCTTTGGGGGAGAAAGCGCGGAGTTTTTTCGACCCGGCAAGGAGCGGAAATGACGTCGAATCCAGCCGATTCGTCGAGTTTCCGCGACGCAGCCGGGCGGAAAAAGACCCGCTTGCAGCCCGAATTGAGGTTTTGGGATGGCTTCTAGATTTGCCTAAAATTAGCTCCCTTTTCGTTTGATCTGGTTTGTTGTCGGAGTATTTGTAGCCAATGTCCGTTCTTTTAAGGAACTCGTAATGAAACGCTCTGGATGGTCGATTTTCTTAGTTGTTTTCTGCATATTGCTCGCCATTATCTCGTCGGTTTTCCTACGTCAGTCCAAGGCCGAAAAGCAAGAGATTTCAACTGTCCGCAAAAGTGTAACGGGGCTGATGAATACCGAGACCAGCCTGACTGCCGTTGTAATCGGCAAACCCGCCGGTGTCGCTGAGGATGCAATCTATGCTGCCATCGACGAATTGCAGCGGGTGGAGTTTGTCTTCAGTACTCACCGACCCGGGACGGAACTGGCGCTTCTGAACCAGGCTCCTGTAGGCAAGATTGTCCCATTGTCTAAAGAGACGCTGGATCTATTGAAGCTGTCACGCCAACTCACCGCCCAGACCGACGGCGCTTTCGATGTTACAGTCGGGCCCGTTCTGCGCCTCTGGGCTCAGGCTGGCAGGGCCGGAAGGGTTCCAACACAGGCAGAGCTCGATAAGGCAAAGGCCCAGACCGGTTGGGATTTGATCGAAATTCTCGATAACGGCGCGCGTAAGAAGGTCTTTGCAGCCTCGATCGACTTAGGTGGCATTGCAAAAGGCTATGCAATCGATCGGGCTGTGGAAGTTCTTAAGCAAAAAGGCTGCGCTGGTGGGTTGATCAACATTGGGGGTGATATTCGTTGCTTCGGCCAAAAGGAAGGCGGAGGCCCGTGGCTAATTGAACTTGAGGATCCATTCCAGCCAGGCAGCGGAAACTATCCGGCAAGAGTCGGCCTAGCCGACGGCAGCGTCTGCACGAGCGGGAACTATTTCCGTTTTTCTTCCATTGACGGCAAACGCTTTAGTCATATCGTTGATCCTCGCTCAGGAAGGCCTGCTGAGATAGTGCCCTCCGTGACAGTAATAGCCCCCACCGCAACTATCGCCGATGCCTGGGCGACAGCCCTTAGCGTGCTGGGGCCAGCGGGCCTGGAACTGCTGGAAGATAATCCCGGTATCGAAGCAATGCTGACAACAGGCTCGCCAGAAAACTTCAAACACTTTTTCTCAAAAGGGTTCCAACAATACCTACTTAAGCTCAAGGGCAAACAAAAGAACTAGCCATTCAGAGCAGTATCCAACCACCCCTTAAAAAAAGTTTCAAAAAACGCCTTTTAAAGCTCAGGGGCAAAAAAGGTCGACAAGCTCTTAATAGCTAAGTTCTGTAAGCCCTAAGCATTAATAGCTTTGATTAACACATAAGCCTGAAATTGCCCGCTTATTTTACCCAAATGACTTAGGGGGTTAAAAAAAAAGGAAAATGTGTTATAATGGAAGCTCTCAATAAGGAAGGAGTGCTTTTAACGATGTCTAACAATCGTCTATGGCGTGTGTGCCCCCGAACTGGTAAGCGTTTTTTTAGCCCATCCGGGCCTTGGTGTTTGTGGTTACTGCCGATCGTCGGACTTGTATCGCTGATCTGGTTCCTCGTTCGTGTTGTGCCCAAACCAAGCCGTGCAATGTACCCCTGTCAGCGAATAGCTGTGCCATTGGCGTCTGGTTTTGTCATCTGGCTAATGGGTACCTTTGTCTCTGCCCTGGCCTTCCGCAAAGCCCGCCACCTGCTGGTTAGATCACGGCTGGTTTTAGCGACGATCTGCCTGCTTATTGGTCTCGGCGGAGCCTGGCTTGCGGTAACGTACATTCAAGAGAATCCCATCATAGCTGAAGATCTGCCATTCGAACCATCTGACGCCCCGTTAAGTCCTATGGGCCAGGGCAGGGGTATTCATCCGGGCAGAGTTGTCTGGGTACGCGATACTGACGCAACCAGTTGGAACGGTTCAGGTTCAACAAGATGGCATTATGACTCCAACACTGATCAGACCGTCGTTAACGAGATGGTCTCACGAGCCATTTGTCAGCTGGCTGGTACTACCAGCGAAGAGGTTGCATGGGAAGAAATCTTCCGCAATTTCAACCTGAACAAAGAAGGCCTTGATATCGGGTATCTGCCCGGCGAGAAAATCGCTATCAAGATCAATCAGGTCGAGGCGTGGATAAGCATCAACTGGTCGGGCAATCTGCCGACTACCTCGCCGCAAGTTCTCTATGCACTTTTGAAGCAACTAATCGACGTAGTCGGTGTAAATCCCAGCGACATTATCTGCTACGATGCCTCTCGCGTCGTAACAAACACGATCTATAACAAGTGCAGCCCATTGGGTGTCAGGTTTGCTGGTTGCCGAGTAGGCCCCGGCAGAGAAGCAGCCATTGAAGATGACGATGAACCGATCCTCTTCAGTAACGATCCTGTTAATGATTACCTCGCTCTTCCGGGGGGCACATCCGTCTATAACGGTGCTTACTACGCCCCGACATTTGTAACCGAGGCCAAGTACTTCATCAATTTCTCTGATATGAAAGGTCACAGCTTCTGCGGAGTAACTCTTACCGCTAAGAACCTCTTCGGCTCGGTCTGGAACCCCATGTCTGGTGGCGATACCGGCCATTGGAGCCCTGGCGGGGATGGCGGCATACATAAGTTCATAAGAACACAGCAACCACCTGGCTCCTGGCTGAATGACCTCCCACCAAGGCCTTATGACACATACAACGTCCTTGTCGACCTGCTTGGCTATAGGCACTTCGGCGGAAAAACGCTGCTTTACTTCTCCACCGCACTGTATGTTGGCATGAATTTCAGCGATACACCGTATAAATGGGGTTCATTTGATGACGAGTGGCCGGCTTCGATTTTCGTCTCGCAAGACCCGGTTGCTATCGACTCGGTCTGTGTGGACTTCTTCCTCAACGAGCCTACCACGGTTTACTTGAAGGGTGATGTGGATAACTACCTCCATGAAGCTGCCCAGGCAGATGATCCGCCGTCGGGCACATTCTATGACCCCAATCGTGACGGTGTCGGGCTATCCAGCCTCGGTGCCCACGAGCACTGGAACAACGGGACCGACAAGCAGTACAGCCACAACCTCGGAGGCTCCGAGGGCATCGAATTGCTGCGGGTTCGATCTGATACCGTTGTAGGCCGGCGGGTTTTCTATAACAACTCCGCCTGGGACGGTAATGACCCGGCCGCCAATGCATCTGATGATGATGCCATTGCAACCGATAAGAGTCCTCTATTTGAAGGCGATGCCGCCACATTTGCCAACTACACCAGTTACAGCCGCGGTATCAATGGCATTATGGTAGATGTCGCAGATGCTGTCCTTACACCCAGTGCTTCTGATTTCGTCTTCAAGGCAGGCAGCGATTCTGACCCTGCTGCCACCTGGACAAATGCACCGGCTCCGACAAGCATAACGGTCCGCCCTGGCGCTGGCGTTGGTGGGTCAGATCGTGTTACGATCATCTGGGCCGACAGTGCAATCGCCAACCAATGGCTGCAGGTAACCTACACCCCTGCTGCGGATGTGTTCTACTACGGCAACGCAATAGGCGATACGGGCGATTCTATCGATGACGCGGAAGTTACGCCTACCGACGAAATAGCGGTGCGGGATTCAGCGACGTCACTTGGGACTGGTGCTGCTTTGATCACTGATGCAGCCGACTTCAACAGAGATAAAAAAATCGGCCCGACAGACGCGATAATCATCCGCAATAACGGCACGAATTCGATAACGGCGGTACCTTTGATTTCGTTCGTATTTAATCCGGCACCGATTGTCAATGCCGGCAACGATATCTTTCTCGCAGTAACCGAAACCGCTAATTTGCACGGCACGGTAGACGATGCATTGACCTCGACCTGGTTGAAGGTTTCCGGGCCCGGTACGGTAACATTCGGGGATGCCTCTGCCTTAGACACCACCGCGACCTTCTCAGCCGTGGGTTCATACGAACTGAGACTCCTGGCCAACGATGGAGAAAAAAACGGTGCGGATAACATTTTGGTCAAGGCTGAAGGTGCCTACCTGGAAGATGATTTTGACGACAATAACCTAGATGGCTGGACGACGCTGGCTGGGGCATTTGTAACGACCCAGTATCTAACCGGACCCGGTTACGAAGTCCACGCCACTTCATCCAACTCACGAATGAAAGCAGACCTGCCGGATACAGAGTTGGCAGATACCGTTTATATATCGTTTAAACTCCGCCATACTGGCGTTTCTGGCGGCTCGCCCAACTGGAAAGGCGGACAGATATTTTTCGTCGATGACAGTGGAAGTGGATTCGGACTTTACTTCATCCTGGATACGAACGGCCCAGGTATCCTGGACCTTTACCTCACAACCGACAATGGTGCAACCAAGACATTCATAGATGACCCCTCCCCGGGAAGCTTTTCTTCTCCGCCGGCACCTGGCGGGGACGGCCTAAAGGAGGTCAAGTTAGTTTATAACCGTGTGGATGACCAAATTCAGTGCTTCTATGAAGGCTCTTCAATGGGCGTGATAGACATGGATCCGGTTTATCGAAACTTTACCGGGGTGGTCCTGAGCATCATTGATGTATTCTTTACCGGGGATTCCGGTGGGCTTGGTATGGATGACATCTACGTAGGTAACTTACCTGCAAACTAAAATATATTAACGACGATTAACAAGGTTCCGCTCAGGTCAGCCTCCATTGGCTTGAGCGGAATTTTTTTTAGAGCAGGCAACTGTAGTGATTATCGTAGCAGTGCGTAGCGAGATGTCTTAGCCCGAGGACGGCGAAACAGGCATAGCCGTAGCTATGTCGATGCAGCCGGACGAAGCGACCAAGGCATCGCAGTAGCAAGGATGCGACAAGAATTGCTTGAATTGCTCTAACGACGATTAACAAGGTTCCGCTCAGGTCAGCCTCCATTGGCTTGAGCGGAATTTTTTATTAGAGCAGGCAACTGTAGTGATTGTCGTACCCAGTGCGCTGCTAGGTCTCTTGCAGCGCCGACGGCGACCAAGGCATCGCAGTAGCAAGGATGCGACAAGAATTGCTTAATCGCCACTGTCCGCAAAGCGAATGGAACATCCTTGCCCATTTCCCAAAATGCTCCCACAATACATTGAAGTTCTATGTATACCTTGCCGATATTAACTGTGTGGCAATTGGCAATACGCGCTTTTGCAAAACATAGAGGAACGAGATGATCACAAAAGATCTAGTTGCGGCATCATCGAAACCGCTGGTTTTGTCTATCCTCTCGCACGGAGAGAGTTACGGATACGCGATAATCCAGCAAGTGCGAGCGTTATCCAATGGGGAGTTGGAATGGACTGACGGAATGCTATACCCGGTCTTGCACCGCCTGGAACGTAAAGGGCTGATCCGGTCACGATGGGAAGTCTCCGATGCAGGGCGAAAACGGAAGTACTACTCCCTCAGCCCCAAGGGCGCCAAGCAACTCAAAGTCGAACAAAAACAGTGGCTTGCCGTGCACACAGCGCTCGCACAGCTGTGGGAGGCAAGAACGTGTTTGACCTGAACAAGGAATTGGAACGATGGCGAGCTTCACTGCTGGCCAGCCTTGTACTACGCGCCGAAGATGTGGATGAATTGGAATGTCATCTGCGCGATTCAATGAAAGCTTCCCTGGCAAGGGGACTTTGCGAGGAAACCGCCTTCGGGGCAGCCTGTCAACGGCTTGGCGACATTGAACAGATCACTAAGGAATTTGCGAAAGGTAGCTCAACTATGACGTTATTATCACGAATCATCGGTTTGGGGATTGCGGTATTGACCATCGCATTGGGCGCTGCGAGTTCTGGAAGCACTACGGCTGGTTTTTTTATCAATTTCCCTTCTTTGATTTTCATTCTTGGCATCTCGGCAGGAGGTCTGTTGCTTTCTTTTCGGCCGTCGGTCGTTCTCAAGGCCTTGGGCAGCAGCATGGGCCTCGGCAGGCCATTGTCTCGTGAGGAACTGAATCTCCACATCACAGTATTCGCCCGGGCCAGGCAGTTGATGTGGGCTGGCGGATTCCTGGGCATGATGACGGGCCTCATCCAGATGATGACATCGCTGGGGTCTAAAGATAACAGCCCTGAATATATCTTCGACTGCCTGCTGGTAGGTGGCGGGGTGGCAATGCTCGCCCTTTTCTACGGTGTTATACTTGCCGAAGTGATCATCACGCCACTCAAGCACGCGATGATCGCCCGCTTTCGAGGCACCCAGTGCACTGGAAGTCCTACCCTAGCCGGACAAGCATAGCCAGGTGCGGTGGCGAGCCTATTAATACGCTGCCGGCGGTAGCTTGCGATACTCCCCGGCCAGCTGATCGGATATCTCTGGCGGGGTCTCCGACCACCATCGCTTTGGAGGATTCAGCCGCTCGAGCGGAATCCGATAGTCGATAATCGTATCGGTCAGCAATTCAGCCTGGCAGACAACCTCGCCGATTTCGTTGATGATGCACGAATCGCCATAGCCGACGCACTTGCCATCGTCCGGCCAGATTACATTCGACCGGACCACCCAGCATGCGTTGTCCGATGCCCGCGCGATATGATCGTTCCGCACACGTCGCAGGTGCAAATCGGCGGCATCGACATTGATACGGTTGAAGTGCGGCGCGAAGATCACCTGAGCGCCCCGCATAGCAGAAATCCGCGACGGCTCAGAGAAGCCGATATCCTTGCAGATAACGATACTGAACTTTACGCCAGCCCGCTCGAAGACGGGAAACTCCAGCCCGCGCTTGAAATATTTGTGTACGAGGTAGTTCTTCGAGTACTTGCCGACAAGCCGGCCTGCTTCAATGACCACCACGGTATTATAAAGATCATCCCCGCGACGCTCGTTCAGGCCAAGCAGACAAGTGGCCTTAAACCCGGCCAGGTGGCTGCACACATCGGCAAAAGCAGAGCTTTCCAGATCGATCGAATTGGCCATCGCCTCGGCGGCCGTCTCGAAATAGCCCTGGAGGTAAGTCTCCGGCATGGCCAGCACATCCACGCCCCGCTGATCCGCCCAGCCAAGAGCTTCTGCCGTCCGCTGCAGGCCATATTCCGTATCGCCTTGGCGAACCGTGCCCTGAAAAGCCGCTACGTGAAATACGCTATCATTGCCTGGGGAATTCACTTTTGGGCCATACCTTTCTTAACCAACAAATTGATTGCCGTGAACATCGATGCCTTCTGACGAAAGCGGGCTGACGGCGATAGCTGCCGCTTCGTCCTTAACCGAAAAGACGTTGCCCCTGACCTGAATGTTCGACGAGCCTCTCTTGCCGTCGTCGCCAATTGCAATTGCCGGCCCGTCGATCTCGGCGGCGAATCTATTGTCGGCAATAATCGAATTAACACCCGGCGCGAGAGCTACCTGAAGGTTTTTCCCGGCGAGCCGGTTATCGGTAAAGAGCACCTCAGAATCTTCTGCATAGACGACGTATTCGCAGCCTTCGGGGCTGGGGCCGTAGATAGAGTTTCCGACAATGCTAACCCGGGCGTCTTTGCTGGCGCGGACGACGCACTGGCCCCTGCCGGCAGAGATAACGCTGTTACTAATCGTAACCGGGCTGTTTGAAACATTAACCGCAGTGCGGCCCGGCGCAGCTACCGTGATTCTGGTATTGGCTATCGTAATATCAGTCCTGCCGTCCTTTTGGGTATCGCAGTCAGTGATCTGGATCAGATCATATGGGGCAGGCCCGTCCCAAGCCGAACCGCCCATAGCCTTATCGCCGGCCAGCCAGCCGTGGATCATCGAATCGGTAATCCACACCAGCCGCGGCGATTTGCGGCTGTCGGTGGCGCTACCGACCATCTGCAGGCCGACGTAGTTCGGGTAGATTATCGTCACGCCGCTCATATGAATGTTATCGCACTGGCCGTCGAAGAAAACGCTCGGTTCCTTCGCCTCGGCGTTGCCGTTGGCGATCATATAAATCCTTGAAAAGCAGCTCTCGTGTACCTGGTGCAGGTGCAAGGCGGTGGAGGTGTTTTCGATCCAGATATCTTCGAAAACCGAGCTCCAGAACCTGTTGAGGTAAATCCCCTTGCCGGTTCCGTCGGCGCCGCCGGCGGTGCCGTCGATTGCCAGGCCGCGAACGATAACCGCGTAAAGTCGCCCGCCCGGCTGATAAGGCCGGAAAGTTTCGGTATCGTCGGTGGTCATCACCTTAAACGCGTAATCGCCGGCGGGTGGAACGATAACCGTGCCCCTGCCCTCGCCGGAAATAGTAGCTGCGTTGGCTATGATGATTGGCTTTTCGAGAAGATAGGTTCCGCGCGAGATTCTTACCTCGCCGGATGGATGGGCGCTATCAATCGCCGCCTGGATCACGGCTGCGTCGTCCGAGCCGACCTGGCCGCTGCTTATAACATCGCCAAGGGAATCTTCAGCGACGACCGCCTCACCTTCAACATAAACCAACGCCGAACATTCACGCCTGAAAGCTCTCGCCATTTGAAATCTCCACAGACTAAGTTATTGCTCCGCCGTTAATCACGCCCATGTTACCACCCAACGCCGATCAAAGATTCAGCCGCATGTTCTCGGCCGCGCGAAAGCCGAGTGTCTCGTAAAGATGTCGGCCGGCGTTTGTACCTGGGCCTCCAATGATTAGCTGCCGGCAACCCCTGGCCTTGCTGGCATCGGTCAGTGCTTTGACGATACTCTCTCCGATCCCGCGTTTGCGACAGTCGGGCGTTGTGTACATGCTGTGCAGCAGGCCAACAGCGGCATCGGGACTACCCGGCCCTGGCGGCCAATCTAGTATCGTAACGCAACCACTTGCAACGATGCTACCGTCCACTTCGGCCACATATACCAAGAGAGCTTCATTGGCGAGTTGCTGTTGCAAGTAACTCTCGTATTGGCTTTCCATCCTGGCCAGGCCTTCATCGCTACACCTAAATGCCTGCGACGTTCGCATGTCCTCGAACATGAGGCTGCGATGGCTAGCCAGCAATGGCACGTCGTCAGGAGTAGCCGGCCTGATTTCAACTTCCCCTATCATGCCTGCAACTCCTTGATCGCCTCAGTAATTGCCTCGCGGATTCCGTCCTTGGGCGCCTCATAACCCCAGCCGATTTCCTTGCCGTTGATAAATATCCCACGCGGAGTTTGATAGCGAAGGAAAACTTCCCGATCATCGGCGCAATATTCGTTGAGCACCACCGAATCGCCAAACTCGCCGGCTACTTCGCGAACTCTTTCAGCTTCGACGTAGGATGTTGGGCAAAACGTAAACCAGAACAGGTCGACCACGACCTTTCCCGGTACGGGAACAAACTCGTATTGGGGTTTGAGGAACTGCGGGGGCTGGGCGGTTTCGTCGAACTTCTTCCACATGATGGCGCGTTGGCCGTCGCGGGCAATTTCGTCGTAGCCGTGCTTTTCGAAAAACGTAGCCGGCATGAACCAGAAGTCTCCGTGATGGCCCATAGTTGTTATACCCTTGAGTCCCTGGCGGCGCGATTCCAGTTCCGCCTCAGCCAGAAGTGCCTTGCCGGCCCCTTTTGACTTGGCCGCTTTGATAACAAACAAGCATGGAATCATTAGCAGGTCCCGGCCGATGAGCATGGTTGGGCAAATCTCAATCGGCATGGCATAGAGGAACCCGGCATGTTTGCCATCCAGCAGCGCTACTTTCACACGGAGCCCGTGAGGTTGCATGCTCTCTAGCCACGCAAGCCTCCGCAGGCCACGAGCGTCAGTTTCATCAGACTCGTTCACGTGGCTGCACGTTGAGACGAAGTATTCGTCGTCAGCCGTCATGTCGCGGATCACGATCTGTGACATTTACTTGCTCCCGTTAAGGAGGGTAGCCACCCCCGGTTGTTATTCAACCGCAAATACAACGAGCATTTCGCTGCCTTCGGTGGAGAAGTCATAGCTTTCGATAATTGCCTGGTGGACATTTTTCAGATACACAGTCTTTGTAGCCGCACTAATTGCGATCAGCATATACTCTTCGCCAACATCTCTGGTATGTATAGTTTGGCCCGATCCGTCGAAGACGGTTATTCCCCCTTCGTAACCCACTGCCAGGTAAGAACCATCTACCAAGCCAAAGAAACAGTCTTCATATGAAGCGATTGTCTTGTTGCCGATATTGAGAGTTGTTAGCTCATCATTTACTTTGGCGTAAACTGGTTTGCCGTCAATGCAGCCGAACAGGCGATTGACCTCACCCTCGACCGCAATTTCCACCTCGCCGGAAACTTCAGTGGAATCAACATGAGCCTTTACCAGAGACTTTTCATTGACCCAGTAAAGCGTGCTGTCATCTGTCCAAGCAATAAATGGATTGGCTAATCCAATTGGTGTGAGTTTCGGATAGGGGTCTTTATCCGAAGCCAGAGCCAACAGAAATTGCTTGCCGTTATAAACGCACATCGCCTGCAAAGTTCCGCCCAGGTTCCATTGCATGTAATACACATCACAGACGGGTGGTATTAGGGGAGTGGTTGAGATTTCAGCCCAGGCTCCATCACGGACAGCACGCCTGGTGATTACGCTATTGGGATAAGTGTTGGAACATACAGTAAGCTCCGACACGTTGTCGGTGTTGCGCCAGGCAGAGAAGGAAACAGAATCGTCTTGCTGAAATAGCCTGGGATCGGAAGAGTTATCAGCCAGGTTAATCGCATACAGCTTTTGTTCCATATTCCACGGATCGTCTTCGTTAAACACGCTTACAACAGCATATTGTCCGTCGGGCGAAACTGAAAAAGTGAGGATCTGGTCATTTTCTATAATTTCATTTTTGCACCCACCGGCGGCGATCGACATTGACCCAGCCAGCAGTATTACCAGAGACATTCGGTAAAAACTGTTCATTTGAAACCCTTCCACAAAAAACCAGGAGTCATTATCGCCTCGAATTTACTGCAATAAGTTAACCCAGCCAACTTAAAAGCACCGGTCTTTATTCTAACTACTCCTGAGACAGCCATGTTATTCGCGCAAAGGCGGTCGTCAGTTTTGGAGCATCGGAAGAATTTCAAAAAATTCGTGGGGGATACAACCCGGCCGGTTTGGATTGAAAATGGACCATCAGTTCATCAGGGCTTTGAACTGTATGCCTGCGAAGCAGTGCCGAATTCAAAGGCGCCCAAATCAGGAGCAGCGCCGATAAAATCCAGCCACACCTTCTCGCCAGCGGCCCAGGTAATTTCACTATCGACGGTCAGCCGGTTACCGGCGTAATCGACATCGATGATTTTGGCTTTGGCGTCGCCGATGCGGATAGTATCTCCGGCGATCAGGCCGTAACCGTCGGTGAAAAATAATGCATCGGCAACGGTGATAACCTTACCCGTCCCGGCGGCTGAAGTGACGGTAAGATTACTGCCGGCGTCGATACATTTGCTACCTGCGGCGAGGGTAAAGTTATCGGCTTTGGCATCGACGAATTGCGGATCGAGCTCGACGTTATCGGCGTAGTTATCGGGGTAGTCGGTTTGCATATCTAAAAGCGAAGCGAAGTGATAAGCTTCCTTCTCTTTAGACCACCAGCGGAACAGGCCCTGGCCGGGTGAGTCCTTTAAGATTGAGTTATTCAAAAAGGCCATGTCGGTTTTCTTGACGCCGAGCCGGTAATCAAACTGAGTTGTTGACGTGCCGCCGAAGATAATGTTGTTGATGAATATGTTATCACCGTAAGCTCCGCCGGCTTCGATAGTACGATCTTGCTTGCTGAAGCGGAGCGCCATCTTGCAGCCGTAGAAGGTGTTGTTATAAGTGCGGTTGTGCTGGGAGAACCAACCTTCAGGCCGGTACGACAGCTTCGAGCCATAGCTGGCAGGATACCGCACGCCCTCGGTGCAACCATCGAAGATATTTCGCCGGAGAATGGAATTACTACCGGCCATCTTGATAGCCTGAACCTTACCCGACAGGCCGAAGTAGTTGTCTTGGATGACGATAAACTCGGTCTTATCGATCGGGTTATATTCTTCCCGCACCGCCAGAATCTCGATGATCCGGTGCGTTGGGTTGGAAAAGTAATTGTTTTCGATTATCGATTCGCTGCAGCCCATCAGCACCAGCGGGCTATGAGAGTCTTCGAGAATTTTATTGTTGGCGATGTAATGGCCCGCGCCCCGGCGGATGTGCACTTCATCCCTGCCGTTGGTGATGAAGCAGTTGGTAACGGTGATGTAACCGCCGGAATTGCGAAACTGCATCGACTCCCACCCGCCGGATTTTTTGAAGTAGCAGTCGTTGATAACAATGTGGCCGGCTCCGTTGCCGTCTATCCACCGCCCCTTACAATTTTCGGCCTTGATCCCGTCGATCGTGATATATGAACGGTCGGCCAGCAGAATCGGCTGATCGAGATCAATATCGGCAGTGCGCGATTTAAAGGCCTTGTATGTTATCGGCTGACCCGCCAGGCCTGACCTTGCCGGGGCGATCTGAGTTTTGTATTTGCCGGCCAACAACACGGCAGTATCGCCGGGCTGGAGATCCGAGTTAGCTTTATTCAGTGACCAGGGCTTTCCCTGCGTGCCGGGGTTGGCGGCCTTGCCTTTAGGCGAGATGTAGTAAGTGTCTCCAAAGGAACTCGCCGAAAAACTAACCACCATGGCAAGAACAAAACATAAGCTTCTAAGGTTGCATGTCATAGCTGAGAACCTTTCATGGAATTTTCGCAGGGGCGTCTGTCGGGAGTGAATATTGTAACCGTTTTGCGGCGAAAGTTCAGCTATTCGTTCCTCTTTCGTTGGCCCAGCAGGACAATATCGCCAAGCCCTCCCTACTCGCCCGAAAGCAAGCCCAGCCGATCGACGAAATCAATCAACACGCACATGCACGGCGAATAGCCTTGGGATGTTGAAAACTCTCCCGTCCATGGATTCATCTGCTGCATAAACGCCGGAGCAGCCAAGATCGCCCCAACCCAATGACGCATCAGCTCAGCCAAGTCATCTGCCTTGCCATAATGGGCAAACCAACGCGACGTGCGTAATGCCGTCAGCGCCTGCGACGCGCCGCCCCAGGAATTTTCAGGTAGCTCCTTGACGAAGCTCGGATCACTAACGGAAACACTGGGCAAGGGGTACGGGGTCCAGAATTCCTGCGGATTGTGGATGTAGCGGGCGTAAATCCGCTCGAACATGTCCTGATCCACGACGTGTTCACCAAGTACGCGACTCAGCAGATCACAGCGAATCTTCACGAAGTTCCCATCGCAGTCAACATCGTAGAAGCATTCATCCTCGGGATCGTAGCAATGCCGCACGATCGCCTGACGCAGAGTCTCGGCGCGGTCGCGCCAGCTGCGTGCCTCAGCCGGGTTGTTCAGTGCATCGGCCATCTCAGCCAGGGCACGTCGCCCACCGTAAACTGTTGCCGACAGATCGGGCGCCAATCGTGGCAGGCCGTGGGTAGTGGGACAGTTTCGAGCCTCATCTTCGGGACATTTCCTGGGTAGGCCAGCGCAGCGAGGACTGTTGTCGTGGCCGGTATCGAATTCACAGAACATCTCGCACAGGCCCGTTCCGCGCGTGTCACGGTTGCGCGAGAGCCAGTCGTCCCATCTGGCGCAGGCATCATAGGCCCGGGCGAGGAACGCTTCGTCGCCGGTCATTTGGGCCGTCTCCCATGCCGTGGCTGCGATGGGCACGACCATCTGGATCTGCCAGAAGAGCAGGCGGTGAAATTGCACGGAGCAAGGAAACTGCCCATCTTCGCGCTGGTGGTGGAAGAACACGTCGTGATTAGCGATGGCCGCCTCGGGTTTGAACCGGCCGTAGACGAGCCCCTCCTGCGGCCCGCCCTCCAGCCAAATCCCCGCATAATTCCCGCCTTCAATCAGGACGGGGCTGTTGTAACCTAATACCTTCTTCGTGTTCGCGGCGAGGCCAATTAGGGCCTCGTCATACTTGTTCTTGATGGCAGCGAGATCCATTGTTCCTACGCTAACCGAACTTGAACATACTGTAAATGAATTGGGGTTTTTGTTTGGGGAAGAACCTTACAACAGGCTTCTGCTAAAGCTTCGGCTATTCGTTCCGCTTTCGCTGGCCGAGAAGGACAATATCGCGAAGTCCCTGGTCCCGCCGCGCCGCCTGCCACTGCTTGTCAAAATTCGGCTCCTGTACGACCTGGGCTATCGCAGACAGGGCCTGCAGGTGGAAGTTCCTCTCATCTTTCGAGCCAACCAACACGAACACGGCATGCACGTCGGACTTATCGTGGGCGAAAACAAAGCCCTGCTTTGACCTGGCCAGGAGGATATCGAACACATGTTCGCCTTCGATAACCACATGTGGCACTGCCAGGGTTGGACTGATTACCGTACTGGATTCAGCCTCACGGGCCGACAGGGCCCCCACAAGCTTTTGCTGATCCATGCCAAGTCTTTTGCCCAACTTTTCTGACACCACATCGAACAACCCCTCTGCAGTCATGGGCTCGTCGATATCGACAACAAGGCACTCTTCAACAATATGATCGAATCGATCGAGAACGATCTCATCCCGCTGGCGGATAATCTCTTTCAGCTCCATTTCGAGGCTGCCGGTTACAAGCTCCCTCGCTGTGATCCGTTGTACCAGATGCAGCAGCGCGGATTCCTTCTCTACCCTCGCCCTGCCGTAAAACCAGTACAAGCAGAAGCCCGACACAGCCAGCACCGCACTGATTGCGAATGCTTCAATACCCATCTCGAACAACACGAACACAAATCCCAAAATGCCAGCCAACTGAACCCATGGATAAAACGGCGATCGAAACTTGGGCCGGTAGTTCTGCAATCGAGATTCCCGAAGCACTATCACCGAGATGTTAGCAAGGATGTTCGTAAGGATCAGCCCTACCGATGCCGCCTCGATCAGTATGTAAAGATCGACAAACAGCGGAACGATAACCAGCACGCCGGTTATTAAAATTGCAATGTGAGGCGTACCGAACCGCTTGCCGACCCGGCTGAGGCCCGCCGGCAGCATGCCGTCCCTGCTCATCGCCAGCAGATACCGCGAGCCGGTCATAATGCCTGCATTCGCTGTCGTCATAAAGGCCATCGCAGCGGCTATACCAAGGGCTATTTGTCCCCGCCGGCCCATAAAAGCAAAAGCCCCATCTGCAATAGGCGTTAAGCTACCACTGAGCTTTTCCGGTGCCAGGACCCCAATAGTTACACTCACCATTAACATGTAGAAGATGCCAGTTACTACAAGTGCCAGGATCATCCCCGCAGGGATCGTCCTGCCGGGGTGGCGAATTTCCTCAGCTACGCTGGCGATCTTGAGCAGCCCGCCATATGAGACAAACACGAAACCGGCAGTGGAAAAGACAGCCGCGTATCCAACTGAAACCGGCTGGGCAAAATGCTGAACGTTCACTGCCGGTGCGCCGCGCAGAACATACAACACCATCAGCGCAAACATGCCCGCTACAAGGGCCACCTGAACACGAGCAGCCTCTTTGACTCCCACGAGGTTCAGCGCTAAAAACAATACACCAAGCACTACTCCACTTACGCGCATGTCGATAGGAGCGAACAGCCTGATAAAAGCAGCCATCCCAACCAGTGCAAATGCCGCTTTGAGGGAAAAAGATACCCAGTTGAAAAGCCCCGCCACAGTTCCGACGGCCGGGCCTATACCGCGTGTGATGAAAAAGTAATCGCTACCCGCACGCGGCATGGCCGTGGCAAGTTCTGCCGTCGACAAAAGCCCCGTTACTGCCAGCAGACCTGCCAATGCGTAGGAGATGACAATCGCCGGGCCGGCCTTGGCGAAAGCGAGCCCCGGCAGAACGAACAGACCGGAACTGATCATCGCCCCCGATGCGATGCAGAAGACATGTCTCAGCCGTAAGCTTCTCTTGAGTCTTGCCATCGGTACCACCTGAGCACCTGAGAAAAGGCCCGCTCACAATTGTACTGACGAAACGTCAACCGGTTCCAACCCCTGCCAAGATGTCGCATAATTCGGCTAAGAAATCAATGCCACATAATGGATTATACGCAGCGCAGCGATGAGACTGGACGCCTTCGATTTATGACAGCACTACGTCAACAGCGGCACTGGGACAAAAAAAATCCCTGAGGACCCGAAAAGTCCCCAGGGATTTTGTCTATTATCCGTTATGTTTGCGAGCTTCTAATGCGAACTCTCAGGCGGGCCGGTGCCCGATGGGCTGAAGCCCGAATCCGTCGTCAGGATGATCCGGTCGACGCATATATTACGTTCACGACGACGCATCTGGAACTTATGAGTACCGGCGGTAACGACTACTGTCAGGTAGTGCTTTTCCCAAATCCATACGCCGAAGCTGTTCGGGCTCGAATAGCTCGTGCCGATCTGCGTTCCATCCATCCCGCAGTATACAGAGTCATTGTTACTGGCTGCTGCATATAGATGCGTCCAAATCGTGTACGTGCCCGGAGTGGTGAAATCGATATCAAAGCCGATCTCACTCTCGTTGGCCCATGTGCCATTTGACCCGGAAGCTGCATGCATGTACCCACTGCCAACATAGCCGGAGTTTGTGGTCTGGAGCGACCATCTACCTGCTGGATCGCTTCGGGTATCGTTGTTGTGGAAGTTCTCAGCCTCCATAACAACCACACCGCCGGATTCGGTAAACAAACCAGTCGGGACAGGATCGACAGTGATGATCGCCTCGTCATAGCCGGACAGATCTCCATCATCGATAGTAAGGCGCATCACATATGTACCTGCTACTGAGAACGTAGCCGTGGTATCGAGTGCAACTGCGTCATCAATTGTCGCAACGCCAGGGCCTGATTCCTGTGTCCAGAGATAAGTCAGCGACGGCGGGTCCGGCAGGCCATCGTCGGTTACCGCTCCATCGAGCACAACGTAAGTAGTAATAGATATTATCTCGTCCAGGCCTGCGTATACTACCGGAGGCATGTTGGTACCTGGGGGGGCATTGACGGTGATCGTAACTTCGTCGAAGGCAGTCAGCACATCATCGTCGGCCGACAGACGCAAGACGTATACCCCGTAGGTCGAGAACGTCGCGGTAGTATCGACGGCAGCCGAGTTAGCGAATGTAACACCACCCGCACCCGATACCTTCGACCAGGTAGTCGTCACAGTTTGCGGCGGATCGGGCAGGCCGTCATCGGTAACCGTACCATCCAGCCAGATCGAATCGACCGGCAACTCGATAGTCGCATCGGCGCCTGCAAGAACCACAGGAGCTGTATTTGCGACCAGCGAGATCAGCTTAAGAGCTGTGGCCGAGTTCGTACCGTTATTGCGGCAGAGTACCATATCGGTTGGGCCGACTTTTTTATCGCGATTAAAGTCGCCCGCATGTGAAATCGAAGCCGAACTGACAGCCAGCGTCGCAGGGTTATTACGAACGCCAATTTCATCGGTGGGCGTAACGTGCGCATCGGTAACTGAATTGCCCGTCTCGCCGGGGGCGTTGCCGAAGTAGAAAACATCCTCTGCGAGCAGGCCGGTATTGCCGGTAGACTTTACCGTTACCTGCATCCAACTTCCCGCAGCCGTGCCGTCTGGGAAGATAATCGTAACGCGGTCTGAACCGCTGGTACCGGCGCCGGCCCTGATGGAAACTGCCGGAGTTACAGCCAACGGCATCCATGATCCAGGAGTCGAATCATTACCGACCTTGAACACGAAATCACCGGCTGTGGGCGTGCCCAGCAGGTCCTGGACATCAATCATTATGCCATTAATGCCCTTGGAGTAGCTGGTGTAGTTGGTAAATGCCGACGCCTGATTAGGAAGCAGCGCCGTCTTATCGGTTGCGATGGCAGCATCGTCGGCGGCTCCGGCGGCCGGGTCGTTGCCGTCCCAGGCGGAGTTGTTGTAGAAAACCTGCCTGTTAATAATCAAAGCGGGTGGTGCTACCAGTGCGATTTCAAAATCACGCGACACCGGCTGGGATGCGTTGTGAATCGCCACATCCAAAGCATTGACGTCGGTTATGTAGCCGGCAAGGGCGTCGATCAGATCCTGTCCCGTCAGGCCGGCGCCGCCGTTGTAAAGGTTCCGGGCCGTTGTACGGGCCTTATAGACCGACCTCTCGCCGGGCTGGTTGTAACCTTCCTTATCGCGGATCATCTGACGGACTGTTTGCAATTGCGCGTGAATCGGACCTGCCGTCATTTTCGTCATGTTGTATCCGGCTGCAAGCTGGGCCGCTGTTACAACGGCAGATTCGACGCCGTCAATTTTGATTGTGTAATCGCCGGCGACCAGGCCATCGACCTCGATCATATATGCGCTTATCTCGTCTAGAATCTGCGGCCGCAGTTCCAAGGCCACCAACGCCTGGTCATCAATGGCTATCGGCAGGCAGTCATCCAGCCGCGTAAAGTTAACGCCAGTGGCTGTCTTGGTAAGGGACGATATCGTACATTGCGATGATGCTACCAGCGATCCGGTAGTCGCATCTATCTGGGCGGAACTCACCTCGGCAGGAGCGCCCATTCCCTTCAGGAGCACCCACGCCTTGACCAGGTGGCCTGAGGGCAAGGGATGGCCGTCATCACCGGAGGGGAATAACTCTACAGGTGTCGACCGGGCGATGTTCTCGTCGAATATCGGCACAAGTATATGGAACTGATCCACGTAGGTTAACGGCCGGGCTATGCCTACCTCGACATGTGCATCGCCTCGGTCTTGTACATTAGTGCCCCCCCCGCCGGTACGGTGATACCCTCCCAGCGACCAAAGGACCGGCTCACCCCCCAATAACCCCGTCTCATCGGCAAATGTGTTGAGATCTATTATGAAGTTGGGCTTTGTTTGATTGCCGTTGGGAGTCATCTCCAGGGTAACTACGTCCGGGCTCCAGATCATCACGTCAGGCTGGAAGCGGCTGAGTGCTTCGGGCATCGACGAGCCGCCACGCCCGCAAGCACGGAAGTGGTACTGCCGAGCGGGGTACCGCAGGTGATAGTAAGACTCGATGTAATTAACGTGGAGGTGCTGGGCGGTGATGGAATCGCCAAAAAAGGCCCAGACCGTGCCGTCAGGGAGGGGGAAATCAGTAGATGCGCCAAACGCCGGGCAAACAAACAAAGTCAAAAGAACAAGTGTAAGAACCGCGCGCATAATCTGTCCTCCAGACAGGCCTTTTTGTCAAAAACTTGTCAAAACTCACAAGAGAGTCCTCTCCCGTTAGAATCGGACAAAAAAGGCTGAGAAGTTACTCAAAACCACTAACTTGCCACCGAAAACAGAAAGATACATTGAAGGCGAAATGCCTTTTTCTCCCCAATCTCTCCGTCTCATAAATCTATGATTATTTTAAGCCAAAATGGGCTTTTCGTCAAGGAAAGACCAAGTAGCGACGACCTGATCTGTCATTTGCCCTGAAGATGCTTCAACGGCGGCTGGCGGAGTGACCGCTCTTGGAAAATATTCTCATTCAAACCGATGTTGTACGTCACCTTGTCGTACAATAAATCCGTATAAGTTTTTGTTCGTAGGTCGGTTATGCGCGAATGCGTGATGGTTGTAAAGCCCTGAATCTTTTTGAACTTATCGGCCTCGTACATCCGAATCGCCTTGGGGGTGCGGTCGTAGTATGTCCTCCAGACAACTACAAACGTGCCGCGACGAATCCGCGTCTTGTAATGGGCGAACTCGACAGACTTGCGATCCTTCGGCGTAGACTTGAGGACGAAGTAGGTCTCGTCGGTTTCATCTGCCAGCAGTTCATGAACGTCGTCGCCGGCATCCCGACCTGTGAGGTCTTCGTAGAAGATGTTCGACCCGACAAAACTTGTTCGCCCCTTTTCCGGCGGAATCTTCTCGACCTTCTCCATAGATGGCGAGTACAGCCAGCGATCATCGGGTTTGTCTGCGTGTTTGGCTACCAGCAGCGCCGTCTTGGCCAACTCTTCCGGCTGAGAGATATAGACGAAATATTTCTGGTCGCCTGTTACTTCACCGGTCGAATCAGGTCCATCCGATCGCAGGATGGTCATTTCCAGCTTTTTCTTGCCGCCGGTTGCATCCACGATCTCCATCGAAACATTCGCCCGGCTGTCATCGCCCTGGTAGTACCAGACGAAGTTCGCCTTATTGACGATCTCGGCGGCTGTCAGCTGCTTGTCGCGCCTCGGTGAAGTTTTCCGGCGCTGGCGTTTCGGCTTCTCGAGATCGCCACCAGAATTAGCCTTGTTGACCGCATCGCGCGCAATGCCTAAAGCTTTGCGAAAATTTTGCGCTTCTGTGATAACAGTCAAGGCAAGCAACGTCACGGCCGCTATCATGATCGCTTTGATATGTCGTTGGTTCATTGCCGGAACTCCTGTGAGGATGCCTGATACATCATTTTACCTTACTTCTGGTGCTAAAACCCGTTGATTTAGAGGTTCATCGCCAAGCTGCAAGTAATACTGCGTCCGATGAGTTAATATGCTAGTGCGTGAGATGTCCGCCAGACAGATTGGATGGTAGCCCGGTCGCAAGCAGAGTGTTGCCATGGAATTTCGGCGGCATCAACAAGAGCGCAGTAAGTTATCGTGCACGTTATTATTTCCCAGCCAGGTTGTCTTTGGTTTGCTGGAGGGCCTCGGCGATCTGGTCGGCCGTCATGGTCTGGACCAGACCACTTTTCAGCAAGACCATGCCGACCTCGCCTTCGCTGACGTTGGCTTCATAGGCCAGTACGTTCCACGAGTCGCTGGACTCGGACTGTCCTTCGATGTAAATGCACAGTGGCTGCTCACCGCCTCGGGCGTATAAAAGTTTCTGGGCAATCGAACTGTAGTCCAACAATTTCTCTAAACTCGGATACTTATCGTTATTTGATATCGCATGCATCCGCAGCTCTTTATGAAAGTTGAGCAGCTCAATTTCGGACGTCATTTCCTGAGCCGACTTCCTCGCATCGACAACTGTTTCGATGTAGCTCTTGCCCTCGCCATCGGGGCCACCCTCGCCGACTCGCTTGAAGTATATCAGCAAACCTATCGAGACAGAAATAAGGGGCATGAGAATCAGACCTCCGGCTGCGATCCGGCCGGAGCGATGAAGTCGACGGCGAGTTGTGCAACTTAAGTTCATAAAGTAGCTCCTTTGATGGCCTTCTACATAAAATATTAGCTCCAATCGGCCGGGGCGGCAAGAATATCGTCGCCTGAGATCATCAATCCAGTTTGCTCTCAGCCGATTTTCGGATAAACTCCCACGTTCAACTTCTTTTGACGAAGTTACGAAGAGACGAAGTAACCAACAGTAAGAACGAGAATTAACAATGGATATTCCTGCATTCAGCGACGACGTATTGAAAAGAACTCATTATTGCGAGCAACTGCGGATCGAAGATGTCGACTCGCAAGTTCGCTTGTGCGGCTGGGTTAAAAGCTACCGAGACCATGGCGGAGTCGTGTTTGTTGATCTCCGCGATCGGGACGGTATAACCCAGATTGTATTCGACTTACCCGACCAAGGCAACGAAGCGGGCAAGGGAAGGTATGAACTTGCCAGGGCACTTCGCAATGAGTGGGTAATTGCAGTGGGCGGCAAGGTCAGGCCACGCGGGGCCGAACGCGAGAATCCCAAACTGCCGACAGGCCAGATTGAAATAATCTGCGATTCACTTGACGTGCTCAATAAATCCGAAACCGTACCTTTCGAGCCGGACGAGTTTTCGGATGTCGCCGAAGAGACCAGGCTGCGGTACCGGTATATCGATCTGCGCCGGCCTTCGATGACTGCTGCGTTGCGACTGAGGCACCAGATCTGCAAAGCCATGCGCGATGTGCTGGATGATACAGGATTCATCGAAGTAGAAACACCCTTCCTTACAAAATCGACTCCCGAAGGCGCGAGAGACTTTCTCGTCCCGTCGCGTATGCAGCAGGGTTCGTTTTACGCACTGCCACAAAGTCCGCAACTTTTCAAGCAACTGCTTATGGTGGCTGGGCTGGATAAGTACTACCAGATAGTCCGCTGCTTCCGTGATGAAGACCTACGGGCTGACAGGGCGCCGGAATTCACCCAGCTGGATATCGAAATGAGCTTCGCCAGCGAATCTGACGTTATGTCTGTGACGGATAATATCCTTCGCGCCACCACCGCCCTGGCTGGGTTGGATTTCCCGAAAGAAGTTCCGGTGATCAGCTTCGCCGATTCTATGGATAAATACGGGACGGACAGGCCTGATATTCGTTTTGAGATGACTTTAAAGGACGTCGGCGACATCGTGGGCAAGACCGACTTTAAGGTTTTCACCTCAGCGATCGAAGCAGGCGGACTGGTAAAGGCGATCTGCGTACCGGGTGGAGCTGAGCTTACGCGTAAGGAGATCGACGTATACACCTCATACGCTGGTGATTTCGGAGCAAAGGGCCTGGCCTGGTGCAAGATCGAAGACGGCAGCTTCGCAGGCGGGGTAAGTAAGTTCCTCCCTAAAGCTGTTCAGAGTGAGCTGGCCGATCGCATGGGCGCATCTGGGGGGGATATCATATTCTTCATGGCCGATGGTGCCGATACCGTAAACAAGGTTCTGGCAGCACTGCGTAACCGCCTCGGCAAAGATCGCGGCCTGTACGACCAAGACAGCTTCGCGTGGTGCTGGGTGGTAGATTTCCCACTCGTCGAGTACGACCAGCAGAACAAGCGATTCACCAGTATGCACCATCCGTTTACTGCCCCGACGGCCGGGGATATGGACAAACTCGAATCCGACCCCGGTAAGGTTCTGTCGCGGGCATACGATATCGTCTGCAACGGCACCGAAATCGGCGGAGGATCAATCCGTATTCACACACCCGAGATTCAGCAGCAGGTGTTCAAGCTGCTGGGAATCGACGAGCAAGAAGCAAACGCGAAGTTCGGCTTCCTGCTTGAGGCACTGAAGTACGGGGCCCCGCCGCACGGCGGAATTGCACTGGGCCTGGACCGCCTTGTAATGATGCTGGCCGGCAGGCAGTCGATCCGCGACGTCATCGCCTTCCCAAAAACCCAGCGCGGCACATGCCCGCTAACCGGTGCACCCGCCCCAGTCGAAGAATTACAACTTACCGACCTGTCGCTGCGAGTAGCGGTGCATCATCCTGCCGCCGATAAGTAGAACAAACATCAACCCGGGCAAGTACACTTAACTCGGGCACTGTATGTGGTGGTACACCATCTGGCGCTCGGCGAGTAGTCAGATAAAAAACCTGGTGAACACACATAACCCTGAGAAAATTCATGGCACGGGTTTTGCGCGCGCCGGGTGAGTACCATATCAGCGATCAGGGGGAAAATTTCCAATTTTTTTTCTCTTGGCCCGGCCAACGGTTCGGCCAACGGTCGATGGCTTGGCACGGCTGTTGCGCGCGCAAATGGCTCCGCCGGATAGAAGGTGGATAGTCCTGTTATTTCAATCACTTTCGACCAAAGGAGCCAACATGGCAACACGTTACGAAATCTTGCAACTGATCAGAGAGGGAAAAACCGCAGACCAGATCATGAGCCAATTCTCCGGGAACTTGGCTGAGCTTAAACGAGTGATGTCCACCCGTATTTTTAGAAGGCAACTTCTGACCGAAAGAGAACTTGCAGCAATGGTAGCAGCCCACCAAACAGCTGCGGGAGCTTCTAAGTTCACAAACCGCCTGGTAGAACTCGCCAACGGCTCCAACGGAGAAACCGCTCGCAAGGCCTGCCTTGCACTGCTGTCGGAGGGAATGCAGTTAACCCGCAAAGCCCAGCCTGTTACGGGCAGCTCGGCCCGGTCAATATTGACGCTGCCCGCCGATAAAAACGAGCAGATAAAACCCGAGTCAACAACAGCTACAAAAGACAAGTCCAGCCGCATCAAACGAACGGGCGATAAAAAAACCAAGAAAATTGCAGAAGAATGTCGAAAAACATTAAAAAGCATCTAATACTAGAGAAGGAACGCATAAGAGGCGGCAATGAATAGCAAAGATATGCAAAAAATTCTGCTGATCGGGGATTCGATTTCAGTTGGCTATGCCCCCCACGTCAGAGAAACGCTGGTGGGTAAGCTCCAGGTGGTCCACAACGAAGGTAATGCCGACGACAGCAGAAACATCCTGGCCAACTTGGACGCCTACCTCGCGGCAAACAAAGATGCAGGGGTGATACATTTAAACTGCGGCCTGCATGACATCAAAAGATTAGACGGCCAGAACAGCCAGCAAGTTCCATTAGATGAATATGGCCGGAACATCCGCCAGATCATCAAGAAGCTCATCGATCAGGGTAAGCAAGTCATTTGGGCACTAACCACTCCCGTTGCCGACACGATTCATAATTGCGTAAAAGATTTTCGCCGATTTGAATCGGACGTGCTGGCCTACAACGCCGTCGCAGCCGACATAGCATCCGAGGAAGGACTGCTCGTAAACGACCTGCACTCGGCGGTGATCGCCGCTGGGATCGCACAATGCCTCGATGAGGATGGCGTACACATGACAGAGGAAGGCTATCGCGCTTGCGGTGAGGCAGTCGCCAAGGCCATCAGCCAAAATCAAACCAACTGACACTTGCCGCAAAACCGTGAATCAACCTTGGTATCTGATCGGATCGGCCGTACCTGCCTCGGTAAAGCCAGCCAACCTCAACCGACATGAATCACACCGCCCACAAGCAGCACCCCCCGAGTCAGGATCGTAGCAGCTATGCGTCAGCGAATAGTCGACTCCCAGGGCCAAGCCCGTTCGGATGATTTGGGCTTTGTTCATCCGTATCAACGGCGCGTGGATCTTGAACCGGCCCTTACCTTCAACAGCAGCTGCTGTGGCGAGGTTCGCTGTCGCCTCGAAAGATTCTATAAACTCAGGTCTGCAATCGGGGTACCCGCTATAGTCGATCGCATTAACGCCAATGAAAATATCGAACGCGCCGATCACTTCTGCATATCCAAGTGCGATCGAAAGGAAAATAGTATTCCTTGCCGGGACGTAGGTAACTGGAATACCTGACTGGACGGCTGTATCCTTGGGAACATCGATCTCGTCGGTCAGCGCGCTTGCACCGAAGCCGGCTGAGGCACTTAAATCCAGGTGAACGATTCGATGGGCTCTAACCCCCCCAAACTTAGCCACCGCGGCGGCAGAGTTGAGTTCGAACCGATTCCGCTGGCCATAATCGAAGCTGATAGCGTGGCAAGTAAAGCCCTGATCGGCTGCTATCCCAAGGGTGGTAGCGGAATCCAGCCCCCCCGAAACCAAAACGACTGCCAATTTTTCCTTACATTCTGTCATGTCAAACAAGCCTACCGCTCTTGGCGTTTCGATTCAATCAGTGTACCCTTATAGAACCTTATTATAATGGAAACCCAAACATGGCTGAGATTGAAACATTCGACAACCCGCATCCGAAACGTAACTACCGTATAACCCACGTCGCGCCGGAGTTTACCTCCGTATGTCCCAAGACCGGCCAGCCGGACTTCGGCATGATAGAAATCGAATACATCCCCGACAAGCTCTGCATAGAACTCAAGAGTCTCAAGCTCTACCTGCAAGGCTATCGCAATACGGGCGTATTCTACGAGGATGTGATTAACCGAATCCTCGACGACCTTCTCGCCGCGGCCAGCCCCCGACAAATGAAAGTTACAGGGGAGTTTACACCTCGCGGCGGGATGCATTCGGTGGTAACCGCCGAATTCCCCGAACCGTCGATCTGATCAGCCAATGCAGCGGCTACTCAAAAACATTCAGGCTATGGGCTTGCGGGCAGGGCTTATTGGGCTAACTGTTGTGGGATTCTTTCTGGCGGGGTTTACTCCAACGTTTCTACTGGGGACACCATCGGTTGGTGTAATGCTGGCGGTAGGAGCGATCATCCCATTCGGATCTTACGCTGGCAATCTGCCAAGAGCTATCGGCCGGGGAATCGTACTGGGCGCAGCAGCGGGGGTCGGGCTAACCTGGGCTCTTGGAATCGCCCGCCAAGGCGAGGTGCCAGGATCATATATGGCAATCTACATCGGATCGACAGTCCTGATCTCTACAGCGGTGGCTGCGATTTTCTTCCGCCTGGCCCAAAGGCGAACCAAGCTCATAGACGCCCAGTGGAAATAGCTTCAAGTGCTGAGCTATCGGCTTGGTTCCCTGTCCCACGTATTTTGTCGTCATCTGCTGACGGCGATGGATTGTCAGGCTACGTCAAAAAGAGACGGCATATCCTTGAATAAGCCATCGGCTTTCTTTCTTGCATCCAATACGGTTTGGCAAGCAAACCGTGCCACCCAACGCGGGGGTTCTACCTGGCAAACTCCCTGGGACACAGTACTAGTACTCTGTAACAGCTATATTTTTGGATATAGTCTTTTCAGTTTTATTCGAGCATCGGCGGTGGTGAAGCGCCAGTCGATGCCCGTTCCACTTTTGTTTCTCGAACGTTCCCATGGAG
>SDBT01003666.1_pt1 | contig 26434 bp, 40 predicted proteins | sample 2277101 | NCBI WGS metagenome assembly SDBT01 (sample SAMN10404973, study PRJNA504765) | marine sediment metagenome | isolation source: marine sediment core GS10_PC15, 103 cmbsf | place: Arctic Ocean: Southern Knipovich Ridge | collected 2010 | reverse complement strand
ATATAATATAAAAAATAAATTAAAATATATATGGAAATTCATATAATTCTTTATCCATTTTAATAAACTCTCCACCGTTTTTTGTTTCAATAAATAAAACATTTGTTTTTTCACATTTTGTAACTTCAACCCAAACATCATAATTATGTTCATATTTTTTATATTTAGCGTATTCTGTGTTTTCTGGTATTTTAATCTTTTTCATTGCTTCTTTGATATTTTTTGCAGAACAAATAACATGACCTTGAGAATTATCGACGAAATCGAAGATTTTCTTCTCTTCATCGTAATCACGGAATGGATGATCTAATATATTACAGTCTTTATCGTAAAAATATTCCATTTCAAATGGATTTAATATAAAACTATATATATTATTATTAATATAAATATCTTCAATATTAATATTATTTTCTTGTAATTGTTTTTTCAAATCTTGTTTAATATCAATTTCAATAAAAGTTTCATATTTATGATATTCTTTATAAGTAATATATCCACCATTTAAACTAACTACAGATAAATATGCTTTATGAAATATATCTGTATATTTATTATGTACGATAACAATATTTTTCATGTATTCGTAATTTGTTCCAATATATAATGGATGTTTTCCATATTGAATAATAAAACAATAATTATTATTTTCTATAATATCCATTATGTATTTTTTATTTTCAATTTTTATAATTTTGTTAGAATGTTTTTTTTAAAAAAAACGGAATTATTTTTTCATAAATATCGATTTATAAATTTAATATCACATAACATTTTTTATTTCAATAAAAATTAAAATAAATTGTATTATACATTTTAAAAAATATTCAATTATTTTTTTTCATATAAAAAAAATGAAATATATATTCTTTATATTATTAATATTCCTAATATTAAAAACCAAATCTGTTTCGCATAGAATTGATATTTTAAATAAAACAGAAGTTAGAGAATTTGGTAAACTTAAATTTATAAACGATTATAATGAAAAAATTAAACAACCAAGATTGATTTATTATATTCAACCTGAAACTAAATTAGATATAAATAATTGTTTTCCATTATATTTTTTTGATCTAAGATCGAAATTAGAAGAACATTATTTAAGTATTGATTTTGGATGTATAGAAGGATTAAATCGTACTGCAATTCCATTTTACAAAAATTTCAAAGATAATATTTGGTCCAATCTAGAATCTCATATTAAAGAAAATTACGATAATAAATTAATTGTAAAAAGTTGTGATAATGAAAATGGATTTTATTATGAAAATAATATATTTGTTCCAGATAAATGTTATATTATTATATTCGATTTAAATAAATTACCAGAAGATAATTTGATAATTGGAAATATATTATATTATGGAAGTTTAAGGAATGATCAAGAATTAGGTGCATTTGAAAATGAATTAATTAAAGAATTACCAAACTATGTTAATATAGAATATTTTGATATTCCGACAAAATTCGATGAAAAAACGATAATGTATATTGGGATTTTAATATTAGTATTTATTTTATTAATTTTAACAACACTTATAATATGTACTTTAATACAAACAAGTCAATTGAATGAAGCTTTTATTATTGGTTTTAATAGATTATATAATAAATTATATAAAAATGGAGATATAACTGAAGAATCTGATGAAAATTTAGCTGAAGAACCCAACGAAGAACTAATTGAAGATAATGAATTAAATATTATCGACAATGAAGAATTATAAATTTTTAAAAATTTTCTACGTAATAAATTAAGATATTGAATATATTATCTAATTCTTCGAATTTTTTATCTTTAATATATTTATCCAATTCTGAATATTTTATTAAAATTATTTGTAGTTCATGTTTTCCAAAGTCAGCGCACATATATTCCTTTATATTTTCTGCAATATATAATATTTCATACGAATTAATTATTTTTAGATAGAAATCTTTATTTTTGTTAAATTTTTTATCAAATTTAATAGATGCATGTTTTGTTTTATATAGTTCATATGGATATAATTTTAAATCTTTTATTATTTCATAAAATTCAATAATCGAAGTAAAATATGTTATATTTTCATAATAAGGATAATTTCTATTATAATTTCCATATTTATCAAGTTTACAATAATTTTTAACCTATTTCTTATATATATTATATTCATCGACTAATTCTTCTGTATTTTTATATATTTCAATTTCATCTTTCATATCTTGAATTGCATTATTATATTTCTCATTATTCTTATGTTTTTCTATCATATTTTCGAAATTTGAAACTGTTTCTTTAATAGTTTTCTCACGTTTTATATATGCGTCTATTTCTTTTTTATATGTTAATAATTTGTTGAAATATTTTATATTTTTTTCATTTATTATATAATCTTTAATTAAATCGTTAAACTTAAAAATGTAAGAATATGGAAAATATATTTCAGATTCATTGTAATAATCCATTTGAAGTATTTTTTCTATTCCAAATTCGTCTACAATTTTCGTAAAAACAAATTCAAATATTTTAGTATTAAAACATTTAGATTTATTTGATATTGTTTCTAAAACATCTGTCAATTCATATTTATAAATATTATAAACATCAATAAAATCTTTCAATTCATATTTTTCATATAAATTATTTATTAAACCGGATAAAATTCCAACTTTTTCATCTCGTGTATATTCTATAAAATTGAAATTTTGTGAATATTGCATATAATTTTCATAATCTAATATATAAGGTTTGAATCTATTTAAAATTTCTATTTTTGTAAATTTAGAAAGTGAGATTGGATTTTCAAAATATAAATAATAATTTAATTTATTTACATCAATATAGTAATCTTTATTAGACAAATATCGATACATTTTATTATTTAATAATCTTAATTTTTTGAAAACTTCAACATTTGATAATTCAGATATATATTTTATAATATCAAGCGGAATATACATTTTTTTATATATATGTAATCAATTTTCAAATATATATAATTTCCTAAAATTTATAATTACAATAAAATAGTTTATTTTTTTTAAAAATATTTAAAAAAATCTAATTATTTTTAATATTAAATAAATATAACATATTTATTAAATTTAAATTAGGTTTAATAATAATATTATCTTTATAATCAATACTGAATTTATAATTTCTATCAAGAAAATATATATAATTTTGTAAATTTATATAATCACTTATATTATAATATTTAATACCATATATACGATTTAAAGTTATTGTAAATTTATTTATATTTTGAAAAATACTTATAGAATATTTATTATCACATGAAGTTATTAAAAAAAATATAATAACACCATTTGTATAATTATAATACTTAATGCTAACTGTATTTATTATAGAATATATAAAATGGTTACAATATATAGAATCATTTATATTAGATAAAACATCCAATATTAATTTGTATAATTTATTTATATCATATTTAAAGTCATCGCTACATAATAAATCTATTTTATTCATTTTTTAAAAAAAATATAATTAAAATTAGAAAATATTAATTTATATATTATTTATTACAGATTTATAATCTTTTTAATTATTTATGTATTTATATATTTTAAAACCATTATATTATCTATGAAGTATATTATAAAATTAGAATATAAATTAAATCATTATATATTTTATCATATTCGTTTTTATTTCTTAAAAAGTTTCATTTTTTAAAAATATATTATTAATAAAAATTATATCCCAATATATTTTCTATGTTAGATATATTAATATTATCTTCTAAAAAATAACAAACTATATTATCTATATTTGACAATTCGTATTTTATAATATCATCAAAATCAAACGCAAAAATATTTATCCATTTAGATTTATCTACTTGTTTATCATTTATTAAATATTTAATTAATTGATGAAGATAATCGTTTAATTCATATTTTATTTTGCTATAATATTTTTTATAATATTTTTCGTCGCTAATTTTCGAATGAAATGTAATTTCTTCATTTGAAAGAAATATCCAATAATAACAATTACCATCATCGACATCATAATAATGTAATTTAAATTTTACAAATAATGACTTTTTACGTATTCTAGCATTAATGTTTATTATTTTACTACACATATATCGAGCATAAATTTTACTATTTTCATCTATATCACCACGTATTACATCTATTAACTCGTCATAAATAGTTAATAATTGTTGTAACATTTTATTAATAAAAAGCAATTAATTTTTAAAAATATTATGTCAAATAATAATTATATTACTCAGTTTTCGTTTCCAATTTAATATCCTCTTCTTTTTTGTATAAATATATTCAGAGTTTAAATTTACAATGTCAAAATATTATCAAATTTAAGATTTATATATTTTGAAATATAATCTGAAATATAATCGTCGAATTTTAAATTTATTTTAGTTCCATAATCAAGATTTGATATTGGAAATTTTATCAAATATTTTATTTCGAGATTTATTAAAATATTATCTATTAAATATGGAATGAATATTTCTTTTTCAAGTTCTAAAATATAAAATTCTTTATTATTTGAAATTATATCTAATTTATAGTGTATATGATAATTAAACAATATTAATTAAATGCAAATATTATATTTATCTAACTTTTTAAATTCTAACTTTCTAAACAATAATTTACTATAATAATAATTGTTAGAATAATATATAAATTGTAAATTTGGAGAATAGAATTTGTTTCCACAATAATTATACAAATCCTCTATTAAAAATAAATCTTTTACTATAATCTTATTTGTTAAATTATTAAAATTGTTAATATTTTATCAAGATTATAATATTGGTCTTTTTTAGATCCTATTTGTCTAAATGTAATATTTATTCTTTTACTAACTTTTTTCTTTGTACCTGGAACTTCATGAGTATGTGTATTTTGACCGACGAAATCTTCGATTTCTAGGTTAGGAAAATCTCCGATTTTCCGTCCCATAAACCAGACATGACTAAAAATAATCCATTTATTAACTCAACATCTTCTCTATTTTTACCCTTTCCGTACGGTTTCAATCTAAATATTCTTTCCAATCCAGTTTCGTCTGTTAAACTAATTGATAATACAGATATTTCTCCTTTTTCATTTCTATAAATTTCTTTTTCATTATCTTGATGCTTACCAATTTTATGATCTCCAGTATCATACCAATTTACTAACATTTGAGTATATTTAGGAATATTCATCTGTAGAGAATATTCGTTTGCAAACTTAAAATATATTTTAAAGTCTTTTGGAATTTCTTTTTTTTATGAATTCTACCAGAATAAACATAATCTACATTTCCATATGATTCTACATACCTTGGTTCCTTAGTTTTTTTTCCAAATACAGTAATATCTTTTTGTTCTAAAGGATGTATATTCCATAATTCTTCAAAATTGTTTACATCTGACATATTTTCAGGTAATAAATACATTTCAACCCAAGAAGATTTATTTTTATTTAGATATAAAATATTATTTTCTAAAATTCCAAATTCATAAATTGTTCTTAATCTAATTTCATTAAACATTTTTTTTAAGTTTTTAAAAGTGATATATAATATTATTTGGATATTCTTCGATAGTTTTATCGTAATCTTCTTGATTATGTAAATATTTTATAATAATAAAATAACGAAATCCAACATCTTCATAATCCATAATATTTAATGAATCATATAAAATATTATCTTTAGTTACATTATCAAAAGAAAACAATAAATTTTCTTCGTTTAAATCTTCCCATACATCATACCATCCATAATTTTCAAACATTTGGTTAAACTCATATTTATTTTCCATAAAATATGCATTTGCTATTTCTTGTGCATTGTGTTCTTCTATCTCTTCACCACAAAATATATAATCATTCTCGAAATTCATTTTTTGAGAAAATATAAATCAATTTTTAAAATGTTAATTTAAATAATATTCCAAGAGATTTTCCATATTAGATTTTTTACTATTATCTTGTAAAAAATATCTCAATACTCCATCCATGTTAAATTCTTCATATTCTCTAATATCATCATACTTAAAATGAAAAATCTTCATTACTTATTTATAACTTCTCAAAAATTTAACTAATTGTAAAATGTAATTATTTTGTTCGTATTTATCTACGATATTACTCCAATGGAAAAATATAATATTTTTATTTGTAACAAATATATTATGTTAGTCGTTTCCACTATCATTAAAATTATTTAATTTAAATCTTAAACTAATTCTTGATTTAGATATTCTAACATCAATCGTCTTTAACTTAAAATCATTTACATATAAAATGTTAGTTTTATTTTTCTCGTCAACATCGTTAAATATTATATCTTTTAACTCGTCGAAAATATTCAATATATGCTTCAACATTTTATTAATAAAAAGCAATTAATTTTTAAAAACATATTATTCATCATATATTTTATCATATTCTTCAGGATATAAAGGTCCTTCCACAGGTTCTTTTTTTGAATTGGAAAAATAATATACAAAAAATACAATAATAAGAATAACAAATATTATAATTCCAATAACAAGGATATACCAAAATAAATTATTTCCAGATTCTACACCTGCAAATAAACCTGCTAATTGTTGTGTTTGAATACATTCAAAATCTTCATTTCCAAGTATGCAAATATTTCCTTGTGGACATTTTCCAAGACATCCATTTTTAGATTCAGTAGATTTAGAACCACAATTTTCTTCAGTTTTACAATATTCATATTCTATTTTCTTTACACAATCTCTATTATTTGTATGAAAATAACAATTTTGAGTATTGGAAATATTACAAAATTCAGTTAAAGTATTTCTTAAATCATTATTGAAAACTAATCTTGTATCGTTTTGGAATACTAAATTACATTGATCGGGATCTGGTATATTTGTTTGAACAATTTGTATAAATTCAAAATCTGGATTATCAAAAGTTAAAACATCATAATTTAAAGACGGAGGTAAAGGTGCCAGTTTAGTTGCTAATCCATTTGTTAATGTTGAAGTATCTGGCGGAGCCAAATAAGCTCCAGAATTAATATTAGCTGGAACTTTATTTGGAATAATTGGTTGAATTGTATAATTTAATCCTGCAAATATATTATTGTCTACATTAAATCCTTCTTCTACATCAATAGTCCAACTTTGTATAAAATTCTGTGGCGTTTGTGCTAAATTAACTACAATAGCTTTAGTTATTGAATTTACTACAAAAAATGTAGATTTTCCAATAAGAAATTTATTTTCAGTTGGAAATAATGTATAACTACCATTGTTTCCAGTCATAACAAATTTTTGAGAAATGAATCCGGGTAAATTAACAGTATTTTGGTCGTAAAATCTTACATCTAAAGGCTGAACAATATCAGTTATTGTAGTAGTTAAATCTACAACAAGTGGTAACCAATATAATAAAAGTTCTCCTCTTCTTAAAACAGTTAAAAAATAAGTTATATTGTTTACTATTGTAGAAATATAAACAATTTGACTATTTTGAGTTCTGATTAAACCTCTCATATTATTTATTTCTAATTTTCCAGTTTCCAAATTTTCATTTTCAGTTTTAATTCCTTTACATTTATTTTTAATAAAAATATCAAAAAAATCTATTGTTTTAATTTCTTCCATTTTTTTATTATAAAATATAAATCGTTTTTAAAAATTTCATTTTAGATAATTATAATTCAGAATATAATTTTAATACTTTTTTATATTCTAATGTTTCGTATTTTTTACCAGTTATGAAAGTTCCAATATTTCTTATTAAATATATGAGTAATTATCATATATTAAAAATATAAAATTACTAATATATATCTTGTAACTTATATTTTTAAAAATGTACATCTTGGATTATACGACAACTTGTACATTTCGTAACTGTAGATGCACCTTCATCCATACTTCTAACATTTGCTTCTGTTGTAATAACATAAGGTTCATTACAATATTTACAATATATTCCAGTTCTAATTATATCAGATCTATAATAATGCATTCTTTCTTTTTTTGGATCGTCTAATAGTTTATCAGTATCGACATTTTCCATATCTTCTATATTATCAAATTTATTAAAAAAAGAATATAAATCTAAATAATTTTTTGTATTAGAATTTTGTATATCGATAGGTTCAAATTTAGAATCTTTTGAAATTATCCAATTTTTTAATACCTGTTCGATATTTTTACCAATTTCCAATGATAATAATTTTTTCTCTTTGGTTTTTGATTGTCTAACTTTTTGTTTTTTAAGAATACTCATTTTTTTTAAAAAAAATAAATCATTTTGGCATATGTATATAAACTAAATAATTTACTATCATATAAGAGCGAGAAGAAGGAATATAATTAAAATTATAATAATTTAGTTTATCATAATTATAATCGTTAATAGCTTCTACTATATTAGGATAATACAAATAATATAAAATATCACTTTGTATTATTGATATAATGTCAAAAAATTCGTATTTTTTTGATATAATGTTTAATATATTCATAGAAGATGTATATAATAAATATTGATCATATCGATAATCATTTTTATTTAAATCGTAGACATTTATGTTATCGAATGTTATATTATCGAAACAATGTTCTATTACACTAATCGGACTTTCGTATATTATATTTCTGTTTATATTTTCAAAACTACCTTTATAATAATAATTACAAGATGATAATAAATATAAAGACAAAATACATTTATCATTTTCTTCAGATATTGTAATTTCTTGATCGGATTTATGTTTAATTTTATCCACATTTATTCCATATATTTTATATTTTTCTTTTAACATACTTTTATTTATATTTTTAGAAATACTCCCATAATATATTTTTGAAAATATACTTTGTTCAGTTAACGAAATATCTTTACCTTCATATTTCGTAATTCCAAGATATATAAAAATATCGAAACATTTTGTTTTTCCAATAATATAACCATTTTCGTCTTTTTTAAATATTTTATAATTTTTCTCTTGTAATAAAGTTAATGTTGCAAGAAAACTTCCAAGAATAAATATTTTTTCATTATTATGTAATACACTAAATTGTATTAATTCTGGATATATTGTATTTCCAAATAATGAGAATAATAATACATATTCTAAAATAAGCTCTTCATCAATGTCTTTAATTTTAAAATTGCCAATATTTTCGTATACTTCTATTATTGATTTAGAAGTAACATATTTTGTATTATCTTCCTTAATAAAACTATAATCAGTTATTAAACAATATTGAATATTGTTAAAAAATGGAAATATATAAAAATCAGGACTGTTACAATATACAAAAATTTCATACTTTTTTAACATGTTATATTCTATAATAATTTGATATATGATGGAATTATCAAAACATATCTTATTTTTGAAAATATAATAGTTTTCATTTTTCGAATATTTGTCTTCAATAAAATCTAAAATTATTTCCATTTCAATAGTAAATTCTCTATATTTTAATATATTTTTATTTTGAAAAACATAACATTCTAATAATTTTTTATAAAAACATGTCGTATAAGTTTGACAAGGATATATAATAAATACATTTAACGGACTTACATATTTGAAAATCTTCTCAATAATTTCAATAATTTGTTTCGTTTGAATTTTTTCATTTTTAATATGTACATTAAATATAAGAGATACTATATCTAATATAAATATATCAATATTATCATTTTCAATATTATCATGTTTGATTCTTTTTTCGATAAAATCGGAATACCACTTTCTTTTATATCTATCTAAATATGACATTATTTATAAAATAGAATATTTTTTTTCAAAAAAATAAAATTAAAAAAATACATCGAAAAAAATAATATGTGTGAACCAGATGCATGTGGATTTCACGATGCTGTTAAAGCTTTATCTCCTTTAACTATTCCTGCAAATGAAGAAGATTTCTTAAATATGTTTAAAGAATTAATTAAAGAATTCGATATTCCACTTCTTGCTTTAACAATCCCAGATGATTGTAATTCATTAAGTATAAGTGCAAAATTAGACGATCCTTGTTCTAGTAAAGATTGTGAAGAAAGACTAGATATTTTGTTTGTAGATGGATATGGAAAATGTGTCGTAGAATACGATAGTCATTCAAGTACATTCGAATCTTTAAATTTAACTGCACCTAGTGGATCTACACTTCATATTATACAAAATCCATGTTGCGAATCTACTTGCAAACCTAAAAAATGCAGCAAATCTAAGAAATGCAGCAAACCAAAAAAATGCTGTAAACCATGTTGTAAACCAAAAGGTTGTCGTGATTCTTGTTGCAAACCTAAGAAATGTTGCAACCCATGTAAAAAAAATAGATGTAATCCATGCAGAAGAAGAAAATGCCCTCAATCTTGTATTCCAAGAAAAGATAGTTGCTGTCCAAATTTTGGCAAAGGGTGTGAAAGAGATTGTAAATATAAAGATCCTCGTTATTCGAGATCAAAATTAAAAGTTCACGATGTTGGACGCGATCCATTTGAGGTTTGCGACGATTCTGGAAGAAAATTAGACGTTTGTCATTTTCTTAAAATATGTATTCCAAACGAATTTTATATAAAAAAGGGATCAGGAGGTTGTGATGAAATATTTATTTATACCACATTGTGTACTAATTTACCACACGAATATAGAAAACATGCTATAGTATCTGGAAATAATTTTAAAATTCCACTTACTTCTGTTGAAAACATAACTGGGTTAAATGAACAAGATTTAGAAATTCTACTCAGATGCCCAATGATGTTTATTTTTGAAGATGGATTAAATCCAATATTTAGAATTATTGATGATCCTACATCTGAATATCCAAAATTTTGTGATATTATCAGAAAAACTTCTATAGATAAACGTGGTGGAAATAAAATTCACGAAGGAGATTTATCTGATTTATTTAAAGTATTATAAATCTTTTTAAAAAGTTGAATAAAGATTTTTACTAACAACAAAAAGTAAATTTTTATAAAATTAATTTTAAAGTTTTATAAAAATGATAAACAATAATACAACTAATAACACAGTTATAACTACTATATTTTATGGTGAAAAAGTAGATGATAATGAAGTATTAGAAACTATTCGAAATTATTATCCAAATAAAGATTTAGATATGGATGATGGGTGTGATATTGGAATAAACAATTATATTACACTTCGCGATGAGTTAATAGAAAATAAAACTTTTATTGCAGATGATGAATATGAAAATATTTATATTGTTCGTGAAATAGTTTGGACTTCTAAATATCATTCTGGCGAATCTGTTCCTTTAGATTTAAAGTTAGATAAAAATGAGAATTATCAACTTTATATGATAAATAACACTTATATATATAATTAAATATTATCTGATATAATTTGAAATTTTTAAAAATTGATTACATTTACACATAATTACAATATGATTAAAATTCAATACTTAGGTACTAAAAAAGATAATAAACGTTGTAAATTTAAAGAATTAAAATATATAAATAAAATTTAATTTTATTTTTTACTAAAAATAATAAATGAGATTTTATTTTGTAGATGAGATAAAAAATGAAGATTATACAAATTTGAATACAATAGATATTAAATTAACACAAGATAGAATATCAAATTTATGTGAGATTGATAATACATTTCGGCTTAATATGTATGATTTAGAAGAAATTACTATAGTAGATCATTCTAATACACTTGACAATATTAACAAGAGAGTAAATTTTGTAGATATAAAAGAAAAATATATTATATTTCATATAAATAATAATTTTTATTTTGGTGTCAATATTCGCAATATTATTCATAAAAAATGGGAATCGGCACATAGTTTATTATAAATTATTGTTTTTTAAAAATCGTATGATATTTTAAAAGTATCTTCAGTTATATATTTGGTAATTATTTCAATATTATAATTTATATGTTTAACACAAGATTCAGTTATATCGAATTTCACATCTCTAGAATATTCTTCAGGTACATAATAATCAATTTTACATATTTTTTCTTCAATATTATAAATTATATCATATAAATTATACATATAATCTGGATATATTATATATTTACATATTTCAATTTTTGAAATTTTTTTATGTTCGAAATAATATTTAATTATAAATTGTTCTATTCTATACATTTTTATTACATGTTTAATATAACAATCGTCATTATTTTTATGAAATTTTATTTTACTAGTTGTATGTTCAATATTTAATAAAGAATATATTGGATATATTATATTGAATTCATTTTCTACAATACTTAATAATTCATTTTCAAACTCTTCCATTTTTTTTAAAAATAATATAATCAATTTTAATAACAATTGATTAAATAATTTAAAAAAAATGTATTGTGATTGTATGTTATCTAAAAATCCAGAAGATTATATTTGGTGTATAGATAATATTAGTAATTTCGAACTAGATTTGTTAATTTCTCCAAAAGAAGACTACCATAGTGAAAGTGAAATATCTCATTTTATTAATATTCCTAATGAATTAGAAGAAGTTTGTGAAGGATTATTTCGTTGGAATGAAAATAATGAAAATAAAAATATTGAAGATATTAAAAAACTTATGAATAATACAAAAATTAAATATAGTAGTGAATTTGAAAAATATATGAATCGTATAATATCTATTTGTCCATGTCCATGTTTAGCATGCACAGAACCTTATATGATTCATATATATAATAAAAACTTTCCAGAATGTTCAGAAGGTTTTAAACATAAACCTATGTTTAAAAATATTGATATTATTTTAATAAACATATTAGTAAATTTTTAAAAAAATAAAATTAATAAAAATGAACAATTAATTAAATAATTTAAAAAAAATGATTTGTGATTGTATGTTATCTAATAATTTAAAAGATTATGTTTGGGGTATAAATGAAGCTGATAATCCTGAACCAAAATTAATAATTACTCCTAAAGAAAACTTTCATTATATTGACAATATTTATATACAGAATTTTTTTTCAAATAATTTAGAAAAAGTTATAAATGAAAAATTCTTTTGGTATGAAAATATTGAAGAATACGGTATTAAGAATACTAGAAAATTTATGAATAAAACAAAAATTGAATATAGTAGTGAATTTGAAAAAGTAATGAATACAGCTATATATATTTGCCCATGTTTAGCATGCACAGAACCTTATATGTTTGATACTTATGATAAAAATGCTTCAAAATGTTCAAAAGGATTTAGACATAGACCTATATTTAAAAATATTGATTTTATTTTAACAAACATATTAATAAATTTTTAAAAACTTATTATCATGATTATACATATTTTAACAATAAATCAAGTTTGGACTATTTTGATAAATAAATGAAAATTTTTAATTTATTTTTTTTTTAAAAAAATGGATAAACCACCAAATATTATAAGTTTAGATTATTTTGATAAAATAAATAAAAATTATAATAAAAATGTTGGAAATAATTTTGATTTACCTGGATTGCCAGATAAAAAAAAGTTTCAAGCATTTCGTTCTAAACCTAAGCGTGAATATTACGATGTTGATATAACAGAATTAATACCAGAAGAATATTCAAATATGAATACATATGATATATATACACATTTAGTGGATCGTTTGGAAAAAGGAGAAAGGTTTGATAAAAATACAATTAAGTTGTTTTTACATATGGGTAAAAGTAATATTTTTTTATCAAATTATAATATATATATTCATTATAACAAATTACATAAATATTGTAATAATATATGGTATTGTCCTAATTTAAGATTTGTAAATCATCTTGATTATGATAAAAATAAAGTATATTTAGAAAGATATAAAGGATTTAAGAAAACATGGTATATTGAAGACAAGTATGATAATATAAATATACATATTCAATATATTTTATTTAACTTACATTTAATAACATATTTAAGATTAAAACCTCGTAGAATAGATAGAATTGTAAAATTCGATAATTATATTTGTATTCCATATTATATAAATGGATTTGTCATTAATTTAAAAACTAACTATTTGATAAAATTTGATTCTAAATATGATCGTAATACTAGAAGACTTGAAAAACTGAAATCGAACGAATACACAAATATTGAAGATATATTTAATTCGTTTAAAAAAACAGAATTTAATAACAAATATGTTATAGGTAATAAAACAATTAAAGAATTTGTTGAAAAATTATTAGAGAGTGAATTTATATATGAAATAGAATGTGATAAAATATATAGATTGAATGTAGTTTGATTTTAAAGAATAAAACATATAATATATATCTAAAGATTTTTCTGATGATATCGACTTTTTAAAAATTTTAAAATCAAATATTATATAATAAGGATTAAACATATAATACAAACTACATAGAAAACATATTAATAAATTTTTAAAAATACAATTTTACAATTTCATTATATTTATCTTCTGAGATTTCACAATACTCATAAAAAAAATTATCTCAATATACTATGTACATTAATAAATCACTTTGTAATTGTAATTCTAAAATCTCTTCAAAAATTGGATTTTCGTTGTCGAACGTTAATAAATCATTTTGTAATTCTAAAAAGTCTTCAAAAATTGGATTTTCGTTGTCTAACTTACATGCATCAATATCTTACATACATCGATATAATATTCAACGTTTGCAACAAATCGATCACTAATATTGATATTTAACATTTTTTCAACTTTGGGATATTGATATAGCAATCTTGCTAATTCTTCAGCATGATAATATGAATATTCTAATATATCATGTACATTGTCATCTGTATAAGATGAATAAATTTCTACAAGAATAGAAGCTTCTTGTAGAATATCTTTTGCAACTTGTCTAAATTTCGCAATTTTAAATTCAATTATCGAATGGTCAATATTTAATTCATCAATAAATTTATCTAAATCGAAATTTACAGAATTTAAAAAGTTAATTAACTCCTTATCTGGATTAACATTTTTTTGTAAATATCTGTTTACTAAAGATATTTGTTTTTGAACATCGTAATCTGCATAATTAGATACTTTTGTCAATATATCAAACATTTTTTTCAACAAAACAAATCAATTTTTAAATATATAAAAATAGAAACTTCTTCTATAATATCTTTTACAATTTTAAATTCAATTATAGAATAGTCAATATTTAATTTATCGATAAATTTACAGAATTTAATTAACTCTTTATCTGGATTAACATTTTTTTTGTAAATATTTATTTTCGAATATCGTAATATTTATTTTCGAATATCGTATGTTAGATATTTTTGTCAATATATCTAACATTTTATAAAATTAATCAAATTTGTTAATAAAAATGTATAAATTACTATCTCAATATATATTATATAGTACTATATATTGTTATGCAAACAATATATCTTTAGATTCTGAAATTCATAAAAGAATAATCAAATATTTCAAAAATTCAGATATATTTGGATTCAAATTTTGTAAAGAGAATTTCAGTAAAGATAATTATATGATAAATTTATCATATCATGAAAAATATGATCCAGAGTTATATAAATCAGGATATGAAATAAATATGGATATATGTTTCTATGATATATTTTTCGAAAATGATATCGAAAAATATATCTCAGAAAAACAATTAAAAACAATATTAGATATTTATCCTGATATAGATGAAGATAATACTACATTTCACAATATCGAAGAAAGTTATAACGAACATAAAAAATTTAATGAAAATAATAACAGAAATATGCAAATATTCAAATATTGAACTACTATTAATGTATAGTTTTTAAAAATAGATTTTGTTTAATATAAAAAATGTTTAATTCAATATTTAGAGAACTTAAAAAAATAGATAAAAGATATAATAAAAAGAAAATAATTAAGAAAAAATAATATTTTTAAAAATGTTATTTCTTACAATAACATTCGTATAATATTTAGTCATTTTTATTATACTATAAGTTAATTGGAACATATTTACTATTTTTAAAATACTAAATATTTAAATTATTTAAATTCGGTTTTATAAATTATTTTATCTAATTTTATATATTCCTTTTCGTAATTATTATACTTAAAAGTATTGTTTATATAATATTTATTATAAATTTTAATGATATACTTTTTTGAAAATAATTTATGTATTAAATTTCTTAATTTTATATCATCTTCTTCGTCCGTATCTACATCTTCTTCATATGTAAACATAAACGAAACGAAAATATGATAAATATAACGAATATTTATATTATCGAGATAGTACAATGCACAATCTTCATTTTCTATTAATCTCCATTTTTCATTTGGATTTCTAACAAAGATATCTTTATACGAATCTGTATTTTTTAGGAAATTAAGTATTATATTTAAAGATTTCGATTTCAATTCAATATCATTATAGTACATATTTAATATACTATATAGTATATCAGTTATAACTTTATTATATTTATTCATTTTTTAAAAACTTATTAAATTAAATATTAAATAATTAACGACATAATTAATAAAAATTTAATTATTTCGTTTTTATTTTAATTTCATGTTTGATTTACTATCTCAAATTTAATTTGTAAATCTTTCAATAAAGATATATAAGTATTGAACGATGATTATAATTTAGTAAATAACTAAATACAATAGATTTAAATGTAAAATTTTTAAAAATAAGATTTTATATTTTAAAAAAATATAAAAAAATATAAAAAAAATAAAGATGAAATTTTTTGTCTTGATTAGTATTTTCTCTATTTGTGTTTTAACAAATTTTCATTTTAGTGATATTCGAGATCCTGATTTGAGAAGAGATTTTAAACATATGTATTATGATAAACAAGTGTTATCTCAAATGTCGCAAAAAAGATCTAGTGATCCGTCAAGTATTTTAATTAAAAAAGATGAATGGTGGTACGATTTTGATCCTGTAACTACAAGATGTAATACAAGTAAATTTTTTCCACCATTTATATCTGTTCCACCTGGATATCCAAATTTCGATGGATGTAGACAAGAAGGAAATTGTTGGTATGCTGATCCAAGTGAAGATATAGAATATATTGAATTAGTTTTCTTGGAAACTGGATATGGAACAGATATTGAAATATATCCAGATTGGTTAGAATATTTTATCGAAAGAGGTTATGTTGTCTGTTCATTTGATAGACATGAATTTTTCGATTTTTTTAATCTTATAGTTGCAATATATGACGATAGAGTTAGATCTTTAATGTCAAATGAATTTTATGACGATGTTATTTCTAGATATCCACAATTTTCATCCTTATCAAGACATATAATGGGATTTTCGGCTGGCGCAGAACCATGTTATATTGTTCCAACTATTAGATCTGATATTAAAGGTGTGATTCCAATCGATCCAGTTGAATGTACTAATACAAGCTATGAATTTGGACAGCAATCTGATAATTCTATCCTTATTCTTAAAGCTGGAGCTACAATTACTACTGACGAACAATTTGTTGACGAATCTTGTGCTGGATATGTTCATCATGACGAAATTATTAAAAGAGAAGATTTGAGCGATCCTAGTTCATTTAAATTATTATTTCATGTTAACAGAATGTTATCTCACGGAGGTATGGTTTTAGATGAATCTCATCCAAGTAATCATGGATTTAATGATTATTTTGAAGAAAATTTTGGAAGAAAGTTTTGGCAAAAAATGATTGAAACTTATATTAAAAATCTTCTATAAGTTTTTTAAAAAAATATATTACATATCACATTGTGATAATAAATAATCCATATTAATTATGTTTAAATTATTAAATATATATAATAATTTTTCTATATATTTTATCTTTACTTGTTTTTTTGTATTTGGAAGAGAACTATAATATCCATATTTATATTTTAATTTTTTAGATTCAATAATAAATTTTAATTTACTAAAATGATGATTTTCTATCAATGGTATCTTTTTATTTAAATTTAAAAATATATTCAAATATTTATTTTTCAAGTTAAGGAAATATTCAAAATATTTAAATAGATTTTTAGATAATGTCTCTTTGTCGTGCGTTTTATAATTTCCATCTTCTACACAAGTAATAAATTGAAGTTTATTGTAACATGTATAAAATACTATAGAATAAATTTTTCTCCATATTGTTTCGATATGTTTGTATTTATTCATTGGTATATTAAATTCAAATTCTAAATATTTATCAAATATTATACATATTTTATAATATTTACTTACTAAATAAAATTTAACTGACTTTTTACATTGTGTAATTTCAATATATTCAAAATCCAAATTTTTATACATATCGTATTCTTTTTCAACATTAAATATATCAAAATATTCTCTAAATTGTGTGAAAAAACTTTTAATTATATCTACTATATTAACTAGATTTATTATATTATGTAAATAGATTGAATCTTCCATTTTAGTTTTTAAAAATTCAATCAATTTTTTATAATTTAATATAACTTTGAAATGTGATATTCGCGAATTGAATACATTATATTTTCTCCATTAAATTTATCTCCAATTGCCAAATTACTAAATTTAATTAGAAATAAATCACTATTTAATATATATATAAGTTTTTCAATTTTAGAAGATTTTCCCTTATATTTCGGACATTTGATATCTTCGATAAAATTTCTCATTTTAATATTTAATTCATTAATATTATCATAATAATTTATAACTATATTAGGATCAAAAATAATTAATACTCTGGAATTATTATTATATATTTTGTTTACCACTTGATAATACAAAAATTTACCATCTATTTTCAAAATAAATTTATATATATTTGTTGCTAAAATATATATCATTCTATTATTTATATCAATATTAATCATTTCAATTTTAGATATTTGATTTTTATATAATTTAAATAAACTATACAAATACTCATTTTTCTTCTTTATAATATCTTCATTGAATAAATTAAATATATATAATAATTCATCAATCATTTTTTATAAAAGTAAAAATTAATTTCGTAATATGTATATCAAGTTTTCAAAAAGTAAATTATATGTTTACATTTTGTTTATTATTCAAAGAAATTTTAGTTATTCCTTTCTTTCTAAGACACGCACCAACGAATATACTTGATAAAAACAAAAATTCATAAAAGTACAATTCGTAAAAAGAACAAACATTATTACGATATCCGACGTTAAACTTTGTTCGTATATTAAAGATCCAATAATTATTCCTACTATAATTAATATACTTAATATTGTAAATTTTAAATTTCTAAATCTTTCTTCAGAAGTTGATATTTTATTCTATTCGATAGTTGGACTGATATTAATATTGAACATAATAGTATTAGATATGAGAATTCTATCCAATTTTTAAAATTATTTTAACATTTTTAAAAACTGAAATCTGTCCGAAATTTATATTTCATGGTATAAATTCATTTGTTTAAAATTTGATTATATTTTATAAAAAAATGTACAACTTTGATTTACTTTCTAAACATATATTATTTGGTGCTGTATTTTGTTATGCAAATAATATACAAATAGAAAACTCTAAAATTTATAATCAGATAATTAATTATTTTAAGAATTCCAATATATTTAAATTCGATATTTGTAAAGAAAATTTCAATAAAGATGAATTTGCAATAAATTTAAATTATCATAGTACGTACGAACCCGAATTATATAAAACATTTTATGATGTAAGTATATTATATTGTTTCGAAATATTATTTTCTTCGGGAATATATATACATTCAGATTATGAATATGATAATGAAGATTTAACTAATCTTATTAAAGAATTATTTTCAGATGAAGAATTAAAAAATATATGTGATAAATATCCTGAAGTATTTATCGTATCAGATAATGAAATATACTTTATTGATATATTTAAAACGAACGAAATATATGAACGGAAAGAATTGGAACATGTCGCTTATTTAAGTTTGCAATATACGATAATGGAAATATGTGAAAGTTTAAACTTAGATTTAATATTTATGAATAGTTTTTAAAAAGTGTTATATAACAAAAGTTCAAGATTATTTAAATGTTCTGTTTTTGTTAAAGATTCTAAAACATTTAAATTTATTTTGGACCAAGTTAAAATATATTCCGATTTATTTAAATTGTATCTATTTATTATTTCGAATGTCTACTTTTGTAAATATAATAAAAACTTTATGTTCTTTTGTTTGAAACTTTTTTCTTGTTCGTATCCCTCTTCTAGCACTTAACATCGAAGATTCTAGGTCCGATTTTTCCTCTATAAAAATAAAGAAATAATCAAATTAAATCAATATATGGTTTACATCCGAGTATCAATGTAAATTCTAGATTATAATACATGAAATTATTTCTTTCTAATTTATAATTTTATATAATTTCGAAAATGTATCGAAAAATATATGAAAATTCTATCTGTTTATTGGGTGCTTTATTATCTGATACTATATATAAATGTAATTCATATAAACTTAGGAAAATTTTTATATCAGAAGAATATTCAATAAAATATTATTTCAATACTGTAGAAATAGATATTGAAACTGAAAAAAATATTAAATATTGTAACATAAGAGTAAAATATCGTAGATATTATGATATTAATGAAAGTCATATAGTAAACGAAGAATTTTTACAATTACTTAACAAAATATTTATATATAATAATAAAATATATGGATATTTAGAATATATTTTTAATGATAAACATAATTATATAACTGTAGAATATATAACATGTAAATGTGGATATTATAGATATAAATTCGAATCGTGTAAATGTATATCAAATATTAAAAGAAATTATATTTATTATAATAGAAATTTAGAATTTATCTTTTTTAATTGTTTAAATTTTTAAAAATATAAAATGAATAATGGGAAATATTATCTTTATGATCATATTTTACCTGATTTTTTATATTCAATTGTATATTTATATTCAAATAATATAAATATAGAATCTAAAATATTTAAAGTATTTGTTAAATATTTTGAAAATTCTAATATTTTCGAATTTAAATTTTGTAAAGAGAATTTTAGAAAAGATATTATTGTAACTTGTAATTTACTTAATAATTATACAGATTCTGCATACAAAGTATATACTCAATTATGTGCTGAAATTATTTTCGGTGATATATTTCTTAATTCTTTTAATTATCCAGAATTAAAAGAATTAATAGATAGATATTTAACAAAAGATATATTACATATAATATGTGATAAATATTCCTTTGCATATATAGCGTATAAAGAAAACAATTGGTATACTTGTCCTTTAAGCGAAGGATCATTCGAAACTGAAAAAGAGGCATATTTAGATATGCAAAAAACAATTATCGATTTTTGCGAATATTCAAATTTAGAATTTATCTTTTTTAATTGTTTAAATTTTTAAAAATATAAAATGAGCAACAATAAGCGTTTTTACGATCATCCTATTTTACCCGAATTATTATATTCAATTGTATATTTATATTCGAATAATATAAAAATAGAATCTAAAATATTTAAAGTATTTGTTAAATATTTTGAAAATTCAGATATATTTGGATTTAAATTTTGTAAAGAGAATTTTAGAAAAGATATTACAGTCACTTATAAATCACTTAATATTACAGGTTCTGCATATAAAGTATATAATCACTTATGTATTATAAATATATTTATTATGTGTTCTAATTTTTTAGATTATCCAGAATTAAAAGAATTAATAGATATATATTTAACAGAAGATATATTACATAAAATATCTCTTAACTATCCTTATGCATATACAATGTATATTGAAAGTGATTTTAATACTTTTAATTATAAAGAATTATTTTTAAGTGAAGATATATGTTTAAATATGCAAATATTAATTATCGATTTTTGCGAACATCCAAATTTAGAATTTGTTTTATTCGATTATTTAAATTTTTAAAAACTTTATTATTCTTCTAATTTTTTTCGTAAATGTTTAGAAATAAATATTGTTTCAATATATCAAATGAAATTATTAAATGTTTTTTAAAAACTCAAATAGTCTAATAATAAATTTTCGAGATTATATTTATAATATTCTATTTCTTTATGTATATAATTTAAATCTTCGCAACATCTATTATGTGCGTAATACATATCTGCAGTATAAGTTTTACATTTACATTGTTTTATACGATAAGTTTTCTCCCAATATATATTTTTTATATCATATTGTTTTTTAGTATATATATTATTATATTTTTCGATATCTATTATTATATTAGATTCACGTAAATTAATACCATTATTCCAAGACATATGTAATCTTATATATTCATTGAATATTTTAAGATAACCATGTTCACAACAGTCTGAATATCCCCATATTATTTCAGATCCTTCAAGTTTTTTATCTACAATATTACGGTAAGTACATTCTAATCGATCTGTTTTAATACTATCATCATGGTAAATACCATTTTCATAACAACCACCTTCATAATACCAAGTACTAATTTTTAATAAATATTTTTCTGTATATAACGTTATGCCAAACACACTGATATATATTTTCGTAATCCCATATTTCATGAAATAATTATAACAATTCCATTTAAAACGATATATTTCATCATATATAAAATCGTAAAACGTATCCAACATATCATCTAACATATCTAAACTCATATTTCTATAAAGACTTTTATTTGCAAAAATACAATCAATTTTTATTATATTAAATTTTAATTTACAAATTATTTAATATATATTTATTTATGTATTTATATTTATTTTTATTATTTATAATATTTGTGAAATATATGTATATATTAATAAATTTTTAAAAAATTATTCTTCTAGTTCTTCTTCTTCTATTAATCTTTGTTGTTCTTCTTCTTTTAATCTTTGTTGTTTAGGAACAAATTTTTTTGCGGTATGTTCAAGTATTAATTTTTTCTTACCTACTTTTTTCATTACAGTAATAGGTATTGGATCTAAATTTTTACCTCTTTCGTATAATATTGTAAATAAAATTTCAACGTTCTGTAATTCTTTAATATATTTAATCATATCATTATGAATTTTCATATCTCTAACATTATTAACATGAACAATAAATAAACCATTAAGTTTTACAAATCTTATTGATATTATAATAAAATTTTTAAACCATTTATTAAACCATGTTCCATATTTATTATATTTAATATACGATTGTGTTTTATCATTTTTATAAACTTCAAGATTAAAAAAAGGAGGAGATGTAATTACTATATCAAATATATCATCTTTAAAATTCGATTCTTCGTAAGGTAAATCTGCAGTTATAAATTCTGTAGCATTCTCAAATTTTATTTTCGTTTTTTCTCTTAAAAATTTCTTCAATTGATAATATGATTCTATTAAGTCCCAATTTGGATCAAATCCATAATATTTTTTAATACCTAAAATTGCACAAGATGTCATTCTATCTCCCCATCCAGAAGAGGGATCTAATACTTTTAATTTATTGAATTCTTTCGTAATAATATTTTCAGATTTTAAAAATGTAAAAATTGCAGGAATAATCATTGGATCAAAATGCGATACATAATGAGAACCATATATATTTTTATTAAAGTGCAAGTCTATCATTTTTATTTTTAATTCTTCTGACATGTTTTTATTTAATATATTATTAAGATCTTTACTTGTAAAATTATTTAAAATGTAATTTAAAGTTTTTTCGGTAAACCAACCATCATACGGAGATATATCTTTTTGGCCTTTCTTTTTTCTAATTACTTTTAACATCAATTTATCTAAATTGCCAAAATGTTCAGTAAATGAAATATAATTATAATATTGAGAATAATCTTTTAAATATAAAGGATAATATTTTATATATTGATTTTCATTTTTATATAAATAATTCTCAGAACCTGTAGTTTTATCTTCTAATTTTATCAATTCAGAATAATCGAAATTAATAAGGTTTTCCCAAATATCATCTTCAGTAATATCTAAATCTTGTACAGTTACTGGTAGAATTTTTCCTTCTTTAAACTTTTCTTTAAACTTTTCTTTTATCGTTTTTGATTTCTTTTTAACATATTTAATTTTTTCATCTTTCATTTACTTTTTTTTAAAAGACAAAATTAAATATTATTAATTATAAATTTTTTATAAAAAAATGAATTATACGGAAGATTTTAGTATTTTTACTAAACGTTTATTAAATAGTTCGATGTATCATTTAGACATTTTTCCAGAATATGTTAAACATATTAGTACTGATATAAAAGTTCTTAAATTTGATATAGACAATCAATCTAATACTATTATAATAATTAAATTTTATGGATATTATATAAAATATGAAATATGTAAATTAACTGATACTAAATTAAAATTAGTTACATCTTGTGTAAAATCAATAGACGATATTCCTGATATAGAAAATGAAATCGTTGTAAAATCTAATATCATTGGTGAAGATATAGTAAATTTATATACGAATGTTTTAAACCAAAATATCATTTTTTAAAAAATGTTAAATCATAAAATGAATAATATTTTTACTATATTGATTAATACATCTATCATTTTCTTTAATATTGAAAATTAATTATATTTTTTTTAAAATAAAATATAATATGATGTGTAGTTGTCAACTTCCAACAGATTTATCAAATTACGTTTGGGCATTCGACAAAAATAATTTCGAATTAAATAATCCAGACTATCAAGATATATATATATCTATTGCTCCTAAAGATTATTTTCATTGGGATGGTGGATTGGTAGAAATAATTGGAATTCAAGAAGTATATGAATCTACATTCGAATGTTGTGATATTCAAAGTTTTATAGAAACGAACAGGATCGAATTTAGTCAAGATTTAGATGATCTTATAAATAAAAATGCAGATTGTACGTGTTTGTATTGTTTTGATTATGATTTATTTTTTGCAAAATATGGTAATCTTACATTTGTTAATAATGGGAAAGAATGTTCTCATAGTTATAGACATATTGATACATATTTATCGAATATTGAATATTTAATTTTTTAAAAAATAACTCTTTCAATTTCATACATTCCAGGTTTTATTATTACTTCTTCTTCGCTTGGAAATCTGCCAAATATTGTAAATATATCGTATTTAAATATTACGACGAAATCTTCTATTTCTAGCTCGAAAATCTACGATTTTCTCCCATATCTATCAATATATCTTTCGTAGTTACTTTAATTTTATAAACAAAATCGCCAAAATTCTTCACCATTTCCGTTCCACTGACGAAATCTTCGATTTCTAGGTTAGGAAAATCTCCGATTTTCCGTTCCATAAGTCCAAGATGAAAAAGTATTTGAATTAAATATATTATTTCTTTTAAAATTAGATCCTCTAAATAATGTTACGAAATCTTCTATTTTTGAATTTTCAAGTTGAAATTTTTATAATTCGTTGTATGAATCTATTGTTAACGAATTGGTCATTTCATCCATATCATTTCCAGTTTGAGATAACCATTCGCCTAACCATTTTGTTGTTTCTTCGCTAAAATTATATTTATTCATTTTATTTGATTAAATGTAATCAAATTTTAAAATTATTGAATTTTTATCAACCGTATATCGTTTATCACTTGTTTACCTTTCATTTAAATTATAAAGTTTTTTTAAAAGATAAATTAAATATTAAAATTGTATATTTTTATTTTAATGCGTAATTTAATAATATATTTTCTATATTTGAGAAATTAAACAATTTAATTTTATATTCGTGTAAATTTGATCCATTTTTTGATTTTTCTTTAAATTCATCATTATATGCGATATAGTAAAAATTTTCACATAAATTAAATTTGATAGTTGAATTATTTCCGTATTTACTTTTTAAAGTAAAATTTTCTTTAACTTTTGTAGTCATATCTTTAAAAAATATAAAATATGAATAAAGTTTATCAAAAAATTCTATATTTTTCTTTATTATCAATTTTAAAGATTTTTTAATTATACAAAGTTCAGATTTCGTTACATCGAAAAAAAAGTCATCCCTTATTACAACATTTGAATTATAACTATCACTAATAAATGAATAAAACATATATTGGTCATTAACAGCTATACTTATTTTATATTTATTAAGTATAAAATATAATAAATTATTAGAGTTGTGTATATATATAATATCAAAATTTGAATTTATAACATTATCATATAGTTTATTTTCAATATAATCATAATGTTTGCAATCAATTACAAATTTCTTAAACATATCAGCGATATCAAATATATCCATTTTTAAAAAAAAATAAAATTAAAAATATTAAATTGTTAATTGATAATAAACTTTTATATAATTAAAACATTTTTTAAAATTAATTTAGATATATTTTACTGAGATAAAGTCTTGTTTAGCATTTTTAAATTATCCGAAATATTTTAAGCTGTCGACTATATTTTACTGAGATAAAGTCTTGTTTAGCATTTTTAAATTATCC
>SDBT01003665.1_pt1 | contig 26434 bp, 50 predicted proteins | sample 2277101 | NCBI WGS metagenome assembly SDBT01 (sample SAMN10404973, study PRJNA504765) | marine sediment metagenome | isolation source: marine sediment core GS10_PC15, 103 cmbsf | place: Arctic Ocean: Southern Knipovich Ridge | collected 2010 | reverse complement strand
TTAGAGCCACCAGTAATGCCAAAGGTGGATATGGATAGGTTCTGTTGTTGTTGCCATCCGACTTGCACCCAACTGGTAGAAGAAAGCCAGCTTGTCGAGTGTACTGAGGATTGTGGGCCGAATGGTGAGCGAGAGGGAACTGGTTGGGAATGCGGAAAATACGTCTGGACTGAACACATGCAAGAGCATATTAGGGAGTGCCACCAATGAAAACTGACACCGCACTATCACAGTTCGTTGACGACCTCGAATTTGGAGCCGTAGTCAATTATTGCGATATGTTTCAGATACTACACAATGAGACAGAATGGCTGGATGACGATTACCCTGACAAAGAAGATGAGTTGCGAACCAAACTTGCCGAGGCTATGACGAAAGCGAGGGCGGCATGAAAATTCACAGCGATATAATACAGGGTAGTTCGGAATGGGACTTAATCAGGCTCGGCAAAGTAACTGCCAGCAATATGTCATGCGTACTCGCCAAAGGCCGTGACGGTGGCAAGAGCAAGGGCAGGGCTGGGTATATGCTCCGGTTGGTCGCTGAACGCCTCACAGGAGAGTCACAGGAGGGGTATGGCAACGCAAACATGGACTGGGGCACAGAAACCGAGGACGCAGCCCGAAGCCATTACAAGGCCATACAGGGCGTGACAGTGGAGCAAGTTGGCTTCATTGAACTTGACAGTGGGGCTGTCGGTGTTTCGCCGGATGGATTAGTCGGCGACGACGGTATGATCGAGATAAAATGCCCACTAACCACAACGCATATCGAGTATATCATGGCTGGCAAGTTTCCGGCGACGTACAAGGCGCAAGTGCAAAGTCAGTTATGGGTAGCTGAACGGGAATGGTGTGACTTTATCTCATTCGATCCACGCATGAAATCGAACAAGATGTTCAAGGTTAGAGTGTATCGAGAACCCGACTATATTTTGGATATGTCGGCGAAAACAAAAGCATTTTTAGAAGAACTCAAAGCGTTAGTAAATACAATCGGAAGCAGTCCTTTTTGAAAGGGGAATAATCATGGAAGCAAACGAAACAACCGACCTCGCCAAATCAGAACCCGGCGAATTACAGGTAGCCCCACCGTCACCGCTTGTAACGATATTGGAACTTTGCACGACCGGCAAGATGGATGCTGACAATTTATCTAAAGTACTGGACGTGTACGAGCGCAACGAAAAGATCCAAGCAAAGAAAGCCTATGTTGTGGCTATGGCGGCGTTCAAGGCCGACCCGCCTAAGATCATCAAGGACAAGGACAACAAGCAATACGGCTCCAGATATGCTGGCCTTGCCAATGTAACCGACACTATCAATGCCAAATTAAGCGAACATGGATTGTCGTCAAGTTGGAAAACTGACCAAAAAGAAAACGGCTGGCCAGAAGTGACTTGTGTGATTACACATGCACAGGGGCATTCTGAGTCTACCAAGTTAGCTGCACCGCCAGACGATTCGGGTTCTAAGAATCCTATCCAGAAAATCAAAAGCACGATCACTTATCTTGAGCAGATTACATTGCTGGCTTTAACTGGACTTGCAACGCACGATCAGGACGACGACGGCAACGGGGCGAACGATGGAGCCAAAGGCCCGCCAGAGCCGACAGACGAGGAACAGACGGCCTTAGACGCTATGTGTGACGCTATGCTGGATTCTGTACCAGACGGACTTACGCTGGACAGAGAGCGGGTTAAGATTGTGGTTCACGCTAAATGGAAAAACTATCCGAACTGCGACGCTGAAAGCCGCCGTGGTACAAAGTCGCTTATCGACCTTCTTAACAGAGATAATAGCTGGGATACAGTGTGTGCGAAACCCTAACCGACATCTGGATAGCCAGTATGGACTTCAAGGCAATGGAGTATTGGTTTGGCAAACTTGACGTAACACCCGATGAGATCGCAGAATTAGGACCGAGTGAAGCACTAAAGCAAGGGATTGTGAGACGAAATGCCAATGTACACAGGACAAATTGGTGAGGGGAAAATGAATTGCACTCGGCCAGACTTGCTCGATAAGTGGAAGAAACGCAACGACGGCCTTTGGTGGAAAGCTGACTTCGGGATCGTCGGCAAACATAAAGACCCTAAGACAGCCGCACAACTTGGCTACTACTGGGGATTGTTACAACCCGAGATATGGGAGCAGCTTGTCCGGGATGGCCACACGATCACTGTGGAGGCTTTTGGCAAACAAATAGAGATACCTTTTACCGCTGAATCTACCCATGAAATGTTGACAGCCCTATGCGGTCATGTTGGGGATGGCGGCAAAGCGATTCGATTAAGCGATGACGATATGGATATTGCGGCCTGCATAAAATTTATCGACGGAGTTTTGAACGTCGCAGCGGACTTGGGGATGAACATGGACGAATTGCGATCACGGAGGCCTGAATAATCAAACAACTGGCAACGTGCCAGGGCACAAAGGGCCGGGCGTTTACTCGCAGTTTCCGCCCGGTCCAGCAATAATAACTTTTAAGAAGCAAGGATAGTTTAACACAAGGATGTTTGGCTTGGCGGGCCTGAGCTTTCACGTCGCAGTGAACGCCTGTCAAGCCAGTAATTTTATAAATGATTGAGAGGTTAAATAATGGCGTTCAAGACTATAAAAATCAATGAGCGTAGCCCAAGAGATTATGGCGAGCGGTTGACATTCGACCTTAAAGTAAATATAAGCCAGGACGGATATTTCACAGCGTACCTCCCAGAGAATATAATTGCTGACTTTGAAAGTGCCGGTATATCTTTAGAATGTAATCCCGCAAGGCGAAGCAAGACCGGGTTTTTTGCGGCGGACACCCTGCACGGACTTACAGAAAAGGTCAAAAATGTCATAAGTGATTATTTTAGCACCGAAAAAATCGAGGATAAACTTGTAATACAATATATAATCCAGACAACCTGTGAGTATGGCATTAACTCCGCCGACGAAATTACTCCTAATTGCTGTGAAAAATGGGCTGTTGATTCAGAAGAAATAGACTGGCACAGCGGGACTGTTGAACAAGGCTCTTTTAATTCTCATCCTTACGGCATAGTGGTTTACGCAGAAGTTTTCAGAAAGCAGACATTCAGGTATAGATCAGGAAAAGAGTATGTGGATTATAACGTTCCGCTTGGCGACGAGGTAAAAGACGGCTCTTTCGTAGACAGGTTATCTTCGTTTGTTAGAATTAGTGTGCCTCACAATAAAGACCAAGAGGACGCAGAAGAAATTGACTGCACCGAAGACGCTGCCGAGTTTTTCGTGGGGCTTCTTACATCAATTTGTAGGCTCAACGAAAAAATTAAAACCATGATTGACCCAAAGTCAATTTTGGAACTTATCGGAAATAAGCAAAAACTTTTACCTTAACCCCCTAACAGGAAAAGAATGAAATACATAATAATCGAAAAATGGGAAAAGTTTCAGCAATACAAAGATAGACGGCCTACATGGATCAAGCTGCTCATCGAGATTGTTGACAAATACGATGCAACTGGAGAGCCTAAAAAGTTCCATCCCATGCCCGATTCTGCAAAGCTGACTTTCATCCTTTTGGCCTGTCTGAGAGCGAAGTTTCTCGATAAAATTCCCTATGAAAGCGATAAGGAATTAAAGAAATTGCTTGGCATACGGGCCTTAAACATGCAACCCCTTATAGACGCAGGGTTTATCTCTATCATTAGTACCCCCGTACAGTCTTGTACGGATTTGTACGAAAACGCTCCGCCAGAGACAGAGAGAGAGAGAGAGAGAGATAGAGATAGAGATAGCAAATTAGTTTTCGATGTTTTCAGAAAACTATATCCCGGAAAGAAAACCGGACTTGAACCCGAATGGGACAACTTCACGAAGAAGCATAAGGATTGGCGAGAGATATTACCTTTATTGAAACCCGCTCTCGAAGCACAGATTGCCAGCCGGGGATCGTTATTGAAAGCTAAAGAGTTTGTCCCTGCGTGGAAACACCTGAAAACTTGGATAAATCAATCATGCTGGACAGAAGAACCTGCCCAGCCAACCGACAAACAGAAAACAACAGCCGAACTCACGGCGGACGTGGAGAAGTTTTTCCAATGCTAAAGCTACAAATAGACTCAACAATAACTTTCATGCGGGAACTCTGGCCGGAATGGACTAATGGCGCAGAGATCGTTTTGTATTCTCAAGAGTTTGCAAAATACGACGAGGAAGGAGTGCTGGGTTTACTGAAAGAAGCTGCTAAGAAAAACGACTATTTAAGGCCATCGAAAAAAACTATATTCGCTGGCCTGAGAAAACTCCGAAAGCAAGGCTTTGATTCTATGCCTCTGGTTCCCGTATACGCTTTGCGGAGCGACGGAAAAAACGTAACCTGTTTCCATAAAGCCAACGACCACGAACACGCAAAGGTGAAAATGCGAAACTGGATGTTGCAATGTTATGATTTGGGGCGAGATTGTTTGCCTGATCTGTTTGATTTTTACGTCGGCGAAGAAAACTACCACGCCTTTACAGCAGCAAGGCGAGAGAATAGGAGAACGAGAGCATGAGTGACGAACTTACAGCAGAATTTCTAATAGAGCAAGCCGCCCAGAGTCACGCATGGATGTTAGAAACGATCCAGCACAAAGCCGACGAAACGAGTGGCGGCAATTACAGCGACGAATTGAAGCACGCTATTTTGGTTGGTGCAATGTTTACGGAGTATACGAAATGAAGTGGATAATATGTTTAATCATCGGCCATAGGTGGGAACGATACGGTTATCCTACAAAAGACGACAGTAATTGTGACAAAGACGATATTCAGATGTTCCGATGTACCCGATGTTGGGCTATGCCGATGGTAGAGCATTTTGGAATATTGCCGAGATTTATTAAGCCGATACATAAAACGAAAAAAGAGGGATAGCATGGCAAAGAGCAAATCAAGCAAACTAAAGTCCCACAAGGCCGGCAAAGCATGGCGTATGATCCAGGACGGAGCAAACTACAAAGACATAGCCGAAGCTGTAGGCCACACTACAACGGCCGTCAAGGCTTATGTGGTGCGTAAATACAAGGATGAGTCGATGATACTGTGGGCTAACGAGATCAAGGCTGTTGGCCGGTGCGAGATCGAGTCGTGCTGGAGAACAGAAAACTTACAAGCTCACCATATCCTGGAAAAGTCTACATGGTTGCACCTGTCGAGAGATTTGTCGAATGGGGTATGTCTTTGCGGCAATCATCACACTTTCGACGACAAGATATGTCCTCATGGTACACTGCCAGCGATAGAGGCGTTTTTGAAGTGGCTGAAACATTTGAGGCCGGGACAATACGCTTGGTATATTGAACATAAAGAAGATAGGACGTATCAGGAGATAGATTGGGAACAGGCTTATAACGAATTGAAGGCAAAATAAAGATATAGCATTACAAAGAAGAATATAAAAAACTTTTGAAAGGGGTTTGATTATGGAAAAGATCGAAACGCTGAACGAACTAAGAGAGGTGTTGTCGCAACTGCTGATTACTGCGCAGGGATTCAAGCGAGGCGACAGCTACAAAGACAAAGACGATAAATGGCAAACTCTGCCGTGGGGCGAATCGTGCGTACTAACCTGTAACGTCGAACTGGAAGCGGGTTTGGCTGTGAATTGGCGCAGGCTCAAGCCGGAGAATTCTATCGAAATATGCCGAATATCTGCCATCGACAGAGAGGGAGGCCCTACGTCGAAGCGGTTTAACTTCTACCTCGTGAGGTTGGCTGCGTTTTTAAGCAGACGGGAACTGTACCCCCACAGAGACATAATCGACATTGGAGAATAGACAAATGAAAACCCCACCCCAAGTATACATAGTAGCTTTCTTAGCGATCATAGCTTTTCTGTTGTTGCTATTGCAGGGCTGCGTAATCGTAAATAAAGAAATCAACATTTATGTAGATAGGCCAAATGTGGATATCAAAGGAGAATTGAAATGATACAGTTAATGGGCTACAATGTTGTACGGGCCGGGATCATGGGCGATAAGGTTCACGCTATCAGCAAAACAATCATCGCCGCTACGGGTGGCTGGCATAGTCATACGGAGATGAGGCGCGTATGGAATAATCCAGATGGGGCAAACATTGACGAATCGTTCTCCGCTGAATTCAAGGTAGGGGCACGGTTTAAGGACATAGCCTACTCGAACGACTACAGGTGGGATTCTATCATTTTGCCGTACAGTTTGCTCGTAGAGGAAGCAGCGTGGGAAGCGGCCAATATCATAAATGGCATGGACTACGACAACCTCGGCGTCCTCGGATTAGCGACTGACTTCGATATACTCAAGCCCGACCCTGACAAGATATGGTGTAGTAAGAGTTCGGCAAGAATAATGTTCACCGTAGACTCTGACTTTGAGGCGTTTGTGACAAAGCATGGATTCGATGAGAATATTAGTCCAAACGATTTGATGTTAATGGCAATGCACTACTACCGAAAGGTGACCCCATGATAACAGACAAACAGTTGGCAGTAGCGATACCGACAGCGTTCCCGGAGTTGTTTCCGGATGCGATGAAACATGATTGGGAAGATATACGGCCTTACAACAATGGTGGGATAAGGAGAGGTAGGCGGTTAAGATGCCGCCGGTGCTTCACACACCTAAAACATCAGGACTGTACAATAATAGACGATTCGATGATCTGCGAGAAAGCACCCACCCCTATCGTGCTAGACTGGAACACCGCTCATAAGGTGGTGCAGGAATGTGAACAAGATGTGATCAGGGAAGCACTATACAATATATGGTACGATTGGCAGGCCAAAGACAAAACCAAGGACGTTTCTTTCGACAACTGGCTGTTGATCTACGCCACCCCAGCCGACTACCTCAGAGCCGCCCTTGAAGCTGTAAAGGGGGTGGAGTAGATGAGCCAGAGTGACCAAAAGCCAATACGTTGTGCGATGTGCGGTTGTATATTGTCGCAAATAGAACCCGACGAAAGCACCGAGCATAAATCGCTACATTGGGGGCAGCAGCAAGATTATTGGTCGGTAGAATTGCATTCGTGGACAAAGAATCCTCGTGATTATTACGAACCCGAAAGTTATCAAATATGTAGTCCATGCAAACAAACATTGATCGACTGTATTAAGGGGGTGGAGTAGATGAAGCGATGTGAATGTAGAAGCTACCACAGACGTACCGGCGAGCATGTCACAGACTGCCCGAAGTATAAAGCGAAGCGATGTAAGGAAACGCCCAAACAATGCAAGCGATGTATTATGCACAGGGAATCCAAGAAACACCGTATGTGTGAAATAGATAGAGAGAAATTGCTCTATTACGGTATAGTTGGCGGGAACTACCCACGCCTCTTAATCGAAAGCGTTCTGGATGGTGCTATTTGTAAATACTATTCCCCCCGCCTCTACATAAGGCTTTGGGAGTGGGCGAAGAAAGTGAGGCGAAGATGACGATATGGACTATACACATAAAAACCCAGTCGCAGGACAATACCTACTGTGTTGACGATGAATCAAAGGTCAATCCCTATGTTAAGAAGTGTATGAAGCAAGTGGGTGAAGATTACGAGACAAGGTGGCTTATGGTTGATTTTGCCGTTATCTACCATGTCGGTACTCGTCAGGCCAAATGGGGTGAAATAAACCGATATACAGTACACTAAGGAGAATAACCAATGAGTAAAGACAGTTTTAGAATAGAAAGGGATGGTTGAAATGAGTGATACCTGCGTAAAATGTAGTTTTCACGGCCACAAGGACGAGTCATATCCTGTGTGTAGGCAAAACGGAGAGTATTATTGCGAGGGGACAATCTCAATGGGGGTATGTTTTGTCGAACCCAAAGAAATTTTTAGAAAGAGCAGTAACCCTGCATGTAAGTATTTTAAGGAGCGTCAAAATGAGTAAACAGATAACCCAAACAGAACTTGACAAGATCAGGGCGGCGGCAGAGAAAGCGACAAAGGGGGAGTGGAAACAAATGACAGGCAAGGTTGTTGCTGGTGCTTACGTCGTGGCGGAATGTGATTATCCAGACGCCCGCTTCATCGCCCTCACTGACCCTACCACCATGCTGAGAATACTTGACGCACTGGAAGCAAAGGATAAGAAAAACGAGAATCTTAAAGCCGAAGTCGTTATCCAGAAAAATAAAGCTGAGACTGCTGAATTGAAGCAAGTACAGTTCCAGAATACAATGCTTGATAATTCAGCGAAACAGACAACGAAAATATGTGTCCTCCAAGTCCAACTCCAAGCAAAGGATAAAGAGATCGAGGGGTTGCAGAACTCGGCCTTGTACCACGAAAATATAAAATACAAAGTCTGTATCAGTCATTTGTCCGCAGGAGTAGCTAAACTCTGGGATTCAATTTCAAGCGGGATGTACGATGCCCGAAGTCTGGTAGGCGACACTACGCTTGATATGCAAGAGAGTTTGATGGATATGGGGATTGACGCGAGGGGCATTAAAGCCCTGAAAGGAAGTGAGTAAGATGAGCAATAAGACATTTACACGCTACGACAATATGGAAACTTTAGAGCGGGTTCTGCGTTGGCCGTCACTGCTAAAAAGGTTTCCCCGTGTTCGGATTTACAGTGCAGAACATCATGCTTACTGGAGGGGAACTGGTCAGGGATACACCGACAGCCCAGACGCCTCAACAGTGATGGATATTGAGGAGGCACTCAAAATGACACGTCATTGCGGTCCCGAAAAAAGAATACGTTTCACTGAGGCCACAGGCTCAGGGCTTTCAAAGCTGGAATTAGAAGCCCAACTCCAAGCAAAGGATAAAGAGATCGAGAAATGGAAAGCGATTGTGGGAGATGTCCAAGAGGCAAGGCGATCACGAAATATTGGTCCTACCGGTGGAGGCAATAAGCCAATGTACTATCCGGTGGAAGCTGTGTCCGAGGCAATAGCAGGGTTGGGCAAAAACTCTTTAGCCCTTAACAAGAAAGGCGGTAAGTAGGATGAGTATAGCATTGGGCATATTGTGTTTAATACTGTTTTTTGTGGACTATGGGCAAAAAGCCGAAATCAGGCGGTTGCGAGACGGAATGCTGGAAATACTTGCAATATACAAAGAGAACATCGAGGACGGGCAGTATGAGACAGTTGACAACTTTAAGTATTGCGTACACAACGGAATTGGTAGGGCGGCAGATATAGCCAATGCAGCCCTTAACAAGAAAGCCTAAGCCAATGGACGATCTAAACCTACTAAACGCAAAAGAAACGGCGGCGACCCTGAAAATAGGACTAAGCACATTTTTACGCTGGCGATCTAAAGGTATCGGGCCGGTAGGTAGAGTGATCGATGGGCGAACATGGTGGACGCGAAGCGATATAGCGGCTTGGGAAGAAAACCTGGCCAAAGAGAATCAAACACTGAATGCGGCTTTGAGGTGAAAAGTGAATATCGAAGTCAACAAAATCTATTGCGGTGAATGCCTTGATATAATGCGGGACATGCCGGATGATAGCGTTGACTTGGTGTTCTGCTCGCCTCCCTACGAGGACGCCAGAGACTACGGCGTTGGCTTTAAGCTCAAAGGGCAAGAATGGGTTGACTGGTCAGTTGAGCGGTTCATGGAGTGCGTCAGGGTGTCCAAGGGGTTAGTTGCATGGGTAGTCGAGGGCAGGACGCGTCAATTCAAGTATTCGGCAACGCCAATACTATTTATGGCTGACTTACACCGAGCCGGTATAAAACTTCGAAAACCTCCCATTTACAAAAGAAACGGAATCCCGGGATCTGGCGGGCCTGAATGGTTGGCGAATAAATACGAGTTCATTGTGTGTGCAAGCAAGGGCAGGCTGCCGTGGTCTGATAATACAGCTTGTGGTCACACCCCTAAGTATAAAGCTGGCGGCGAAATATCCCACAGAACACAGAGTGGCGAAAGAGTGAATAAAAAATACAGACGCAACAGGAGACCCAACGGAGAAAGAGAGCAACGGGCATATAATCCACCCAAGCTATCTAATCCCGGAAACATAATAGACTGTGGCACTTGTGGCGGTGCGAATATGGGCAGTAAACTTGCCCACGAAAACGAAGCCCCGTTTCCTGAATCGCTGGCTGAATTCTTTGTGAAGTCATTTTGTCCGCCGGGTGGGATTGTAATGGATATTTTCTCAGGGTCAGGAACCACAGCGGCCGTTGCGGACAATAACGGCCGGAGATATATCGCCGTAGACGTTAGGCAGTCACAAGTCGATTTGTCCGGGAAACGGGTTAAGGAAATGAAAAAAGGACAGGGCAGTTTGTTTACAACCCCCCAATAACCTCATCAAGCACAGAAACTAACCGATCTTCAGTACCAATACCGATACCGGCATATCCTTCGGTAGTCTTGATATTCTTATGACCCAGATGTTTTTGAAGTACCATAGACGATTCACCCTTATCAGCCAGTAATGATACTGATAAATTCCGTAAGTGATGGAAATGAAATTTTGGCAAACCTGCCTTTTTACGGCTTTTTTCCCATTCTTGGCGCACTTTACCGTCCCAAACATCACTAAACAGCCGGGTGTTTTTGTCAGAGAGCGTCGAAATGTAGTCAATTATCTTTAACAATGCCTTATCGCCAAGCCTTTTAGCGATTATCTCTTTGGTTTTGATTTCGAGGAGATAGACAATGCCGGTATCAAGATCAATGCGGCAATCAGCGTCGGGTAGCAGCGTGATACTCTCAACGGCGGATCGTCGAACACCGAGAGCAAGAGCAAGCACCATGCGGGCGTATAGCGAGGGACAGGACTTTGCGTAGTTGAATAAACTTATAAGCTGATCGGTAGTTGGTGGGATGAATGGTCGCTTGAGAGTCTTTAACATCGTCCAAGTTATTTGTTGATTGTTGTAGTGATTCTTCACAAGCCAGTTATGAAAAGCCCGGAGATTCTCAAGGTCCTTATTTACTGACCTATTGCCAACACTTTCCTTGCGGGTTCGGATGTAGCTTTCGATGTGCTGTTGGCAGAGTTGTTCAGTGTTGCCGATGGTTATTGATTTATCGAATTGTGCAAAAGTGTTCTCAATCTGGAACCGAGTGCCGGCGGCGATGTCTTGTGATTCTTTCGCGAGGAAATACAGGTGGATCGCATCTACCCAACGCAAGCCCGTGACGCCCTGCCAGTTCTCGTAGTTGAGGGTGTACGACATGAAGCACTTCCAGAGATTCGCTTCGCGCTTGCCTTTGGGGAATGCCTTCACAATTCGCTTGCCGTTTAGGTGATATTCACCATACCAGCACTTCCTTGTCTCTCTCCACCATATTCGGACTTTTTTCATTTATTCAGTGGCTTTGGCGATAGCGGCTCTCATGTCCGCAATTTCTTGTAAGTTGGCTTGAACACCAAGTAACGTCTTACACACTGCCAGCAATTCAGCATTGATCGCCTCAACAGGATAAAACACAACCTTGTCAATATCATACGTTTTGTAGTGCTGATTGTGCCCGTATAGCGATATTGTGCCTAATTCTGGCCCATGCACATCAGATACGCATTGGGCATTGCCATAACCGCACAAACCAGACGATTCTTTCATAAACACTACGCAACCTTTTTTCAATTCTTCACTCATAATACAACTCCTTAATAAACACAGCCGGGGGGTTAATATATCTTAACGCCTTTGTCTTTTTCGATCTTGTCTCGAATCGCGTTCATAACAAACAAGTCCGTCTCTAACCCTTTCGATCTGGCTATAATCTCCGCCGAAACAGCAGTTCTGGCAAGATCGACACACCAAGCAGTGTTTGGTAGTTGTGCCGCGAGACACCGGACGAATAACCCGGTTAAATCATCGGCAATCGGATGTATTTTATTTGTGGCTTTCCGGCCTACAAGTGTTTTGGCCGTAAATATGCAGCCCGGCCACATACCCGCACATTTCTTTCCTTTACACGCATACAGGCTCTCATGCCCGCAAGCTGATTTATGTACTACGTCGCTTCTCACAATACACTTCCTTTCATAAAAGAGACGGGGGTTAGGGGGTAGCCTTGAATTCAACGCTATACCAATAATCAGGATGTATTTCCCATGCGCAAGCGGCTTCGCTCCATTGTCCACCAAAATATGATATTCCGGCGACCCTGACATTTTTTATTCCGTCTACTTGTAAATCTTCGTGGTAATTGCCTTCGAGGTTGTCTTTTATCCCCTCGATAACGTCCCATACGACATTCAAGGGCAACCCGTAAATATAGCCCACACCGTGATTATCGTCCTCAAAATCTAACAGCTTGCCATCTTTGGTTGTAAACCAGAAGTCAAAGCAAGGGTGTTCTTCAAGCATTTTTGCCTCATAACTTCGGCATTTTTTTTCCATAATACACTTCCTTTCATAGAGACGGGGGTTAGGGTTTAATTAGCCTAATCCCTTGACTCAGCATTTTAATTTGTTGGTCTTTCTGATCTAAAACCAACCGGACAAGTTTCGCAGGTGCAGTCCCTAATGGGCCACGTTCCTCGATTACGGTACCTGACAGGTCAAGTTCATTTACAACGTCTTCGAGCATGTTCTCAAGCTCTTCCTTATTCCATTTACTCATAATACTATCCTTTCATAGAGACGGGGGTTAAATTCCTGACAATAAATTTTGTCGGTTTGCGGCAAACTTTATTACTTGTTCCTTGTCACCAAATACACCATTTAACTTCAAAACTAATCGCTCAAACGCCAAGGCTATATCAACAAAGAATTGTTCGGTATCATCCGTCCACGGAATTTCTTGGAAGTCAGGGCTATTAAAACGGGACACTGAAATTCGACACATGGATGCTAATGACTCCGGTATTGAACTTTCGATAGCGTCATAAGTGATGTAATTTTCAACTTTTCCATCCAGAACAATCTCTGCTTTATCGTAAACCCCCACCCAAAGCGACAGAGATACGCCGTCTTTGCGGAAAATTTCGCCAAACTCACAGTCGTCCAAACTGTTAAATATTATCTTTGTACGGCCCTGTTCGTCGTTTGGCCCATATATACACGCGTCAACTGTATATCCGTACAGAATAACTTTCGTTTTTTCGGTAATTGACTTTTCATACATTTCAACGGCCGCATTAAAGGCCTTAATAGCACCTGCTTCGGTGTCTGATTCTACTTCTTCTTCAGGAACACCGGCAGGTAATGTGATATAAAATTTGCCATATCGACTCTTGTATCTCACCACTCTTTTGAATTCAGTGTGAAAGCAATAGATTGTCTCTGTGCTTACTGTTGCCATAACTCACATCCTTTCAAAGAAAGAACCGTCCAGGGTATGTGTTGCAAGTAAGACTTGCCCCCGGACGGTTCGTTAAGCACCAATAAATTTGAAAAGTCTCGCAACACATAATTAAAATATACACGATAAAATCAAAAAGTCAAGAGAAAAAATAAAAAAAAGATACCAGACCGATACCGCCAAAGCGGATATGTAGTGTAGGTGTTATGTTAAGTGGTGTAATAATAAAGACTTATGAAAGCCAACGGTCGGAATCGAACCGACAACCGCTGGTTTACAAAACCAATGAGGGGGTATATTTTTTTATCAAAACCGCATTTACGATAAAAATAACACGCCAAAGCACGCCAAAGCACGCCATAACACGCCACCGAAAAGATACCAAAGCGATACCATTTGACTTTGTCGTGTTTTGTGTTATACTGTTATTAGGCTACCTCCGGTTAGGGGTAATAAAGGGTTGCTCTGCGTAGGCCATAAACCTGCGTAGAGCCTGACTCTCCAAGGTGTTACTTGGTTGCATGCGCGGTTTGGGACCGTGTGGTGAAGGTTCGAATCCTTCTGGGGAGATTATGAGGCAGAAAAAAGTAAGATGTAATATCTGTGGTCAAACGATAAGATTTGGCAGGGCTATATTGAACCACATGGAACACCACAGGCGGATTCGAGCAAAAGAGGCGAGAATAGCTAAAAGGCTATAACATGACACAGAAAATCAGAGCAACACTGTTAGGACAGAGAAAGCTGGTAGATCGCCTCAGCGTAGAAGCGAATATATGCGGCACACCACAAGCGAATCTTGCTTTTGTTTGCGCAGAGGATGAATTAGACGCTATGCAGGGCTTAGTGAATCAAATGGACGCTGATCACGACGCGCCGGCACTCGACATACCTCCAATAACGGAGAAATTAAGAAAATGAAGTAAAGTGTGTTCGGAATGATTTACATTGAAGATGTAATCAAGCATTTTCAGGGTGAGTGGGAAAGAGCAGAGAATGACGCGGAACGGTTGGCAGTGATTGACAAATTGATAAGTGATGCACAGCAGTATCACGTAGATTTATGGATGGAAATAGTAAAAGAGATTTGATAATGGGCAGGGCAGCAGAAGCAAGGGAAGTATAATTGAGAGCAGTAAAAGCCTTTTTTGCCCGGCTTAATTAGGGCGAAGAGTACGCTGGCGAGTGTAAACGCAGGGTTATTAGCGGCTGTATCACCCCGATATAGTCCCGTAAAGACGCGAAGTGGAGTTATAACGCTACTTGTGTGACCCGCACGAAACAGGACGAGACGTTATAAGGTATAAAAGCGCGAGAACTCATTATACTGAGTAAATCCGTTTGAATAGCTCTTGAATTGAGGGGTATTCTTGCGCTCGAATCTATAACCTGAGTAGTATAACATGTGCAATAGTAGTGATAATCTAAGGGGTAACATGCTAAAACAAGCGAATAGGTTTGAAAAGTGTGTTTATGGTAAGGAACCGGACTCGTCCCCGGCCTTACCATTTTTAATAAATATTAAATAAAGTTTAGGATATTATGGCAAAGGGAAAAAGATGAGTCAAATACACAAGCGAGATAAAGGATCAGCGACGACAGAGCGGCAAAACAAGCGTAAACCGGCAGCCATCACCAAGCCAGTTGAAACGGCTTCGGAACCAACACCAGACCTGATTATTGCTGATATGAGTATGAAGAGGGCTGAACTGATCGAAATAGCCGACGCGATGGAGTTATCAACCACAGGGACAAAGCAAGAGTTGATTGACAGGATACAAGCATGAATAGACGTGGATTCTTAAAATGTGCGTTATTATCACCATTAGCGGTGTTATTGAAGCCCAAGAAGCAGACTATTGCTGAATATGACGCTGAAGCGATACAGACTATTGACCAGTGGGCAGAGAAGCACCGGATAACAGACAACATCGAATTAAATGAATACCAGAAGTATATGCGAGATGTGGTTTGTTATGGAACCGGTGGAATGATGGTGACAAAAACCGGCAAGATGCAACATGTGCCAATAGATAAGATATTCACAACAAAGCAGCCTGTACTGACAACACGACTGCAATCCAATAAGGCCGAATGCTACGGCAAATCACCACTAAAGAGGACATAATGCCTGATATAAGAAATGATGAGACTGTTGAAGCAATAGCCCAAGCATATACCAGTAACGGCCATAACAAGACGCAAGCCCTGATAAGTGCAGGATATGACCCGGTAAATGCTGATAGTGGCAAAGGACAGCGAGTCTACGGAAATCAACGGTTAATTGATGCAATTGCTAAGATAGAGGCCAAAACAGCAGAAAAGGGCGATTATAGTCGGCAAGGACAGCTTGATAAGCTTGAAGACATTGCCGAACACATCCTCACGTCCCCCGCAGCCCGTGTATCAGCCATTAGAGCCCAGAACAGCATGTTAGGTTACGATCAAGAGAAAGCCCCTAACGAAGAAGCAGAGCAGTTGCGGCGTAAGCGTATTACTGACGAGGAGTTAGCGATTGCAGCCCAGCAAGCTAATGACCGGGTTGAGGTATTGAGCGGCCAAGTGAAACTCAAGACAGGATAAGGAGAATAACCATGAAATGTGTAATATGTGAAACAGAGTGTGCAGGCCAGACCTGTTCAGGTGCGTGCAGGGCTAAACTGAGCAGGCAGAACAAGCGCACGCAAGATGAGGCGCACGGTGTTGATGCGATAGACCGTGCGCACGCGCACACCCCCAGTCCAATAGAGCCTCCTGTTGGATGCACCCATAAGCCAACACGTCCACCATGCACACCCAGCCAGATGACCAGCCCATGCCACGCTTGCGCTGATCACGCCGGATGCAGCTACCGCAAGAACCAGACCATCGCAGTGCCGGGTGATGCTGAATATGTGGGGGTAGTATGATGAGCCAGTGGACAATAGAGGACGTAGAGGCGGCAACCATCATGCACAACATAGGCGCAATGACACGCTTGGAGCGGGACAGGATATACACGGAGCATGCAACGCAAGCTGAACCGCCCATGCTCCGTAGAGTACGAGAGAGGTTGCGTAAACAATGACACACAATCAAAGCATGCTTAATCTGAGGCGAGGGGGTGGGGCCGGAGAAGGCGGGGTGGTGCTGTGCATAAAGATACTACCACCCACAGTTTTTTATAGGGGAAACCAATAATGGACAAGACTAAACGAGTATACAGAAAAGGTGCTGCTGTTGGCCCTGCTATTACTGAGCCCTACGCCCATTTACTTGAGCAGTGGCGTCAATTAGCACTCGGCTGTCACTATAATTATTTCGCCCGCACTATTAATACTGGACACGGAGCATAGACTAATGGAGCAAGTATGAACGGAGTAAGCAAACGAGTATGTGTAGCGATGCTAACTATAAATGCAATAACTCCGCATATTAAAGAGAATACTGAATGGGCTATATGCGGGATAGTGTTCGTATGTTTGATACATTATATATCGGGTTTATTTAAGGACAGGAATAATGGCACATAAAAGCGGTAGTACTTACAAGGCAGGTTCAGGCGTACATGCGAGAAAAGGGAACCCGAAACGAAAGAAAGCGAAGAAACGTGCGAAATAACTTAGGCTTTATCAAGACAGGCATTAAGTTCGAGGGCTGCGATGTTTACCTCGGCTGCCAGAGTCAGGTCCAGGGTCATCGGCTTGCTCCGCTATACAAGAGATTTATGAACCGCATGGTGTTCCGGTCGAAGATCCCGTCCCTTGGCGACCTGTACCATGTGATGACTGGCGTGAGAACAAAATTGATGTCTGGAGAACCATTATTTAATTAAAAGTAAATAGGGCTTGACCAAAACCGGCAGGTGCAGGTCAATGCAAAAACAATCAAAGCGGCTTGTAGGAGCCTACACTCTTACAGGTCGCTTTTTTTGTTGCCCTGAAAGGTTTTATGAACATAACCTCAGAAGATCGTTGTGCTGCTAACGCCGCTTATTGGGCGTATATGGAGAAAGTCTTAATTGACGGCAGACCCTTTACGCTCGATGGTCGCGCTTATCAGGTTGAACTCATGTCGTTTACGACCAAGGATGGCAAGGTCAAGCACAACGAGGTTATCAAGAAAGGTTCCCAGACCGGAGCGACTATGGGCAAGTCCTTGGAGATTGTCCACGGTGCGAAATACGGTTTATATCCACAGGGCATTATATATTATTTCCCCAGTAAAACCGCAGTTGAAGAATTCTCAGCCGGTAGATTCAAACCACTGCTCAAGGATAACGACCGGATCAGGACACTATGTAATGATGTGAATAGTGTTTACACCCGGAGAATCGACAAGACCAACGTAAGTTTCCACGGTTGTTCCGGTACGACTATCATCGGTGGTATAGCGAAAGACTCAACTGCCGTGCGTTCCACTCCTGCCGATTGGATATTACTCGATGAGAGAGATTTATTCGACGACGAAATGGCTTCACAGGTCAATCAGAGACTAGGCAACTCCACGATCCGCAGACGAAGCGATATGGGAACACCGAAACTTCCTGACGATGGTATCGACAGACTGTATAATAAATCAGATATGCGACGCTGGATAATCCAGTGCCTGTCTTGCTTGAAGCACACCTGTCTTGAAACTGAATTCCCGCATAATATCAAAGTTGACGACAAGGGGCGTGGTTATGCAGCGTGTATTCATTGCGGAACGGAACTTGACCGATGCAAAGGGCTATGGGTTCCTGATAGTCCACAAAAGGACACCGTTGGCTACTGGTGCAGTCAACTCTTAAATCCTAACAGGGACCTAGCCCTTGCGTTGAAAGAATTTGACGACCCGACCGAGTTTGACACTACCGAAGCTGAATTCCAGCGAACTGTTATGGGTGTCGCTTACGCTCGTGCCGAAGATGTTCTGAGAGAGACGGAAGTCCTTTCGCTTTGCACGAATGAGGCCATGTCGTATTCCAGCGACGGCCCTTGTGCTATGGGGTTCGATGTTGGCTACCCGCTGATTCATGTGGTTATCGGTGTGAAGATAGGCAAGGATAAATATAAGATTATTCGCATGGCAAGAGTTAAGAGTTGGGGCGACCTACACGATCTCGCTCAGAGGTACAATGTAAAGTCAACCGTTGGCGACGCCATGCCTGAAAGCCATAAGATTCGTGAGTGGGCGGCTTCGGAGGCGCAAAGCGGCAACACGGTTTATCCGTGCTACACGCAAGCGTTCCTGAAGACATTCGATTCATGGGGTCAGGATAATATCGTCAAGGTGAATAAGACCGATATATTCGACCGCTCGCATTACATGGTAACTAAGTCCGGCATGTTACTCTTACCGAGGATATGCGAAGAGGTTAAGATATTCGCTCACCAGATGACTCAGGTTGCGAAATTCCTTGAAACCGACACTAAGGGTAATGCTTCTTACAGGTATAGGAAAATCGGCGATAAACAGGACCATTACAGATGTGCTACTAACTTCTTTTATCTCGCCTGCAAAAAGGTAGGGACGCCAAAAATACACCGGCAACGAGGACAAGAGGTTATGCAGGACCGAACTTATAAATTAGGATGTAAATGAGTAGAGAAAAAGACACAGAGCAGTATCTAAAACAATACTTCTGGGACAGCAAGGGCAGCATCACCGTCCAGCAAGCCCTACTCGGTGCTTCTGCGCTCACACACGCCGCTGTCAAGGCTCTGGCTGACGCTAACAAGGTTCTAATCGACGTACCGCAGGGCTGGGTAGCAGGTGAGTTACGGTTCTATTCTGACTCAGCCGCCGATACCGAGGATGTGTTAGAGATATACATGGCGGCAACTTCTGATTCTCTACCTGACCATTACCGGCACGTTGCGACACTAACGAATAAGGTTGGTACACAGATACGTTCCGGTTCGGATTTATTCATAGATACGATAAATGCCGCGATTGTATGGCTGACCAATAAGGGCGCAGTGTCACCTGCGGATAATACGTTCGCCAGCTACGCTCTGAATTTCCACGGGCACGGTAAGATATTGATAATCGCAAGTACATTGGTGAGTACGACTTTGGGTGTGGAGATAAAAAAGGTATGAGTAACGAAATCGTACATGGCGCAGATTCAGCCAAGACTTTATATGCTCTTGTGTATAACTTTCTTGACAGGACGATATACAGCGTTACCAACGGTGTCTTTGAGGCGATGGGGACATGGAACGACGCAAGGGCGCAGGCGACTGCTATTGCAATGACTCCGGTAGGTGATAGCCATTGGGCTGATTTCCCTATCGTTGATAAAGGCGTGTACTTTGTATTGATAAAGGTTCAGGCTGGCGGTACACCATCTGCTGACGATAAAGAAACCGGACAGGGCACAATAGCTTGGGACGGCCAGAAAGAAATAAATATGCTAACCGAAGTTCATTCATGGGAAAAGAATTGTTAGGAGAAAGCAATGATTGCGAAAAAGTTATATATGGGCGGTTGCGTCTTAATGCTACTGTCAACGATATGGTGTCTTTATGTGGCACATGACTTGAAACAGCAACGAGATTGGTTCCATGAACTCTATACCGAATGGGATTTGTTTGAAAAAGACTACACCGATGACATCAAAAACATTGACCGACTTCGGGGTGACCTGGGATTTGAAAAGGAAGTGTCTCAGGAATGGGAGCGTATGGCAATGGACGCTCTCCAGAAGTCTTTTGAATGGGAAATGAAATACAAAGAGCAGTACACAATTAACAATATAGGTCTTGTTGCAAAATAAGGAGTACATAAATTGGAAAAGCAAAAACACAAACCGAAAGAAGAAGAACTCTCCGATGCTATTGCATCAAAGCTTATCAAAAGAGTAGGCGTTAAAGATGGTGGGTTATTTCTCTTCGGTGAGGATGGTGGGCCTCTTGAGGTTCTTATGCAAGGCGACGTTGGGCTACAGGGACCGGCAGGTTTGAGTGGGCCTAAAGGCAACAAAGGCGAGACTGGGCCTCTCGGCGAACAAGGCGAATGCGGAGTACCCGGCCCCCAAGGTGACAAAGGCGACATCGGCGACACTGGTGATAAAGGTGACAAAGGCGACCGTGGCAAACCGGGTATCGCTGGCATTGACGCTGTTGGCAAACGTGGCATGAAAGGCGACCGGGGCGAAGTCGGTTCCGAGGGAATGCAAGGGCCACAAGGCAAACAGGGCGTCGCCGGCGGTCAAGGTATTCCGGGGACACAAGGAGCCACTGGAGCCGCAGGCAAAGCTGTCACCGGCCCGCAGGGGGCGCAAGGTGAAGCTGGTATACCACCTGTCGAACTAATGAATATTATGACCCGATTGGCTAAATTGGAGGCGAAACCATGACTTCGAGCAAGCGACCTAAAATAGATACGCCCGCTGATCCTGACCCAGTAGCCCAGCCGATCCCCGGACGTGAAGAGGATGAAGCCAAGAAAAAGGTAAGGCGACGTGCAAGGGGTGGTGGCAGGCAGTCAACGGTTTTTGCTGGACAGCTTAATCGTGCAAGAGGTGGCAATACAATATTAAATACTCGATTGGGATAACATGGCAGGAACGGCCAAACAATATATAGAACGCATGAAAAAACTTGAGACTGATCGTGCCAATTTTGACGAACTTTATCAAGATTCAACTGACTATGCCTCGCCGAATAACAGCCAAATAGTAGATGAGCGTTCAAGTGGCGAAGTGTTGATGGACTTATTCGACACTACTGCCGAAGAATCTAATATCCAGTTGGCATCCGGTCTGTACTCGTTCATGTTCCCGACAGAGACCCGCGCATTTGTTTTGGAAGTTGAAGACGAGAAGTTGATGGAAAACGACGATGTGAAGCAGTGGCTTGACGCTACCACCAAAGTACTCCACAAACGTCTTATCGGCAGTACGTTCCGTGAAGCGTTCTTTGAATACTTGAAATCGTTAGGCGTGTTTGGTACGGGATGTCTGTATGAGGAAAAGGGCAAGAAAGTCCCGCTCGTATTCATTAACTATTTCATGCGTGATATTTATATTATCAGAAATTCAGACGGCGATGTTGACACAGTGTTCAGGAGATTCAAATTCTCTGCTCGTCAAGCTGTTCAAGAATTCGGTATTGATAATATTGGTGAGAAGATTCGGACTGCATACGATAGTGTTAGCGACAGGGATAAGAAGTTTGAATTCCTGCACGTTGTAGAGCCAAGGGAAGAACGTGACGCCAAAGCTGACGACCCGAAGAATATGCCGTGGTCAAGTGTCTATATCTCAAGGGACGAACAGGAATTCGTAGAGGGTGCAGAAAGCGGTTACGAAGAATTCCCATATCAGGTAAGTGTATTCGATAAGGACTCGCTTGAGGATTATGGCCGTAGCCCGACAATGAAGAAGTTGCCTGATATTCGCATGGCTAACGAACTCAAGCGTATTAGAATTGTGATGTGGGACAAGACCGCTGACCCGACCATGCTCGTAAAAGACGACGGTTCAGTATGGCCATTAACTTCAAAGCCGGGGGGTGTGGTTTTCTATCGTGACGAACCTCCGATATATTGGGAACCCAAGGGCAATCTTGCCGAGATCAATAATGCAATACAAGAAACCCAAAAAGAAATAATGAAGGGTTACTTCGTTGATATGTTCGACCCGCTGATTGATAAGCAGAACATGACAGCGACGGAAGTACAGGCTCGTGTCGAACAAAAGCTACGGTTCCTTACTCCGATAATCGGCAGATTGCAAAGCGGGCTGTTTAATCCAATGATACAACGAGTGATAGGCATTTTGAGCAGACAGGGCAAGTTGCCTGATATGCCACCTGAACTATCCGAACAGGAATTCAGTATTATGTATCTCGGCAGACTTGCTCTTGCGTTGAGGACGATTGAGACTGAGGGGTTGACTAAGACGCTTAATGAATGGGCTGTTTTTGCTGATATGAACATACTTGAATGGGTTGACCATATCAACGTCCCAGTAGCGTTCAGGGACTCAGCAAGAAACAACGGCGTTCCTGCAACATGGCTGCGAACCGAGGACGAAGTGAAGAAATTACAAGCCGATAGGAATGCAGCATTGGCGAAACAGGCAGATTTAGAAGCGGCCGGGCAAGCTGCTAAGGCGGCTAAAGATGGAAGTAAGAAACCAGAAGAAGGGTCGCCAACAGAAGCGGCAATGGAGAATGTATAATGGACAAAGAAATGGAATTATTGCAGGAAATTTTGGACTTAGGTGGAACGCTAACGCTCACAAAGTACAAAGACGTTGTGCGGAAAGAAGAAGGTGTGCAAGTCCATCTTAGGATTCGTATACACGGCAAAGAGTATCAAATTAACTTGCATGTTAGAGGTGTGGTTAAATTCCTTAGCGAAGATGCTCTTGGCGAGATGCTTCGCGCAATAAAGAGAAAGCAAAATGCAGGAGAAACGGTAAGTTCAGTTTAACTTAGGAGAAAGAAATGGAATTTTTTAAGCAGTCGAAAGAAGAAAAGGAGCGGGAAGTTCGTGAAGCGTGTGACTTCGCAATACAGCAGACCGAACAGATACAGAAGTTGCTCGCTGGAAACGACGAGGGGCTAAAGGCTATTGACGGGATAACGGGTTATTACAACGATACATTTGACCCTGACCCGTTAAAAAGTGCGTACAAAGCAGGAAAAAGAGCCGTTTCGATTATCCTGCGTGATATGATTGAGAGAGATGTTAAAAAAGCAAAAGCAGAAATGGAGAAAGAAAATGCCGAAGTATGAAGAATGCAGGAATAAGATGTGTGGTGCAAAGTTAAAGCACGACAAGACCAGTGACCAGTACGACCCTGAATATTGTTCAGGTAAGTGCCGTGCAGCGGATGGGGCAGAGCCGTATGTGAAATCTGCCGAAGAGCAGGCTATGGTTGTTGAAGTGACAAAGAAAAGGAATCCTGCTTCGTATGAGGGATACAAGAAGAATCACGGGCCGGGAGCTAAATACGCCCGCAGGTTCGAGCCGGAAAAGTTGAACTGGACGAAAAACGTGATGAGTGAAGACGAACTGGAACAGGCCGGTTTCCGCGCCAACCGTGTACCGATACCGGGCGACTGGGATTATGAAGCACCTGCACTTGAGACAAAGAAGCCAGCGACTAAACCTCCGACTGAATGGGAAACAATAAAGGCCACGGCTAAAGAGTTGGGGATAAATATTCTCCGAAAGAACAAAGAGACTCTTCTGGCAGAGATAGCCGCAATAGCAAAGGAGGCCGAAAATGCGTAAGGATATGACATTAGAAAAATTCACACGCCTCGGTTTCGTGTTCAGTGGCGGAGAAGATGGCGGCGATCCCGGCGGAGACCCGTCTGGCGACCCCGGTGCAGACACAGGTTTCGTAGGTTCTGACGGTACATTCACCGAGGGCTGGACTGATCGTGACGAGTTCAAGGCCGATGCTGGCACACTTGGCAGGTACAAGACCGTAGGCGAACTCGCCAAGGGCCACAGTGAGCTTAGGAAGAAGTTTAGCAAGAATCCCGACTCAATGGTAGAGATACCGTCCGATACGTCTGACGACGCCGTGAGGGCGGCATGGGGCAAGGCTAACGGCGTACCTGAAACAGTTGAGGGGTATGCGTATGAGTATTCTGACGATTTCGCTACGAAACTTGGTCCTCTTGACGACAACAAAGTGATAGCAGTAAAAGAGTTTGCGCATAAGGAATTAGGTCTGTCTAATGCCAAGTTCCAGAAATTCTTGGATTTCTACCACACGAATATCGCCGCAGACGGTGACGCTTTCAGTGCCGAACTGGAAGAAAGTACTAACCAGCGATTCGAGGCTGGTACGGCTATTCTTAAAGGGCAGTGGCTTGAGGGAACGGACGACCGAACCGCAGCGGCTCTGGCTCATCTCCAGAAGTACGGTGAGATTGAAGTCAAAGGCGCAGACGGCGAAATGGTGAATCCGCTGGAAATGTTATTTGCCGAGACTCCAACTCTGAAACAGTCGCCTTGGCTGGCTATGATAATGGACAATATGGCTAAAGGCATGGGCGAAGCTACCCGTGTTGGCGGAAGTGATTCGAGTTCATTGTCACTTGAGGGCATAAACACCCAGATAACCGACATTCGTGCGAAACAGGCCGCAATAAGAGAAGCAAATCCTGCTAATTTCAAAGGAGACCCACAGTTTAAGGACTACGAGAGTAAACTCAAAGTTCTATACCAAAAAAAGCCTGCGTAGGCTTTATATACTCAGATACCCCTCGTAAGAGGCCCTGATGCTTGTGTCAAAGCGACACCACCTAATGCAGGTGTAAAGTGTTAGGAAAGCCCCATTATTGGACACCCTTTCCGAAAACAGTTTAACAATAACGTTTTTTGAAAGGAACAATAATGAGTTCAAAGATTAACATCACAGGTGGCATACCCACTTGGTTCGTCTCGAAGTTCCATGACGATCTGTATTTGGAGTGCCAAAAAGACGAATCCCGGTTCGGGCAAGCAGTAACTATTGAGGGCGACCTTCAGGCGAACGCCGACAAAGCGTTTGATATGATGGGCGCGTTCGAGTTGCAGGAAAAGACCGGTAGGAACCAAGAAACTCCTACCTTAGACCCGTCCACACAGAGGCGTTGGGTCGATACCACTCCGTACCATAACTCGGTACTGTTTGATGTGGATGACGACCTTGACATTAAGTTGTCTCCGGCAGGCGATTTTGTCACATCGTTCAAGAATGCCGTTCAGCGCAAGAAAGATGTCATTATCTTTGATGCGTTTGAGGCCGCAGTCGGTTCAGGTCGCAAGAATACCAGTACGATTAGCTGGGCAAACCAAGATGGTAATGTGAAGTATACCGGTCTTGACACTGGCCGTACTATTGCTCACGATACCGCAGTTGGTAACGCTTCCGCTTCTGATACCGGTATGACCACCGAAAAGATAGAACTTGTTCTGGAATACTTCGCCAATAACGAAGTCAATCCGAACATGCCTGTCTATGGTGCGATTTCGCCTCGTCAAGCGACGAACCTGTTTGGTCAGGAAGAGTATGTCAATATCGACTTCAATACCAGCAAGCCCCTCTCTACTGGCAGAATCCTCAAGCAGTGGATGGGTGTGAATTGGATCGTTGACCCGCTGGTAGTTTCCGGCACGAACAACGATGTTGACGGCGACACAAATGTATTTGAATGCTGGTTCTGGACACCGGACGCGATGAAACTTGGTATAGCGGATGCGCTGACTATCAAGATCACTGAAGAGTCCACACTGTCTTACAGCCAGCGTGTATATGTTCACATGAACATGGGTGCTATGAGATTCGACGAATGCAAAGTCATTAAAGTTGAATGTCAGGGCTAATTTATTTTTGCGGGTGTTTCCCGCTTAGAAAAGGAGTTTAACATGAGTTTTGATAATTTATTTCACGGGTCGCAGGATGTACCGAATAACAGTCAGTGGAAGATTATGGCTGAAAGTCTGCTTGCAGACAGAGATATTTGGAATCCTACGGCAGAAAAGAAGTTTCCATTAGGTGCTTTAGCTCACGCCAGAGATGGGCGTTTGTGGAGGTATTGCGAAAACGCTGCTACCATTCTTGCCATAGCAACACTACATCAATCTGTTGTCGAAACAGGAAATTGGAACTATACCGCACAGACCAATACACCGGCTGTTCCTGTTGCTGGCGACAAGATAGTAACTGTTGTTACTGATACTACTATTGCTGCCAACGAGCTTGTCGATGGATACTTGTATATCCCAGACGGCACAGGCGAAGCCAATATGTATACTGTCAAGGACAACAAGGCCAGTACAGCAAACGCCGTAAGTGGGTTTGATACTGTGATTGAGATTGCCGACCAAGGCGGTATTCGTACTGCATGGGTGGCTGCATCTGATATTACTGTATGGCGAAATAAGTACAAAGACGTACTTATTTTCCCAACCGACCCGACCGGAAAGTGTACCGGTGTCTCTATGACAGCGATACCAGCCAGCAATTTCTTCTGGTCACAGGTGAAAGGGCCATGCCCGGTTGTAAATGGCTCGGAAACTGTTGTTATCGGCGACCTCGTAGCTGCGGGCACTAATACGGCTGGTGCTTTAGGCTTGCCTGATGGTGCTGCTACTATGGAAGGCGACACTTTAATCGGTCATGTCCTGAGAGCATCTACTGCAACAGGCGATTTTGCTGTTATTGACCTTAATATAGAATAGAAAGGAGTATGAACATGAAACGTTTAATTACAATTTGTTTAGT
>SDBT01003664.1_pt1 | contig 26438 bp, 74 predicted proteins | sample 2277101 | NCBI WGS metagenome assembly SDBT01 (sample SAMN10404973, study PRJNA504765) | marine sediment metagenome | isolation source: marine sediment core GS10_PC15, 103 cmbsf | place: Arctic Ocean: Southern Knipovich Ridge | collected 2010 | reverse complement strand
GCCAAAGCCTATGAGATATATTATGAGCAACGCTATAAGTATGTAGTTAATCACTGTTAGCCTCCTTATCCCTTAATAGCCGCTATTTGATACGGATCAAGCTCAGCCAGCACGTCCACTAAGTCCTCCTGAGCTTTCATAACCTCTCGTATATCCTTATACGCTTGAGGGGCTTCGTCTACGTTGCGCTCGGTGAACCGACACTCAAGGTCGCCCATTGCCTCAGTTGCGTCCTCTACGGTGATAGCAGGTTCAAACTTACGCTTACCCTTATAGTTTAAGCCTGTAGCCTTGGTGCGTGACATAACACGTCCAGCTCCATGTGAGCACGAGTTAAAGCTGTCAAGGCTACCCTTACCCTCAACGATGTATGAGGGTGTACCTTGTGAGCCGGGGATTATACCCACATTACCGAGCGTTGCAAGTGTAGCACCCTTACGGTGAACGATGACTCGTTGCTCACCAAAACACTCAGCGGCCGCATAGTTATGATGGATGTTTGTAGCCTCTGGAAAGCCCACCTCTCCAAGCACCTCAGTAATTGCAAGCTTAACCTGCTTAGACATTTCAAGCCTATTAGCTAGAGCGAACTCAAGCGCAAAGTCCATAGCTCCGCCATACTCAATAGCCTCTGGAGTGTTCATATCGAAGTAAGCCATATCCTTGAGGTCTGAGTTGCCCTCACTCTCAGCCAGTTTATTGAAGTGGTCACATACCTGCTTACCGAGGTTCCGTGAGCCGGAGTGAATCATAAACCAGATATAGCCATCCGACCCTTTTTGAAACTCAATGAAGTGGTTACCGCCTCCTAGTGTACCAAGCGATAAGCGAGCGTTATCAAGTTGCTCTTTGATTATAGGGATATAAGTAGGTGCGTGATTAAAACCGTCCCAGTGCTTTGACTCGGTGTGCTTCTTGTAGCCAACAGGCACGGACTCTCTTATAAGCCCGTAGATTTCTTTTTGAGCCTGAATGTCCATACCCTTTAAGTTTGTCCTGACAGCCAGCATACCACAGCCAATATCCACACCGACAGCATTTGGACAGATAGCGTCTACTAAAGGCATGACTCCACCCACAGGCATACCGAACCCCATATGAGCGTCAGGCATCAATGCGAGGTGGCTATATATCGGCATATTATCTGCGGTATCCAAAGCTTGCACTAGTGCGCTATCCTCTAAGTCGGTTGAATCGGTTGCCCATACATAAATTGGTACTTTAGTTCCTTTTATCTTGTACATTTACGCCTCCTTGTAGATTGTTTATATGGTTATTCTAAACCCACGCTTCCTTATCTGCGTCCCATGTATTATTGTGGATTATAAGCATGTATGTCGTTAACAGCGATTCAAGTGGAGTGACTGCTATTGTCTGCCGTCCATCTCCAAACCCATAGCGACCTGAGCACCAATGACCATCTACGTTTTGGGTTAATCCTATAAACTCAATATCCTTGAGCCACCCTAACACGACCTCAAGGGATGGAATGTAGATACGCTTCACGTCGGGATACTCCCTTAACAGTTTATCGAAGTTCATCTGCGTTCCGATTAGAAAAGGTCTAGGATTACCAGCACAAAAATACCAGTCCCCTGCCTTCGGCTTCCACAGCTCCGCTATTTCAGGGCAATCGCACATCTTGATTGTGTTAGTCATACGCCCTCCTCTAATAAGCTACATGGTATATGCCAGCAACATTCTTTACCTGTAGTGCAATGTTGACTTCCATTAGTGAGATGTTTAGCATCCCCATCATTGCAATATTTTAAATTATGTGGGAATTTCCAAGGGCAAACCTTACCGCTTTTACATGTGAGACCTTCATGCTTGCATTCACCATGTTTTACGCATAATGCGCTCATTTACTCCTCCTTATAAACTTGCGCCATAACGCAAGATGTCCTCATACACGCTGTCATGTAACTCACCACCGCCATGATACCCATAAGCAATCGCTACAGAGCTTACAATGCTGGACGCTATACGTGCCAGTGCCTCATCACTGCCACAGTCCACGCTACTTGCAAAACCAACGCTTAAATTAAATTCAGAGTATTGTATCGCAATCATACGCCCTAAACTACTGTAGGCATACAAAAGCTCATCAAGCGCACCACTTGCCAACCCCTTAGCGTAATCACCTACAAAAGCTTGGCTCTCAGTATGCAATTTAGTGACTTGTATTTGTATCGAATCTGTCTCATGATTAAAAGATAGAATATCGTGACCAGCAAACACTATCCTACGTGGATACTTACGGTAGCACACTTTAGGCTCAAGTAATCGCACCTCATCCCATAGAGGTAACGCTTGTGTCAGAGCATATAAGGCATAGCTGAGTTTTGACTTGGTATTGAGACCTCTAACCATCATATTGTTGAGCTTAAGGTACTTGATAGCTCGCCTACGGGCAAACCACGCCTTGATTAATGCTATAGGGTTAATCATACTTACACCTCCTTACATTTAAGCAACGCTCCGCACACAGGGCAAAACGTTGGCACAATGTCTGGTATCATTATTATCAAGCCATACATGGTTACCATGTGTGACAACCTCTTACCTGTAAACATTACGCAACACGCTTTGAGTATCGGTATGCTTGAGCTTGATACTGGAGGCTTCCTGTAATGCTCTATCGGTGGTGCTCCGGCTTCCTTCATTAGCCTGTCGATGTCTCCAGTGGTTAGATTGTTATTGCTCATGATGCCCCGATAGAAAACCTTTCAGGTGCTCCATTCTTTCATCTTCCTCTTGCCTTATTTTTTCCTTTAACCCTGAGAAAATAGCCTCCCTAAATTCAGTCTTATCAACCTCAATATTTTTATCATGTATAATCATAGTGTATGTGTCTTCGTTAATAATCCAGCCATGGCTCTTCACAAATTTATCAATGTCATTATCGTTTAAAATATTACTAAATATCACGATGCCTCCTCGCCCATAATTAATAACTCCTCAACGCTACATCCGAGCTTGTCTGATAAAAAATCATAAGCTTTGTTAAAGTAATTGCATGCTTCTAAATGTTTAAGATTTTTATAGCTAACTGAACGCCACACTATATGCCTTGTCCCATATTCGTCAACTATAGATTTATCACGGTCATAAAACCTTAGAGCAACCTTTACTTGGAAGCTAACTTTGTTCTTATCGCTCCACTCTGGGTCGTCCAGATTATCAGCAACTATTTTACATATTACAAAGTAAAGTTTAAGCTGTGGATAACTTCTCGCTTTGGTTGCCCCTGTAATTTTAGCCCTGACTATCTGATTAGGCATAAAGTCAGATAACGCCTCCCTATCCTCAAGGGCATATGGCTTGAGTGTGCCATCACTATTAATTTGTAGCGCAACGTCTACCATTTAACCCTTACTTTGTTCCACGTGGAACATTAGACGTAATCTTGAGCGCATTAAAAGCCATACGCAACAGTGACGACTTCGATGTGCCGAGTTCATCGCACAGCTCCACTAGACGCTTATTCTCTTTGTCTGAGAGCCTTGTGTGAACCTCGTTAGGTCTGCTTATCTTTTGTGGCATGTGTGTCCTCCTTGGTTTCGGTTAATTTTCTGAGATTTTCAGGTCGGCAAGCGGTAACATATCCTTTATCCCATTTGACATCGTAGAATGCAGGATTGTCTTCTATCGTAATAACCTCAACGACAAAACCCTTATCATTGACTAATCTACTGGCTACCCTGTCGCCCACCTCAAAGGATACCTGAGACAACTTAGTAAGTAAATCAGGGTCATGTATAACCCTCTTGCCTGCATTCATACCCTTACTCCACAACACTTTTACATGCCATTCGTCATTTGTACACTTTACACCATTAACCCTACCTTCACTTTCAGAATCTAATTGATGGCTCACTTTATCATTAATCCTAAGCTCCATTTAATCACCTCGCTTTATCATTATATTATACGCATGTTGCGTTACACATACAAGCTAAATAATCTCATAGCCTTATAAGATTATCTTATGCTCATTTATTAGAGTCTAGGTCGCCCTTACCACCTAAACCTCCTCAATCACCACAGGGTGTAACGCTTCGACCAGCTTCTTTTTAAGCCTATACATTGCCCATGCCTGAGTCTTACGGTATGATTTACCCATAGGCTTGACATCCTCAACCACCTGTACGCCCCTGTCAATATCGAAGTATCGGAAATCCGCCTTGTAGTAGCATATCTTTTTATCGTTGACCACCACATCATAGCGTGGTTGTAGCTCTAAGTCTCGGATAGCACCGCCCCTCTCTAATAGTTTAAGCTCAGTATATCGCTTGGCTTCTTTTAGACTATCAAAACGGACTCCATCTACTATTGTAGGTTTAGCATTATGTTTATTCACCTTGCAAGCTCCTTTAGTATGGTATATCTCACACCCAAAAACCATTGTAAATATTCCCTAAACTGTACAGGGTAGCCATGTGCATAGTCGTGACATTCAGCACATAAGCCTATACCATTTAATAGATTGTACCTTAAAGATTTAATCTTACGGCTGAATATATGATGAGAATGTTCCGATACGTTATTACACCCTACCATCTGACAGACCTTATCACGCTCTCGTATAGCCTTACTCCATATCGAATCGGCGTTAATCCTTGGCATAGTCTTAGAGCCTACACGTTTAATCCAAGACCGCTTCATACCTCTAGACCTACGCATACCCTTACGCTTCTTGAGCTTCTTAGGTGGCTTAGGGACTTCCATCTATTCACCTATCCTTTGTTTATCCTTGCACAGCTCGACCACACGCCCACATTGCTCAACCGTAAACATGCCTATATGACAGTCGCTTATATCAAGGCGCATCTTGCTTGCCAGCCACTTGTACGCCGATGACCTATCGGTGCTTTGCTTAGTGTCGGGCTTCCAACGTTTACCATTCTTATTCTTACCTTTTTTGCGCTTAGAGTGGCTAACCCACAATTTATCGAATGCCTTGTGAGCCAGCATACGCCACACCCTCAGCTCCTTGTTGGCTATTGTCCCTACAGGCACTCCAGTACTACGATGCACACCTACGTAAGAATCGCACGCTGGATACTTATCGCAGATGTACGAGCGTCCTAATGACTTACCGTAAATGCGCTTGTTATCCTGTAGGGTTGCGTTGGAGCTACAGTATGGACATATCATCACCACCTGCGCTTTCGGCACGCTTGACTATGTTGATAACCTCATCTACGTCAAGTCCGTAATGTTTAGCGACATCGTAAAGAGGCAACTTTGATACATCCTTGAGACCCTTGTAATGCTTGTAGATTTTATCCCTAAGTTTAAGAGTTAGTTTCGCTCGCTTCATTGTCTGCCTCCTTGCCAGCCATAATAGATGCCTCAAAAGTGCCAGCTGTGGCCTCGCCGTCTGTCTTATCAAGCGCAAACTGAGTGGCTTCCCCCTCCTTACTGGTTAATCTTAGCGGAATATCGAACACTGTTTTATGTGGTGGCGTAAGCTCGACTTTTAAAGGTATCTGAGGCTCCTCACTTACGGTATCAGGATGTAAGATACTCTCAATAGCCCTCAGCTTCTCGACTGCGATGATACCCTCGCTCTCCTCTGGAGCGTCCCCAAGCTGGCATATCCTCACGTCACCGTCAAACGCTAATGATGCCAGTGTCATAAAGACCTCCTTACTTGCGTTCCCAGGCAACACCCTGTAAGTTCCTGACAGTGAGCCATCTGCAAGTTGCTTCGGTGCTTCTAATTTTACTATAGTGCTCATACGGTCTCCTTGGGTAAATTGTTTATACGCTTGATACCATTAGCATTAGTCATACCCTATCTTTCCTTTCCCTGTTTGGGGTTCATGAAGCAAATAACCATCGCCGCCAAACTCGTAATCAGGCTCAATGCTTAAATTAATATCCCTAATCACACATCCGCTCCTCAATATCCGTTTGACTACCTCGACATACTTATTACTCTCAACATCACGCTTGAGTAGTTCGTAATCGGCAAGCTTTTCACTGGTAGCACGCTCATACTTGAGTTGCATCTCGGTTTGTGCATTATATTGCCCGATATAACGATTAACTCTAGCTGTCTGGATACCAAGAGCTAAACACAACGCAAATATAACTCCCACCGTGAATACAAAAACGTGCTTGTAAACATACTCCATAACTTCTATAAATATATTCATGCGTCCTCCTTGCTAACTAGCAGTTATCCTCTTGTCACGTTGAATCGCCATTAATCGCATCAATTATCGCCAACTGTAAAACTGTATGGACATTGTGGTATTTACACTCCTCGCATGGGTTTGTCCAGTTTAAGTCACAACCATCACTTAGCATGTAGATACACGTTTCCATACTACCCTCCTATACTATTAAATAGTACAATCATTCTATTAAGTAGAATAGTTATAGTATGACCTTTTCTGCCGCTACTGGTATACCATTTTCTATTGTAAATTTAATCATTCCTGTCTCTGTTGGGCTATAGCCAGCCGTCTCTACATAGCTTGATGTCCCTAATTCCCCATACTTTTTATAGAAGCATCCAGTACAGGCGTACCATCTTAAATCAGGGTGTATGTAATCTTGAGTATAAGCATTATGGACATAGTTTTGTTTTATCTCACCACCATTTGTTGTTAGGTATAACTCATGGGTAGGCTCAACGATTAAGAGCTGATGTGCGTGACCTTTAGCCATTATAGCTACATCCCCAAACTGTTGCGCCCGTAGTTGGCTTTTAAGTGCCTTCTGTTTAGCCTTCTCTCTATCGTGTGGGTCGGCGGCGTTACTATTCATAACCTTACATCCATGCTCTACATATATCTTAAATTGAAGCTTCTTGTTATAACCCAAAAATGATATTATGCTTGAGTAAGTCCCCTGAACTATTCTTAATCTTTCGCACACCTCCTCTACGACATCACCAAACCTATGTAAATCACTCTCATGTTTACCCACTAGGTATGTTACAAGGTTGCGTTGTATAGGCTTTAATGTTCTGGCTAAATCTTTCGCCTGCTCTAAAGGTGTCGGGCATTTAGGGTTAACAGCATCAAGCCTGAAATGTCTATTATCCGACATCTTAGCATCCACCCCATCACCCATAAATACAGCCTTAGAGGTTCTATCCTCGGCTATAATACTCACAGCTTCCCTAAATCCATCGTCATGGTGATAGATAGAACCTTTATGAGCGTCCCCTATTAAATATAGATGCCAATCTCGTCTGACTGTCTGGTTTATGAGTTGCATGTGAACCTCCTCGTTGACGGCAATTAATACAAGTGACTCTACCTTTATCCATCTCAGCGTGTAACGGTTGGCTACACATTGAGCACTGGTTATTATCCTTGTAGCGTTGCCTGTTAAGCTTATTCATTTCCTTTCTACCCTTCTTAGCAAGCACCCTACACTTAGAGCAAGTCTTTAGATACGGCGGTGCTATAGGCATCTTATGCTTACACCATATACACCTGTTCTGCTCTAAGGCTTGCTTATGCGTTATTGGCACGAGTCTTGCTTGGCAATATCTGCCATCTGCCTTATAAGTTGTAATAGATAACCCTCTGGTGCTGTCTCAGGTTTAAACCCTTCAATGTTAGCGTATACCTCGTATATCTCATGACACTTATCACAGCTCATATACACCTCCTAGTTATCGGTATGTAACCTCAAGCACCCCTTACATACGGGCTTGTCAGGAGTCACCGAGTAGTTAGTAAGACGCTTGCTCCAACCACACGCCGTCTTGCCTGTACTGTTGACTATGTGGAGTACCTTTGACTCGTGCTCCCGTTGTGCTATTAGTGCGTACATGTTTTTCATCTATCCATCAACCTCTCGGCATCCGCCCACGTCATATCCTCAGGCGCACCCTCGCTACACTTGTCAAAGTCACCCTTGAACTCGCAGGGCTTATGGGTTATCTCGCAGTTTCCTTCCTTATAGAGGTTACACTTAGGCATTAGGCTCTACTCCCGTCTAGTGTTTCATTGCTCATTGGTTGCCCTCCTTTTTGTATAGATTGATAACCTCAGTAGGTCTTGTCGGATGTATTAATGCGTCCGCAAATCCATAAAAACAGTCATGGCAAAAAGATAATCTTTTATGAGACTCCCATGACTTAGCAAAATTACAAGGCTCACATTTACCATACTTAAAGAGGTCAGCAAGGAATAACTCATATGCTCTAAAATCTTTATCCATCTGCTTAGTTATTATCGCCATACCTCACCTCCAAGTAGGCGGTCGCCGCCTGTAGTAATAGTTCTGGGTTCATTAGGATTTCTGCAAACATATTTACCACGTCAACATGATTAAAATTAACTCCAACGTTATTAAACCATTGGCAGTAAAGTCCTAATCGTTCCCTTATATCGGCAAGCAACCCCTCAAACTCCCCCACGTCCTCAAGAGCCTTGCGGATGCTCATTGGTGTGGAGTAGGTTGGGTTGGTTGGTTCATGTATGCGTCCAGTGTAATGTAAAAAGCATTCTTCGCATTGACAAGTAACGTCATGTGTTATCCACTCATGCCAACGTAAGTTATCCCGCTTCTCACTCCATGAGGTGCACCTTGGACAGGCTACACTTGTAATCATTTGACCACCTATATGAGGAGTCTTACCTATTGCTATCTCACCACTCCCACCACACGTACAACCCGCTATCTTGGCATCGTGTGCCTTGACTTGTAGGGCGTTGAATTTCTTATCTGGCATTGTCGGCCTCCTTATCCAACTCCATAATAAGCTTATCTACCTTTTTTGCCATATCAGGCTCTCCCGTTAATAATGCCAAGTAGATACTTTTAAGCGTTAATATCACAACATCACATGGTATGTAACTTTGCTTGCCTCCATCCTCTCGGATAATCGTAATTACAGGTACATTTTTATTCATCGCTATCCTCCTCGCACCACTGACAATATAGCTGGCTCGTTACCCAACCTATCACAATCCCCACGCTTACCGATAAGAACACTACTGGTAGTATGCTCATGGTTTTACCTCTACACACTCAGCGTTTGGGAATAAGGTACACGGTATATTACATGCGCCCGGTCTAAATGTATGCTCAGTGGCGTGTGTGCATCCGCAGTCGGTTGAACCCTCTCCGCACTCCTTAGCGTGACTACATATAAGCTTATCCACCGTCCACCTCCTTGAATGTATTAAACTGTTTTTCATACTCCTCAACCTCTACCTCAGTAGCGCAGTCTATACAAATCTCCTTATCATCAACGGTAATTATATCCTCCGAATGCGAGTCAATATCTATAACCTCAGTACATCTATCGCATATCACTAGTCCCATAAACACCCTCCTATACCACGTTATTCGCCATCTAAGGCGTTGTTATACGGTTTCCCGTGCTATGCGCCCAGTTCCTTGAGCTTTGCGCCCTCAGTGCCTACTAGTAACCTCTGGATATTATCTTTGTCGCCTATGTAGACGGTCTCCGCTTGGTGGTCTGGCTGGTTGCCGTACATGCCATGACAAATTTCAAGCGGTGGTAAAGGTTGTCTTATCAGGGCATTGTAAAGTTTTGCTAATCTCGGACGCTCAAATTTCCAATCATCAACAGTTACTGTACATAAGCCAGCCCATCCAGTATTAAACATTTCTTGTCCACCAGTATATCTCCTGACTATTTCGCCAATAGCTATATCCTCAAAATATAAAGATACACCTGAACCGTACTTACGTATAGCATCCTCAATAACTTGCACGGCTAACACACCCTTATCATCGGCGGAACCTCGCACGGCCTCTCTTAAATCAACTGGCTTGGGTAGATTGGCATACCTATGTGTGTTAATCACGTTAGCTACGGCCTGTTTAAATTCTGTATCGCTCAGGTCGTCCAGTGCCATGCTATATAACGCTGTCAGTTCTGCTGAGGGTGTCTTGTCAAACATCTCGCACATAACCATAAAGCTTTTCATGAATACTTGCTCATCCATTGTCAGCCTCTTTCCATTTAAGCCATGCCCCACTTATAGCGTCTGCCTCGTTCTCGCCTATTGTGTCATTCTCAACTTTCAACCTATCTGTCATAGTATTACAAAATATCCAACCATCAACTCGCACCCCTAAACAAGGGTGTTCACCCGCTTCCTTCATCTCATCCCATAGCTCCATAGCGTGTGCAATAGATGTTGAGTATGGCTTAATGGCTTTCCATTGTCTACCATCCTCTGAATATCGTTCTCTACGATGCCAACCATAACTAGCTATCTGTTTTTCCGTTTTACTTTCGCATTCGACTGTACAATCCCAACCTCTACGATTAATAATACGCTCTTTAACCACCCAACCCATCAACTCAGCTATACGCTTATCACGCTCAATCCCTACTTTATCCATCTACACCACCTCGCTTGGCAATTTCCATGCCCTTTTTAATGTTGTCCATCCGCTCTTGTGTTTTATCCTTTGCGCTACCCTGCTTCCCTTTAAGCTCAAAGATACCAGCCCACCCATTTGTCATTGACTGCTCAAGCATCTGGATTGCCACGTCAATACTAAACCCTGCTAATAGCTTTGCTTGCTTCTTAGCTGAGACTGCGGTCACTGAGCTACGCTTTTGCTTCTTATGGGCTAACCACTCAGTCCACGCTTGCTTAAATTGCTCGGAGGCTTGGAAGTGGTCAGGGAAGTTGGTTAGGAAGTCCTCAGTTTTAGGTGGAGTTTTACAATCGACCCCCTCTTTCTTTAACTTTCTTTTCTTATAATGTAAAGGTGTACCAATTTTGGTAACTCTTTGTACCAATTTTGGTAATTGACCTGTTACCGATTTTGGTAAACACTCCCACTGTGAATATCTCTTATTAATACAGCACCTTATCCCATCATAGTTACCATTTTTGGTAATCAAACGCATAGTTACCAATTTTGATAATCCACGGCTGATATGGGAGCGGTTTTTTATGCCTGTTCTTTCGGCAAAATCATCAAGGGATAAGGTGCATTCTTTCTGTTGCCAGCCGTAAGATTCACGAAGGATTACATCGAAGAGTTGGCGAGATTGTCCAGATATTTTGACAAAAGCCAGAGCTATAAGAAGCTCATTAGCGATTCGTGTATATCCGTTTTCTATTTGTGGGTTAGACATTAAACCTCTATTAGCTCTGGGTTCTCGTAGATGTTACCGATAATCTCAACTGAATCATCTTGAGACATAATAAAGTCTAGCTCAAAGCCACCGTCACTACCAAAGAACTCACTATCAGGGGTTTTCCATATCATGAACCTTGAGCCACAATCTACAACATAACCCACGTACTGAGTGTCATGTCCGTTGTAATCAAACGTGCAGAACTCTATTTTATCTCCAGCGTAAATCTCAATATCGTTGGTATCCTCAAAGCCAGAGTATCTTAGTAGCTCACCTTTAGGTATAAACGTAAGCTCTCCTGTGGTGCTACTGAACTGTATACCACTGGTAGTCATTTGTATTCCGTCCCATGCTCTGTACTTATGTTTCATGTGGCCTCCTTTAATACTCAACATCTACGCTGAATATGTTTGTTAGGTGTAGTGCTGAGTCTTCGTCTATATATTGGTCTTCTGATGTGTAATCATCATTTAGATAGTAAGGGTTTCGTTTAGGTGAATATTCAGGATGGTTACTTTTATTCTTTTTGGCTATTTTTCTAAAGGCTCTTTTCATACACTTAATTAAGTCTCTCCCTTTCATCCGTCCCTTTCTTAACGCATCGTGCATATTTTCTTTATGCGTGCCAATAAATAGATGTTCTGGATTAACACATAAAGGAGTATCGCATTTATGACAGACCTGTAAGCCATTTGGAATATCTCCATAATATAATTTCCATGATACTCTATGCGCTCTGTCTGTTTTACCGTTTACCCATAATCCACCGTATTCATATCCTACCATAGCCGCAGTCCATAGCCAACAGCCAGAGTTAGGTTCAGGGATGTACTTAGAGTGGAATCGTTCTGAGAGGGTTTGTCCTTTAGGCATGAGACCTCCAAAGACATAAAAAGACCCACAGGGGCGTGATAGATATATGGGTTGGATAACCGCAACATCTCCCTGTAGGTCTACTTATATGTTTGTTAGTTTTTTCCATAATCTCTATCACGCACAACTTGTCTATTATCATACACACCCCTATCAATAATGTCAACACTTTTCTACCACACTTATCTCAGTATAAGGACAATCCTCACCGCACTCAGCATGTAGAGCTTCAACCGTATCAAAGACAAACAGAAATCCAGTGACACCATCAGGCCACTTTATACGTGCATCAAGCGCAACACCGTTAACTGCTGTGAACTCTGTCATAGCTGGCTGTAACTTTTGAGCTATAAACATACGCTCCTCAGCAACCGTGTCAAGGCATCGCTTATCACTAGGGGTAGCCAAGCATGGACATTCAACTTTAAACTTACTGCAGTGAAACCAGCGTGTGCTACCTGTGCCTCCTATCGTGCATCTTGGGCAACTCATCACTCACCACCTTTAAATACAGCCTTGTTTGCTATGACTTCTGCGAGTGTTGCGGGCTTACCGTCTTTATTACAGTTATCATCATAATCATTACAATGCTTACCAGAGTTATGACAATCATTGTCAGTCCTACGTGGGCATTTTTCGATTAATACCCACCCATCTACAAGCTCAGCCATCAAATGCTCACGGGTGAGGTAGCCAGCGTCTTTGATGTCCTCAACAGCACCATCTAGCATGACACTTGCCTCGTCCTGACTAAGCACCGCTTGTATCTGTCCATGACTGCGACCCCTTGCATATACTTGTGATAGTATGCTTCTAAGTCCCACCGTCCACCTCCTCACACACTACATGTTTATTGATGATAGCCCACTCTAGGAGTAGTCCTGCGGCTTCTACGGGTGATTTGTGGCTAAAGTGTGAGTTTTCTAAGACTCTATAACCGTCCCCATAGCTATACTCGTAATTAGCCCATGTCGTACCATCTGCAACCTTATAAAGCATTAAGCCGTAATCGTCTTGTAACTCGGTTGGCAACACCGCCCATATCTCTGTGAACGTGAAGGCCGGACACTCAGCTTGTATGTTATTCGCCTGTACATATATATCCCGTATAACAGCGTTGACAGGGCTTGCATCAATAACCCACCACCACTCGTGCTCACCCTTAAAACCTAGCTCAGCTAACCTCTGGCTCAACTCTATACTCGTGTACTCGCTCATGATGCCTCCTTAATGCGTCCTGTTGATGTGCCGAATGCGTGTAGGGCTTCCATAAACTTGGCAGGGTTCATATATTCTACCCAAGAGCTTAAATCAGGTGGCTCAAATATATCAATAAGCATAGCATGGATAAGGAAAGCACCCCACCAATCTTGCTCTTGCGCCCTCTCCCACATCCAGCCGAAACCTTCCCATGTGGTGAAGTCGGGGTTAGGGTTGATTGACCTTCTATCATGCCAGCACTCACCCTTACGCTTGAGCATGTTGAACACTGCTTTATTCATCGCTTGCCTCCCCCCTTAATAGGAATGCTTTAATATCTCTAAACGTTTGTTCCTGTATCGACTCGGCATTGCCACCTTCCATATATAAGGAAGCGAGTACAAGCAACCTCTCAGACTCCTCAAACCTTGCTAGTAGCATCGGCGCATCTGCTATTAGGTTGGCGTTGGCTAAAGATTCAACCTTGTCATTCATTCCAACATTTTTGTGAATCTTAGCTATATACCACGGCTCACCCTCATCTGTCTTAACGGTAAAGAAATCACTACAACTATCAGAAACCGCCCACGGTGGGGGCGTGTGTCCCTTGTACTTGTCGTATCTACTCATATACCACCTCCATTAATACCCCGTAGGGTTAGTCTATTGCCTTTTATTAAACTCTAACTTGACACTATCTATAAATGTCTTAGTTAGAGCATGCGTAAGCTTTAATTTTAAATCATCTGTAAGTAGAGCTAAAGACTCAGGGTATGCCATTTTAAGAGCGTCTACACAATCAGATACCCCTTGAGCATAAGCCATCTCAGAAAGTATCAAAACATCCGCCTTATCCATCTCTCCCACGACCACACCTCCATCTAAATGATACCTCACTAAGCGAGGTTACTCTACTATATATGTTTTGTTATGACAAACCTTATGCATCGAATTATTACTTAGGTTATACTTTATTCTTAAATATGCCTGTGATACCCCATTTTTATATAATTCTCTTATTTGATTAACCTCCTCTCAAGTTAATTTTGAATTATGATTATCCTCGCCACATAGTCTATTATCTCTGCCTTTTTTAATACAGTCCTGAGCATTGTCTTTATATGTGCCTAAAAATAGATGGTCAGGATTCACACAGCTTCTAGTATCACATTGATGTAATACCAGTAATCCTTCAGGTATGTCTCCATTATGAATCATCCAAGACATTCTATGTGACCCAGTTCTTTTCTTTTTATAACAGATAGAACCATAACCAGTTTTTCCAACATGCGCAGTCCATAACCAACATCCAGATTCAGGGACAGGGATATAGCTTCTATCAAATCTTTCTTTTAATGTTGGTGAATATGGGTTACCATATCTTTTTACTCTATAATTATGGGGTTTGCAGTAACCATTTATATAGTGTTTTTTCTCACACCCTTCAACCTCACACATCCGCTTAGGCTTACTCATCACGCCAGCATCTAACAAGCTTTTCAGCTTTAATATATCGCACACTAAACTTACCTTCGTGCCTACGTGAAGCGGTTAGGATATTTACCTGAATTTTTGCATAATCATCGCCCTTTTTTACTGGCACATCAAACGATTGCAACGCATTCATATAGGCAAAAGGATATTTAACGTTTCGCCCTGCACCACTCTTAGGCTTGTCTTTACCACTGTTTATCGTATACATAAAATCTCCTTTTTTATTTATTGTATATTATTTAGACTAGCTTGTCAACCCTTTATTTTATTTTTATTGGCATAATTCTTGCAATCATTGATTTAAAGCACAGGTAGCACGTATAAGGTTTTGTTATAACCATATAAAAGTTTTTGTATTGCATTCCACGCTCGGATATGTTTAAATTGATACATGAAAGCAACCATAATGTCAGAAAAGGGTCAACTCTATATCAGGGTTGAGGACGCAGACGGAGAGCTTGTCGACAACATTATAGTAGATGAGGTCGAGGACAAGCGGAGCTAGGCATAAGCCAGCTTATTAAGTTGTAAGGCGGTGTGAGTATGAGAGACTTATTCTGCAATAACTGCGAATATGAACTCGGTGGCCTAGATGTCTCCACGCTTGATGAAGATGAATATGAGAAAATTGTATACAATATGGAATGTCCCGTGTGCGGAGAGCCTTTATGGGAGGCTCGTTAACCATGACAACACAACAACTTAAAAAGCAAGCACTCGACTATATCATGCGTGTCTACCCTGAGCTAGTGAAAAGGCTTGAGGTTGACTTGATTAAGGTTGGGCTTGATGAGCTTACACGTAAGTTCGGAGGCGAGGCTATCAAGGACGTGTTAGGTTACATGCTTGAATGTGACGATATGATACAAGATGATAGTGAGGTCATGTATAACCTAGAGCAAGACCTACTCGGACACTATGAGGGTTTCCCTTATACCGCAAATTGGCGTGTGCATTACGTGGAGGTGTAGTATGTATAAGACTAAAGAAGAATTTGCAAATGATATACAACGCATTGCGAGTGAGCTTGAGCAGTCAGGGTTTAAGGCTACCGCTACTAAGTTATATCAAGCGGTGGAATACCTGAAATACACGGAGGACGACCATGAGTAAGCGTACAGAGGGTAAGGTTAAATATGGGAGCAGTTTACCAATGACGGGCGGTACTACTTGCGTATCATCACCATTTGGCGAAGGATGGGCTTATGTTGCGATAATGAAAGGTTACGAAACAATAGCGGTACTACCAGCACAAGATAGTAATAAGTTTATAGGCAAATCATCCGAGCCAGATATAGACACTACAGAGGCCAACGCCGAACACATCATCGCACTATGGAACGCATCCGTAGACGTGGACACTGAGGACGCTAAGAGGTATCTTGAGCATGGTAAGGAGCAAGAGGTTAAGTATCTTAAGTTGATAGCATTCGTCAATAAGGTGCTTTCAAATAGCCATATACCAGAAGAGGACGACAGGTGTAAGTGTCCCTTATGTCACCTTGGGCGTGAAGCTCAAGCCCTACTAACCAAGCTTAAAGGTGGTGAGTAATGACAAGTAACACCGAGCGCATACTAAGTGAGCTTCACGGAGCGCACCTAACCCCACCTGACGAGCCAGAGCTACGATGCCCTGAGTGTAGGGGTGAGACCGATTACTGGGGTCAATGTATTAAGGTGGGTTGCCGTGCATGGGCGATAGAGGGTTAACTGTTCCACGTGGAACATTGGAGGTTTTATGAGTGAGACCAATAGTGATTGCAAGTTTTATGACTGGAATAGTAACCCTAATTATCCAAGCTATCCGTCTGTGTTCGGTGCTAGGTGTCATAAGCACGATAAGTTTTTCAGTAAGTCGGGAGACGGTAAGCTTGAGCCTAGCTGTGCCACATGTGAGGACAACCCAGCGTCAGAAGAATATACATGTTCCTGTGGTGATGAGGTTAGCCATAAAGACTCAAACACATGCCTAGCGTGTGCTATAGATGCTACGGAGGAATACTAATGAGCGATGATACAGCTTTAGACAAGATGGAGGTGGATACCTGTAAGAACTTTATAGATTGTCCTTTTGGTTCAAGAAGTTGCGATGGTTGCAAAGTTAAAGATAAGGACACAGACAATGAAAATAATAATTGAAACGGTAGATGGCGGCTGGATAATTACGCTGGACGGCAAGAAGCGTGTTTTTGGTTTGCATGATTTAATGATACGATGGCTTCAAGATGCTTTACTTCACCCGGCTAAGGACAAGCCATGAGCGAGCTAGCAGACATACTACAGCTTATACTTGAGCAAGCTTGGCAATTTGCCGAGCTATTACGGGATGTGTGAGGTTGTTATGAATATAAAGGTTAATCAGCTTACTTTAGAGGTAACAGGTAACGAAGCTTTTGAGATTGCAATGACTATATAAAAGGGGCTTGAATCATCCATTGAGCATCATTATGCCAGTAAACCTCTTATTAAAAATGGGTCGGTTTTATTTTACACAGACAAGGTAGATATGATAAAAGTTTTAAATAAACTTTGCCATTGCTCTGGACATGGGCATATGGTTCAATCTTTCGATAATAGTTTCAAGGAAATGTTTAATAAAGCTCTAGCGGAGGCAGACAATGGATAAACTAACATGCGAACACTGCACAGGCGGTTGCACATTTGACGTGGTTGAGGTGCTAGTGATAGATGGGCTTGAGGTGGTCGGTGAGCCTCACGATAACTGTCCGAGTAGCTTGAGGGTTGGGTGTAAGACGTGTGATGGCATATATTGGTATGGAGTATGTGAGTGCGGTTGGCATGGCACTGCTGATAAGGCGTGTGGTGGTGGCTCAATGGGTGATACTGGCGACTTTGACGAGGTTAGATGCCCTCAGTGTGGTATTGAGCTTGAGACAGGCGATTGCCCCGATTGTTTAAAGGATATAATTAAACAGGGGCATTATGCACACATATTTGATAACCTGAAACATAATCTTGATGAGGGCGATTGCTATAAGGAGGAGTGCTAATGATACAGGTTAAAAAACTCAAGAAGAAGGTTGATGATTGGAATGTTAAACATTCTATAGGTATAAAGGTTAGCGTCTTGCTTGATTCGGGTGAGAGCTTGATATCTAATACACGCTCCGAAGCTTGGATGTTAGGCTCAAGTAGTCAGCATGAAGGACACACGCCTGTCATTAAGGTAGATGGTATCCCAGGGGGTTATCTGCTTACTAGAGTGACACCTATCAAGGAGGACGCATGAGCGATATGGAACTTAAACGTTGCCCATTCTGTGGCGATGAAGGTGAAGCAATACAAACAGACATAATGTTTGACACTTGGACTATAAGATGCAAAAACCCCAACTGTATATGTCATGGAATTACAAAAACATACAATAGAGCCAAGTATGGGATAAGACGATGGAATAAAAGGGAGGACGCATGAGCGAGACAATGATTAAGGCGTTTATAAAGGTGCAAGAGGGCTTGCCTGATGTTAAGGCCGAGGCTAAAAACCCATTCTTTAAGTCTGACTATGTAACATTCGACGCTTTAATGAAAATAGTTAAACCCATATTACTTAAAAATGGTTTTGCTATTGTACAAAACACCACTGGATCTAACGGTTATGTAGAGGTTGAGACTATCCTTTACCATGAGAGTGGGGCTAAGTTAGAATCAGGCAAGCTACCCATCAAACCAGAGAAGGAGACTCCTCAGCAATACTGCTCTGCTATCACTTATGCTAAGAGATATAGCTTAATGGCATTCCTTGGGATAGCGCACAAGGGTGAGGACGATGATGGTAACGCTTCGTCTGGTGGGTCTAAGGGTGGCAAGGGTGGCAGTAAGCCCACAGGGGCAAGCTCAACGCCTCCTACCCCTACATTAACAGAGGTTATCAAATGGATTAAGGATGCGCCAGACATGACAGCACTCAAGGATGTCTATGCTCGTGGGGCTACATTCTTCACTAAGCAAGCGGATAAGGATGCGGTAATAGACGCTAAGAACGAGCGTAAGGCTCAGTTGGAGGGTAAGTAATGCGATTAAACCTACAATATGCGTACCGAACCCTAACCATTGGCGCACTCAGCTCTATATGGGTTGGGCAGATTAACGGTGAGATTAACTGGACGGTAGTGTGTGGTGTTGTCCTTGTGGGTAGTTGGGTGCTGTCTTTGGAGGTGTCATGAGATACTTTGCTATATCAACAGCTAAGGAGAAGGTAGTTTGCCCCTTTAATAACTGGGAACCTTGTAAGGGCTTATCATGTCCATCGCTTGAGGAAGTTGAGATTACACACGAGATAGTTTGCGAGAAATGTAAGCATAAGAATAAAATGGTTGAGGGGACTTGGGATGAGCCATACGGCTACTGTCGCAGATGTGGCAGATATTAACTAAAGGAGAACGCATGAGCTTTAACAATTTGACAGCCGTGGGATATACCGCACAAGATTGTGAGCTTCGTTATTCAGGGGCAGGCACACCGATACTCAACTTTAGGATAGCCTTTGACGCTGGCTATGGTGACAAGAAGCATACCATATTCATGGGTTGCGTACTTTTTGGGAAGCAAGCCGAAGCACTTGAGCCACACTTACCCAAGGGTAAACTGATAACGGTAAATGGAGAGCTACAGGAAAGCACTTGGCAGACTGATGATGGACAGAAACGCTCTAAGTTTGAGATTAAGGTAAACAGCGTCAAGTTCCTCGGCGGACGGTCGGAGGGGTCAAGTGATAGCGGTACACCTCCCGATGAGGTGAGTGACATTGAAGCTTTTTGACATCGGTAAACCAACTAACTAAGGAGGATGTATGGGCATACAGAGAATATTCCATAGGAATCAAGAGCGCATGGGAAAAGCCGTAAGGGTGTATGAGTGGTATGACGCTAAGGAGCAAAAAAGCATGAAGTCTACAGAGAAACCTAGCAACGTGCTACCACATATGATTAAGATGCACTGGGAAGCTAACTAACAAGTCCAAGAGTGGTGTCCGTGAGGGCATCGCTCTGGAGGGGGCGAGAGGGGCTGGGTAACTGGCTCCTCTTTGCGTTTGATGGTATAAGGTTGGCTTATAGGGGTATTAAAATTATTGCATTGCTATTATACCGCACCTTGCGTATACTATAGACATGGAAAGAAAAACAAACATAAAAAACACCGAGGGAGACAAAATGAAAAAGGAACTACTTAAAGTTGAGACACTCTGTGACCCTAAGCAGACACCAGCAGTTATAAACAAGAAAATAGACGCAATGAAGGCAGCACAGCGCAGAATGGATAACCATATTATAGAGCTAACAGCAATGATAGAAAAGAAGTATGACCTGACTTACACAAATGTAGATACATTAATAGGCGACCTGCTTGCATAATACAATCACAAAAATAAAAAACACGGAGGTAGTTATGTCAAACATTTAGGAAACAGATGCCACAATGGATGCAGTACAGGCATTACAAGAATATCATAGAAGTATCAACGATTCCGTATTAAAGAGGGCGGAAGAGCTTGCAATTGAACGTTCGAAACGTGACGGATATAACCCTGCTATCACGGGGCATGATGTACTGCAGGCTTGCAATGAAGACTATCAGGGCAAACCAGAAACCGAAGAATCATGGGTAGAAATTTGGAGAGCTATAGATAAGCATGGGCTATATCATGATGGTGCAAATGATAATCAGAAGTACAGTGTTGAATATAGTGGGCATCGTTATCAAGCCCCAAGCACAAAAGCACTTGTTATCTTAATTCTTGAAAGCATCGAGGCTGATAAACCATAAAAAGATAAATCAAAATAACCAAGCGAGCCTAGCTTGCTACTACGCAGTAAGGAGGACGTTATGTATGGAGCAGGGGTATTTCAACTAATTTACATATTACTGTTAGTGATGGTTTATATTTGTTATGTATTGAACCTACAATATGCTACTAAGGTTGAGGGCGGTTTACAGTTAGATGCTCATCCCAACAAAGGTGTCCAGACTTTCACTAGCATCGCCTGTTATTTAACAATATTTACAGGTGTATCACTTTTATCGCTTGTAGGGGTATCTTTTATGATACATCCGCTTGCAGGGATTATCCATCTAGTAGGCACATTTTTAGTATTAATAACTTGGTAAGGAGGACACATGCCAGTAAAACCAATAGTCACCGACACAAGCAAGCTCTCAGTACCATGCAACGAGACCACGCTGGAGGACGCACGCTCGGTCATTCAAGACCTCATGGACACCGCACACCATCACAAGAAGCATTGCGCAGGACTCGCCGCTAATCAGATAGGCTCTGACTTGAGGGTGATAGTGGTCAAGATTAAGGGTAAGTTTGTAGCGTTCATTAATCCTACGTTCACCCCTGCCGGAGCAAAGATAGACAGTACCGAGGGATGCCTGAGCTTTCCCGGTAAGAAGGCCACAGTTAAGCGTTACAAGGCTATAACAACCTCACCGTCAAAGGGTAAGCGTAAAAAGCAATGGTTAGGTTACATCGAGGCTATCGCATTTCAGCACGAGTGCGACCACTTAAACGGTAAGTGTATCTAAGGAGGCTCAGTAATGGGTAGGTTTAATAAGCAGAAAGTTATAGACTTTGCGATAGCCGAACAGGATAACCTTATAAGTATTCGAGGAAGTGTGTTTGAGCAAGGCACAGAGTATTATATTAAGAATGGTAAATGTCGGCACAACACTGAGGATACCACGTTTGATTTTTACGCAGACTATGGCAAGTACGAAGCAATGCAAGAATTACTAGAAATGATATATGACTAAAGGAGGCGTGTAAAAATGGAATGCAAGAAATGCCACGGAGAGCGTACATACCTAGATTGCCATAGCTGTGGGTTGCGTAATCTTAGCTGTAGCGATGCAGGGTGTGAGGCAAACACTAAGAACTGTAAACATTGCAAGGGTACTGGCGTGGAGCCAGAGGAGGATGTATGAGCAAGAACACTAAGGTTATGATTATCACAATAGATGGAGTACAGGAAGGTAGCGACATGTGCGCCAGTGCAATTCAAGGCATAATTGAGGGTGCTATTGTGTCCGATGCTACCATTAAGGTTGCCGAACCTACTGATCAAGTTAAGAGGTATGTTGAGCATGGAGAGGAAGTTGTGAGGTTGCTTACATGTATAAAGAATGACTGGACATCTTTTAGCGACTCATGGAGTAGAGCGCAACTGTCCGATTTATTAGACAAGCTTAAGGGTGGTGTACCTAACCGACCTAAACGCTGTGCATGAGCTTGAGCTTATAGCATGTAACGGTGGTATCAAGATAGAGGGATTAGACGACCCTCACCAAGTAAGACAGCTATTGCATAGCACTATCGTTACTCTGGTAGGGCACGTGGGTTCAGTATTCGCTCCAGCCCATATACGCAGTGAGGCACTTGTTCGTATGTCAGGGTGTGTGTGCGATGCGTGTGAGGGTGGTGGCTACAAGTATAGCGTTTGTGAGGGGTGTCCTAAGCTTAACCCTTTACATAGTTGCTCTGAGAATACCTGTATAAAGTGCCCTATATGTAATGGCACACGTAAGACAACCATACTCGCTGAGTGGGTTAAACGATGGGAGGTTAAGGATGGAGCTTAACGTGTTTTTAATAATTTTCTGGTTAATGTGCGTATCAATAACAGTCTATTTCCATGTTCAGTCAATAAGAGAAAAGGAAGCATCAAGCTTTAAGCCCCTAATACATGCCAGCTACTTATGTGTATATGGGTGTTTCGCCATAGCGGCCTTCTTATATTACATGGGCATAGCAGAGAGTGCTTCATTTGACCAACAGATAGAAAATATCAGGAGGAGCTATAAATGAATGACAATCAAGTGATTAGTAAGTGTAGGGGTGAGAACCCAGTCCCTATGTTCGGGTTGATTAAGTATGACTATAATAGTGGCGCATGGACACCTGAGCTTTTCCAGTGGATTGAGAGCGAGGGATTAGAGCTTGAGTTTACAAAACACATTGTAAATATTGCCATATGTGATGAATTAATGAGCAAAGACCCTTTATTAAGATGGTATGCTGTAGCCAAAGCAACACCACAGCAAAAAGCATCCGCCCTGCGTAGGGCAATCGAGGAGGGTTGATATGAGTGAGCATACAGTAAAATGTGGATGCGGAGCGCAAAGTGCAATGCTTATACCAGAACATTTAAACGCTGATATGACTTTCACCGAAGAAGGATTTGAAAAACTATGGCATAGGGGTTGTTTTGCCATGACCACTAGACGGTTTTATCAGGAAATAAACGGCAAAAAGTATCCTTATAATTATACTCAGTCCTTTGGAGAACCCTTTGAAGGTGCTTATTGCTTTGATGAGAAGGAGTCCGACAGCTCAGAGTTTGCGCCCGACGCTCCAAATAGGGTGTACGGTATACACCAACCCCTGTTCGTAGCTCTAGTGGCTACATGCTTCGTTGTGTGTATGGGTATCAGCTATTGGCTGGCTGTTGAGCTGGCGAATATAATTAACATGGAGAGGCTATAAGCTCAACTTATATATTCATTAAGATTATTGCATAGATTGATAACATTTCATATGCTATAATGTGGTTATTGAAGTAATATAACAAAAGGAGACTCATATGATTAAGCCCTAGTAATAGGGGCACACTAACACCGCAGTAACAAATAATAAAAAGGAGGAAACATATATGGACTTTTTATCAATGGATGTGGGTCAACACATCAAAGAATTATGGGGTTCCGTTGTCTGTTACTTTAAAGGACATAACACAACAAATCATACCCTAAGTGATTACTACTGCCAACGCTGTTACAAGACAGCCGGAGGTGGAAAGTAGAGTAGTTCCCTAAAACATATCTAAGCCCTCTGGCATACGTCGGGGGGCTTTTTATATGCTCGCTTAACTATTGGCCGTAGAGAATACTCTTATCTGTGAGCCACCTGCCACAAGGGTGAGTAGCTTGTCTCCAGCATTTTTAATATCAAGCTGATACTTGCCCTCAAATTTAGCTGGCACAGTCTCGCCAAAAAATGAGAATTGACCTTTATTGGCTACTTGGTCGGGGGCTGGAGTAGCGTTAAACGGACCCCACGCTAATGTTGTATCATCAAGGTTGAGCTTAGCCGCAAACGTAATCGTATACCCCGTAATATCAATCGGAGCGTCGTCTGAGTCTGTGAGCACGTAAGTCTCTTGCCAATCGTTACCCTCAGTAAGCTCTAGTCTGTCTAGTTGTTCTATGTCTGTATCGCTCATAGCAATTTCACCACCTTTATAGTCGTATCAAGCTTTACGAGCTTAACGGGTCCTTTTATTGTCGGTACAAGCTCACCTGTGAACTCGACATCATCTTCTCCATACTGAACCCCGACACGCACGTCAGTCTCTACCACCTTTTTATATGTGCCCGTGCGTGAATCATTATCATACACTGTTGCTTTAATTACTTTCCCTGTAGCTGGCAAGAATTGTCCCGTTGGCATTATCGTGGGCGTGATGATAATATCCGCTGTGCTTGAGCTACCGTAGATACTCTCAAACACTCCATCGGTCTCATCGGTTGTCAGTACAAGCGTATAAACCCCGGGCATTGTCGCTCCAACCTCACTAGGTGAGTTCACGGCTCCACCTGCAACTCCATCCACGGCAACGTTAATTGTATGGTTTGCGTTGTCTCCAGCTTTAGGAACATTATTATCTGTGTCCCATGCAAGGTATTGAATTGTGAGAGCAACAGCTTTTGTATCATCGCTTGTAATAAAGTGAACAGGGATAATATAAATATCAGCTGTGGAACTTACGCCCCCTACAGTTATAAACAGGGCATTAACTTCGCTTGCTGTTAACAGTAACTTACATAACCCGTTACTAAGTTCTTCGGGGGTATTCGTTGCTATAGCCTTCACGCCATCTTTGATAACTTGTATAGTGTGGTTAGCAACGTCACCTGTCTTGCCAGTGTTATTAACTGTGTCCCATGCTTGGTAGTAAATTGTTATAGCTTGATTTCTTGTTATCATGAGACCCTCGCAAGTAGAAGTTGGGGTGGAATAATGCTTGCATCACTTATAATATTATTATCTGAGAATGGACCAATCGTGCCTGTCCAAAATCTAGTATTATTATTATCATCAAGTGAAGCCTGTGCATACAGATACCGCAAATCTGACATACTCGCTGTTGTGACAGCCTGTGTCTTTATTAATGTGTCTGCATCATCGTTACGTAAAATAGCAGTAAGTGTTTGCCCTACCCTTGTAAAATTAATGCTTAGATTAACATTTTGTGGCAAGGTGAAGTTACTAGATATTGTAAAATCATCTCTACTGGCATCCTTATATCTAACTATCAACACAAAACTACCAGCACTTGTAGTAAGCTTTGTTACGTAAGCCGTCGCCGTTGGGGAAAGCGTATCCTGTGTTTCTTTAAAGTCGCCGATAATATTAGATATCATAGTAACGAAATATTGACTCATACCAAAGAAACTATACTTAAATCTATTAGTAAAATCGAAGCCGTCCTTAATACCATTAACACCATAATCAAAATAGGTTCGGGATTTAAATAATCTTGTCTGAAGCCCCGTTAATGTAAGCAATGAGGCAGACGTTTTGACAATCTGACTTGCACCAGACTCATCAAATACTACAGCATCATCAAAGCTTAGATTAGCCATTTATATATCCTCTACTTTAACGCAACATGCATCGCTGGCTTTATTTAATTGTGTCCGTACTTTTAATAGCAAGGGTATGCCTATATCATCAGTCTTGCAAAATTTAAAATGTGCTAATATAAACGACTTAACTTCACCCGTGTTACTCTGGTTTAAAGAGGGGAGGAATATTATCTCACCGTCTATAACATTATCTTTACTCACTACCCATGATGGCGCACCATTAGGGTGGTTGTAACACTTAGCGTCATACTCAGCTTTAGATAGTTTAATAACGCTCTCTCTATAAGCATTGGTTTTTGAGCCACCACTTAGCGCAAGCGCATGTACCTCACGCCCGTAGTATATGAGCCTCTGTGCTACTGTAGGTTTATCTTGGAGCTGTGAAGTAGACATTACATACTCCTCTGGAAGTGTGGGGCATCCTTAAAGCTGTTGAAGTTACCGCCCCATTTATTTTTGTTGTGTAACTTCTCCCAATAATCACCAAACATTTGCAGTGCCTCTTTTGTGCAAACGTATTTAAACTCATTCCCATTTACAGGCATAAAGAAGTTAAGGTCAATAGCAAGGCGTTTAAGGTGCATGCTAAACATTGTCGTTGAGCGTCCAGTCTGTACATATATTTCTTGCATCTCAATAGGCCGGGCCACTTCGCCAAATGTAACCTTCCAGCCCTGTGATACGGCAAAGTTGAGGAGTCTCACCACGTCCTGTAAAAACTCAAATTGTATATCAGATTGCTTTGCCATTAAGCACCACCTTTAGGCATTAATCGTGCTGTTATTGCATCCATAATGCCAAGCTTTTTCTTTTCCCCTGCGCTTGCCCTTTGGAGCATACCTCTATGCCATGCGGTTACACCAAGTACGCTACACGCTATTGCCCATAATGGCAGAGTTGTGGCAGTAAAGGAGGTTAAAGCATTCACAGCTAAAGTAGCAGATGAGAAATCACGCTTTTCTACCTTAAAAAGACCTAATGCAAGCATAGCAAGTGACCCATTCTTCTGACAGAAAAAATCAACATACAGCAATGTACCCTTAAATAGTCGCTGATAAGTACAAACATCTTACATTCTTTCCATGTCAATTCAT
>SDBT01003663.1_pt1 | contig 26443 bp, 21 predicted proteins | sample 2277101 | NCBI WGS metagenome assembly SDBT01 (sample SAMN10404973, study PRJNA504765) | marine sediment metagenome | isolation source: marine sediment core GS10_PC15, 103 cmbsf | place: Arctic Ocean: Southern Knipovich Ridge | collected 2010 | reverse complement strand
TTTTTGCCGTGTTATTTTCCGCGTGGCGCCACGATTAAATTTTGGCAAGAATCCCAGATATTACCTGCAATTTAATCGTGGCGCCACACAAAAAATAACGGTGTCAAAAATACCGAAAACCACAATGCTACGAGTATAGTTCTAAATTAAGCCGCGCGCGATGCTTTTATCGCCGCCCAATGCCGATCCGGCCTGAAGCGATCGCCGTATTGTTGTTCCAACTGTTGGAATAGCTGGCACAATTTATCATTTTCGAAGCCGCGTGCATAGTGCATGGGGCCACCGCGAAACGGTGCGAAGCCCGTTCCGAAGATCATACCGGCGTCACACAGGTTAGGATCAGCAACCACATCTTCTCGTAAACAGGCAGCTGCTTCATTAATTAAGCGTAACACCAAACGATTAGTCACTGCTTGCGGAGCAATCGGGGAAGCTTGTTTTTGTTTAACTTTAACGGCTTTACCCCGGCGGTAGCGATAAAAGCCTTCGCCAGATTTAATGCCTAATTTACCGTCTGCAACCGTTTGAGACAGTAGCTCGGGCACTGGTGTATCAAAATGTTTAGCCATGTTTTTAGCAACCGACAAACAAATATCTAAGCCGACTTTATCTGCTAAAGTAATAGGCCCCATTGGCATACCAAAAGTCTCTGCTGCTTTATCAATAATTTGCGCGGGCACACCTTCTTGGTACATCACGATCGCTTCCATCAAGTATGGCATCAAGACACGGTTCACTAAAAAGCCCGGCCGGCTTTTAACCGGCAGTGGCAAGCGATCGATTTGTTTTACAAAAGCCATCGCATTATCAACAATATAGTCACTGGTTTTTTCACCGCGAACCACTTCGACTAACATCATTTTGGCAACCGGATTAAAAAAGTGAATGCCTACCAAGCGCTCGGGTTGAGTTAACACCGTATTAATTTCATCGATTGGAATACTAGAGGTATTAGTCGCCAAGACTGCATTCGGTTTAGCTTTGACTTCGATAGTTTTAAACAATTCTTGTTTTACAGCTAAATCTTCGAAAATGGCTTCGATGATCAAATCTGCTTTAGCAATACCGACACCTCTCACGTCAGGCATGAGGCGATCCATAGCAGCTTGTACTTTACGTGGGTTTTTCAGGCGTTTTTTAAAAAGTGTATATGCACGTTTTATCGCCGGTGCAATTTGCTCGGCAGTTTGATCTTGCAGTGTTACTCGCATGCCACGCAATGCACACCAAGCTGCAATGTCTCCACCCATTGTGCCGGCACCGATAACATGCACCCATTGTGGTTTAAACTGGGTGGCTTTACCGAATTTTTTTAACTGTTCGCTTAAGAAGAACACTCGCATTAGATTTTTGGCAGTATCGTTAACCGTCATTAAATGATGGACCGATTTGATCTGTTGTTCCTGGCTTTTGGTGAGATCCACACCGTAATGTTCCCAATCATCGATAATTCTAAATGGCGCTGGATAGTGGTGCTGCTTAACTTTTTTCGCAGTTTGTTTATGAAAAATTTTAGCGAGCACAGTGCGAATAGGCTTAACATTGGTTAACTGTTGTAATAAGGTAGCACGATGTGGCTTCGGTTGAGTGTGAATAAAATAAAGCGCGGCGCGCTTTAATTGACGCTCCGGCACTGCTGCATCAACCAAACCTATTTTTGCTGCCGCTTTCGCTCGCAGTGCACTCCCGGTTAAGAGCATTCGCATCGCAGCGGGTGCACCTAATAATTTAGGCAAACGCGCAGCGCCGCCCCAGGCAGGTAAAATACCGAGTCGCACTTCTGGTAAGCCCAAACGCGTATCATCACTGTCTTGCGCAACGCGGTAACGGCAAGCTAGTGCTAACTCTAAACCACCCCCTAAACAAAAACCGGTAACCATCGCTACTGTCGGCACCGATAAGTTCGCGAGTTTTTCAAATACCGCTTGTCCCTGGCGTACAAACTCTAACAGTTTTGTCTCATCATGTTGTTGCAAGGACGACAAATCAGCGCCAGCGATAAAACCGTTGGACTTAGCTGAGTAGAACACCACGCCTTTGCAAGATTTAGGATTAATTTGATCTAACAAGGTATCGAGCTCTGTTAATACGTCGGCATTTATGGTGTTAGTGGATTCGCCTTGTTTATCTAACGCAACCCAAAGAATATTCTCTTGATCGGTTTTTTGTTGCCAATGTCGTTTGAGTGTCATTTATGTTTCTCCCCGTTCGAGTAGTAATGCGCCACCTTGGCCGCCGCCAATACAAATGGTTGCCATACCGCGTTTTGCATCATTACGTTCTAAAATGTTCAACACATGTAACACAATACGTGCGCCGCTAGCGCCAACTGGATGACCGATTGCAGTTGCACCGCCGTCGATGTTTAGGCGATCCAATTCAAGCTTGCCTAGCGCATCTGGCAAACCGAGTTCGCTGCGGCAATACGCTTCGTCTGCAAACGCTGCCACACAAGCTAGCACTTGGGCGGCAAAGGCTTCGTTGATTTCCCAACAATCAATGTCGGGCATAGTAAGTTTTTGGCGTTGCAGTATCGGCGCTGCCGCATGCACTGGACCCAAGCCCATTTGTGCCGGATCAACGGCAGACCATTCAACATCGACGATGCGCGCACGTATCGGCAACTTATGTTTTTCAACAGCCTCTTCACTCGCTAAAATTAAATAAGCAGCACCATCGGTAACTTGCGAACTATTACCCGCGGTAACTTTACCAAACTTCTTATCGAAGAATGGTTTTAACGTTGCTAATTTTTCAACTGACGTGTCACGGCGCAAGCCATTGTCTTCGGTGTAGACTTTGCCGTGCTGATCAAACAATGGCGTTACCTCTTGCATCAAGCCTTGATCATAAGCTTTCGCTAAACGTTGATGACTTTCAAATGCAAAATTGTCCATTTGTTCACGAGAAATATTAAAGCGATATGCCAAATTTTCTGCGGTTTGTCCCATGGATAAACCCACTATCGGATCCATCAAGCCTTGCAGTAAAGCAATAATAGGCACAAACATATTAGGGCGTAACTGTTTTAACACCCCCATACGTTGCCAAACACTGCGAGCGCCCATCCAAGCACTTAACCAATTTGCCATCTGTCGGCCAAATAATAACGGCGCATGGCTCATGGCCTCAGTACCTCCGGCTAACACTAAATCAGCCCGTCCAGCGACAATATCTTTGGCAGCACTGTCCAGAGCCTGCATCCCGGAAGCGCAATTACGTTGTACGGTATAAGCCGGTACTAACTTGCCGCACCCTAAACGCAATGAAATAATACGACTGATGTTGGCTTCATCTGCAGCTGGCATGACGCAACCGGTAACCACTTCATCAAAATCCGTGGCTGCGAAAGATTGACGATTTAATAATTCGCGCGCTGTGTTCACAGCCAGATCGGCAGCTGCGAACGGGCCCACTTTACCGCGTGCTTTTAAAAATGGCGTACGACTGCCATCAACGATGTAAACTGCTCGCCCCTTAAGACTAGATTGTTTTGGCATAGTTTCTTTCCCCTTACGATTCTGCGCGTTTGTTGGCTGGCTTGGCAGGCCGTATCTCTACGGTCTGTACTTTGACAGGAGGAAATTCATCAACTGCCATGGCATCTAAGCGTGCTACTTCATACTCGCGTAAGCGCTGCGCGGCATCTACCGTTAATAGTTTTGCTTTGATAGCAGCATCGACTTGAGCGTCAAAACTCAAGTCACGCGAAACTTCACCAGAGCGTATGGCATCCTGCATTTGCTTTTGAGCCGCCTCAGCGGCAAAACATTTTTTGAAAGCGTGCTCGACTCGACCAATCGCATCTTGCGGATCTTCATTATAGTAAACGTCTTGTGTTAACCGGTCTCGAAATTCGCTAGGCCGTAACATAACCATTGCAACTTCGTGTGATAATTTATCTGACGGTAATTTATAACTATTGCCCCATGGGAAAATCATCAGTCGCATTAACGTACCTAACCATGGCGATCCAAAATTATCGCAGCAACCTCGCAAAGCCGTTTGAACTTTCGTCAAACACCATTGCAACGACCATTGCGCATAAAGCTTATCTTCAGCACAACTTTGATGTTGTTGGTAATACTTCAATACTGCAGAGCCCATGTATAAGTAACTCAAAGCATCACCCAAGCGCGCAGAGATCCGTTCTTTACGTTTTAATTTACCGCCATACGTCAGCAAGGTGATGTCGGTGAACCATGCAAGCGCGGAACTCATGCGAGTCATCTGCCGATAATAGTAAGCCATATCACCTTTCACTGGGCTGCGACTTAAGCGTGCCCCCGTAAGACTGTACACAACCGAGCGCACGGCATTTCGTATTGTGTACCCAATATGTTTGTTAATAACCGTATCGAAACGCTGTAGCGCTTTAACAGGATCTTGTTCCGCCGCAATGAGCATTTCATCATGAATATAAGGGTGGCAACGAATCGCACCTTGGCCAAAGATAATTAAGTTACGCGTTAAAATATTCGCGCCTTCAACGGTGATCCCAACAGGGATAGCGGTGTAATGAGACCCTAAATAATTACGCGGACCCAGTTGAATGGCACGGCCCGCATGAATATCCATGGCACGCTCCATAACACAGCGATTTAATTCCGTCATATGATATTTCGCAATCGCCGTCGCCACAGCTGGGCGAATGCCTTGTGTAATAGCATTAACAGTCAGTAAACGGGTTGACTCTAACACGTAAGCAAAACCACCCATTTCTGCTAATTTTTCTTGGATACCTTCAAAGTGCCCAATATCGACATTAAATTGTTTGCGCATGCGTGCATAAGCGCCGGTGCTTCGATAACAAATTTTGCCGCCAGCGGTACTCAAGGCAGGCAGTGAAATGCCGCGGCCAACGGCCAAGCTTTCCATCATCATACGCCAACCTTGACCTGCTCGATCGACACCGCCGATGAGCCAATTTAACGGAATAAACACATCTTTACCGCGCGTTGGTCCATTCATGAAAGCTAGGTTCATGGGATTATGCCGCGCACCAATTTCAACGCCAGGCGTGCTTGCAGGGATCAATGCTAAGCTAATGCCAATTTTTTCTTTTTCACCTAATAGGTGATCCGGATCATACAATACAAACGCTAAACCAATTAAGGTCGCCACCGGCGCCAAGGTAATATAACGCTTATCCCAATTGAGCCGGATACCCATGACTTCTTTACCTTCAAACTCGCCGCGGCACACAATGCCGTTATCCGGCATAGACGCTGCGTCACTGCCAGCTTCGGGGCCGGTTAAACCAAAACAGGGGATCTCTTCACCTTTGGCTAAGCGCGGTAAGTAATGTTTCTTTTGTTGTTCCGTGCCGTATTGGTAGATCAATTCGGCCGGCCCTAAAGAATTTGGCACCATCACCGCCACCGCCGCACTGGGACTGCGACTCGCAATTTTCATAATGATAGTGGAATGTGCTAAAGCAGAAAAACCAAGGCCATTATATTGTTTGGGAATTTCCAGCCCCCAAAACCCGTGTTGCTTGATGTAATCCCAAATTTTTTCAGGCAGGTTGCGACCTTCTTGGGTGAGTTGCCAATCATCAATCATGGCGCACAAGGTAGCGGTTTGATTGTCAACAAAGGCTTGCTCTGCTTCGGTCATTTGCGTGACAGGCATGTCATGCAAGTGTTTCCAATTCGGTTTACCCTGAAATAATTCACTTTCCCACCAAACATCACCCGCATCAATCGCTGCCGCTTCGGTTTCACTCATCGGTGGCATTTCTTCGTGTAAGAATTTGAGTAAGGGCGCACTGATAAAGCGCTTACGCCACATCGGCACGTTAAATAAGGCGGCAACTGCAATAAAGATCATCCAAGCCGGGATCAGCGCCCATAAGCTGATGACTTCATACATACCCAGAAAAATTAGGCCCGCAAAAAAGATCACGGTCCACAGTAAACGGGGCACCCGAAAATAGGCTAGTGTTGCAACGAAAGCGAGGAGTAAAATGACGTCAAACATAACCACATCCTTATGTGAATATCCGAGTGACATAAAGTAGCATGAATTGAGCAAGATCCCAAGGGGATCAACGTGGTGATCCCCTCAAGGTCTTTGGCGTAGGCTGCACCAAGCGTTTACCAATCACAAAATTCTTATAACGCCATATCGGTTTAATAGGCATCAGACTGGAGACTTCCTTTTTCGCCACCAGCAAATAAATCCCACCGGGATATGAAATACTCAACTGCCCCATGGTTTCAAGAAATTGCCAACGATTTAATGCGTGTTGAGTTCGCAGTGGTGGGCGATGAAAAAAGCTGCTGCCATAAATTATCTGAAAACCCAACTGACGTAGATAACGTTGCGCGCACAACATCGATATAAATTGTCCTGACCAAGGGACTTGTTCACTGAAGCGGCGCCACATCCGCCAAATACCCCATAGACTCATGGCATTAAAACCAATCACAACCACGTGCCCTTCAGGAACAAGGATCCGATTCACTTCAGCCAAAACCCCTTGCGGATTAGGGCTAAAGGCTAAGCTATGTGGCAACACGACTAGATCAATACTATTTTCCGCCAGTGGCAAACAGGTTTCATTGGCGATCACCCCGCTTTCAGTGTCCCACTCAGGCGTTAATACAATTCGATGGGTGATGGGGCTACTCGCCAGCCAAGCGAATTGTTCTGGGATCCCAAGGTGCAACAGGTGATAACCGAATAATTTTGGCAAGCATTGATCCAACTGCTGGCGCACCGCTTGACCGACTTCCCGACCTAGCGGCTGTTGATACCACTCTTGTAATTGCTGCATCAATGGCGTCATTGTGAGAAACTTGCTTTTTATGATCCAGCCAACATTGTAAGGATTTCAGATGCAATTACAAATTGAGCCTATCTTGGCCTTTTCTGACAACTATATTTGGGTGCTTATCGATAACACAACCCGCACCGTTGTTTGTGTCGATCCGGGTGAGGCAGCCCCGGTGCGAGCGTATTGCCAACAACACCAACTTGAACTGAGTGCGATACTGATCACTCACCATCATTGGGACCACACGGGGGGCATTAAAGCATTAAATCCCCAACAGAAGATTCCCGTGTATGGGCCTGCAGATGAAGCCATCAATGAGCTCACTGTGCGGCTTAATGAAGGTGATAGCATCACCCTACCCCACAGCGGTGTGCAATTTAGCGTATTATCAACGCCAGGCCATACCTCAGGCCATATTGCCTATTTTGGAGCCGGCGTTTTATTTTGTGGTGACACCTTATTCTGTGCAGGCTGTGGTCGTTTATTTGAGGGCACTGCCGAGCAAATGCTAGCATCATTACAAAAACTTTCGGCACTTCCTGGCGACACGCTGGTGTACTGTGCGCACGAATATACTGCAAAGAATTTACAATTCGCTGCCCAGGTCGAACCTGCTAATGCCGCAATCCAGACTCGGCAGCAACACGTCACCCAGCAACGTGCACAGCAACTCCCCAGCGTACCCGCCAAGCTCTCTGAGGAACTTGCCACCAATCCATTCTTACGCTGCACTGAGCCAAGCGTTATCGAGAGTGCTCAGCAGTATGCAGGGCATTCTCTCACAAACGAATGCGAAGTCTTCGCAACGATACGTCAGTGGAAAGATGGATTTTAATATTGTAGACTTCGCCGGATGTGCAATGAAGTAAGAAAAAGAATTGGGTTAATACTTACGCTTGTCTTTTGTGTTTTAACCTGCAGTTCATTCGACTCTAGTCATTTATTCGACTCTCGCAAAGCTAAGTCATTAACTTTATGGCAAGCGCTACGGGCTGATTTTCGTTTGCCTGATACCAGCCAGCAACCGCAAGTACAACATCAACTTCGCTGGCTAGCACGACATCGAACCTTTCTGCGTGAAATGATCAACGACTCCATCCCCTATTTGTATTACATTCACCAACAAGTCAAAAAGCGGGGTATGCCAGCAGAGTTGGCATTAATGCCGATGATTGAAAGTACTTACGATCCATTCGCTTATCAAACACATTCAGGCGCTGCTGGCTTGTGGCAACTGATGCCAGGCACTGGCAGCGGTTTAGGCCTGAAACAAGATTGGTGGTACGATGGCCGACGCGATATTTACGCTTCCACCAAAGCCGCCTTAGATTACTTAACGTATCTTAATAATTTTTTCTCCGGCAATTGGTTGCTTGCGATTGCAGCGTATAACTCAGGTGAAGGTACCGTGATGCATGCCATCAAACGCAATGCACGCCGTAGTCTGCCCACAAAGTTTTGGATGTTACCCCTGCCGCATGAAACCCGTGCTTATGTGCCACGCCTATTAGCATTGGCCACTATCATACGTGATCCTAAACGGTATGGTTTAAAGTTACCGGCCATTGCCAACCGACCCTATTTTGCGCCGGTGCATGTTGGCTTTCAACTCGATTTAACTGCGGCAGCCAAAATGGCGCATATCCCATTGACAGAACTTTATAAATTAAATCCGGGTTATAATCGCTGGGCGACTGATCCCAATGGCCCCTTCACCATCGTATTACCACTCGATAAAATTAACTTATTCAAACATAACTTAGCCAAGTTACCACGCCAGCACCGCGTTAGCTGGGCTAGACATATTGTCAAACCCGGCGATAATTTGAGTACGATTGCCAAACATTACAAGACGAAAATACACTTAATTCGCACGCTAAACCGTTTGGATGATAAACCTCTGCAGCCAGGGCAAGCGCTATTAATTCCAAAAGCGCCTGGTAATTCCAAGCGTCAACGGTTTAATCAACGCCAACACCATGCGATGATTGCGCATCCACATGCTGGCCCGCGCAAAGTGATTTACGAAGTCACGCGCCAGGATACGCTAGGGCGTATCGCCAAACATTACCATATTAAGCCTGCGCATATTCAATATTGGAATCACTTGGCGTATCACGAATATTTAAAACCAGGGCGTAAACTTATTTTATGGATCAAGCCACGCAAAGTGAAGTTTGCGAAGACACACTATCGCGTTAAGTCTGGCGATACCCTGCTAGGCATCGCGCATCATTTTCATGTTTCATTAAAGGCGCTTAAACGTTGGAATCAACTAAAGGATGTTAATAAGTTGCGGCTAGGACAACGGCTTTTATTGTATCGACGCGTTTAAGGTTTAAACCCGTATCATCATAAAAAGACTCGCGGTAGGTAAAGCGAAGCAACCATTCCTGCCAACTCGGTAGCAGATTCAAACCGCGAAATATGATAGGGATCAGTGAGTTGCTTAGTGTTACAACGCCCACAAAATGAAAAACCCAGTTTATAACCGACTTCATTAGCCATGGCTTTAGTCGTCACATCAAAAGCGTTTGGTCCCCCAACCGGGTAAGATAAAGAATAGACAGTGTGACCTAATTGTTGTTCGAGAAGTTCCTTAGAGTGATTTAACTCCTGTCGTTGTCGCTCGGCCGTTAAATGTGACAATATGTCATGCGAGTGCGAGTGTGAGCCTATCGATACTAAAGCATCGGCCGCTATTTCGCGTAACTGATCCCATGTCATCAATTGTTGTGATTGGAGCTCGGGATCGGGCAACTTCACGTCACACTGCGCAGTTAATGCTGCCAATTTTTCGCTTACTGTGCTATCAGGATTACTTTTAAAATCTTTTAAAAACAGATTTATTGCCAAGGATTTTTGCGCCAGATCGGTTAGTGGCAAGACTGTATTATTGAATTTAACAGATGATTTCTGTGTCATGTTCAATAAATAAGTCAGCACATCAGACCAAACCAAATTTCGTTCGGAAATAACTTTTGTGGGCACAAAAAATATCGCGGGTACCTGGTATTGCTTTAGCAACGGATAAGCCAGCGTATAATTATCACTGTAGCCATCATCAAAGGTTATCATCACCGAGCGTTTGCTAAATGGCTTACCCGTTTTAAGGTGTTCAAGTAAATCAGCTTCTGATACTAAATTGACATTATGCGTTAACCATTTTAGTTGCTCCTCAAACATGTCAACTGAATGCGAGAAAACGCCTGCGTCAAATACAGTGTCCAACTTGCCTTGATACAAACGATGAAAATTAAGGATCAGCAAGCAGCGTTTATTTAAGTGTTTTAGCAGTGGAAATAGACCTAGCCCTTTTAAAGTATTTGCTAAAAATTCCTTTTTGCCTTGCATGGTCTATCCTTATGATTTTGGGAGTGATTTCGAGAGCGATAGCATGGTTTCCAATACAGAGTCAGGATTTAATGATAAGCTACTAATACCTTGCTCAAGTAACCACGCGGCTAAATCCGGATGGTCGGAAGGACCTTGGCCACAGATCCCAACATATTTGCCAGCCTTATTACAGGCAGCAATCGCTTTAGCTAATAGCATTTTAACGGCTTCATCGCGTTCATCAAATTGATTTGCCACTAAGGCAGAATCACGATCTAAGCCGAGCGTTAATTGAGTTAAATCATTTGAACCAATGGAGAAACCATCGAAGTGTTCGAGGAATTGTTCTGCTAACAGTGCATTACTCGGCAATTCACACATCATGATAACACGCAAGCCATCTTCACCGCGCTGCAAGCCATTTTTTGCTAATACTGTAATAACTTGCTTGGCTTCATTCACGGTGCGTACAAAAGGGATCATCACTTCGACATTAGTCAAACCCATGGTATTGCGCACACGTTTGATCGCTTCACACTCTAAGGCAAAACACGCACTAAAACTTTCGCTCACATAACGTGAGGCACCCCTGAAACCTAGCATGGGATTTTCTTCATTCGGCTCATAACGCGAACCGCCGATTAAATTGGCATATTCATTCGATTTAAAATCGGATAAGCGCACAATAACAGGTTTGGGATAAAATGCTGCAGCCAAGGTGGCAATGCCTTCGGAGAGTTTTTCAATATAAAAACTAACGGGATCGGAATAACAAGAAATTTTGGGCGCAATCTGCTGCTGTAATTCAGATGGTAATGAGTCATATTCCAATAATGCTTTAGGGTGAATGCCAATGCTATTGCTGATAATAAATTCTAAGCGTGCTAAACCGATGCCGTCATTCGGAATAGCTTGAAACGCAAATGCGCGCTCTGGGTTGCCGACATTCATGGTGATTTTAACAGGCAATTCGGGGCGATTGGTAATATCAATGTGCTGAACGTCAAAGTCCAACTCGCCACTGTAAATTAAACCGGTGTCCCCTTCGGCGCATGAAACCGTAATCGGCTCAGCATTGGGAATACGATGTGTTGCATCACCACAACCCACTACGGCAGGAATACCTAATTCGCGGGCAATAATCGCTGCGTGGCAGGTTCTACCGCCACGGTTAGTAACAATTGCAGCCGCGCGTTTCATGATAGGCTCCCAGTCTGGATCCGTCATATCTGTTACCAGTACATCACCTGGGTTTAGGCTATCCATTTCGCTAAGCGATTTGAGTATGCGTGCTTGGCCTGCGCCAATACGCTGCCCTACGCTACGACCTTGCGCTATAACACTGCCTGTCTGCTGTAATTGGTAACGTTCAATCTGTTGCCCTCTTTGTTGACTTTTTACAGTTTCCGGACGCGCTTGTAAAATATAGAGCTGATTGTCAATGCCATCTTTGGCCCACTCGATATCCATAGGACGTTGATAATGCTGCTCGATCAACACAGCTTGTTTTGCTAAGTAAGTAATTTCATCTTCACTCAAGGCATAACGTTGTTGTTCGGCCAGCTCAACCGGAACTGTGGTCACAGTTTCTTCGGCGTCAGGCGCATCGGCGTAAATCATTTTCAGCGCTTTGCTACCACAGTGCTTGCGAACTACGGCAAGCCGCTGCGCAGCTAACGAAGGTTTGTGAACAAAGTATTCATCCGGATTAACCTGCCCCTGAACCACGGTTTCACCCAAGCCATACGCTGCATTAATCATGACGACTTGATCAAAACCAGATTCGGTATCCAGCGTAAACATAACGCCGCTAGTCGCTTTGTCACTGCGTATCATGCGTTGTACGCCGGCGGATAAAGCAACTTGGCGATGATCGAAGTTTTGATGTTCACGGTATGCAATGGCGCGGTCATTAAATAAGGAGGCATACACCAATTTAACTGCTTGCAAAATATTATCCAAGCCTCTCACGTTTAGCAGTGTTTCTTGTTGACCGGCAAATGAAGCTTGGGGTAAGTCTTCTGCCGTCGCCGATGAACGCACAGCAAAGGAATATTCACCTTCTAAATCTTGGGTAAGCGCTTGATACGCTGAGTCTATCGCTGTGAGTAAGGCTGGTGAAAACGGCGCAGCGAGTACCCACTCTCGAATTTGCTTGCCCACTTTCGCCAACTCTTTAACATCTGCTACATCAAGTTGATCTAAAGCTTGATAAATTTTTTCATCCAAACTCTCTTGCGATAAAAAGTTGCGGAACGCATCCGCTGTAATGGCAAAGCCACCGGGAACTTTTACCCCGAGACCGTGAAGATGTTGGATCATTTCACCTAGGGAAGCGTTTTTACCTCCAACTTGCTCAAGATCTCGCATTCCCACTGCTTTTAGTGGGAGGATCAGTTGTGTTTCCATGAATTAAGTCTCAGTTAGCCATCGAAGCATAATTATACTGGCTTTTGGCTCACTAAGCATCCTCTGTTTCATCCTAAACCGTAACAATTAAGTCTATCCGCGGTTTTTAGGATAATGATTTGCAGGCAAGATGCTAACCTCATACAATCTTACCTATGAAACGCACCGTATTTTTTATCTCCGATGGGACTGGGATCACAGCTGAAATGCTGGGGCATAGTCTATTGACTCAATTTGAAGCGTTGACTATTTGTCCTATCACAATTCCCTATATCGATACGACGGAAAAAGCAGAGAAGACGGTGGGGCTTATCAACCGCGCGCAGGAAAAAGATGGTGTGAAGCCATTAGTGTTTGCAACCTTGATTGATCAAGATTTACATCGAGTGATTGCTAAGGGCAATGGGCAACTGTTTGATTTATTTAATACGTTTATTCAGCCCTTGGAAAAAACACTGGATATGAAATCCTCTTATCGCGTGGGGCGGTCGCATGCGATGGTTGACTATGATGCGTATAAGGCGCGGATTGATGCGATTAATTATGCCTTATCAAATGACGATGGCATTGGCACACATAATTATCATAAGGCAGATGTGATTATCTTAGGGGTTTCGCGTAGCGGAAAAACGCCAACGTGTTTATACCTGGCTTTGCAATATGGAATTTTTGCAGCTAATTTTCCATTAACCGAAGAAGAATTAGAAAATGACCATTTATCCAATGAACTAAAATCCTATAAAGACAAGTGTTTCGGATTGACTATCGAACCACAACGGTTACAGTCTATCCGCTCTGAGCGGCGACCGAATGGTCGTTATTCACAAGCAGATCAATGTCGCAAAGAAGTGCGAATGGTTGAAAGTTTATATCAGAGAGAAAATATTCCGTTTATCGATACTACCCAGTTTTCGATCGAAGAAATCGCCACGCGCTTGTTAGCCATTACTGAAATTCCGCGTCGGATTTTTTAAGCCTGTTAAAAATAAATTAATAAACTCCGGTACGGGAAGATTTCTTATTTCGCTGCCTGAAAAACCATAGTCTATGAGTTCTGAAACTTTGGTTTGAGTAAACTCAGTTGCTAAATTGGCTTCGCACTTTGATTGTAATAAGGGAGCTGCTTCATTGCGTCTTCGTTTATGTCCCAGAGGATATTCACAGACAATATTTTCGGTTGAGCTACCGTCATTAAAAAAGATTTGAATGGCATTGGCAATCGAGCGTTTATCGGGATCTAAATAGTCACGACTGTAATTCGGATCTTCCAGCACTTGCATTTTCTCGCGTAACGTATCGATCCGCGGATCTGCTGCAATCTTATCTTCATAGTGATCTGCCGTTAAATCACCAAATAATAAACCGATTGCGGTAATGTATTGAATACAGTGATCACGATCAGCTGGATTGTGTAGAGGGCCTGTCTTGCTAATGATCCGTACTGCTGATTCTTGGGTATGTATAACGACTTTCTCAATATCTTTCAATCGCTCGATAATGTGTGGATGGTGTTGTATTGCGACTTCAGCCGCTGTTTGGGCATGAAACTCTGCAGGATAAGCAATTTTAAATAAAATGTTTTCCATCACATAATCATTGAATGGGCGCGCAAGTTGTATGGCTTGATTTTTAAATTGGACAGCTTCAAAACCCCACTGCGGTGCCGTTAAAGCACTGGCATAACCCGGCTCCCCTTGTAATGTCAATAACGCTAAACGTAAACCGCGGCTGGCTGCATCTGCTGCTGCCCAAGACTTTCGGGGACCCGTGTTAGGAGCATGCCGATAAGTTCGTAGGGCTTGGCCGTCAATCCAAGCTTGCGAGACAGCATCGATAATGTGTTGGCGATTGCCGTTTAACATGTGTGTCGTCACAGCTGCTGTGGCGACTTTGACTAATACCACATGATCTAAACCCACTCGGTTGAAACTATTTTCTAAGGCTAACACACCTTGAATTTCATGGGCTTTAATTAGCGCTGTTAATACATCATTAACTGTGAATTTAGCTTGCTCTTGGCGCGTTAGATAATCTGCAAGCATTAAGATCCCAGATAAGTTATCCGATGGGTGTCCCCATTCAGCTGCAAGCCACGTATCGTTGAAATCCAACCAACGGATCATGGCTCCGAGAGAAAAAGTCGCTTGCACAGGATCCAGTTCAAACGGTGTTCCCGGAACGCGAGCACCGCCCGGGCAAATGGCTTGCGGGACGATTGGCCCTAAAACTTGCCGACACGCGGGATACTTCAACGCTAAGAGTCCACAACCCAAACTATCCATTAACACTTGCTGGGCAGTGTCATAAGCGAGTTCACTAAAATTCGGCTCCGCGATAACATAATCTGCAATCGCTTCTAACACCGTATCGGTTTGGGCGGATTGGTTTTGATCGGCTTGGGATTGCGGCATCATGATTCCTTAACGATCGGCAATAACCACAAATTCGCGTGGCTCAGGCCCTATGTATTCAGCATCAGGGCGTATCAACTTATTATTTTCACGCTGCTCGATAATATGCGCAGCCCAGCCGGTCACCCTGGACAACACGAAAATCGGTGTAAATAATGGCGTCGGTACACCACAAAAATGATAAGCAGAAGCACTAAAGAAATCTAAGTTAGGAAATAATTTTTTCTCGCGCCACATGACTTGTTCAATGCGCTCTGACACGGAAAATATATTTTCGCCATTGACAGTTGGCGCTAATTCTTTCGACCAATTTTTTATGATATCGGAACGCGGGTCACACGTGGTGTAGACCCTATGCCCAAAACCCATGATCTTATCTTTATTGGCTAAGCGCTTTAATATGCCCTGCTCGGCAACATCTGGATCTGCATACGACTCTATCAATTCCATCGCAGCTTCATTTGCACCACCGTGTAAAGGACCGCGCAAGGTTCCAATAGCAGCCGTTATTGCAGAATAAAAATCCGTTAAGGTCCCTGCAGCAACGCGCGCGGCAAAGGTTGAGGCATTAAATTCATGTTCGGCATATAAAATCAACGAGGCGTCTAGGGCTTGTTGCGCCAGCGGCTCGGGCGGTTTACCCAGCAAGCCTTGTAAAAAATAACTGGCAATAGTGGGTTCATCAGATTGCGTGTCAATTTCAACATTATCTTGTTGAAAACGATACCAAAATAATAAAATCCCAGGTAATACAGCTACCAAACGATCCGCAATCTCGCGTTGCTGCGAAAAATCCGTTTCCGGTTCAAGATTACCTAACATCGAGCAACCCGTGCGTAACACATCCATCGGACGGGTGTGTTTGGGGATCAACTTCAACACGGTTTTCAAATCCTCTGGCACTTTCCGCAAACCGATTAACTTTTGTTGATAGGCAGTTAACTCTGATGCCGTTGGCAAACTGCCGTGAATTAATAAAAATGCAACTTCTTCAAACGTCGCGTTTGCTGCCAAGTCGGTTATGGAGTAACCGCGATAATTCAATCCCTGCCCGGCTTTACCGACCGTGGCAATAGCCGATTGTCCAGCAACAACTCCCGCCAAACCTGCGCCATCACTCATAAGAAATTCTCCGTGTTAGTTAAGGTATTTATCTAATTCAGCTTCTGCTGCGGTGTAATCCAGTATTTCGTATAACTGATCCCGCGTTTGCATTGTATCGATCAAGGATTTTTGCGTTCCCTGTTGTATAACCGTGTTATATGCCTGCTCTGCAGCAAAACTCATGGCTCGAAATGCGGTTAAAGGATATAACACCATACGCACACCCGCTTGTGAAAATTCTTCCAAAGTAAACAACGGCGTTTTACCAAACTCAGTACAATTTGCCAGGATTGGCACGCCGGTAGCTTCTGAAAACTGTTGATAATGTTCAAGTTCGGTGACCGCTTCTGCAAAAATCATATCAGCACCGGCTTCCACATAAGCGCAAGCTCTAGTAATTGCAGCCTCAAGTCCTTCGCTAGCAATGGCATCGGTACGCGCGATGATCACAAACGTCGGATCAAACCTGGCGCTAACGGCAGCTTTGATCCGCGCCACCATGTTTGTGGTTGGAATGCAGTGCTTACCACCACGATGTCCGCAACGCTTTGCCTCAATTTGATCTTCCATATGCACGGCCGCAGCACCTGCTTGGATCATCCATTTTATGGTTTGCACGATATTCAATGGGTGCCCAAAACCGGTGTCGATGTCGACTAACAAAGGTAAATCACTTATATGGGTAATACGTCGCACATCCGATAACACTTCGGCGCGCGTTGCCATGGCCAAGTCTGGCAATCCCAACGATGCGTTTGCCACCCCCGCACCGGAAACATACAAGGCTTTAGCACCAGAGCGCTCTGCCAACAAGGCGCAATACGCATTAATTGTTCCTAGAATTTGTAGCGGTTTAGCTTGCTCGAGTGCATCACGAAAACGCTGTCCGGGTGAGAGCTGCATGGTTATTTTCCTTAATTTACGATTACCGCGTATATGGCACAACTTCCTGATCAATGGCGCCGAAAATACTATGCCCTTGAGCATCAAGCATTTCAATGCGGATGGTATCGCCAAACTGCATGAACGGTGTTTTAGCTGTACCATCAGCTATAATTTCCAGCATGCGTTTCTCAGCCAAGCAGGATGAGCCAACACTGCGGTCAGTATTGGAAACTGTGCCTGAACCGATAATGGTGCCAGCACTTAACACTCGAGTTTTAGCTGCATGAGCAATGAGCTGGGCAAAATCAAATGTCATGTCAACACCTGCATTAGGTTCACCAAATGTTTCGCTGTTTAATTCTGATCTCAACGGTAAATTAATTTTATGATCATACCATGCATTACCCAACTCATCTGGCGTTACAGCAACCGGAGAAAAACTGCTGGCAGGCTTAGCATGAAAAAATCCAAAGCCCTTACCCATTTCATTCGGAATTAAATTTCGTAATGACACATCATTAACGAGCATCAGTAAGCAGATATGTTCAGCTGCATACTCGGCAGAAACAGCCATCGGCACATCGTTGGTGATCACCGCAATCTCAGCTTCAAAATCGATACCGTATTGTTCATCAGCAACTGGGATTGGATCGCATGGTCCTAAGAAACCATCGGAGCCACCTTGATACATTAACGGATCGGTCCAGAAATTTTCTGGCATCGTCGCGCCACGCGCTTTACGCACTAACTCAACATGGTTGACGTAAGCACTGCCATCGGCCCATTGATATGCTCGCGGTAAGGGTGACGCTAATTGTTTACAATCAAGCGCGAACGCATGCTCACATTGACCCGCATTTAATTGCTCATAACGTGCTTGTAATTGCGGAGCATAGTCTTGCCATGCATCGAGCGCATGTTGTAAGGTCGGCGCAATATCTTTTGCTGATATGGCATGTGTTAATTCTCGATTCACAATAATCAATTCACCATCACGTTGTGATGATTTCAAACTTGCCAATTTCATTTTTGTTCCCCTTTATAAAACGCCGCGACGCATTTGATCGCGTTCCATGGCTTCAAACAACGCTTGAAAATTACCTTCACCAAAACCTTCATTACCTTTGCGTTGGATCACTTCAAAAAATACTGGTCCCAGCATATTCTCTGTAAAAATTTGTAAAAGCAAACCGCCGTCAGGCGTCGGATCACCATCCAACAAAATTTTATTTTTTTGCATAGAAGACAAGTCTTCTTGGTGCCATGGTACGCGATCCGATACCGCTTCGTAATACGCATCAGGCACATCTAAAAAATGAATGTCTTGTTGTCGCAAGGTTTCTACCGAATCATAGATATTATCGGTCCCCAGCGCAATATGTTGGATGCCTTCGCCATTATACTCACTAATGAATTCTTCAATCTGCGATTTATCATCAGTAGCCTCATTAATTGGAATGCGAATTTTTCCACATGGACTTGTCATAGCGCGACTCAATAGACCCGTATGTTGGCCTTGAATATTAAAATTGCGAACTTCACGGAAATTGAAGATGTTTTCATAAAATCGAGCCCATTTGTCCATTTTACCTTGACGCACATTATGGGTAACGTGGTCGATGTAGTTCAAGCCATTTCCCGTGGCAGTCGACGGATCGCCCACCGGTTCAAAATCAACCTCATAAATTGATTCATCACCGTAACGATCGACTAAATAAATCACCGTACCACCAATGCCACAAATTGCAGGAATGGCCAATTCACCCGGGTTAATCGGTGCTGTAAAAGGTTGCGCCCCGCAATCATGTGCATAATTGAGTGCTGCGTCCGCATCGTGGACTCGAAAACCCATAGCGCACGTGCCAGCACCGTGTTGCTTTGCATAGTCCATAGCAGCGCTATTGGGCTCAGCGTTGAGAATAAAATGAATGTCACCTTGTTGATAGTGACTCACGTTTTTAGAACGGTGTTTGCCAACTAGGGTAAACCCCAGCTTAATAAAATTAGCTTCTAATACGCAAGGATCGGGCGCGGAAAATTCTAAGAACTCAAAACCATTTGTGCCCATGGGATTATCAAGTGACATAATGAACCTCCTTGTTCGTTAGTGATTTCGTTTTAGCGTTTCATTGCCAGCGTCAAGCCATCTCCTACCGGTAACATGGATAAGCTAATTCGCTGATCCTGGTGTAGCTGTGAGTTTAACAAACGTATTGATGCAGTTTGTGGACTCCGATCCGTAGTGTCCGCCACTGCCCCACCCCACAGCACATTATCGATGGCTATAATACCACCATGACGTACTAATTGTAAGCTAAGCTCATAATAATTTGAATAATTATTTTTGTCGGCATCGATAAAGATAAAGTCGAACAGCGGTTGCTGAGGGTTGGCTATCAGTTCGTTCAGTGTGGATAAGGCATCCCCCAAAATAAACTTTATTTTGTGTGCAAGTCCCGCTTGCTGCCAATATCGCTGCGCAATTTGCGCCGTATCAGCTTGCTGATCACAGGTGATCAACTCACCATTTGCCGGCAGCGCTTCAGCCATGACCAAGCTGCTATAACCCGTGAAAGTGCCAATCTCCAATACCCGGCGTGCACCGATGAGTTGGCATAATAAAGCCAGAAACTGCCCTTCATGAGGCGTAATTTGCATTCTCGCGCCAGGTAACTCGGCTGTTTCTCGACGCAATTGCGCCAGGACCGGCGATTCACGCAGGCTGTTTCTCAGCAGATAATCATACAGGGGATCAGATAAGTTTAGCGTCTTGCGTTTCATTTTAACCCTCAGTTGACATTTAATACTATCACAGTAGACTCCATTCTATACCCATCACAAAGGAGACACCATGCCATCATTCGATGTTGTTTCGGAAATTGACCACCATGAATTGAGTAATGCCATTGATCAGGCAAATCGTGAAATTGATAATCGATTTGATTTTAAAGGTTCTAATGCTAAGTATACGCTGGATAATAATCAGGTAAGTTTAACAGCACCGTCGGATTTTCAAGTTAAGCAAATGCAAGATATCCTCGACAATAAAATCGCTAAGCGCGGTTTAGATGTCAAGTGTTTACAGGCGGGCGACATTGAAACCAATCTAAGTGAAGCCAAACAAATCATCACGGTGCGCGAAGGTTTAGACAAAGAGATTGCCAAAAAAGTGGTGAAGTTTATTAAAGACAGCAAAGTCAAAGTCCAAGCTGCAATCCAAGGTGAACAGATCCGCGTGACCGGTAAAAAACGAGATGACTTGCAACAGGTGATTGCCGCATTAAAAGAATCCCCATTTGAAATTCCATTGCAATATGTAAATTTTCGTGACTAAAAATTTCCATTGCGAAGCAACCACAACTAGCGATGGGGGATCCTTAAGGGGGAGAAGCGCAGCTCTCCCCCTTGAGCGCAAGCGCGAATTTACTTCGCGCGTAGCGTCTACTACACCGCCGGCCCCGTTTTACTGCGCCTTAACGTATTCATCAGAACCACAAGCGTTATTTAATCAATTGGCTGGTCTGCCATATGCTGTCTGGTTAGATAGCGGTTATCCATCCGCCAAGCGCAGCCGTTATGACATTATCACAGCGTTACCCTACCAAGTGTTAACAACGCGTGGTGAGCAAACCCAAATTCAATCGCGCGATAATGAAGTGATGACAGATGCAGATCCCTTCACGTGTGTGCAGCAAGCCATGTTAAATCATCAGCAAACGTCAAAAGCGCCTTTTACAGGAGGGGCATTGGGTTATTTGAGTTACGATTTGGGTCGCCGAGTGGAAACGCTGCCGGTGATTACGCAAGCGGATTTAACGATACCGGATATGATCATTGGCTTATACGATTGGGCTTTAATTATCGATCATGAACTCGAGGAGACATATTTAATTTCAGAGTTAACGCAAACTGAAACTAACGCCACACTCACAGACATCCAACAACGTTTGTCTGCTGCGCCTTGTTCGCGACAACCTTTTGAGGTTAAACAAAAATTTCAATCCAACCTATCCTATGCTGCCTATGAACAGGCATTTAATCAATTACAACAACACATCTATGACGGTGATTGTTACGAAGTTAACTTGACCCAGCGATTTAGCGCACCTTTTTCTGGTTCTGCCTGGAGTGCCTATTGTCATTTACGAACGGTTAACCCGGCACCTTTTGCTGCATTTTGTCATTACCCCGAGTGTGACATCTTAAGTTTATCACCGGAACGGTTTTTACACGTATCAGAGGGTAAGGTGACAACAAAGCCTATCAAAGGCACGCGCCCACGCGGACACACAGCAGCTGAAGACGCTGAATTAATGCAAGCCTTAGCTGCAAGCGAAAAAGATCGCGCAGAAAATTTAATGATCGTCGATTTATTACGAAATGATTTAGGCCGCACCTGCGAAGCTGGCTCGATTAAAGTGCCGGCTTTATTTGAAATTGAATCGTTCGCTAACGTTCACCATTTGGTTAGCACGATAACTGGCCGCATAACGCAACCCACAGATATCTTTGGGCTACTGCGCGGCTGCTTCCCCGGGGGTTCCATCACCGGCGCACCCAAAATCCGCGCCATGGAAATTATCGAAGCCTGCGAACCGCACCGTCGCAATATTTACTGCGGCAGTTTGCTCTATATCGCTTGGAATGGAAGTATGGATAGCAATATCGCCATCCGCACATTCACCCATCACAACCAGATGTTATATTGCTCCGCGGGTGGAGCGATTGTCGCTGATTCCAATTGTGAAGCGGAATATCAAGAATGTTTTGATAAAGTCGGTGGGATGTTAGCGAGTTTAGAACCTTAACTCTGCATGTCCTTCAACTTACGCCGCAGGATCTTGCCGACATGGGATTTTGGTAAAGACTCAACAAAAGTAACTTTTTTAGGGACTTTATACGCGGCTAAGTGTTCACGGCTATACTCCAATAATTCAGAAACCGTTAATTCAGCGTCACTTTTGACGACGTAAGCACTCACCCGCTCAGAGCCCGAGCGGCTGGTCTCACCCACTACACCGACTTCCATCACTTTGGGGTGGGACGTGATCACGGCTTCCACCTCATTAGGGTAGACATTAAAACCCGAGACTAAAATCATGTCTTTGACGCGGTCCACAATGCGGACAAAACCTTTGTCATCTAGCGTTGCAATATCACCCGTGCGTAACCAGCCGTTGGCTAACAACACCTTGGCAGTTTCATCAGGTTTGTTCCAGTAGCCTTGCATGACTTGTGGACCTTGCACCCACAGTTCGCCAGGTTCATTTAACCCGACTTCTTCACCATCATCATCGCGAATGGAAATGTGTGTAGACGGTATTGGCAAACCGATGCTACCGTTGAATTCAGTCAAGGTAACAGGGTTCACCGTGACCACAGGGCTTGCTTCTGTTAAACCATAGCCTTCTAAAATTTGGCTGCCAGTTAATTGATGCCAATGTTCTGCTACCCATTGTTGTATTGGCATACCGCCGCCGATTGACAATTTTAATGTGGAAAAATCGACTGTCGAAAACTCGGGATGATGCAATAATGCGTTATATAAAGTATTCACGCCAGTAATGATGGTAAATGGATTTGCAATTAAAATGTCGGTAAAATTTTTAATATCACGCGGATCGGTGACTAAGATATTCAAACAACCCAGTAATAAAAACATTAAACAATTGGTCGTAAAGGAAAAGATATGATAGAGCGGAAGTGGAGAAACCGCGACTTCTTTTCCAACGACAAGTACCGGTTTCATCCATGCTTGGATTTGTAAAACATTTGCAACCAAATTGCCATGCGATAGCATTGCGCCTTTGGGTTTGCCTGTGGTGCCGCCAGTATATTGCAGTAGAGCCAAATCTGTTGAAGCGGGTGCAGCACGATTAAATTTATATTTTTTACCGAGCTGTAACGCGTGTCGAAAGCGGTATGAATTGCTGAATGAAAATTTCGGAACCAAGCGCTTTATAAATTTAATTGTCCAATTAAATAAATAACGTTTTCGCGCATGAAATAAATCACCCAGCTCAGTCACAATAAGGTGTTTGACCGAAGTATTTTTAACCGCTTGCGCAACGGTATCGGCAATATTAGCAAATACCACCACAGCCTCAGGTTCAGCATCTTGAAAAAGATGTCGAATTTCATTGGCGGTGTATAAAGGATTAATATTTACCGCCACTAAGCCGGCACGCAAGATAGCGAATAAAGTAATTGGGTACTGCAGACAGTTAGGCAGGATAATCGCCACGCGACTGCCTGGTTTGAGCTGTAAATGCTGCTGCAAGAATGTGGCAAACTGCAATGAATACTGCGCCATCTGTGCATAGCTGATCTGCTCACCGTAATTTTGAAAAGCCGGTTTTGCCGCGTATTTTTCACATACATCCTCAAATAACTCGACCAAAGAGTTATATTGCTGACAATCAACCTGCTCTGGCACATGTTCGGGATATTGCTGTAACCAAATCTTTTCCATCGTTATCCTTAAACCTTAAATCCGCAGTTAAACAGCATCGTATTACTATGGTGCGCTTCAAAAAGCTTGACAGAGCGCCACCAGCCCAATATCGTGTTCACAACCAAGTGTTGAGTTTAAATAAGGTTACACCAAAATGCTAGAAGCTATTGAAGCTATCAAACAAACAGCCATCCAATTGCGTGGGAGTTTGTTTACCCTGAGTGTGTTACAGATCTTAACTGCCGATCTAGACCATGTCTTGAAAGAACTCAAATTAGCCATTCACCAAGCCCCTAAGTTTTTTGACCATGCACCGATTGTCGTTGATTTGCAGCATTTACAAGATCCGAATGCGATCATCGATTTTGCTGATCTGCAACAACGCTTGCGCGAGCAGGGCTTAATACCCGTTGGGATCCGCGGCGGAAATTCAACGCATCACCAGCAGGCTAAACTCAGTGGATTGGCAATCCTATCGATTTCTAAATCCGATCAACCACAACTGGCAACCAAACAAAAACCCTCTAAAGAATCAAAAGCCGCCACTAAAGTGAGTCCCAGTGCACATAATCGAATTATGACTAAACCCGTACGCTCCGGACAACAAGTATATGCTAAAGATGGTGACCTAGTCGTGCTGGGCTCAGTCAGTCACGGCTCGGAATTATTAGCGGATGGCAACATCCATGTTTACGGTCCTTTGCGTGGCCGCGCGCTAGCGGGCATTAATGGTAATACCGAGGCGAGAATTTTTTGCCAAAGTATGGAGGCAGAATTAGTGTCAATTGCCGGACGGTATATTGTTAATGAAGCCATCATTGATGCACCTAAAGATCAAGCTCAACAAATATTTCTAAGTGAGGGTAAATTGGTGATCCGCACTCTGTAATGATTTCTCATGCGACCTTGTTTATTTCCGATCTGCATTTATCGACAGATCGACCCGATCTGACCGATTGCTTTTTACGATTTTTGCAGCACCAAGCTGCCAATTGCCAAGCCTTATATATCTTAGGCGACCTATTCGACATGTGGCTGGGGGATGATTTGCTAGAGCCTTATCATCAAACTATTATTAATGCGCTCGCACACACCAGCAAGACTACCCCCATTTATTTTATGCACGGTAATCGCGATTTTCTAATTGACAAAGAGTTTGCAAATGCCTGCAACATGACTCTGTTACCCGAACCCAGCGTAATCGATTTGTACGGTAAACCAACCTTATTACTGCATGGCGACAGTTTATGTGTTGATGACAAAGCCCATCTTCGATTTCGGCGCATCACCCGAAACCGAATACTTCGAAAAGTCTATTTCAAGCTACCCGTAGCTTGGCGACGCACATTAGCCCATAAAATTCGCCAAAAGAGCATCGCGAACAATCGCCGGGCTGGCATTCGCCCACTCACCGCCAGTGAAATTCCGCGGATCATGCAGCAATATCACGTTTCACAACTTATTCACGGTCATACCCATATACCGGGTATTCATCTATTTAAACTTGAAAATCAGTGGGTTTGCCGCCATATATTGTCTGATTGGGGGCCTAAAGGGCATTATTTGGCAGCCAATTTGCAAGGACAATTACAGCATAATTATATGTTATAATTATTCAACAGATTGAATGAGGCAATAGAGCATTATGGCTAATACATCAACCTACGGGCGCATTACTGCGGTGCTTCAAGCCGCTGGCAATAACCTGGAAGCGCCTAGGAGCGCAAAAGACGTCGATGCTATGCTTGCCGACAAAGGCTCCAAGCAAACCGCTGTACTAGCTGTTAACGCCAAAGCGACAAACGCAGAAAACTCCGTTCTCAGTGCTGGCAATGAGGTTGAACGTGTCAAACGCACTCTCATCGATCTCATCAAAAGCTTACCGCCTCGTGATGAGGGCACCCCTGTTACTGAAGCTGAAAATGTATTAGAGGAATTTCGCCAAGCCTTTAATTCAAGTGAAGAGGGTTACAAGCTACTGCAAAGTGAATTTGAATCACTTGACGAAAAACTTCAAACCACTTGCCGCAATTTTGTTGAGGGCACCGAAACGGATCCGGCACAACTCAAGCAAGACACAAAGGCCACTCTCAAAACAATGGAAACGCTAGCAACCAACGCTAAAACAGTCACCGGCGAAATGGCAGCAGTCCAACAAGGCATGGAATGGTTCGGTAATACATACCACTTCGAAGTGTCCGAGCAGATGGCCCGACAAGATCGACTCGATGAAGTCATACCGACACAAGCACAGCTGCCTACACTTAGCTGAGGCTAGTTGTTCTCATCCTCATCCTCATCCTCATCCTCATCGTCAACCTTATCTTGCATTGACGGTTGCGCCACTTCATAAAATCGCCTCGACATAGCCAAGGGATCAGGCAATGGATCCCAGTCTCTGCAAAACAGTTTTTTAGCAACCGAGGTAATTTTGTTGGCAGCCCAAACAGGCAACCCTAAATAGCGCGAGACTACAAAGACTTTACGGCGAAAGATCCAGTTATACGTCGATTGCTCGGAGTAAAATCGGTAGTCCCAGCGTTTTTCGAATAAGTCTGCAGATTCCTTGGCGAATTGATACGACCAGCGAAACCAAAAGAATTTCATATCATCGCGGGTCATGGGTGTACCTAAATTATCGAATTCAATAACTGAACGTGGCTCTGCTAATAATTTTTCACCTCTGGCACGGATTTGCATACCGATGTCGATGTGTTCGCGAATAACCATTTGGGGTAATTCAATTTCTTGTAACACTTTTGTGTTGAACAGTACGCAATGCAATTCAAATAAATCTGTTTCAGCAATATGCTTAGGAATTTCATGCGGGAGTGCGCGGCGGTAAGGTTTGTATTCGATTAAATACGGTTTATCTTGCACATCTACCACACGAATTTCACTGGTATAGATATGATTACGCAGTGGCGCACCAATATCCATACCTTCTTTTTCCAAGGTTAGCGGTGACACAACTGCAGCCCCGGTGCGAGCCGTTTCCAATAAGGGACCTAACCAACCTTGCGTGACATTCGAATCGTTATCTAAAAAAATCGTATAAGGCGT
>SDBT01003662.1_pt1 | contig 26445 bp, 29 predicted proteins | sample 2277101 | NCBI WGS metagenome assembly SDBT01 (sample SAMN10404973, study PRJNA504765) | marine sediment metagenome | isolation source: marine sediment core GS10_PC15, 103 cmbsf | place: Arctic Ocean: Southern Knipovich Ridge | collected 2010 | reverse complement strand
AACATCCGCCGCATCGCCGGGATCCTGCGGTTCAGCACCGATCGTCACACCACCAGAACCACCCGTAGTAGCCCTGTCGATCGAGATCGTGCACATCTCGTCCGTCGATGTCTCGAAGCCGATTGTGACCTCATGAACAAAGATCACTTTGTCTGCCGCCAGCCGAAGCAAGTTGATCCCTGTTGGATGAACGCCAGATCACCCGGTATGGGAAAGAGGGCATGCCAAAGTCAGACCTAGCCAAGGGCGGGTATGACCTCGCAGCCTGCGTGCAGTGGCGCCTTCAAAAGGTGAACGACGTTGCCGCGGTGAAAATTGAACAACTGCGCGAAGTCATCGCGGAAAACCCCGACGTGGAGGAAGCGGGTGGCGGGCGCAAGTCGAAGGGCTTGGAAGAATGGCGCATAGCCAAAGCCGGGATAGCCAAGCTGGACCTGAAAGAGAAGGAGCGGGCCGTCATCAACCGCGCCATGGTTCATGAGGCCTTCGGTATCATCTTCGGCCTGCTTCGAGCCGCGTCCCAACGCCTACGGGACCGGCACGGCGCGAAGGCGGGCAAGGTGCTGGACGTGTGTTTTGTTCAAATGGAGCGTGAAATTAAGGCGCACTTCGGTGATGCGCCGGAAAAGGAGGAATGATGCTCGGCTCAAAACTCGCAGTCAACGGCGTGGAGATACCCGGCGCGACAATTGTTGGGATGTATTGGGGTCTAGGCAAAGCCCCCCTCAGCGAGGTTGAGTTCGCGGTGCCCTTAGAGCGGGGCCAGAGTATCAGAGCAACTTTCAAGCTTCCGTGTCGCATATCTGAAATCACAAGCATCAACGTCGTGGCGGTCACGACCGATGGAAAACAAGTACCCAAGGAGACACCAAATGAAGATTGAAGAGTACGTCGAAGAATTGGAAAAAGAAGGCCGCGAGTGCAGAAAAACTTTCGCGACTATATCAACAATCGAGGGAATGACAGCCGCCGCACCCTCCCTGTCGGTAGCCCTTATAAGTCTAACCCTTGCCCGCCTCGAACAGATCCGCCAAACCTTCGAGCGCGAAATGGCGGGCGAGCGCGTGAAGGGTGAGGTGCTGGAGACTGCGATAGAGCGCCCGCTTTCAGGGAAAAGTGTTCCGTATTCGGCAAGCGGCACACTGGTGGCCCCGCCGCTTGATGGCCATGAACCGGCATTCCACCCGTTGAGCGAACAAGAATATATGACCCTGAAAGAAAAACTAGCGGAGCTTCGCGCTTGACCGCCACCCTCGAAAAAGAACTCGCCCTCGAAGAGATACTCTGGGGTCTAAAGTTCGCCGCGACCGAGCAAAAGCGCACCATGGGTGTGTTCGCGCACGAAGAAATTATCATCCCGGACGGCAAGGACAAGGATCAAGAGTTCGACGACACAGTGCAGCCCTACACGCGGCTGTGGTTCGCGCTCGTGGACTCCGGGCTATGGAATCGCTTCTTTGCCACCGGGCCGACCCAGAGCGGCAAAACCCTGTGTGCCTTCGTGATTCCGATCCTGTACCACTTATTCGAGATGTGCGAAAATGTCATCGTCGGGCTGCCGAACATGGATATGGCCTACGACAAGTGGAGAATCGACATATGGCCCTGCATCAAGAAGAGCCGCTACGCCGTCCACCTTCCGAAGAACCGAATCGAAACGGCGGGGGGCGCCAAGATAATGAGCGTCGATTTCAAGAACGGCGTCATCCTGCGGTTTATGTCCGTGGCGGGCGGCGACAAGGGCGTAGCGGCCTTCACCGCCCGCGTGGTGGTCATGACCGAGATTGACGACTTCGACGAATCGACCGAAGCCTCGAAAGAAGCCGACCGGGTAACACAGCTCGAGAACAGAACCAACAGCTTCGACGAAAGCAAGCGCATCTACGCCGAATGCACGCTTTCCACCGAGACGGGCCGCACCAACACGGAGATCGTGAACGGCACCCGAACCCGGCTTGTCATCAAGTGCCCGCACTGCAAGGTGTACGTTACCCCTGAGCGGGAGCACTTCACCGGCTGGGAAGACGCGGAGGACGAAATAACCGCCCGTGAGAATGGCAGCTTCTATTGTCCCGAGTGTGGGGCCGTCTGGAGTGAAGAGGACCGGCTGGAGGCGAACCTTGCCGCTGTGGCGGCGCACCGGGGTCAAACCGTAGGCACGGATGGCTGCACTATCGGCGAGGCTCCGCGCACTATGACGCTCGGATTCCGCTGGGGCGCGGCAAATAACATGTTCGTGAGCCACAAGGGCTTAGGCTCGAAGTTGTGGAAGGCTGACCGGGCCGAAGATGAAGAAAACGCCGAGAAGGAGCTTTGCCAGTTCGTTTTCGCGGTGCCGCACGTTCCAGATACTCTTGAGCTTGTTCCGCTGACCGCCGAGGCGATACAGCGCAGGACAGGGACTCTCTACCATGGCACGGTCCCCGAGGATGCGCTAACCCTTATGATTGGGATTGACGTGCATGGGCGATACAAGTCGGATTATTGGGTGGCGATTGCCTTCACCCCTAAGCGCGTGCATATCGTGGACTATGGAGTGCTTGAGCACGACTCAAAGAAAACCGATGAGGCCGCAATCACAAACGCCCTGGAGAGCTTCAAGGAGCACATCTTCGACGGCTGGGCATGGGAGGGGCACAAGGAAAACAAAATCCCCGATCTGATTGGTGTCGATGGGGGATGGGCAACCGAAACAGTCAAGAAATTTGTACAGGACGCTGGAGTCGGGTTCTGGTCAACCAAAGGCTTTGGCGCGACTGCTTTTGCAAAAACAACCCGGCAGTACACGGAACCCAAAAAACGCACCCCTGAAATCAGGATGGTGGGCCTTCGGTGGCACTCAGTCAAGGACAAAAAATCCAAACACACCTCCATACACTTTGACGTGGATTTTTGGAAGTCGTGGATCCACGCGCGGCTTTCCATGGACCGCGACGAAGAGGGCGCCATGATGCTCTTCAAGAGCCACGGCGACCGGCCCGGGAAGAAGGGCGGGGCACACCATACCTTCGCCCATCACTTGGTGGCCGAGAAGGAGCGGGAAGTTCTTACGCTACTGCGAGGGATGCAGAGAATTTGGCACACCTTTAGCAAGAACAACCACTTCCTGGACGCGACCGCCATCGCGTGCATGCTGGGAAGTATGATGTTGAGATTCAAGGCAATGAAGACGGAAACGAGTCAAGAAACACAGAAGGCGGCCATGACCACGCCGGATGGCCGGGCGTTTTCGATTTTGGAACGATAGCAACAGAAGGAGCAAGAAAATGGCAAATACTAAAACTGTTCGCAACCCAGAGGCACGATGCGGGAACTGTCCTTGCTTCGAGGAATCATTGAGGCATAAGGAAGACGAGGTGCGCAATGGTGTTTGCCGCCTCAGCCCAAGACATGAAACCAAGCATCCAGATAGCTGGTGCGGACACCATCCGAATGCTTTTATTGAAATTGAAGCGCAACCGCAACACGGCGAATGGTGGCTTGAGCCAGAAAACGCCGGACAGCAATACCGATGCTGGCATTTGCAAAGCGGGAAATGCTCCGCCCGGCTAGAACCCCGAGATAGTGTCTTTAGGTTGTATCTTTCCATAGAGTCAGAGATTCATTTTATTAGCCCCTTGAAGGCAGACAACTTGGCGCAGGCAAAAACAGAGGGGAGAGAGGCGCTGCTTGATTTTTGCAGAGTAGAAAAATCCAAAGAAGAACAGGAGCAAGAAAATGCAAGGCTGTGAAGCATGCCAGCATATCGACAAACACGCCATACCCGGCTACTGGTACTGCGTGAAGAGAGGCTACAGGATAGAGCCACACGCGACAGTAGGCAACTGTAAACCAGAGGTATTCAACCCCCAACAGGAGCAAAACAATGCCACCCAGAAAGAAACCAGCGAAGAAGAGAGCAGTCAAGCAACCCCCCGTCGCAACCACGGCGAAGAACCCTCGCTCGAGCAAGCCCTCGACGCCATCAGAATGCACAGGGATTTCGAGTCCGCAAGGCTCGTGCGACGGCAAATCGCGGACATTTTTGCCAAAGCACACCACGCTCTCCGTAACGGTCCCAAGGATGCGGATCCCCGTCGACTCCCATGCCCGCCGACACGTCAACATGTCGATGACCGGCCCCCAGGCCCGCGTGATGAAGGAAATGACGCTAGGCCTGATAAACGCCGAAGCGCGCCTTGAAAACGGGCGTAGCGTCAAGAATAGCGCCGACGCGGTGCGGTGGATCTGCGAAAACGCTAAATAAATACTTGCCATAAGGTGGCAACTATAAGCAAAAAGCGCTTGTAAACGATCCTAAAATGTGTAAAAATGGAAGTGTTGGCGGATAGCAACCGCCCATTTTAGCCCGTAATCGTGTTGCACGGACATGATTGCGGGTTTTTCTATGCCCAAAAGGAGGTTTTCTCATGAAGCTGAAAACGTTTTGTTTGTTGACTGTGTTTGGGCTTGCCTGCTTCGGTCTTGGTCAACTTGCGGAGTTTCCCCGCGTTGATGCCGCGTCCCCGGCGCTGATGTCTGCGGTGGTGGGGTCGATGGCGGTGGGTCAGGTGGACGTGACTGACGGCTCTACTCCCGTTGGCGGCGCGTTCATTCGCATCTATCGCACCGTCGATTTCGACGCGAGCAACTTCACAGTGATTAGGGCCTCCGCGTTTAGCGATGACAACGGCCAATGGGGGCCAGTGGATTTGACGGCGGGAATTTCTTACACCGCAACCTTCGACTTTGAGGGCGGAACAACCAACGGGGTATTTACGCCATGAGTCCAACAGACTTCCTGACCAGCGATAGCACCTACGCCCAGGTCAAAGCCGCCTACGATAACAATTCCACCTATGACCTTGAGGCGAGCACCAGTAAGGCGAAGCTGTTTATCCAGGCGTGCCGGGTGCTCTTGCAACGCATCGCGGAACGCAGCAAGAGCGGCGGAGTGGAACTCGAAAAGAACGTCGAGGTCATTGAACAGCAGCAAAAGGACGCGCTCACATGGTTGCGGGCGAACGACGCGACCATCGCGGCCCAGGGCAGCCAAGGCTATGTGCGACATTTTGAGATGAAGGAATTTAGGACATGAGGCGACAATCCGAAATATCCGCGACCAGCATCGCCGAAGCGTTCCAGACCATGCGGAACGACTACGACGCGGTACGTCCTTCGCGTTTTCGCCGCACCATCACCGGCTATAACCCCATGGGATCTGGGGCTGACTACCACATCCGCAACATGCCCGACTTCCTTCGCCTTATCGAATTCGCGCGCTACCAAGACCGGAATGACCAACTGATCGGCCAGGGGGTTGACCGCGTGGCATCGCTCACGTTGCGCGACGGCCCAAAACTAGAACCGCAGACGGGCGACGACGGCGCGAACGCCGAAATCAAGGCCCGGTTCAAGGCGTGGAGCAAAGACAAGAACCAATGCGACATCGCGGGCAAGCATACCCTCATGTCGATGGCGTGGCTCGCCCTTCGGTCAGTCATCGTAGACGGCGATTGCTTCTTCTTCCCTCTCAAGGACGGGCGCCTACAATACCACGAGGCCCACCGCGCGCAAACGCCGAAACGCACCAGGCGAAACGTGGTGCTCGGTATCATGCAAGACGACTTTGGGAAACCTCTCCAGTACTGGTTTACCAAGGAAGACAAGAATTCTTTCCAGCAGCGCACCTTGGTCTCGGAGATAAACCGCCGTGCCGCCTTCGACAAGTTCGGCAACCCCGGCGTTTTCCATGTAATGAACCCAAAGCGGTTTAGTCAGAGCCGAGGCATCACCGCATTTGCACCCATCTTTGACACCATCGGAATGCACGGCGATATCCAGTTTGCCAAACTGGTGCAGCAACAGATCGTTTCCTGCTTTGCCATCCTCCGAGAGCGCCCGGAATCGGACTTGGGGCCACAAAGTGTTGGGACGGGCACGCTGACCCAGGAAACCAACCCGGACGGCACCACGCGTACCCTGCAAGGCGTAGCGCCCGGAATGGACATCACCAGCGCCCCCGGCGAGAAAATCACCGGCTTTTCGCCCAGCGTGCCGAATGCCGAGTTTTTTAACCATGTGATGCTGATACTGACCATTATCTCGGTAAATCTAGGCGTGCCGGTGCATATCCTTTTGCTGGATCCCACGAAGACGAATTTCTCAGGCTGGCGCGGGGCGCTCGACGCCGCGAAGCCAGGCTTAAAGCATCTCTTGAACCGGGTCATCGTTGACGGCTTCCTTTGCCCCACCTACCACTGGAAGTTGCGCCAATGGGTAGCCGAAGACGCAGCCCTTCGCAAACTTGGCGATGCGGTTTTCCTGCACCAGTGGACCCCTCCCTTCACTCCTTATATCGAACCCTCTAAAGACGCAATTGCCGATGCGAAAATCATTGACAACGGCCTGAACTCAAGGCGCTCCCAGTTGGCCGCACGCGGGCTTGATATTGACGACGTGGACAATGAGCGCGTGAAGGATCAGGATCTTTTGATTCGGCGCGCCATTAAGGCGGCGGAACAACTCAAGAAAGATTTCCCCGGCGCGGTGGTGGACTGGCGGGAGCTATTGGGCGGCGACGCTCCGGCAATTACCATTCAGTCCGAGGATCCGCAGAAACCAAAGGAACCGAACAATGCCAAATGAAAACTGGTACAAAATGGAAATGCAGGCCAACGGAACGCCGACCATCTTCCTTTACGACGTGATCGGCGGCTCCTTCTTCGACGAAGGGACTCAAGCCTCGGCATTTGCCAAAGAGTTCAAGGCCATCACTGACAAGAACCCCAAAAACATACATGTGCGCATCAATTCGCCGGGTGGCCGGGTTACGGACGGCACAGCTATTTTCTCGCTCTTGTCTGAGCATAAAGACAAAATCACCGTCTTCGTGGATGGTATCGCCGCGTCCATCGCCGCCCTGATTGCAATGGCCGGCAATAAACGCATCATGGCGAAAAGCGCGCTCTTTATGATCCACAACCCGAGCGGCTGTGCGTGCGGAAACAGTGAAGACATGCGTGCTATGGCAGATTTGATGGACAAGGTGGCGGGCCAACTCCTCGACAGACTCACGGAGGCATCAGGGGGCGACCGAGAGCAGATTGAGGCGCAGATGCACGCACAGACATGGTTTGACGCGCAGGAAGCCGTAGACGCGGGTTTCGCGCATGAAATAAGTGATATGGAAGCGGTGGCCTTCGCCTCCGCAAACGCAGAACCTCGCATGCTGGCGCAAGCACTCAAAGGCATGCCTAAACCAAAAATCGCCGCACCGGCGAAGAAAGAAAAGGAGCATGACATGTCTGACCAGGCAAAAGCAGCTTCGTTGGCCGAATTGAAAGCCGTCCTGCCGGGCGCGGATGCGGATTTCATTCTGGCGCAACTGGAAGCGAAAGCAACCGAAACGGACGCGCTCAAAGCGTTCACCGCCGAACAGGACAAGCGGCTTGAGACGCAAAAGGCCGAGACGGCCAAGGCCGAAGCGGAAACGCTGAAAGCCAAAGAAGATGCTGAAAAAAAACTCGCAGCCGTACTCAAGGCTGGCGGCGTGTTGCCGTTGGAATCCGACGCAGACGAGTCCGAAAACAGCATTGAAAACCCCAAGGCTGAATGGCGTGACGCCATCGCGGCAAAAGTGAAACAGGGACATTCTCGGCAGCGCGCGGTTGGCGCCGTTGTCCGTGAGAACCCCGAACTGCACGCCGCCTATTTAGGTGCGTGCAACCAAGGGCGCTAAGGCGCATAACCGAAAAAGGAACTTGAAATGAGTACTCTTGTAGACACACCCACAAGAACCTTTATCGCGGCGGCTGCTATCGCACGGTGGTTGCGCGTCAAGGATAATGGTTCGGGAAAACTTGAAGTGACGGGCGCAACGGATGAATTCGCGCTCGGGCACATCATCAACGCGGCCCTTGCCGCCGATGAACCGATTGCGGTTCGACTTCCCACCGCAACCGGAACAACCAAAATGGTGGCACACGCCGCGATTTCCGCGTTTGATCTTGTTTACGCCGCCGCCGCAGGACGGGTTGACGCCAGCGGTAGCGTCCTGCTTGGCCGAGCGATGAACGCGGCCACTGCCCAGGACGATGTTATCGAAGTCCTTCCCGGCACCGGCATTGGCAACATCACCGCTGTCAATGACTACCCGATTCCGTTGGAAACGCTCAAAACGTGGGACGCTCGAGAAAAACCCCTTCCCGTCACCGCAGCGAACGACGATTTCGGCATCACCACCGGAACGGCCGGAACGAACGCGCCCACCATTGTGGGACGCGACTCGCAGTCCGCGAGCCTGACCGCCATTGCGGGCATCAGCATTCCCGTCCCTGCGGATTACATTGACGGTGAGGCCATCATGGTTCGCGTCAACGCGCAGATGGTTACGACCATCTCCGACGACACGGCTTTGCTGGACCTCAATGCGTACCGGCAAGCCGCTCCGACGGTGGATATCAACTCTATCGCCGCAACGTCGATGAACAGCCTCACGGCTGCGGACATCGACTTCGTGCTCACGCCAACCAATGTGGTGGCGGGAGATTTGATTGATCTCATTCTTACGGCTGCGGTCGTGGATGGGTCTGGAAGCGCGGCGGTGATTGCAAAGGTCAACACCATCACCCTTCGGGCGACCACCCGAGCCTAACCAACAAAGAAAGGAGACTCAATCATGGGTTCTCCCAATGTAGCAGTAAGACAGCGAGACGATCTGGCGACAGCCTTCGAGGAATTCAACCTCGCAATGAATCGTCGCGGATATATTGGCGACCGGGTGTTTCCGGTCGTTGAAGTTGGAAAACAGGCGGGAACTTTTTCCAAGATTCCGCTGGAGCAATTACTTCAATCGCCCGACACCGTTCGCGCACCCGGTTCCGGCTATGCGCGCGGCGACTGGACGTTTGAACAGGCGGCTTATGCGACCATCGAAAACGGCTACGAAGAGCCGTTGGATGATCGTGAAGTCCAGATGTACCGCGACCTGATCGACGCGGAACTTATCAGCTCTCAGCGGGCGTTCGACGCGGTTCTTGGTTCCCAGGAGCGGCGTGTTGCCGCTAAGGTCTACAACACGACCACATGGACCGGTTCGGACTTGACCACGGCGATCACGCACGAATGGGATGACGCGACAAACGCCGTTCCCATCACCGACGTGAAAGCGGCGGCCAAGAAGATTTGGGATGGTTCCGGCCTGTGGCCGAACGCGCTCATTATCAATGAGCACATCTTCAAAAATCTCCGGCTGGTGGACCAGATCACCGATGCCATCGCGTCTGCGGGCGCGGGCGCGTCGGTTGTCCAGGCCGATATCAGCATGAACCAGATCGCGCAGGCGCTCGATCTCCAGTTCATCATCATTTCCGGTTCTGCGAAGAACACCGCAAATGAAGGCCAAGACGCGACTATCGCCTCCGTGTGGGGTGATGAAAACGCCATGGTTGCCAAAATCGCCGTCACCAATGACTTCAAGGAGCCTTGTATTGGGCGCACCTTCCACTGGGCCGAAGACGGTAGCACCATCGCCGGAACGGTGGAAGAGTACCGTGAAGAGAAAGTGCGTTCGCAGATCTTCCGCGTGCGGCACGACGTGGCCGAAGTGGTGCTCTATCCCCAGGCGGGACACCTTCTCAGCAACGTAACCACCATCTAACCCAAAGGGCGCGGCTGGTTCGCTGGCCGCGCCCGCGAGGAAATCATGAGCGCTCTTTCGGACGAAATAGAAGATGTCGGCTTTCAGGACATGAAGGAATTCATGGGCGAAGGCGGCACCTATACGCCGTCAGGGAGCGCTGCGCTCGGGGTGACGGTGGTTCCTGAAATGCAGTCCGATAGGAACACCCAGGAAGACGACAGGGAGATTGGAAAACGCACCGCCATATTCCAGTTTTTGAAGTCCGAAGCAGGCGGCACGATTACGCCCGAGGAAGACAAGCTCGCAGTCGGCGGCGAGACCTGGCTGCTCAAGACCATCGACGACGAAAGCGCGGGAATCATCACGGGCATGTTTGAGATTATGACAACCAAGAGCGTCCAGCGCGACGGCACGGAAAGGCGGCGGTAATGGCAGAGCCAAGCATGACAGGCATGTTCAACTTGCCGCTTGATCTGCTCGCAGACATCATTTCCGAATCGGCGGCCTTCAAGACATGGTACGGCGCGGGAAGCACGGCGGCGGCGAAGGCGATGATGCACTTTTACGAGTTCAACGAAGATGACTTGTCCCGCCCCAGGGTGTTGCTCGACACGAGCAGCATGAACGGCAGCGGCTCCGCGCCGGGATTTAAGGCGCGACAAGACTTCATAGTGATTTTCGAGGTGGCCGTGGATTCAGAGTTTACCGGCAGCACCCGGCAGGCGATCAAGGAGTTCATGAATAACTGTGGCGCGGCCATGGCGCAAATACTGGCGCGGCCAGCCGAGGAATTGCGGATTGTAAGCTGGGAAAAGATACACGGCCCCGCGCGCTCAGATAAGAGCGAGCGCGTGCAAGGCGATGATTACATTCAAATCATATTCAAGATAGGCGCGGCGTAATGGCGAAGCAATTCATAAGCATCCAAGTTACCAAGCCCCCGCGTGGCCTCGCAAAGGCCGCGAAGCGTGGGCTGAATATCGGCATGATCAAGGCGCTGCGCTGGTGGCATCAAAGTATCGCGCCCAAGCACTTCGAGCCTTCGGCGGTGTCGAAGTACGGCTACGAAAAGCGCACCAAGCGATACATGCAGCGCAAAGCGGTTCAGAAGCACCACCAGAAGCCCCTTGTGTGGACTGGAGCGATGAGGGAGGCGGTTCTCGGCCAGACCAGCAATGTCACAGTGCGCGGCAAGCGGGCCACGTTGCGGCTTGAAGGGTTGCCGGATTACGCCAACATAAAGAGCAAAGCAAGCAAACTCGGCGGCTCCCGCCGACAGCCCAACAAGGCGCGGGAGCTTACGTTTGTCACCCAGCCCGAGGTGGACGAAATGATGGAACGCATACTCAGAGAGATTCAAAATCAGCAACAGCTTGTCAGAGCAGGAAAGAGAGCATAGTATGAGCATCGCACTTTGGAAACCCTTCAAATTCCTAATCAACACGGTCCCGATCCCGTTTACCAACGTAGGGCTAGATTCCAATTTCGATATCTTTCTCCAGCAGAATGGTATCCAGATTGATCCCACTTATGCCAGCGTGAGAAGCATCGCGCCTGTGATCTCCGTGGACACGCTCGACGTTTCCCTAGCGATCAGCACCATCGGCATCGCAGGCCTCGCCTCCACCACTTTCGAGATGTGGTTTGTGCCGATTACGTCTGGCGCTGTGGCTGTGCCCGCAGCCGGGGCTATGAAGGTCAGCGGCACCGTGGGCCTCGCCATGCTGGGCAGCATTACAGGTGACGGCGGAGAAAACGCAACCGAAGCGTCCGCAACCATCGAACTCCATGCGCTCGGCACCGCGTCTGTCGCCCCATTCCTCGTTTCAAGCGCCCAGACACCCCCCGCAGCCGTCGAACTCGCGGCAACCTACTACCTTGGCCCCGTGACGTTCAACGGGCGGACCTACGACCCCACCAACCTTAGCATCAACCCAGGCCTGGAAATCGCAAAGCGCCAAAGCGACGGGCTTGCATGGCATACCTTCGCTTCTTTCCCGCGCCGCGCATCCACCATTGAAATCAGCACGGAGCAAGTCCTTGCACTGGATGACATGACGGCGACGGCTGGGGCTGATGAAATCGAAGGCGGTATTATCACCGACTTTGTAGCTTATCTCCGAAAGAGCACAATCGGCATAACCCGCGTGGCAAACGCAACGGCGGAGCACGTCAAACTGACCGTTGCGAAGGCCATGATTGTTCCAGGCTCGACGGGCGGTGCCTTGGATGGTTTCGCTACCCAGAGCGTGACGATCACCCCGCTATCGACGGGCGGCAACCCCTCGATGGCATTCTCTGTAGTTTCCGCCATCACCTAAACTTGAAAGGCTACCCATGAACGCAGACCGCGAACAACGGCCCATGTTGTACTACGTCCCGACCCCTAAGAAGATGATCACGGCGGGCGACTATGAAGGCTTTGGTCTTGGACACCTCAAAGGCACCAACCCGATGAGCAGAGAGATTACCTGCGGCCCCGAGGGCGCTGGCCCCGGCATCCTCGTTATGCCCGAATTGGAGGCTCTGAGTGGCCTGGAGCGCATCGCAGCCGAAGAGGCCGGACCCGGCGCAAGCGGAACCTGCATGGACATATCGCCCGAAACCCACAAGTGGACCAAGTGCAATGGCGGCAAGTTCTGGGTCACATGGGCTATCGGCAAGCCCCCCGGCCCGCTGGACTTGGCGCGGCTGGACGGCTTGGGCGGCGAAGCGTGTGTGATGGGCGACGGCAACAAGTGGACCATCCCCGCCGCGTCCAATATCCCGCTGGCGTACTGCCTGGACGATAACGGCGACTTCGGCCTCGGCAAAGACAAGAACTATGCCGGGCTGGACGAGGCTATTCTTGCACTGCAGGAATACATCTTCGGTGCAACCATCGACCGGGAAGAGTTCGTGCGGCACATCGTGGCGGGGCTTGCGGTCAACTACCGGATCGGCTTCTACGAGGCGCTGGCGCTTATGCTTGTGACTGACCGATCCGGCGAAGAGGCGGCGGGCATCATGACGAACCGGGAGCTGGTTTTTAAGTTGATGAAAGAGCAACAGACGGCGGAAAAAAAAAGCGACGGGTCAGAAGCGCCCGCTTGACGAAACACATGCTTTGGAGGCAGGGATTACTACCCAGCTATCGCCCCAGCGTGTTTGACTTGATTCTGTTCCAGGAGTTCTAACGATGGCCGACACCACCGGAAAAATAAATGTCGTCGCAGTTGCCAACACGGGCGATCATGATCGCGGCATGCAGAAAATGACCAAGACTCAAGAGCGTGCCGCGAGAGCCACCAAGAAGACAAATGCGGCGCTCAACAATCAGGCTAGAGCTGGCAAAAAAGTACAGACAAGCATGGGGTCCGCTTTCGGGTCTAGGGCACTCAGCAATCTGACAAGCTACGCAGTGGGACTGGTTGGGATCTCGTCAGGAATTGCCGCTGTAGTCGGCGGGTTTGCTGAGTTAAAGGCTGTTCAAGAGGGCATGAATTCCGCCCAGGTTAAATTAGCCAAAAGCCAAGACCTTGTTGCCCAAAACTTTATCGGAACACAAGAAGAGTTTAAGCGGCTACTGCTAGACATTAAAAAACTATCAAGAGAGGTTGGGCTAGGTGAAGATGTCGTAGGGAGAGCCGTTGCCTCGGGGCTAACGGCAAGTTTTGGGGATGTGCCAGGCACCAAGGCCGCTGTAAAAAAAGGAGCCGCTTTTTTAGCATCCACCCCGGAAGGGATTCCTGATTTTGTCGGATCAATACTTGATTTCCGAAAGATTACAGAGTCAGAAGATCCCGACATAAACTTCGGACTGTTCAAAACTACAGCGGCGTTCAGTCGCGTTGTAAATCCCCGATTGCAATCTGGCAACATAGCAACCGGACTTATAGGCGCTACCGCTTTTGGCGCAAAGCCCTCAACGGCTGCGGCCTTGTTTACATCTCTCTCAAGCGCGGGAATTGACCCAACGGGAAAACGCACAGGCACAGGCGAAGGCAGCATAGCCCGGTTCATTGACGAACAGTTCAGGGAAAATCCAAAATTTAAGAAACTCGACAAGGCGGCTGGAGGGCTTACTTTCCTTGAAAGACTCGATGCGCTCAGCGACCTAAGCATAGAAGACGCAAGGCAGTTTGTTAAAGAAACACCATTAGAGGGAAAACTAAGAGCGCCTTTCTTTCAGCTCTTGACTGACCCAAAAAGCGCAGCAAGAGAAGCGTTCGAGAAGACGTTAGCGGCCACTGCTACAGATGAGCAACTTCGCACAAACGCGCGCGAATCTATAGAATTTCTCAGAGCAACCCCACAACAAAGACTTGCTATAGAAAAGCGCAAACAACAGCAAATCATAGAGTCAGGGAAAACGAGAAACGTTGTGGCGGGCCAAAAAGCTCAAGCCAGAGATACGGTGAACGCAGCGATAGAATTAGGATTGGCTGACTCGTCCCCCGGTGGGGCTTTTCTCAAGGCGGCGCCTCAAAGAATTGAGAATTTTATACGAGAATTTGCAGGCCAAGACATTCGGCGTTTCGGCGCAGAACAAATACGAGGACAAGCTGGAGAGTTACGCAAAGGACAAAGGATAGTCCCTACCGCCCTTGGAAGCGCTCGTGAAGATATCCGACTCCAGCCCACACCTCACGAACTAAATGTAGCCGCTCTGCTTACGCAAATGGCAGGCTCCCTAGATAGCCTGGATGCGAAAAACGAGACTTTCGCCCAACAACAAGAGCAAACCGAACAAATCCCAGCCACGCCCCCCATCGCCCGAAACGCGGGGATCGAAGAATGAGCGCGGTAGGCACATTCTTCGACATCCCTTTGATGGGCTTCCGTCGCATACCGCAGATCGGCAGCAAGCAACTAATCTATAAGCAACGCTCAGGCGTGGAGTTTGGCGACCTGATCGACACGGGCGAACACGCGCCACCCAGCAGTATCCTTCTCATGTTCGACGAAGCAAGCGCCGAGAACGTGGACGCGAAACTAGCCGCGATTGGGGCATTGATCGGGGCCACCGGCGTACTTGTGCAGGGATCCTACACGTCACCGATTGTTGTGCTCCAAGGGATCGGCACACAGAGCAAGCCTGAGATGGGCAATGCGGCGGGCGGCGTGAATGCGGGATCGTTCGTTTTGGACCTTGAGGTAATAGTAAGGGCTGTACAATGAGCATAATCGGCGAACCCACAAAAACGAACCTCGGAAACGGCGGATGGAAGGTGATAGCCCTCAGCACCATCACGGGCGCGACCTTCTACGCCTACCGGGACGGCGTGTTTTCCTCGCAAAACCAGACGGGCATCTTCTACTACCAGCTCCAGAACGGCGAGACGTTGCGCGTGGATATCGTGGACGATCTCGACGATGCGCCCGCCCTCGGCTTTCCGGGCCGCGCCGCGCTGCAATGGGATGAAGCGGTGGGGGCTACCTCGTACCGGATCGATCAGTTTGTCAATGCCGCGTGGACGCAGGTTTCACTCATTCAGGCCAGCACGCTTTCCGTCTACGAGTGGATATCAGACTTCCTGGACAGCTTGACTACCTACACTTTTCGCGTGGCGCCGGTCGTGAGCGGGAATGACGGCTATCCCAGAGAGTTCACTTTCTTGATGCACCGCCGCCCCGACCGGCCCACCGTGAACGCATTCGCCTACGACGACGGCACCAACACTATCACGGCGACAGTATCATGAGTGAGATCTACGATGGCGCTGCGGCGCTCATATTTCGGCACACCGGGGCCGCTCGGGTGGGCGGCGCTCAGCCAGAGGCGAATCTATCCCTGGGCGGGAATCGCTCAGTTTCAGACATAGCGAGCCACACGGTCAACAGACGGGCGCCCCTGCGCGGGCTGCGCGTGCTTCGGGTCATGGGGCCACAATCAGGCAACGGCGCACTCAGGGCGACCGGAGACAACACAGTGCAATACACGCCGCCTCGGCAACGGGCTGGAACGGCGGCAACAATAGCCGATGGCGAAACGAAACAGGCCAGCGGCTCATAAAGGAGTTTTAATTATGGCAACGGTAGAACTTACAACCGCCACCAGAAATTTGCTGTGCAACGCGCTCACAGCTACGCACAACAGCGGAAAAATGTCTCTGCGAAAGGCAGACGAAACAGTCGTGGCAGAACCGGAATTCGGCAACCCTGCATTTGATGGCGCCGGAGCGGCGGGCGGTAACGCTCCTGGCAAGTCGGTCGCGGAAGCAATCGCAGACGACACGGTTATTGCCACAGAATTGATAGCCCATTGCACATTACTGGATAGCGTGGCCGCTGAAATTGGCAAACTCGACGTGGGGCTTATCTCGGCCGGAACCGCATCCGTGCAGCTTTCCGCAGTTGACTTGACTATTGGCGATGTGGTGTCGATCACGTCTTTTGAGTGGGAACAACCTTCAGGAGTATAAGATCATGATGAAAGGCCAAGCAAGAAAACCAATTATAAAAGGCATCGTCTACCGTGACGGGAAACCCCTCCACCAATCCGAAGAATACATCGCGGACAGGCGGGCGGGCATGTCTGTCGAGGAAGCTGAAAAAGCCGAGGTAGCACGCAAAGCCAAAGCGAAGGCAACCAAGAAGAAGTAACCTGCGATGAAAGGCCAACATGGCGGTAACAACTACAACGCAGGTCGATTGCATTGCGAACATGACCACGCGCGAAAGGAGCTACAGTGGCGGTCCCACTGATGAGGGACACCTGCACGTTTTCGTAAAGTTCACCCTTCCTGACCTGTCCGGCGAGGTAATAAGCAGCGCTACTATACAGCTAGAAAAGCGTGTTGAATCAATCAGTAACGACACGATCTTTGACGTGTACGCCGACGATGTTGACCCGTGGGATGAGACCAGCAGTGTTTCCGTACTTGAGGCGTTATCTTTTAGCGCGGCTACAGAGGAAGACGTGACGGCGAGTCCTGCCATAAAAGACACGTTCAATTTTGACGTTCTGGAGGGCATACTTCGAGCTTATGCGGGCGGCGATTCAGAAATAACGGTTCGCCTAAAATGGACAAATTTTACTGAGGGTGCGCCTGTTCCTGATAGGGCTGCCGCCAATCTGATACTTGGAGACAGCATCGACCGAACCCGGTCAGTCGAATTTTTCCACCGGGGCGAACCGGAATTCCCGCGCCTCGTACTCACGCACACAACCGGAGCCTTGCCTGTCACCGGCACCGCCGCTGCTACGATCCCCATGCAGGTAGCCGCCGTGCGGGGCGGGGAGCCAATAACCGGCACCGCCGCCGCGACGATCCCGATGCAAGTTGCCGCCGCCGTGGGTGGCCTAAAGTCTTCCGGTACCGCCGCCGCAACGATTCCAATGCAGGTAGCCGCCGCGACGGGCATAGTCGGCGCGCGCGGCGTGGTTGCGGCCACAATCCCGATGCAAGTCGCCACGGTGGCGGGCATTCGCACATCCAAAGGAGTAGTCGCCGCCACGATCCCGATGCAGGTTGCCGCCGTGCTAGGCAAGGCTCCACCCATTCCCGGCTTCGTAGCCGCCACGATCCCGATGCAAATTGCAACGGCCACAGGTGGCGAACGCATTGGCGCGGGCTTCCTGATCCTGGAGCGCTTCGGAAGCGATGCCCTGCGAGGTGTCGAAAATATCACCCTCATGGACACCTTCGGAAATGCCATCGGGGGAAGTGATTTCAGCGAAGCCCAGAGCGCGGCGGGCGCGTCTCATTATCTCGAATACATTATCTGGAACCAACACCCCACAGAAACCGCCGAAAGCGTAGTAGCGTGGATTGACCCCGCCTCAGACGCAACGCTCAGGATCGCCTCAGAGGCGTTGGTCAACGGGGCCACACAGAGTATCGCCAACGAGGCCACAAGCCCCACCGGGCGCACCTGGGTCAACCCCACCACGCACGGGACGGCGCTTTCCCTGGGCAACATCGCACCGGGCGCGGGCATTGCGCTGTGGCGCGAAATCACCATCGGCGCGGGCGCGGCGGCAAGCCCCAAGGAACTCGTGGCCTTGCGATACGCCTTCACGCTCGACAGCACGCGCTACGAGCAAACCATGCGCGGACTGTTCCGCATCGCCGCCACCCAGGCCACTCCGTGGGCGATGTACGCCAAACTGGGAAGCGTTCCGGTTCCCGGTGTGGATTCACCCCTAGACACGAGCGCGGACGGCGTATTCTCCAAGGTGTCCGTTTTGACCGAGGGCCGCTGGTATTTCGTCTTCACCGAGACGGACATTTACGGCCTGGAAAGCATCGTGTCGGATACGGAATTCGTGGACATCGACAGTGGCGAAAACCTTGTGAACCCCAAGCCCATCGGCCCGGACAATCAAAGCATCACCCCCGACACGGACGGCACCACCATTGTGACGGCCAGCTATCTGCCCATCCAGGAACCCGACATCGACGACCGCGCCACCCATTGGCTGATATACTCCACCACGGACGGCGTTGACCCCGTTCCCGGCACCGACACACCCGAGGTGGTGGCGATGGTTCGTTCGACCGGATTGCAGCGGGAGCAATTGACCCACACGCTCGCCGCCGCCATCGAAGGATCCCCTGTGGCCGCAATCGTGCAGACGCGCCGTATCGAGAGCGGGCCGGTCAACTTCGACTCCATCAACACCGACATCGTGAGCACCACGGCCATCAACAGAGGCCCGGCCCGGATGCGCGGCGAGGCCTCCTATGGGCGGGCGCACGGAACCTTCTACGAGCGCCACCACGCCGACACGGAAACGATTGACGTGTCTGTGCCGAACAACGTCTTCTTCGAGGTGAGCGATGGAAACATAGAGCTTTGGATGGGTGCAATCCTTGTGTGGCGGCGAATCTCAGACGGGGAAGAACAGACGCTCTACATCCCGTCCGAGTTCGAGATCGAGACATCGCCCATCGGCGGCAGCGGCACCAATGAGGCGGTTGAGGCCGCGAGCGCCAGCTTCGTCTACCTGAACGCCAACGGGACGCGGGTAGTTGAGATCGACACGGCGGGCATGACGATCCGGGCCAGCGCGTGGAGCTTCGGCGATGTCGACTCCGTGGGCATCACGAAAGACACGCCCTCTTGGGAACAGTTCGCGGCTTCGCTTTTTAGCGCCTTCGATGTGGACGAGCAGAATAACACTGTCTATCTGAACGTAGAGGCGGGCCGAGCGCATGTGTCGGCCTCTATTGACCATACCCTTAACCAAGCGGCGATAGAGGCTCTATAATGGCAACCGTTGACATATTTGGCGAAGCACTGAGCGGCACGACATGGCCGAACGTCGGCACCAATGTCTTTGTCAAATCGGCATGGGGCGATGACTGGACTTTTATTCCCTACATCCAGGTCAACGAATGCGAAGACGCAGCGGCGCCAGCGGTGGGGCGGGCCACGGCCAGCTACGACTTCGGCGATGTTTTCCGGGGCGAGACGCGGGCGACAGAACGATTCCTCCAGCTCTACATCAACGGCGGATTCGTGAAGATTGAGGTGTGGACGAAATTCAGCACCAGCCTTCTTTGGATGGGCGAAATCGCGGCGGAGACGGTCAATCCGTTTGGGACGGCCTTCGCTGCGGGGGCGCAGGCGTTCACGGCCTTCGATCTAAAGCACGTCCTGGACCGTATTGACATCCGGGGAAGCTGGGTTGAATCAGACGACCCCTTGGTGCCTATCTTCATCGACAAAACGCTTGTCTTCAACAAAGTGGACGGGCGCGGCGTGGGCCTCCAGGGAAACCGAAGCGCGGCGAAAGACTCCAGCGGCGCTTTCTTCTTTTCCTCCGATGGCGAAATCTGGACCTACCACAACATCCTTGAATACATCGTCGTGAATTTTGCCAACACAGACGAATTCCCGGTACTGATTGAGGGCGCGGCACTTGACGCGCTGGACGGCATAATCTCCGAAGTTGATCCCGACCGGTTTACCGTGAAGTCAGCCCTCGACATGCTCATCACCCCGCAGCGCGGCCTCGGCTGGACTATCACGCCGACCGACGACGGCATTGTCCATGCGCATGTCTACTCGGCGTTCCCTAATGAACTCGCCCTAGACACCATCACGGTCCCGGCAAACACCGAGCAAGACATCGTGAAGACGGACAGCCTTGCTATCGTGCAGCCCGTGGTGAATTTCTCCGCGCTTGAGGTCTTCGAGAAGATCATCGCCGAGGGCGGTGTTATCCGGAGCACATGCACGCTGTCTTTCGCGGACCTTAATCTGGAGGAAGGATGGGTCGCCGCGCTTGAAATCCTGTATAGGCAAGGGACGGGCGTGGAAGACGACGCGGCAAGCCATAACGACGCAGCCCGTAAAGCGGATAAATTCGCGGCGGTCTATCAGCGCTTCAACGTCAAGGAGGGCTGGAACGGGTTGACAGGCGACGGCGCAGGCAACGGCGTGGCACGGCCCATCCCGCCCGTGCCTGACACCTTCCCGCCCTATGTGGAGCCCGCGCCAACGACAGGAAAGGTATACTTTGAAAACGCGCTCCCGGTCTGCGACGACCATGGCATAGTCAGCATCGAAGAGATCGAGGATCTTGCGAACTTCCACCGGCCCGCGCTGCGCTTCGATAAGCAAACCGGACTGGCAGCCGACGACGAAGAGGCGGCGAGCGGCACCGACGAATTCCGCCCCATGTTCGCGATGGTTCAAGTGCCCGACCCAAACCCCGTGGCGCAGACCATAACCAGCTCAACAGACGTAACCCCCCCGATTGTTTTAATGGGAGAAGCCCACGGGTTAGACTCAAACGATGAAGTGGAAATAACAGGCCACTTGGTCAATCTGGCAGTGAACGGCACGCGGCTGGTAACTGTATTGTCTCCCACAACGTTTTCACTCCAAGACACCGATGGCGTAGACATTACCACCACCGGCGCGGGCGCGGGTTCTGGCGGGACAATGACACCACAAAATGTGTGGATGCTGGTAGATGTGCTCGACGCTATCGATCTTCCCCGAGCGGACGTGAAGCCGCTTGATAAAGACTTCGGCATCCGAATCCGCACCCAGGGCATAAACCACGCGGGCGCTCTCAATCACTGGATACCGCCCGACCCGGAAGGCGACCCTGACCCCGTACCGCAGGCCATAACAAGCTCAACAGACGTGACTCCGCCTGTTGTTTTGATGGGGGCCGCGCACGGATTAAGCTCAGGCGACCAGGTAGAGATAGCAGGTCACTTGGTCAACGTGGCAGTCAATGGAACGCGGCTGGTAACAGTGTTGTCGCCTACAACGTTTTCGATCCAAGACACTTTAGGCGTGGACGTGGTGACGACTGGCGCGGGCGCGGGTTCTGGTGGAACGATGACGCCAGAAGAGTTCATAGTGATACAACCCGCCGACACCGGCATTGAACCCGAATGGGACTACGAGACAATGTCCGTCACGGCGCAATTCGCAACCCACGAGCGCATCAAATACGAGGCGGGCAATACGGATGTATCCGACCTCGGCGTTGAGCGCATCAAGCGGATCTCAATGCCGGACGCGGAAGTGTGGGTCGTAATTCCAAACACCATCACGGATATTGTGGACGGCAAACCCGTCCGGGCCTCCGAACTTGTGACGGTGCGCGACGATACGGCGCGACTAAAACTCGTGGCCGAGATGGCAGCGGCGTGGTACGGCACCCCGAAGGCGACCCTGGATCTACAACTCGCCTGGATTTTCCAGACGAACCCCACCGGCAGCATGATCACGGGAATGCTGGACGGCTCAGGGCTCACGCTGGTCAATAGCGTGGTGACAATGCGGCGCTGGATATTCGACCCGGCGCGGGGCGTGACAACGACTTTCCAGACCGGCCAAGCCAACATGAAATTTACGGGGTTCGTTGGAACCAAGATCGGCACGACACGGAAGATTCAAAATCTGGAAGGCCGGGTGGGCAAGCTCGAAACCGACGCGCGGGGGAATGCCCGATGACCACCGCCACCGAAAGAAACCGCACGCTGGCAGCGCTGGAGGATCGGGTTGTGGACCTGGAGCGCGACCCGCGTGACTTCGCCCGCAGCGCTCCTATGGGCCGTCGCATTTTCAGCGTCGGCTTTGTCGGGCCTTTGTGGGTTCTCGGCGGGCGCGTGTTGAACGGCTCAGAATTTTTCGATGACGTATTCACGGGGCGCTCGGATAAGTGGGCCGTCAAGACGGGCGCCGCTGCGTTCGGCGAGAGGGCGGGCCACGCCTCGGCGGTATTCCGGGAACGGATGTGGGTTATTGGCGGCGGCACCCTAGGCGGTGAACTCAAGAACGACATCTGGTGGAGCGTGAACGGGAAAAAGTGGCACAAGGTTGCGGGAGAATCCCCCTTCGAGGCAAGGGAGGGCCACACGTTGACTGTCCACAATGGGCGCCTGTTTCTTATCGGAGGGTTCCGGGATAATCTCGAAAACCCATACCTGAATGACGTGTGGTCAAGCTCCAACGGTGAGAGCTGGTTTAGAGTGACGTCCAGCGCGGATTTTCGGGTACGCAGGGATCACACTTGCCTTTCCTTCCGGGGCCAGCTTTGGGTGATAGGCGGCATTGATCGGACGCGCCTTGGAAGCTCCCTTGAGGATGTCTGGTCAAGCCCGAATGGCGAAACATGGACCGAGGCCACAAGCTCGGCGGCATGGGCCGAGCGGCAACAGTTCGCGTCCGTCGTCTTCAGTGGCAGGATGTGGGTGGTGGGTGGCGCGCGTTTCGACTTTTCCCAGACACCCCCAGAGGAAAACCTAACCGACGCATGGTGGTCTACCAACGGGCGCGACTGGACGCAGAAATCAAACGATGGCTTCGACGGCGTTTCGTTCCATGAACTCGTGGTGTACAACAATTTCATGTGGCTGATTGGCGGCGTGTTTCGGTTCGACTTGCTGGGGTTTTCATCCAGGAAGGTATATAGAACCGCCAACGGTGGAACATGGGAGCGCACGGAAGACTTGCCTGCGCCGCGCATGGACCATACCGCGCTGGTGTTTCCGGCGGAGCCGCTGGTGCAAGGCCGGTCTATCTGGGTTCTTGGCGGGCTACCGCGAGTCGAGGGAAGCGCCTATGTCGGAGTGCCTGCGCCGTGGGTAGACAAGACAAAAACACCCAGCTTTGAGGCCCGATTTGGACACGCGTCCATGGTGTTTGATGGAAAGATGTGGGTCATAGGCGGATTTGAAAAGACTGTAGGCGCAGTAAATATTGGGTGGGTAACGGTTTGGAGCACATCAAACGGAATAGACTGGGCACAAGAGGCCGATCTTCCCACAGATACATTGTCGGACATTCGCGGCGTTGTTTTTTTAGGACAGATGTTTATACTCGGAAACGGGCTTGTCTATTCGTCTTCCGATGGGGATATATGGACGCTTTTAGCCGAGGACATTTCTATTGGCGGCAGGCATCAGGTTGTGGTGTTTGACGATAAAATGTGGGTTCTTGGTGGAAGCGGAGACGGAACTACTTTGGTTCAATCTTCACCTGACGGGATAGACTGGACGGTAGAGGCGCCGCTTCCTGCTGCTCTGTCGAATCATGCTTCCGTCGTGTTTCTTGGAAAAATATGGGTTATTGGTGGCTTCGAGGCAATAGCCGCGCAAAAGACAGTATACTCAACCGTGGACGGCGTAACATGGATTCAAGAGGCAGATTTCCCAATCGTCATTGTGGATCATACCGTCGTTGTGGCGGAAGGGAAGCTGTGGGTCTTGGGTGGGCGATCCTTGACCGGCATACAAAAAAGCGTGCGCTCAACCGTGGATGGCGTAACGTGGATTCAAGAAAACAGTTTCATCACACCCCAGTACCTTCACACATCTCTGGTATTCCCAGAATAGGAGCAAGAACATGAAACCGAAAATAGCAAAACCAATCTTCGCGTTGGTGGCCCTGATAAGCCTCGCGGCCTTCCCCGTGGACAAGTTCACGGACACCAGCTTCAACGGCCCCACCACCGGCACGCCCCACGCAGACGGCGGGGTGCAAATCACCGACAGCGACATCGACATCGGCGGCGATGCGACCGTAGGCGGCGACCTGCAAGTGACAGGAGAGCTTGACATCGTGGCGCTGATGCCCACGGGCGAGGTGTTGACGCTCACGGGCGACTTCCTACCCGAGGCGGATGGTACACGCGACCTCGGCAGCACCAGCACGCGCTGGGCGAACGCTTGGCTTGACGCGCTGGCTGTGACAGGGGAATCCGCACTTGGAACGCTGACAGTGGGCGGCGGCGCTCCAAACGCCACGATTGACGCGGACGGTAATGTGATCGCCAATGGCTTGCTTGCCATCGGTGGGCAGTCGTTCTTTACCGGGCTTGTGACCCTATCAGACGGCATTATAGGGCCAGCAACGCAGAACCTATTCGACACCGTGAGCACTACGATCAACTTAGGCGGTGCGGCCACAACGATGGATATCGGCGCCGCGACCGGGCAGACCACGGTAAAGAACGCGCTCGACATCGACCTCATATTGACGGCTGGGACCGGCCCGACCACCATCACAAACGCCGCAGGGGAAATACTGTCAAGCGCACTAGAATCAAAGGATTCATTCAGCGGCTTATGGCAGAACACCGGAACAACTTCGGCGGCAACGCACGTCACGAGCCTAAATGAGTTCTCGCAAATCACAGCGTTTGTAAACGTAGGACTTCAAGACGCTCACTTCAACGCCGTTGGCAGCGCCGCCACTAATGATGTCACGCTTGGCGTGGATGGGGCGGGAACTTATGACGTAGACTTGTCCATCTCAGCAATAGGCACGGCGGTGAATAAAGACTACTGGTTCGGCATCGCGCATGAACCTGCGACCGAGCCTGTCATAACGAGTTCGACGGACGCAACCCCTATCGTTGTAACCGCAGTGGCGCACGATCTTCAGACGGGCGACGGGGTTATCATTGCAGGACACGCCACAAACGATGCGCTAAATGCCTCCCATTTGGTCACAGTGACGGGCGTAGACACCTTCTCTGTGCAAGATCTGAGCGGCGCGAATGTTGCTGGCACGGGCGGCGGCGCGGGGTCTGGCGGAACCATAACGCACATCGTCCACGGCTCAAGCATGAAGGTCCGCCGTTTTGCAAACAGTTCAGACGTTGGCGCAGCCACGATAACGGGATCGGAAGAAGCGGTTGCAACAGACAAGTTCATCGCGGTGGTGGGCGGAATCTCGGGGAGCGACAACATAAGCATTGTTTCCGTGAATATGCGAGTGTGCAGGATTTCAGACTAAACCAAGGGAAAGAAAGAGGGACAGGCATGCAAAACGGAGAGACAGCAACCCGAGCGCTCAAGGCCGAGGTCGACAGCGCAATCGTGGACATCAAGGAAACGGCATCGACCGCGAAAGACCCGGCGTACAAGCCGCTGGCCCGTGGAGTCATTGTGCTTTTGCGCGTGGAATCCGTGAGGCTGGAGCGGCACGCTGAGAGCTACGCTTCTTCGCGGAGCCTTCGCGTGGGCATGGTGGCTAAAGTCGTCACCTGGGCCATCACGGCATTCCTGGGCGCGGCTGTGGCGACGTATGCGGGCCTTGGGAAGTAATGAAATTCCACCACCACATCGATCTCGTTTGCGCAGCGCTCCTGCTGGCGTTCATCTGCGCGATCGCGTGGGGCCGGATGCTGAGGTGGATTTAAGGGGGTTGACAAATCTCACAGGCCGTGATACAGTAACGCTATGAGTTCGGCGAAAACACATAGCGAGTTTTTACAGGAGCAATCCTGTTTGCCCCGATCACGAATCCTTCGCCGGACTCTGTGGTTGGGGTTTTCTTTTTGAAAGGAGAAAAATTATGCAGCAAGGATTTAGCATTTCACTCAGATCAAAGGTCAAAGCGAAAACGACAGGCCTTGTCGGTATCGTCACGAGCGCGGGGCTGCACCTTAACGGGTGTGCCCGGTTCCTTGTTCAGCCCAAGGCGGACAAGGATGGCAAGGTTCCGAGCGCGTGGTGGTACGATGAGGTCAATCTGGAGGTTCTTGATGCCTTCGTTGCGGATCCTGTTCGGGTCACAAACGGCTTCGCTTTCTCTCTCGGCACGAAAGTGATCGATACGGTCACGGGCCAAAAAGGCGTCATCACCAACACCAGTATCAATCTGAATGGTGTTCACGGCTACTGGATTTCGCCTCCCGTAGACGACGACAACAAACCGGTCGACGGGGCGTGGGTGGATGAAAATCGCCTTTCCGCGCTGAACGAAGAAGCGCTCGGTCATAAAGAGGTCAAGACCGGCGGCCCCGCCAGCACAAGCTGTTGACAGCCAGCGCCATTCGTGCTACCCTTTAGTTGAAGCCCGGCTACTCACCGGCGTTTCTCCTTCTCGTTGGCCGGTGTCGCGGCGACAACACGCGGCACCGGTTGCGAGGTGAAAAGTTTAATCAGTTTTCAGAGCATGGGTGCGCATTGGGCATGCCCTTAAATGAAAGGAACAAGAAATGAGATTCACCACGATTATGGCACTTATTGCCATTGCCTTTATTGTCTGCGCGGTTGCGCAGGCGGAGGTATATGGTAGCCAAGCCTTCAGTATCGGCACCGAGCTGGACAATGCTTGCGTTGACGCGCAACCCAGCCCCGCCATGACCTCCCGTATTTTGACGGGACAGGCAGGCTACAGCACCGGGATTTTGGGCGTCTATGGTGGCTCCCCTCCTCCCGCGTCCGCTGTGGATTGCAATTTTGACAGCTATAGCTTTGGCACCCCGGCCCGCCGTATCGGAATCGCGAGTATTTTCGCCAGTCCTTTACCCGGCTACGACTAAATCGTTTTCGGCCTCCTTGACCTTTTTGATTGTCCATCGTATAAGGCGAGTACGACGGCGGGAGAGCCGGAGGTACGGGTTCGATCCCCGTTGG